>SDBT01001720.1_pt1 | contig 38912 bp, 39 predicted proteins | sample 2277101 | NCBI WGS metagenome assembly SDBT01 (sample SAMN10404973, study PRJNA504765) | marine sediment metagenome | isolation source: marine sediment core GS10_PC15, 103 cmbsf | place: Arctic Ocean: Southern Knipovich Ridge | collected 2010 | reverse complement strand
ACGACGAACGCTCCCTACAATTTCTGCTGGGTCGAGCCACTTTGAAACAATATTCAAAACTTGTTCACTTATGGCACGAGCTTTGTCAAGGGGAATTTTAGTAAAAATCTTCACTTCATCTGATCCGAAAAGTTTAGTTTGTTTCATTTTTGTTCACTTTTAGCTATAAACGTTCAATTTAATGTTTAAGGAGCTTCACATTTAAAAATTGTGTTACATTTTTGAATGCTATAACCTATTCAACATCAATTTTAAATACCTTTTTAAGTATTAGGTATTTGTGATTGATTTATTATTGATTCTGTTATCGGTGTAATTTTGATTTGGTGCAATGGGCGTATATTGTGCTTGCGTTGAAGACTAAGATTAATGTTAGTCGACATGAGAGCGAAAAAGAATTGAACCCTTTGGGGGACGAGGGTTGGTAATTGGTGGGTGTTCAAAATATTTGCCTAGAGACGGGTATGTTGTTTACTTTTGTATACCTTAAGCGAGAAAAATTATAGTTTATAATATTTGGTCTCATCAGTATAATTCTAGAGGTAATACCGATGGTCCTTAGTCTTCTTTATGCTGCCGAGAAAAGAACCTGCAAAATAGTTTAACCAATACTGTTCCGGCAAATCTAGTTTAGCCTCTATAAACGTTACAGCAGTCTCCTCTGAAATAGCTCCTGCTTTCTCAAATTTTCGAATAAGCCGTTGACGCATTTTAAATTGAATCCCAGACATAGACAACTCCTAAATCACTCCCTCTTTGTTTTCATATTTTTGCTAACAGAATACTCAAAATAAACGACAAAACATCACTGCCCTTTTTGTCAACATTAACTAATAGAATCCCACAGATTATTATAATGTACGGTTGCATATATAGCGTGCGGGTATTCGATTAAATTTTAACCTCAAACCTAACCAATTCAGCCATAATGTTAATCAGTCTTACTTTAGATAAAGTCTAATTGGAGATTAGGTCTAAAAATGAGATCGGTTACTTTTGCAAAACATGATATTGCTCTCTTTATTGATGAAAAAGGAAAAACACGATGGTCTCATCTCCTTAAAGAATTTGTTGAAAACAGATCAGAGAAACACATCTCAAGACAAAGATTATCTAACTATCTGAAAGAACTGGTTGATGAGGGTCTTGTCAAAAAGACCTTTGATACATATGCATTAATGCTTCGGCAGTTGTGGCGAGTTTATCCAATTTATATGGTACCAAAAAGCAGAAAAAAAGAACTTCAAGAAATTAGAAACAAAAAAAACATTTTAGCGTTTATTGATTCTGCAAATCCAGAAGAACTTAAAAAATTACAGGAACACATAAATGATAAAATTTAACCCCAAACCCAAATACTATAACTAGCTGTCTTTTGTTATGACGTGCGAGGGTCTGCTTAGCGTGTATTGCTCAAATTGCGGTAAATGCTGCGAAGAAACGATGATGGAGCTTTCAAACGACGATATCAAAAGGTTAGAGGATATAGGTTATCGTTTGGAAGAATTTGCAGTATTTGATGGTGGTGCGGCTCTGCTAAGAAATGTTAATGGACATTGCTATTTCTATATCCCCTCCGATAGAAAATGCAGAATATACCCGAAACGACCCTTGGGATGTTACATATATCCGGTTGTATACCTAGAAAATGAGGGCACCATAGTTGATGAATTATGTCCAATGGGGCACACGATTTCAGAAAAAGAATTGAGAACAAAAGAGAAAATCCTTAACAAACTCTTGAAAAAGATAGATAACGAAAACCTAAGTAAACAGTTAAAACGTTAAGGAAATAGCTGTTTATTAAGGATTCTGAGGGTTTACTTGTATTTACGAAAGAGTTTCTCTCCTTCAATCTCGCAAACATAATCAAACCCAGATTCTATAAGCATCTGTCTTTCCTCTGTGCTTGATGCTACTTTGCTAATATAGTTCTCCTGTTGTAAATCCCCATAAATTTAATTGTAAAGCTCAACATATCTTTATGGGTTCATTATACTTCTGTGTCCAAGAACCGCTTTTACATGGAGAATTGATTGTTTTATCGTATTCTCGTAAGGCTTTGCAGTCACCCTAACTTGCTTTGATTACCGCTTTGGCAAGCTTTTTTCCAAGGTTTATTGCTTGAGCTTCATCTACTTCCCATGGGTTTGCACGCGCAGGTACGGTTTCTATTACTATTCCAGGTTTTATAAAAATAGGATTAAAGACCCCAATGATTCGATCAATATTTTCGAGGGCAACTACTTGTCCACCCGTTCCAGTGGTGAACACTGCCATAGGTTTACCTGCCATCTTTTGACGTAACGGATAAAGTTTGGTCAATAATGACAATACTTTACCCGACATGATACTGAAATGCGACGGAGACCCAATAGCGTAACCATCTGCATTAATGGCATCTTGAGATTTCACGGCTTCGGTTCTCTTCAGTTCAACCGTGACTCCGGATATTAGTTTAACCCCTTTTGCGACAGCCTGGGCGAGTTTCTCTGTGTTGCCCGTGTCAGAATCATACATTATCAGAATTTTTGGACACAATTTAATTCCCCTACATGGATTAACTCTCTTAAACTATAAAAATTGATTGACCCTACAATGACTGTAACCTAAATATTTGTAAATAATTAGTAAAAAGAAAAATGGGCAGTTACGTGAGTAGTGGCGATGTCTTCACCATTTAGTGGAATTGTTGTTCGTTCAACGATGGACATATATCCACTTGTTATTTTGCACAACCCCCCCTTTTTTAATGCTTTGTTAATTAGCAACATAAGAATTGTAAATGTATATTTAACTAAACTTAAGTTACAACTTATCATTTTATGTTGAATTTAGTACAAATAAAACTGAACTATAACAAGTTTTTAGGTTGGTGTGGGGGACGGGATTCGCACCCAAATTTACCAGTAAATAACGGGTGCAAATTTCCCAAAATAGAAATTCAGAAAAGAATCGAAAAACGGCGTTAAGAAACTAAAGCCAAGCGCTGGAATGTAAGTTGGTTGATTTGGATTCAAATCGTTTCTTCTTCGTTCTAGTTTAGAGCCTGTTCCAAATCTGCTATCAAATCTTCTGAATCTTCAATTCCAATAGACAATCTCAGCAAATTATCGGTGATTCCGATTCTTTCTCTTTCTTTTTTTATGATGCTGGCGTGTGTCATTGATGCGGGCTGGTTGATGAGGGACTCTACTCCGCCTAGGCTCTCTGCAAGCTTAATGATCTCAAGTTTTCGTAGAAAACTATTGATGTCTGTGTCTTCTTTTAGATAAAATGAGAGTATACCGCCAAATCCAGACATTTGTTTTTTCGCTAGTTCATGTTGAGGATGTGTTGCCAGACCGGGGTAGTTTACTTTTTTGACTTTTGAATGAACAGCAAGATACTCAGCTATTTTCATGCCATTTTGACAATGTCTTTCCATTCTAAGAGCTAACGTTTTTGTTCCTCTTAGCACAAGGAAGCAGTCAAAAGGGGAGGGAATTGCACCTATTGCGTTTTGGTTGAATCTGAGTTTGTCGTAGAGTTTGTCGCTTGATAGCGAAATTGCTCCACCCACTACGTCACTGTGACCACCTAGATATTTTGTTGTGCTGTGAAGAACCACATCTGCTCCCAAGTCAAGTGGATTCTGAAGATACGGACTAGCAAAAGTGTTGTCAACAACCGTTATGACCTTTCGTGCTTTGGCAATTTTGGAAATTTCGGTTATATCACACAGTTTTAGTAGTGGATTGGTCGGAGTTTCGAGCCAAATAATCTTTGTGTTGTTTTTGATTGCAACTGTGACATTTTCTGTTTTAGTGGCGTCTACATACGTAAATTCTAAGCCGAAATTGGCTAGTGTTTGGTCGAATAATCTGCGTGTTCCACCATAGAGATCTTCAAATGCTACAATATGGTCTCCCTGTTTCATCAGCGAAAGAACTAGGGTTGTTTCTGCAGCTAATCCAGAGGCAAAAGCTAAACTATACTTTGCATTCTCCAGTGCAGACAATCTTTTTTCTAGCGAATTCCTCGTGGGGTTTCCTGTGCGAGAGTATTCATATCCGCCAGTAGGTTTGTCAACTTCTATTCTGGCGAATGTTGACGCAAGATGGATTGGAATTACTACATCTCCGTATCCGCCCTCTTTCAGGTTTGGCTCTTCTCCCGAATGGATCGCTTTCGTTGAGAACTTCATGGTTTTTCACCTTTCAGAAAATAGTTAATGACGTCTATCGAAGTGATTATGTCGGATATTTTGTTGTTTTCTATTACCACTATCGCGTTCTTGTTTTTTAAGAGATTAAAAGGTGATACAATTCTCTCTTCCGTCTTAACTGTCGGTAGGGGTTCTTCCATAATTTCGCTGACTTTTTGCGTGGCCCAAGCTTTTTCGCTTGTCAGTTTCTTCATTATGGTTAGTTCTCGGATGCTTCCAACTTGCACGGTATCTTTAATTACTGGCAGTTGAGAAATGTCGTGTTTTTTCATTAATTGTATGGCTATGTTTAATTCATCTTCTGGGTCAACTGATATTAGGTTCTTGATTTTTCGTTGTTTGATACTCAATAAGTCTTTTACAGTAATCTCCTCTTCTTTGCTGTCTATGAATCTGTTTTCAATCATCCATTCGTCAGAGTAAATCTTGTTAAGGTAATTTCTTCCTGTATCAGGCAAGATTACGACAATCGTTTGATTATTGTTGTACTCTTTTGCTACTTGTAAAGCTGCAAAAACTGCAGCCCCTGCAGATCCGCCTGCGAAAATGCCTTCATTTTGCGCTAATTCTCTTGCGGTCAAGAAGGCGTCTTTGTCGGTTACGGTTATGATTTCATCTACAATTTTCAAGTTGAGCGTTGACGGCAAAAAGTCTTCACCGATCCCCTCAACTTTGTATGGGTGAATGTCTCCTTGTGTTCTGTAGAATTCATGGTGATACATTGAACCTTCCGGATCAACGCCAACTATTCGTATATCGGGATTTTTCTCTTTTAGGTATCTTCCTACGCCGCTGATAGTTCCGCCCGTGCCCATGCTGGCAACCAAAACGTCTATTTTGCCTTCGGTTTGTCGCCAGATTTCGGGACCAGTTTTACGATGATGCGTTTCTGGGTTTGCATGATTGAAATACTGGTTGGGCATAAACGAATTTGGTGTTTCTTTCACTATTCTTTCGGCAACCTTTATGTAGTTTGACGGATGGTCTGGAGGTACAGCTGTTGGAGTGACAATTACTTTGGAGCCGAAAGCCTTCAGCAGGTCAATTTTTTCTTTGCTCATCTTGTCGGGTATTGTGAAAATCATTTTGTAACCTTTAGCTATGGCTGCAATTGCTAATCCAATACCAGTGTTGCCTGATGTTGGTTCTACGATGGTGTATCCGGGTTTTATGAGGCCTTGTTTTTCTGCAGCTTCAATCATTTGGATGCCTATGCGATCTTTTATGCTACCGCCAGGGTTGAGTAACTCTAGCTTTGCCAAGATTGTACATTGAAGACCAGCCGTTAACTTTTTGAGCTTTAACATTGGGGTGTTTCCTATCAAGTCTAAAATGCTGGTGAAAGGTTTGTCAACTCGTCTAAGTGGGGGGTCTTGCTGTTTGATGGGTGTTTGCATATGTTAGACGACCTTAATTATAACAGTGTTATAAACGATATAACGCCGTTATATATAAGCCGTTCTGAGAATTTCAGGTTAATCCAGCGTTATCTTAAGGCCATAATGGAGTCTTCAGCCATTTACATATGTTGTCAACAAACTTCTTCAACAGTCTATTTTTCTGAGTTTTTTAGCTCTTCTTCAGCATTACCTAATCTTTTGATTAGGTCTAATCGGGTGATGTAGCCTTCTTACCCTTCTTCTTTTGTTAAACTGTCTTCTACTCTTTCTGTTACAAACTTTGAAATGGAGCTTCCTGCTTTGGCTGCTCTTGTTTTCCAGTCTTCTGTCATCTTTTGTGAGGGCAGATACACGTAGATGGCCCTTTTTTAACGGATTTAGTCTTTCCCCTGTTTGGTTTTGGTATGAAAAATCAAAGAATTAGTGGTTTAGAACCTGTTTACAATTTATTGGTAAAATGGTGCGGGACGGGATTCGCACCCAAATTTACTAGTAAAGTATTATTTGTAATTAAGAAATTACTAAAAAATTGGAGACATCGTCACATCTCCCGCAAAATCCCCCTTTTTTTAAAAGATTAAGAGTTAAATTTTAACCCCAAACCCAATAAAATCTGGAAGTATTTTTTACATTATTTTGCTTGGGGTTAATAACCTTAAACTTCTATTGTGGTAATAACCATTTTACATTATCGAAACCATATTTTTTCATTAGCAGTTCAATTACGTTTGATGCACAGTTGTCATCAATTTCTATAACTACAATTTCATTACTTATCCGATAACTCATGGCAGAGGTTTCATTCCGCTGATCAGTTTCAATAATCCAGCAATCATCTTCACCCTCATCCTTCATAACTTGTGATTTATTTTCACTATTTTCTTTTCCAAAATTAGATTTACAAACGTAGTCTCCAACTACTTTTGGAGCATCAAACGTTTTACAGTAAATCCAAATCATAATCTAATTTGCTCCCAAAAAATAAAAAAAGGAAATATTACTTAATTGATTACAGCTTCCAGTTAATTTTTTACCTTAGCTCTTCTTTCATCTGCAAGAATTGTGCTCTAGTTATTTCGCCTTTAGCGTATCGTTCATTTAGTATCTCTAAAGCTCTTCCACCAGAGTATTGCGGTTGCTGATTATGTGAATAATGTTCTCTATGAGAAGATGCAGTGACAACATAGTATACAATTATTGCAATCACCACTAAACCTATCGGCCACAGCATCATAAAGCCCCATCCAAACCACATCAAATTAATATCGCCTCAAACTTCATAAAATAGGGGACTTAGTGGCACCCATAGCCATAGCGATAGTTGCTATCAAAGTTTTGTCCTTCCATATATGCGGTCATCTCATCGAACCAATCTTGGTTTTCAATATCATCTAAGTGTTCATTCATGTATGTTTGCATTTCAGTAAACCATGCTTGGTCCCTAACTTCGTTCCAGTGATCATCCATATATTCTCGCATGTTAGTCCACCCATCTTCATCGCCTATCTCATTCCAATAATCTTCCATATGTTCCCGCATTTCAATCCACCAGTCATCGTCGGTGTTAGGAGTTGAGTATCCCATCATGCCACCATAATATGGAGAGTTATTATAGCTGGAGGCGAGAGCTAAACCGATTGTTGCAACGCCTAAAACTGCTATTGTTGTTACGATTAATATTATTTTTAAATTCTTCATTTCATCATCACCAACTATAACACTGTTATGGAGTCTTAAGAGGGTTCGGTGAAACAAAAACGAAACAGTTGTGAAACAGTTTTTATCTCACAATTTCAAGTTTTTTTATACTAGATTATTTTGACTGAAGACTTAAATTGATTTGAAACCAAATCATAGTTATGCAGAAAGTCAATCTCTTCTTGATTCTGTTAGTTGTTTCATTGGTTTCTTTGATTATCCTCTTTTTGGTGATGTTTTACTTTTTACCAACATCTTCAACTCAGCCAGACGGGTGGAATGATATGTGGAGTCATATGGGCGGCATGATGGGAGGAAGTGGGCAGGTTTCCGATCCTTATTTGGGTTATTTTGGAATACTATTTGTCGTTGTAGTTGGAATATTGTTAGTGAGTATAGGAAGTTTAGTTTACTTCCTTATTCTTCCAGAAATTAATACCCCCACTAAGATACCCCAAAACAAGACTATACACACTTCTAGTAAATCTTCACCCTATGAATCTGTTCTAAAAACACTAAATGATAATGAGCAGAAAGTGTTAATGGTTCTGAAAAAACATGATGGTAAATATCTCCAAAAATATATTCGAAACGAAGCTAAAATTAGCAGACTAAAAACGCACAGAATACTTGCACGTTTTGCAGAAAGAGGAATAGTAACTCTCAAAAAAATTGGAAATACTAATGAAGTCACCCTTGCCGAATGGTTGGAGGCGTAGGAGTGTGTGTTTGGGTTTTGGGTTAAAATTTAACCCATAATCTTTTAAAAAAAGGGGGAGTTTGCGGGAGATGTAACCAGTATGGTCAGAATTACCTTTTCAACCATTTATTTTCTAAAGAAATTATATTTTACTAGTAAATTAGGGTGGGGGTCCCGTCCCCAACACCAACCTAAAAACTTGTTATAGTTCAGTTTTATTTGTACTAAATTCAACATAAAATGATAAGTTGTAACTTAAGTTTAGTTAAATAACAGCTGATTGTTGAAAACAAGCTTTTTCGTAAAATCCGCAAGAAACAGTCATGTTAACTAGGAAGTTGCTACATTTTATTAAACTCCGAAGCGTTAACAGAAAATAGAAGAATCCAAACAGGAACTACTCTTATGAAGCAAGAGATTCTGGTCGAAGCAGAGAATCTAACCAAAAAGTTTGGTGCCCTTGTTGCAGTAGACAATGTTAACTTTGAAATCTTTAAGGGTGAAAGTTTCGGGTTTCTTGGACCAAACGGCGCCGGAAAAACTACAATAATGAGAATGATTCAAAGCGTCTCTCCCCTAACTGGAGGCAAACTAACCTTAGCTGGAATGGACGTTGCAGAACATGGTAGAGAAATAAAGGGCATTGTTGGCGTGGCTCCCCAAGAAGATAATCTGGACCCCGACTTCACAGTTTTCCAGAACCTGATAGTCTATGCCCGATACTTTGACATTCCGAAAGAAAAAGCGAAAACAAAAGCGGAAGAACTCCTCAGGTTTGTGCAGTTAGAAGAGAAACGAGACGTCATAATAACTTCGCTTTCTGGCGGTATGAGACGCAGATTAATCCTCGCCAGAGCCTTGATGAACGAGCCCCAGATACTAATTTTGGATGAACCCACAACAGGTTTGGATCCGCAGGCTCGCCATCTCATATGGACCAAGATCAGAAACATGCAAAAACAGGGAGTCACAGTCATACTGACTACTCATTACATGGATGAGGCAGCTCAGCTCTGTGACAGAATAACCATCATGGACCACGGTAAAATCATCGAAAAAGGCAAACCAGCGGATCTAGTTAAGAAGCATATAGGAGAAGAAGTTCTTGAAGTTCTCTACAGCAAAGAAGCGATGGAGTGCCTGAAACAGACTTTTCCCGACGCCAGAATAGATGTTGTTGGTGACAAAATTCAAGTTTTCGCCAATAAGCCCAGAGGCGTCTTAGCCAAGGTGCTTGAGGAAGCCTCGTTTAAGGGCGCTTTGATACGAGACAGCAACCTTGAAGACGTCTTCTTGAAATTGGCGGGAAGGAGCCTGAGGGAATAAAGATGAGTAACACATTTTCTCTCTTTCGGGTCCCTAAACTTAGCTACCGCATCTGGAAGGTTTGGATGCGAAACAAAGACGTCTTCATGAAAACCTACAAAACCAATTTTCTTCCTTCACTATTGGAGCCCGTCCTTTACCTGCTCGCTTTAGGCATTGGACTCGGAGGCTTTGTTCAACCAATCAACGGTCAACCTTACATCCAATTTATTGCTCCCGCATTGGTTGCGGTCTCAATGATGTTCTCCTCTTTTTACGAATGCACCTTCGCCTCCTTTGTACGGATGTACTTCCAGAAAACTTTTGGCGCCATAATAGCCACACCCGTCAACATCGAAGAGGTCATAACAGGCGAAATCCTGTGGGGCGCAACAAAGAGCCTCATCAACGCATCAATAGTTTTGGCCGTTATAGTTGCCTTTGGTCTGGTTCATTCTCCACTGATTCTGCTGATTCCTCCACTAGCATTCCTTATCGGATTCCTATTCTCATCCATAGCCATGTGCTTCACAGCCATCGTCCCAAACATTGAAGCCTTCAATTACCCAAACTTTCTCTTCATAACCCCAATGTTCCTCCTAAGCGGAACATTCTTCCCCATAACATCCATGCCCCAGATTCTGCAAATAGCTGCACAAATCTTTCTCCCACTCACCAACGCCGTAGCAGTAACCAGAGCCCTAGCCCTTGGCAACATCCAACTTTCCATTCTCCTGAACCTAGCCTGGATGCTAATAGTTACGCCCATCTTCTTTATCCTAGCCATAAACCTGATGAAAAAAAGACTTATCAAATAACAACAGAACTTGAACACTAACAACAGCATATTAGGAGACTAATAATACTTCATTGTTGAAAACAACCTTTTTTCAGAAATCCATGGATAACCCATTATGCGTATTTGTGGAATCCTCTTCCCGATTTTTTACCTGTCCAGCCTTTCTTCACGTAGTCTTTGAGCAGAGGGCATGGCTTATACAATTCGATTGGGTATCTGCTGTAGGCTGCTTCCAGCTTATGCAGCATCCCATCTAACCCCTGCTTGTCAGCGTACTCGCAGGGACCTGAAGGCCATCCAGTCCCCAACTTCATCCCCAAGTCTATACTCTCCGGCTCCGCAACATCCTCAAGAACCATCCACGCCGCCTCATTTGTGGCAACAGCCCAAGACCGTTCCACATTATACCTTCCATTCAATTCAGAGGGTATGCTTGGTCTGCCTCTGCTCCAGTCATAGAATCCCATCCCAGTCTTCCGACCCAACCTCTTCTCCTTGACCAGAGGCTCAGTAAGTTTGAGGCATGGACGATATCTTTCGCCGTGCGCTTCATGCAATATCTTACTGGCATCATATTCTACGTCTACTCCAACAAAATCAACAAGCTCAAACCAGCCCATCGGAAAACCGCCAATGTATCGTACAGAAGCATCTATCTCCTCCATGGAAGCTTCTCCACGACTATACGTCCAGAATGCTTCATTGAAGACTGCAACTAGAATTCTGCTGACAATAAATCCGCGGGTATCCTTCTTGCATAATATCGGCGTCTTTGCAAGCTTTCTGCTCACATCCATTATGGAATTAAGTGTCTCGTTGCTGGTGTCTTTGCCTCTGATCACTTCAATCAGCTGGGTCAACTGCGGCGGAATAAACCAGTGCATCCCAACAGTCCTCTCAGGTCTTTTTGTTGCATTGCCCATCTCAGTTACGCTTAATGTCGAAGTGTTAGTTGCTATTATGGCATGGGACGGCGCATACTCATCAATTTTCGAGAAGACTCTTCTCTTCAGCTCCATGCTTTCCGAGACAGACTCCAAAGCTAAATCAACATCCCCCACCGCCTCCCAATAAGAAGTGGTTGTCATGATTCTTGACAAAGCCGCCTCCGCCTCACTGCTACTAATAGCATCTTTGTTGACGAACTTGCCGAGGCTCCACTCAATCTCCTGAACAGCCTTCTTTAAGCTGTCTTTGTTTCTGCTCAGAAGATTCACTTCATAACCTTTCACTGCGAAAGCCTGCGCTATTCCGTGCCCCATCAATCCAGTTCCAATAACTGCTACCCGCTGAATCGTTTTGCCTGTCGTTTCCTTCACCCTTTCTTCTAGACTGGAATAAACTCGTAGGTGGCTCTTTTGTCAGAGGTAACCTTCGCTACAAGCTTAACTTTCATGCCGACTTTCACGTCTTCTCTTTTGATGCCCGTCAGCCAAGCCAAAGCCTTAACGCCCTCCTTGAGCCGAGCAATAGCAACGATGTAAGATGGTTCCTTGGAGAAGCTGGCTGGCTTCACAAAAACCTGCGTGAAGGTCACGATTTCTCCCTTCCCATCCAGCGCGGTCCAATTCACGTTGGATGAGCCGCAGTCGCCACAATCAGCCACAGGAGGAAAATGCAACACGCCACACTTCTGGCATGTTGTGGCATAAACTTTTCCTTCCTTGAGTCCTTCCCAAAACTTAGATGTCCTGCTTATCGGCAGATTATAGGTTATCTGTAATGTTCTGGCGCTTTTCAATGATAAAGGCTTATCCAATTTTTTCATCTCCTTAGTATAGTCACGTAGCCGTAATGTCCTGTTCCTCCCGTGTTATGAGCTAACGCAGTGTAATTCTTCATGGGCGCCTGTCTACTTGGTTTCACTTCTTCCCTCAACTGTTTTGTCAGTTCAGCAAGCATCGAAACACCAGTTGTTCCGATAGGGTGACCCTTAGCCTTCAATCCCCCGTCAACATTAACTGGGATTCTTCCGCCCACCTCAGTCTCTCCCTCTCTAACCATTCTTGAGCCTTCACCCTTTTCACAAAAGCCCAAGTCCTCATAAGCCATGATCTCTGCAATGGTGAAGCAATCATGAACCATTGCCACATCCACGTCCTTCGGTGATATTCCCGCCATCCGGTAAGCCATTCTTGAAGCCCTAACCGAAGCCTCTAAACCAACATACGTTTCTCTTTTAGAAATGTTTGCAGTGTCCGAAGCAACACCCATAGCCTCTATCCACACAGGATCTTCTACCCCCAGCTCCTTCACCTTCTCTTCAGACGCCAACACCACTGCTGCCGAGCCATCCGTTATCGGACAACAATCATAGAGCTTTAATGGCCACGAAATCACGCTTGAATTAAGAACTTTCTCCACGGTTATCTCCTGCTGAAGATGAGCCAACGGATTCATGGCACCATACCTGTGATTTTTGACAGCAACCAAGGCAAAGTCCTCCTCTGTGGTACCATACTTTGCCATATGCTGGACTGCATGAACCGCATAATAGGCTGGGAATGTCATGCCGAAATTTTCGAACTCCCACATGTAATATCCGGCTCTTCCTATCATCTCCAAAACCGTTGGGGTGTCTATCTGCCTCATCTTCTCAACCCCAACAACCAACGCCGCGTCCATTTGACCGCTTCTGACGGCAGAATAGGCGTTAAAAGCGGCGGCGCTTCCTGAAGCACAGGCTGCCTCGCATCTAACCAATCCTGCTCCTGTTAATCCACAATATTCTGCTATGACAACGGCTGGTAACGGCTCCTCTGACCAGACGCCCATCGACCCAAGAGCCATGTAATGTATTTCTTTGGCTGTTAATTCTGATTTTTCAAGGGATGGCTGGATTGCCTCAAACGCTAACTCGGAAAGGTTAACGTCTGACCTGTCCCCAAATCTGCTGTGACCCACCCCAATAATTGCTACTTTATTCGTGTTTCATCCCCGCCAAACCACTGCTATTCTGACATAACTACCTTTTTTTCGTAAGCTGATAACACTTACTTTCCAATCGGCTTGTTATGTTTTCGCATCTTAGGGGAAAAGGTTGAACCCTAAAAACCTTTTTTGTTATGGCAATAGACTTTCCGAAGAGTCTCGTGGGGTTGCTGTGCTGGACGTAACCCGCCTTACGATTTGCTAAAACTGTTTTTGCTAAACAGTAACCAAAAATCTCGAACCTTTGAACTATCTATATTAATTCCCAACCGCTCATCTGCGCGCAGAAAGTGTTAGGCACACATGTGGTAAACGTTCACGATGACGAATATGTCTCTAAACAATGAATGGAGGCTCTAATTCTCTTTATCTTGGTAAATCATCTAATTATATTTGGAATAGCAGATATTAAGCAGGGGGGAAACTCATGTTTCCTATATGGGCGGTAGCTTTCCTAATAGGTACATTATTGGATGTTGTAGGAGTTGTTCTTTTCCTGCTTGGCGTTAGGTCACGCGGTTCGATGGATAAGCAAGGGGAACCATTTTCTGATTATATTTGGTTTATCCTCATAGCTTTTGGACTTGTTTTACACGTTATAAGCGCGATGAGTCCAGTTTAGAGCGCGCGCATTTCTATTTAAATTCTGCATCTATCAAAAATTAGCTTTTCACGAAGAGGTTAACCTCAAAGTGTTAACCTAATCCTGTGTGCGTAATCAATAATTTTTTTCAAAAGTATCCTCAAAAAATGTTTCACAAAGCATGCAAGATGCGTATCCTCTTAAATCAACCAGCACCTGACGAGTTTCTGATGAGTGGAGAAAATCGGCGTAATCTCCAAATGCATAGAATGTTTCTGTCCATTGTCGCCAACCGAAAGCAGGTATAACATAAAATTCTTCTGGAGACTCTTTAGCTCCCACCATGTCAATCCCATTAACGGTTAATCTGGTGCTCATTTCTCGAACGGTCACGGGAAAAGCACTTGGATTACCTACTGAAATTGTCACTGTAACAGAATACCGGTAAGGCACGAATTTTTCTCGATATTCAAAATGGGCATCCAAAAGTTCCACCTTCACACTCGTAGCATATACCGCCAAAGAAAAGAAAGCCACTACAGCGATGATGACAATAATCGAACCGACCAAGACAAGGTTACGAGTTTTAGTTTGCATTAATGCTCTGCTCAATGGTTACGAATAAGTTGCTTTAACTTTTTCGCATTTTTTTCCAGAAGCTTTTCACGAAGAGTTTAAGGTCCTTAGAGACCATTCACAATTGCAAAAAATAAATATGCGGTCTAATCAAAAACATTAATCGTTCTTACTTTAAAGGGGGTTTAAAAATGCAAATTTCCAAGGGCAATGAACTGTTTATGAGTGTTATGATAGGTCTGTATGGAAATTGGTTGATTCAATTATTAGATAAGATTCAGAATAAAGACTGGATTCCTTTGTTGGTTTTTACTTTCTCATTTTTCCCTTTGTCCTCTTCTTTAAAGAGGTTTTTTCTGAAGAACAAACACGGTTGAAACGTGTGTCTTCAAAATTGGTTTTAGGCGGTTTATATTTTAATGGTTTATGGTGCTATAGCTCTTAGTGGCTCATCATCTAGCGATTACTTCTTTTCTATTACTGGTGTTTTCCTTTGGATAGTGCTGTTACAAGCTTCCAGTCGTTCTTAGTTACTGTTTTTTCTAAGAAGTCTTTGATGAGCTTCAAGTCTTCGTTTATTGTTTGTATGTTTTGGCAGCGATGAAGCAGGAGCGTGAAGCCTCTATCCGTTCTTTGGTGTCTTTTGTAGCGAAAAGCAAAGCAAAAAAGTCTCTTTCCTTCTTTAACCCAGAATCAAAGCAAGCTTTGGTTAGAGAATTTACGGCACACTTTGCATGCTTCAGCGCTGCTGGCGAGCATTCACATAATCTTTGAGCAAATGCTCTGGTTTCAGCCTCCAGCTCCTTCTGGAGGACGACCTTGTCCACCAATCCCATCATTAATGCCTCATCGGCTTGTACTTTGTCGCCGAGCATTATCAGCTGTCTAGCATTAGACAACCCAACCGTCCGTGGAAGTCTTTGGGTTCCTCCCCATGCCGGAATCAGCCCCAATTTTATTTCAGGGCACCCCAACTCTGCACTGTCAGCGGCTATTCTGAAGTCACAGGCTAATGCTAGCTCAAGTCCGCCACCTAAAGCATACCCGTTAATTGCCGCTACAACATGTTTAGAAAACGTTTCTAATTTCGTGAAGACTTGTTGTCCTTTCATGGAGAATTCTGCAGCAGTCTCTGGCGTGAGTTTCCGAAGTTCTGTGAGGTCTGCTCCGGCGCTGAATGCTTTTTCTCCTTTGCCCGTGATTATGACGCATCTAGCATTCGTGTTTTCTTCTATGGTGTCCAGTGCTTCTGACAGTTCCTGTAGCATGACTGCGTTTATGGCGTTAAGTTTGTCTGGTCTGTTCAAGGTTATCCATGTTATGTGCTGTTTTTTCTTGAGCTTTATTGTCTTGTAATGGTTGGACATGGTTAGGTGCCTCAAGATGTTGATGAGATGTTAATATGTCTTGATTAGCTGCTTGAGAATGGCTAATCTCTGAATTTCGGATGTTCCCTCATAGATTTCGGTTACTTTCGCGTCCCTGTAGGCTCTTTCAACCTTGTAATCGCCAAGATAACCGTAACCGCCCAAAGTCTGAATCGCCGTATCCGTTGCCCTCACCGCCACATTGCTTGAATATAATTTTGCCATGGAAGTCAACATGGGATCCACCTTGTTTTGGTCGATGCTCCATGCAGCCTTGTAAGTCAACAGTCTGGCTGCCTCAATTTCGGATGCCACTTGGGCTAGTCTGGCTCCTATCTGCTGAAACCTGATTATCGGCTGCCCAGCAGATTCTCGTTTTTTTGCATATTTGAGGGCAATTTCAAGTGCCCCCTGTGCTGTTCCTAGTGCCTGAGCAGCGATTGCGGTTCTGCTTACTGTGAAGAAGTCCATGGAGTGGCTAAAACCGTTATCCTGTTCGCCTAGGAGGCTGTTTTCGTTTACTTTCACGTCCGTGAGGGAGACCTGTCCTGTTGTTATACACCTGATTCCCATCTTGTTCGATAGTTTCGTAACCGTTAATCCCTTTGCCTTTTTGTCTACTATGAAGAGGGACTGGCTCCTGCGTGGTTTGTTTGTGCTTCCTGTCTGACACAAAACTATGAAGAAGTCGGCGATGGGCGCGTTTGTTATTAGAGTTTTTGTTCCATTTATTCCCCATTCTTTTCCATGCTTAGCTGCCTTGGTGTCCACTGTTGATATGTCAGTTCCACGGGCTGGCTCTGTAAATGCTGCGGCGGATATGCTGTCTCCACGACATAGGGGTGGCAGGTAACGGCTTTTCTGTTCCTTTGTTCCATTGAGGAGAATCATGTCGCTTCCGAAGGTCCCAATCATGCACGCTAACCCTAATGACGAGTCTGCCCTGCACATTTCTTCCATAGCTAAGCAAGCCGCCAGATAGCCCTGTCCCCCGCCTCCATACTTTTCTGGAATGAATAGACTGGAGAACCGCTGATTTGCGGCCTTTCTGTAAAGTTTCATGGGAAACTCCTCTTTCCTGTCCAGCTCCAGCGCATAGTCTGGGTCAAACTCTTTTTTGCAGAACGCTCTGACAGAATCTTTTAGGTTCCGTTGCTGTTTGGTTAGCCCGAAATCCATCAGAATTCACCAACAGGCTATCTGAAGGCAACTAGGAGGATAAAACTGTTCTGAACCTGAAAAACTGTTGTTTCTGAGCTGTTGTTTATCTGTCTTGGTACATTTTATCTAACGTTATTCTTAGTTGGCGTATTTCCTTTTCCAGATCATTAAATTTGATGTGTAGTGTGTTGAGTGCTTCTGTATATCGTACTTGGTTTTCGAATGCCTTTATGATGTCGTTTCCATGGTTTTTGAAGCCCTTAATCACAAACTCCATGAGAAACAGGAATTCAGAGTCCTTCTGGCTCAGTTGCCCTCTTGCCCGAAAACCATCCAGGAACGCTTTAGCCTTCAAACACGCCTCTTCATTATCTCTTCTGGTCTTCTGTAACTTCTGGAGCGCTTCCTCCTGATCCATAAAAACTCCCTCTCTGACCCGCATTCTACCTGTTCTATACATTTAACATTTAAGCTAAACTTTAAGGAAAAATGCTAGATGAACTATCTATGATGCGTCTAGTGGATAATTGGCATTCTTTCCCCATTCAAACTGTCTTTTGGCTCATGTTTTGTGGTTTGAAAATGTGTTACATTTATTAGATTTCAAATCTATAATATATATTAAGATTTAATTTCCTTTTTCTGGGGGGAAATAGATTGTCCAACAAGAAACGAAAACAGGACCTGAAATCGCGGATAGCCTTGATGAAAAAAGAAATATTCCACTTGACGGGAAACGAAAGAGCCCAAGCTAGAATAGAATATCACGAACTTCTGAAATCCTACAGCAAAGAATGCGGACTAGAAGAACCAATCTACCTAATAAGAGCCTAACAAAAAGCTAAACCGTATGTTTCTTGCTCTAACAAATTCTGATGCTAGAAGAAACTGGTTTGTGTTATTGCTTGGTTTTTCAGAAAAAAGGTTGATTTCAACAATGAAGTATTATCCGTCTCCTAATATGCCCATTTTTTAGCGCGCACAAAAAATTGAATGCCTTGAACTCAACCAGCTTGCGGTATTCAATCTAAAAGGGTTAGTGTGCTGGTCGTAACCCGCCATTAGCCTTAGTAATTTTTCCTAACATAGCTTCTATTTATAGTCTAATTGTACATTTATGTTTTTACATCGTTTTTGTAGAGAACACTTTTTTTCGTTAAAAAATGGCTTAATATTTGTTTAATGTGATTTTCTATCATTCATCGATTTTGAGTTTGGGGTTAAAATTTAACCCCAAACCCAATGAGTGCACAATTCAAGTTTTATCATATTGACAGTTATTTTAAGAGATACAAATATTAAGAAATTCGTTTTCACTTAAAAAATAGGCCATGTTTCCCATTTATTTCCTGCAGACTCCTTTTTTCCATCTCCAAATGTGTGGTTTTTTGGAGTTGATCTTGGAATTGGTTTTTTCGTTTTGTCACATTAATATCTTTCCATGCGATAAAAGTTACATTCAATGTAACTAGCTCTCATACTCTCCATTTCTTATTTTTTATTCATTATATATGTGGGGACGAGTTACAACCAATGTAACTAAATTCTAAAAAATTGCACTTTCTTGACAAAAAACAATAATTCAGATCCTTCTTAATCTTAATTAAGTGAGAGTTGATGCAAGAACAAACTCTCGAATATGTATTAAAAATCGGGAGGAATTAATGTGAAAACAAGCCGTTCTTCTAAAAATATCCCAAGAAATCAGGACTACTATGAAAATGCACTTGTACGCTCGAGAGAGATTTTAATATTGAGGCTTAAATGTCACGGTTTTTCCGAAAAAACAATTGAAAAACTGTGGGAACAAAAATCCTCCAAAAATGGGATAAATAACCTAGTTTGTAAACGTTTGAATAGCTCCCATTTGGAACCTAAATAGAATTAGTGGTTTATAGCATGTTCAAAATTCTGGATAAAAAAAAGTTAGCTCCCAAGATTAAACTACTAAGGATTTTTGCTCCAGAAATTGTTAACAAAGCTAAGGCAGGCCAGTTTGTAATTATTATTGTGGATGAAAAAGGTGAAAGAATTCCATTGACGCTTGTGGATTATCATATTAATAATGGAACAATAACCATTGTTTTTTTAGAAGTAGGTGTGTCAACAGTAAAGCTTGGGGGACTTGAAGTTGGAGATGAAATATTTAATTTATGTGGTCCATTAGGAAATCCAAGTAATATAAAATATTATGGTTCTGTAGCAGTTGTTTGCGGAGGTGTTGGGACAGCAGCAGCCTACCCAATAGCCAAAGCACTAAAAGAAGCAGGTAATCATGTAATTGCCATAATTGGAGCAAGAACAAAGGAACTGCTTATCCTTGAGGACGAAATGAGTAGTTATAGTAATGAATTGTATGTTTCCACTGATGATGGGTCAAAGGGTTATAAGGGTTTTGTGAGTGATGTTTTAAAAATGCTTATCGAAAACGGGCAACATTTTGACCTTATATATTCGATAGGTCCTCCCTTGATGATGAGAGCAACTGTAAATGTTGCCAAGTCCTATTCCCTGAAGACGATCGTGAGTCTGAATCCTATAATGGTGGATGGAATTGGAATGTGTGGAGCCTGCCGAGTTATGGTGGATGGAATTAATAAGTTTGCTTGCCTTGACGGACCAGAATTTGATGGGAGCCTCATCAATTTTAATGAACTAATACTCCGATTGAGGGTCTATCAATCTCAGGAAAAACAAGCACTAAGTCGATTAGAAACTGTGGTCAGTTAAAAATCTATAATCTCGGTCAAGCGATTAGAAAAACCGCTTCTAAGGAGAGGATAATTCTTAATGTATAAGGAGCAACGCATGTTTTGATGTCTCCAGCATAATTCCCTTTTGTGTTCAATTTTTTCCACGCTTTGTTATCACACCTTCATCAAGTCAATTTCCCCGACAATTAATCGTAGTATTACTTTTTAAAAGCATCATTGATTAAAATACGGAGATAAATTTAGGGGTCTATTTTACCCCTCGTACTTTTGTTATGATGGGTAAGTTTTCTTTGACTTTTTGCCCCTCACTCTATTATCTCTCTATTCCATCCTTCCTTATTCCTATACCATTAAGATCCTATAGGAATAAGGGGTATACATGGATAGGACAGTCCATTAACCGTATCCCCGTCGTAGGTCGTCGTCGTCCGTGGTTGGTTGGTGTAAAATTTAACTTCTTTTCATAATGCAATCTTAATAAATGTTATTTTAATATGAAATTAGGAAGTGTGGTTGTCTTGGAAGTAGTTGAAAACGTGAAGATAGCTAGCCATGGTAGGGATAACGAGCCTGCAATAATTAAACGTGAGAAAAAAGAAGTTGAATTTATGGTTCAGATTTTCTGCAATGCCAAGCACATGACAAAAGATAATCTCTGTTTGAATTGTTGTGAATTCTTAGCATATACAAAAAAACGTTTAGATAATTGTCCTTATCAAGCCAAGAAACCTGCTTGTGGTATATGCGACCTCTCATGTTATGAACCTAAAAAGAAAGAGAAAGGTCTAAAAGTTTTCACTTATTCAGGACCTCGAATGTTTTTCAAACATCCAGTCCTAGCTTTCAGGCATTTAATGGACGCATTTAATCAACCTAAGAAGCCAAATTTATAGAATTTTGATTTCGGGATTAAATTTTAACCCCCAAACCCAAACTGCTTTACGTGAAATATTAGACTTGGTTTAGATGCGGGTGGGAAGCAAGGCGAAGCCTTGCGACCGTAGCCAACAACTCGTAGGCCTATACGAGTCGAGTTTTTATTTTATCATTTTAAATAGAAATTCTAAGTTTTCTGTTATTTCTCCATTTTCAGGATTAAAGAAGTACCAATATGGTTCAAATTGTATGATTTCTGCTCCTGTGCTTTCTGCTAATAACGCGTGTAGTACTAGTAGGTCTATTGGCATATCTAAAAGGTCTACATAATGACTACCATAACGCGTGTCCCAGTACCATGGTTGAACAGATGCGCCCCAATGTAGGAACATTTCATCTAAATCTAAAAATCCAAATGCTGGCTCTGCTTCCCCTGAGTTAGTTGAAAATGATACGGTTACTATGTCTTCGTATCCTTCAATGAGTCGTTCAATTCGAGTGAATATTTCTACTTCGGGTAAGTAGTCTGTTTTCCATTCTGTCCAGAAAATTTCCAAATCATTTTCTCTGCAAAACTCAAGCATTGATATAACATAATCCTCTGGAAAATCTACGTTGTTTTCCATGTGCCAACTTATGGGTTCTGCAAATCTTAGGTATTTTATGTTACATGTTGTTAATGCGGTTGTGATATTTTCATGAGAAAGTTTAGTGATTGGTGCGTCTCCTTCACTACTACTGAATGCGTCGAGCATTATTGGGATTCCTTGTTTACCCATGAAGTTATTGGTTAACCAATCAAGTTCTGCTGTCCAGTTTTGATGCTCCATATATTCGGGGAGTATCATAATATCGAATGTTTTGTTGTTTAGGGCTAAAATTTGGTTGTATGTGTAGTTAATATCAGGTATGCTTACCCAATCTTCTTTTACACTAAATTGAAATACAAGTGTTTGTAGGTCTGATGTGTTGAAAGTTAGTACTGATTCAAGTTTGTCTGTTCGGTTTTCTAACTCTGTTATTTCAATTGTTAAGGAGTCTATTCGTTGATCTACTGATGTTGCGAGTTGGTTTTGCAGGTCATTTATTGTTTGTTGGTTTGTTGAGTTTTGGTTTAGCAAGTCTTCTATTGTTTGTTGGTTTGTTGAGTTTTGGTTTAGCAGGTCGTTTATTGTTTGTTGGTTTGTTAAATTTTGGTTTTGGAGTTCTTCTATTTGGATGTTAAATATTGTGATGTTGTCAGTTAACCAATTTTGGATTTGGTCTTTTTGATTTGTTATATTTTCGATTTGTGAAGTTTTATTTGATATTTGGAGGTTGAGGAAAGATATCGTATTGTTTTTTTCTGTTATTTGATTTTGCAAGTTATTGATAGTTATTTCATTGGTTTCAATTGTTGAATTATACTGGATTATTGTTCCTGTTAAGCTTGCTGTTAATATTATGCAGATGATTCCTAACGTGGCGGTTATGATTCTGCTTGATTTTTTCATATTTCCTATTCCCTCATTGATTAGTATTTATTATTAACCTAGACTAAGCATAGATTTTTTGGTTAAAATTTTTTCCTTCAAGAAAAAAGGAGGAGAGAATCATTTGCATTTTCTGAATAATTTTAGTCCCTCCATTTCTGTTACGTATTCAAATCCGTTTTCTATGAGTTCGGTAGCTTGTTCTACGTTTTGGGCTATTTTGCAGGTGTAGTTGTCGTCTTTGTCGAATTGTAGGAGTTGGGTATAAACTAAAGTGGTTTCGATTTTTCTATGTCCCATTTGTTGTTTGACAAATAGTGTGTCTTTAGTTTTGTGGTATAGTGTTGTTGCGAAGTAGTGGCGTAGGTCGTAGAGTTTTATGGTTTTCATGTTTGGGTTTTGCATTTTTTCGGCTGTTCTGTTACGGTAGTATCTGAACCATTTTCCATATGTGTCGCTTGTCCATTTGCCGAATAATGGTTTATTTGGGTCTATGTTGTTTTTTGCGATGTATTTGTTCAAAAGATTAAGCGATAAATTGTTGAACTTTACGATTCTAGGTGCGCCGTGTTTTGCTGTTTCGGGGTTTATAGTTTTTTGCTCTAGGTCTATGTCTCGTAGGGTTATGTGCATTAATTCTATGGGTCTTAGTCCTGTGTCTTTTGATATTGATATTGCTGTTCTTAGTTTTAGTGGCGAATTTGCCATTATTTCTTTTATGTGTTGCTCTTGCGGTATTTTTGGCGATTTTGCGCTTTCTCTGTAAAATGGTTTTTTCCATTCTAGTTGGTAGTATCTTGCGTAGTGTTCGTATGCCCTTATCAGGTTTCTTTTGTAGCCTGTGTTTCTGTCGTATGTTGCTACGAATGTTATCACACTATCGGGGTTATCTAGGTTGCAGTGTTTTTCTAGGACATGGAGGCATTTGCTGATGTTTTTTATTGTTGCGTCTGCTCATCCTAGTTTCTTTAGTTCCTAGAGTATGTTTACTATGGTTGCTGTGTGTTTTGTTGACTGTGTGGCTTTTTGTTGTTTTAGTGGGAACATTTTAGTTCACCTGAAAAAATGGTCGGTATTCGGTCTGGGGTGGTTGGTGTGCTGGTCGTAACCCGCCTTTTGTTTTTGACGGCATTCAGCTAAACGGGCTACCCGCGTCTCCCGCTGAAATCACAGACGCCTATTTGCCCTTTCACCCTGCAGGACAGCCGTTTCACCGCATCCAATCGCATCCTCAGCGACTTAACACGCATCATCCTCATCCCACGATTGGACGTTCCGTTTCTGCTCCGGAGCCAAGGCTCTCGCCTCACGCCCTTACAGGCGCTACAGTTCAGCGTGGTGGGCGGAGTTTCCTCAGATGTCAAGGACACCCGAAGCCGTCCGCCAGCTCACCAACCCCAAAAAGACTATTTCAGGGTCATGGAGATAAAAATTGCGATTCTTTAAAAGCCAAACACCCCATTACAGTAATGCTTATATTTTCCGACTGTTGTTCTAGGTAGTTGGCGATCAAAAAAATGATCGAATAGATCTCCACAACATGATGCAGCTCCTGACCAATGGTTAGGATCAAAGGGTGGAGTGAGCTTTTATCTGCTCGCAATGATAACCGAACATAGGCCAAATAGGTAAATACGTGTGTTTTCCGATGCTAAACAGACATTGGAGTGTAACCGAGTAAGCCCGACATGCAACGCCGTCTGGAGGATGACTAGGCTTGAGCGCTGAAGAAGGGCGCGGCAAGCAGCGAAATGCCTCGGGTAGCTGCAAGCGAGCGTAGATCCGAGGATACCTTAATGAGACTTCTCGCAGCGGACTCCTTCGGGACTCCGTTGCGTTCCATACAGGAACGGGAACTCCCTGAACTGAAATATCATAGTAAGGGAAGGAAAAGAAACCAAACGGGATTCCCTCAGTAACGTGAGCGAAAGGGGAACAGTCCAAACCGAACCCCTCTGGGAAACCTGAGGGGGATGTAGTGTTGTGGGTCCAGCTGCATCCTAACCAGTGAAGCCGAAGTGGCCTGAAACGGTCCGCCATAGATGGTGAAAGCCCAGTAGGCACAAACTGGAAGGACTTGAGCTGGAATCCCAGAGTACCATACCCTGGATTCGGTGTGGGAATTTGGAGGTCACCAACCTCCAAGACTAAATACGTCTCAAGACCGATAGCGTACTAGTACGGTGACAGAAAGCTGAAAAGCACCCCGAAAGGGGGGTTAAAAGAGCCTGAAACCAGACGGTTACAGACGTTTGCAGCCCGGAAGGGTAGATCCCTCCATAAGGAACCTGTGGTGACGCAGTAGTACGAAGGAGGGGGACCAGGGTTGCAAGTTCCGTCTAGAAACACGGGCCGGGGAGTTCATAGTTGTGGCAAGCTTAAAGGTCAAAAGCCTGTAAGCGCAGGGAAACCGACAAGCGCGCAACCAGCTTTGCTGGTGAGGTGCGGGGTCTGAAAGGGCCCGGAGTCACAGCTTTGACACTAGAAACCGGACGATCTAGCCTTGGGCAGGGCGAAGTCAGGCGAAAGCCTGGTGGAGGCCCGAAGGGGTTCTGACGTGCAATTCGTTCCTCTGACCTGAGGCTAGGGGCGAAAGACCAATCTAGTCCGGTGATAGCTAGTTCCCTCCGAAGTGGGTCGCAGCCCACCCTCAAGCGAGGTAGCCTATGGGGTAGAGCACTAATTGGGAAGCAAGGGGTCGAAAGACCTCACTTTCCTTCTAAACTCCGAATCCATGGGCGCCGTAGACCTTGGGAGACGGGTTCTAGGGGGTAAGCCCCTAGTCCGAGAGGGGGACAACCCAGACTGGGGTTAAGGCCCCTAAGTGCTGGCTAAGTGTTAAATAGAAAAGTGTCATCAGCCCCAGACAGCGGGGAGGTAGGCTTAGAAGCAGCCATCCTTCAAAGAAAGCGTAACAGCTCACCCGCCGAGGCTGATGGCCTTGAAAATGGACGGGGCTAAGCCAGCCGCCGATACCCTAGAGTGCAACTTATTGTTGTAATCTGGTAGGAGGGCGTCCTGACTGGGCGGAAGCTGGGCCGTGAGGTCCAGTGGACCGGATCAGGATTGAGTATCCCGGTGGTAGTAACAGCAAGAGAGGGGTGGGAATCCCCTCCGCCGAATGAGCAAGGGTTCCCCAGCAACGCGTCGTCAGCTGGGGGTAAGTCGGTCCTAAGGCCGATCTTAACTGAGTAGGTCGAATGGGGAGCAGGTTAAGATTCCTGCACCATAGAGGTACACGCGGTGACGCAAGCCTAATTTCTGACGCTTCTGGATAGGTTGAGCAAAGCTGTCGCTTTGTTTAACCGTATAAGTCTGGGGAGTGCCGTAATGGCGAGAACCAGGTGAAAGCGGGAATAGCCTTCCGTTTTAGGAAGGTTCAGCTGAGTTCTGGAGCCCATGAAAAGGAAATTAGGAAGGATCCTTTATGACCGTACCAAGAACCGACACAGGTGCTCTGGGCGAGAAACCTAAGGCGTGTCGGGTACACACCAAGCGAGGGAACTCGGCAAATTAGCCCCGTAACTTCGGAATAAGGGGTGCCTGCGGTTTTGGCTTCGGCTGGGACTGCAGGTCGCAGTGGCAAAGGGGTTTCGACTGTTTAATAAAAACATAGCAAACCGCAAGCCCGAAAGGGTATGAACGGTTTGTGAATCCTGTCCAGTACAGGTACCTGAAACCCGGGTTCAACCGGTTTAAGGGCCTGCAAACGACGGGAGTAACTCTGACTCTCTTAAGGTAGCCAAATGCCTTGTCGGGTAAGTTCCGACGCGCATGAATGGATCAACGAGAACCCCACTGTCCCCGCTTGGTACCCGGTGAACCCACGTAAAGTGGACGAACAGTCCACTGACTCCCAGCGGGAAAAGAAGACCCCGTGGAGTTTTACTGCAGCCTGTCGCTGAGATTTGGCTACGGATGCAGAGTGTAGGCGGGAGCCGTTATATCCCAGTCTCTCTGGGGACTGGAGGAGGCAACAATGGAACACCGCCCTTTCGCATCTTTGTCTCTTACCGGCGCGTATGCGTTGGGACAACGATTGGTGGGCAGTTCGGCTGGGGCGGCACCCCCTCGAAAAAATATCAAGGGGGCCCTAAGGTCAGCTCAGGCGGGACAGAAACCCGCCGCAGAGTGCAAAGGTAAAAGCTGGCCTGACTGGATCCTCCACAGTAAGGGATCCAGAGGCGAAAGCCTGGCTTAGCGAACATCCATATCCTCGTTGGTGGGGGTTGGATATGACAGAAAAATTACCCCGGGGATAACAGGCTTGTCGCGGGCAAGAGTTCACATCGACCCCGCGGCTTGGTACCTCGATGTCGGCTCTTCCTATCCTGGTTCTGCATAAGGGGCCAAGGGTGAGGCTGCTCGCCTATTAAAAGGGAACGTGAGCTGGGTTTAGACCGTCGTGAGACAGGTCGGACTTTATCTGCTGGGAGTGTTGGTTACCTGAAGGGAAAGGGTTCCCAGTACGAGAGGAACGGAACGTTGTAGCCTCTAGTTTACCGGTTGTCTGACAGGGCACTGCCGGGCAGCCACGCTGTCGCGGATAAGAGCTGAAAGCATCTAAGCTCGAAGCCGCTCCTGAAACTAGGTAACCATTCCCTGACACGAGACCTGGTAACAGGCCTCAGTCATGGACGAGAGCTCCCATAGAAGATGGGTTTGATGGAGTCGGGGTGTACGCACCAAGGCTACGGCCGAGGTGTTCAGCCCGCGGCTTCCAACCGCTTGAGGTGCCGGGCTGAAAAAGTTTTTCAGTGTCTGGGCTATTTCGGATAACACGTATAATTTGGTCTATGTTCGGTTATTGTTGCGAAAAGGAAAGTTTTGTGTAGTTGTACTATGGGTTTTATTGTGTATAGTAAAAGATAAAAAGAAAATGGACTACACCTGTTGTTTAGGGTTTAAAAAAAGGAGGGACTACTGGTGGTTAATCTTGATGAGTGGCTTATTGGGCTTCTTATACAAATCATTATTCTGGCGCCCGCTTTTTGGCTTGCAGGAAGAGCACTTGTAGGAAAGGAAAAAGCAAAATTCGTTGATGCTGTGTGGATTATTATTCTTGGGATGCTGATTGGAGGAATCTTCAGCTACTTTGAGATTGTTGGAATTGTGGCTTTGGTTATTCAGTTGGTGCTATGGTTTGGTCTAGTAAAGCACTTCTTTGACACTGGTTGGATAAAGGCTTTCGTTATCTCTGTGCTGGCAATAATTATCCTTGTGGTCATAAGTTTCATACTGGGTCTCATTGGAATCGGTATCGGTCTAGCACTTCTTTAGGAAGTCTGCGGACCTAAAATTCCCTTTTTTATTTTTTCACTGGCTCTTTTTGTCTTTGCTTTTTTGTGTCGTTTTGATTGCTTTGTTTGCTTCAGCAAACGCTGACAGTCTCATGATTTCTCCTTTGACGATGTCCATGGGTATAGCAAAGATGATTGTGTTGCTCTGGTCAAAGCTGATGTCCTCTAGGCTCGACAATGTGCGTAGGTACATTGCTCGGTTGCTCATTTTGTTGACTGCGTTCTCCAAGTTTTCGGCTGCCGTCAACTCTCCCTCGCTCTTGATTATTACTGCTCGTTTCTCCCGCTCAGCTCAGCTTGTCTGGCAATTATCCGTTTCATGTCTTCGGGCAATTCTACGGTCTGCAGTTTCACTGAGATGATGTCTACGTCCCACTCCTGTGTTTCTCTTTCAACAATGTTTGCAATTTTGTCTGCAACTTCGTCTCTGCGTGCTAGTAGTTCGTCTAGTTCTACGGCTCCTACGACGTCCCGCATTGTTGTTTGGGCATATTTCATTACGCTGTCCCAGACGTTTCGGATGTTTACGATGCTGTATTTGGTGTTTACCACTTTCACGAAGACTACGGCGTCGACTGTTACGCTGATGTTGTCTTTGGTCATGACTTCTTGTCGTGAGATGTCTATGTTGATGATTCGTTTGTCTTGTTTCATGAATGTTTCTATGTATGGCCACTTGAAGAAGAATCTTGGACCAACTAGCCGTTGGAACTTGCCGAATCGCAGTATTATTGATTCTTCCCATTCTTTGTTTACTGCAACTGTTGTGGGTAGCGGAAACAGGGATACTGCCGCTAAGAGACCATAAAATATGGCAATTGGGTCTGGTAATTTAGGAGCGCTAAGACTAGAAACACTAGAGCGATTATTATGAATGAGACGAAAGGCGCTGAGGTGCGTGAATATTCTGTTGGTTGTTTGTTCATTTTTGTTCGTCTCTGTTTTAGATTTAAGAGCCTTCGGTTAAATTTTTTCATTCTCTCTGAGACTGGTGATGTTTAGGGGATTATTTCGCAGCTGTTGTATTTTAGGTGGTCAAAATCTGAGAGCCTGATTCTTTGTTGTTCCATCAATCTTTTGACTCGCGGTAATGATGCCTTCAATGATTCAACATGATTTTTGACGGTTCTGCATAGCAGATCGTGTGCTTCGTTGCTCCACCGTTTTGTTATGTTTGCGTACAGGCATCTTCCTCTACATTCTCGCAAGATTTCGCAGTCTGTGCATGGCTGTCCAACATAAACTTGTTTCAGGTGTAATGGGTGTGAACTTTTGATGTGCCCTAGATAGTAGTCTTTCATTCCGCCCATTGCAGGACACAGTATTATGTGACCATCGGTTTGTATGCTGTAGTTAGTCCATCCGAACCGCACCTTAGGAGGCTTCCCTCTTCAGTAAGAAGCGATTGCATTACGCCCAGAAGTGGGTAAAGCCTCAAAACTTTGCCTTCGGTTTCCATTGTGTCTACCCAAAACTCTACAAGCTTTCTTATCTTTGAATTGTAGTTGTTTTCAATCCATTCTGTGAATTGTCTTTTGTGGAAATCGTTTTTCCAGAATCCTGCGTCAAGTTGTCAATGAATCGAACTGAATGAATGGTCGGGATTGTTTAGGAGCCACTTAATGTTTTCGTAGATGTCTGTTTCTTTCATGAGGGTCATTCTGGCTATTATCTCGCCATCAAATCCGTTCTCTCTAGCTGCCTTAATGTTCTCTATTATTTTCCTGTAGACGCCTTTTCCCCTGTAGTCCGTCAATTTTTCTGTGCCATCTATGGAGACAAAGATTGTGGTTAGCCTGTTCACGTATTCTGGTTCAATATTGTTTAGGTGTAAGCCATTGGTTTGGATGTTAAACTGTTTAGCCTTTACTTTGTCCATGATCTGTTTTATTTTGTCAATGCAGAGCATTGGTTCGCCACCATAAAAGATCAGGACTGGCTCGGGGTCTTTTTTCATAAACTTCTCTAGAACGTCGATGTCATAGTTGATTTCGTTTGGAACATCATAATCTACAGTAAAGTCCCCAAAGTCGGTATCCATGTCTTCACATGATTTTCCGTAGCAGTATCTGCACTTCAAGTCGCAGTTGGTGGTTAAGAGCAGGTGAAAGAACAGCCAAGGCCCCTCAAGATTACATGGTTTTTATTATTTCACGAAACATTGGCACACGTAAACCTTTCTCAACACAAAAAAGTTTACCTCTTCAACAGAGAGTACCAAATATAATTAGTTTCTGGAACGCCGCGAGGAAGGCTCATTCCTGAAGCTTTTCGCGTATGCATACCCTGAAATCGATTTCGAGAGCTTATTTTGAAGCCAACCCAGACAGTTTAATGATAAATCTAAAAAAGGAAAAGCTCAGACTTATTTTTGTGACAAATAAAATCAATTTCATAGGGAGTTTTTTGCGTTCGCGTGTGCATGCGCTTTTGGATGCAAATGCAGTTCATCGTTTATTTGTTCATTTTGAGTGCACATATCGATGTAACATGAAATGTGCATTCTGTAATGTTTGGAGAAAAAATATCCTTGAGAATGAGGCAACGACTCTAGAGTTTAAACAGCGGTTATTTGACTGCTGGGACTTGGGCTGTTCAGTTGCAAGTTTTACGGGTGGAGAACCTCTGTTAAGGAAAGATATCGAGAAACTGCTGGAGTTTTCCAGTAACCAACTTGGCTTATTTACAGGGTTGGTCACAAACGGAATCTTATTGGACAAGAAAATTAATGAAATCTCAAAATACACCGATTTTCTAGCCGTGTCATTTGATGTAAACAACAAACAAACATTCTACAGGACTAGAGGTATTGACGCTTTTGAAAAAGTCAAGAAAAACATAGAACTCGCTAAAAGGATGGGCGTCGAAATTGACTTGTTTTCTGTTATAACTAAGGAAACATTTGAATTCATAGACGATACAATCGATTTTGCAAAATCGCTTGAATTACCAATCCATTTCTCGCCTGTTGATAACGTGCCGAGAGAGTTCGTGGATAACTCAGAAGCCCAAGAATTGAAGATTGCTGAAAATGGCAAGATTTTAAAAAAATTAAATGAAGAGAAAAGGAAATACAAGAAAATACATTTTGAAAGTGATTATTTCAAATTTCAGTCTTTAGGCGGATTTAACAATGTTATTCGGTGTTCATCAGCATCAAGCACACTTTCTCTAAAGCCTGATGCTTCTATTGCTTTACCTTGCCCCTTTTTCACATTAATGGAAATTAAAAAAGATGAGAATCTGAGAAATTGTCTAAAATCAGAAAAAGCAAGAAACATTATCGAAGAGTGTAGCAAATGGGACTTCTGCAACCATTGTTCAATAAACTGTATGTATGTCGTATCTTTGATTAAATACCCCTATTTTTTGCTGAGGTGGATAAAAGATAAACTTTAAGTACACATGGTTCGGGGTTTGGAATTAAAATTTAACCCCAAAAGTGCATGTTAGTTTAGTTATTTTTTAGCTGTTTTTCAGAGAAAACGCGGATAACTTAGTAGGCTGTGCTTTGAAGATACGCCAAGAATAATTTTATCTTACTTGTACACAACTTAGATACTAGATTAATCTGCAGTTAGATTTGGGGGTTTGTTGTTTGTCTGAGCGGGAAACAATCGAGAATGTAAAAGAAAAGCAGGGCATTTTTTCTAAGATTCAGAACTTCTTTACTTTAGGGTATGGAACAAAAGAGGATTTGAGAGAATTAGACCGAAAGCTCAGGGACCTCTATTACGTTGACCTCCGGGATATGCGGCACGTTTGGGAGGATTTGTATCTTGCGGCTATGGATGCAGGTGTTGCCCAGAGTCGAGACTACAAAAAGGTTATCCAAGTTTTAGATCGCGTCACAGAAAAGGTAAGGCACGCAGACTATGGTTATGCGGGGCTCTGGGACCGAAAAGGACACGTACGGGAAAACGAGTTGGCTCGGGTTTTCAATTTTGATCGTGAGTTTAGCCGTGATCTTGACGGCTTGAATGAGGCTGTTAGCAAGGCTAGGAGCGAGGTTGAAGCGGAGAACTGGACGGCTGTATCCGGTGAAGTGAAGAATGTTAAGAGTTTATTACTTGCTTTCGAGGATAAATGGACTAAGAGAGAAAAACAGTTTAGACCTTTAGACATGTAGGATGTTGATATTGAGATGCCTGTAATCGAGAAAGTTTCATGGGATTTTGCGGGTTCTGAGGATATGGCTTACCGATTTCCTAACCTTTCCTTGAAGTATGGAAGCCAAGTTATTGTTAAGGAGAACCAGTGGGCTGTATTTTTCCGTGACGGTAAAGCCTACGACACTTTTGGTCCAGGCAGACATACAATCACCAGCAAAAACATTCCACTTCTGACTGGAGCCCTAAAGGCTTTGCGGATAATCGGCGACATCTTCGAGTGTGAAGTCGTTTTTGTGAGCAACAGCCAGTTTAAAGGAAAATTTGGTGGACAAGCCTACTCTGCGCCCAGCGGAAATATACAGTATCAGGCTGAGCTCGGATACTACGGCTATCTTCTCTACAAGGTGGAGGACCCGAAACTGTTTGTGATCGAGTTTTTCGGCAACCGTGGAGCAAGCACTTCTACTGATGTTGAAAGTTACATTCGTGGGTTCATCAATGAGCGGGTTATAGACGAGTTTGCGCATCACGACATCTTTAATGTAGTCAAAAACGTGGACGAAACCACAGACAAAGTCACTTTGATAATAACGGATGAGGCTGCTCGGATAGGTCTCAAAATCATCGACACTGTCTTTGAAGGTGTTAAAATACCTGAAGAGGCGAGGCGCTTCGCCACTACCATGGGACAGCAAGCCATGACGTTGCAGTATATGAAGGAAACAACCGCGGAGCTTCCCGAAGGAGGCGGTGGAGCCGCTGCAGCAGGTTTGGGCGCAGGCGTCGGAATAGCCATGGGAACTGCTTTGGGGAAAGCTATGCAGCCTTCTCAAGGCGCAGGTGCCCCGCAGCAGGTGGTGTTGTGTCCAAAGTGTGGAACCCAGAATGTTGTTGGAACAAAATTCTGTGGCAACTGCGGATCAGGTTTGGATCCTGTGGCTAAAGTTAATTGTCCGAAGTGCGGAGCGGAGATGCCGGTATCCATGAAGTTTTGTGGTGACTGTGGTTCTCCTTTGAAGCCAAAGAAGATAGAGTGCCCGAAATGTAAGGCGAAGAATCTGTCCACTAACAAGTTCTGTGGTAGCTGCGGCAACAAGCTACAGTAAAAATATCCTTCTTTTTATTTTTCTGTTGTTTTGTTGCTGTATTCCGTGTTTAGGATTTTGCGGAATACGTCAATGTCGATTCCGAAGTTTTCGCAAACTTCAACGATGCTGGAAGCGTAGACGTGAAATATTTCTTTGATTGTTTTTCGTATCCGTTCAGGAGGAATTTCTTCGGTGGGTTTAAGGAAAAGGATAAACCATCTTCCAAGTTTTGTGGGGATATACCATTTGATTCTCACTTTTCTTTTTCCTGTTGTGACCTGCTCCATTCCCTGTTCAAGAATGTCCGCTGAAACCATCCTTTTCAAGTACTCAATTATGGATTTGTTCGAGTACGGCGTTCCATTGATGAAGTCCCTTTGGTATGTTCGTCCATCCAGCTTCATGTTCATCAAAAGACTTTTACCTACTTTAGACTGGAGGACGCTCCAGATTAGCCTACGTTTTTCGTTTTCGAAGGGAAACGGAAGAATATAATGCCAGACGCCATTGTTCCCCATCTTACGTCACTAACCTTACTTACCATAATTGTTGGTGAATGTTAATAAGATTCCCGCTGACTCTGGATTCAGAATTCTTATTAGCCTATTAATTCTCATCCTTTTAGTGTGATTTGGACTTGAAATTAGGTGCTGGGCAAACTGTTTTCGTTGGCTGCTTACTTTTTATCCTGCTCTTGAGTGTCCCCTTAACTGTTGCTGACGTGACAGAGTTTCAGGTTGATTCCACAAGTATCCAAATCTATCGGGACAGATTGGTTCGCGTCACACAAACACTGACTGTGAATGAGACCCTTCCTGTGATAACTTTTCCTCTCTTGAATCCTTCAGTTGACAATTTTATTGTGCTTGACGAGAACCAGACTGTTCTGGATTATGACGTATAAGGAGTTAATCTGACTGTTTTCACTTTGGGAACAACGAGTGTCTCAGTTCAGTATGATACGCAATATTTGACGAGTAAGGATGTTGGAGTGTGGACGTTCCTTGTTGATTCTCCCTATAACCTACCTTTTGCCTGAAGAATCAACAATAGTTTACCTGAGTGAAATGCCAGCCTCAATAGACACAGACAGCAACAAAATAACGCTGTCTTTGTTTCCGAGCCAATGGGAAATAAGTTACGTCTTTCCATTAACTCCACCCGCAGACTTCCGAATCGGCAATCTAGAGGTCACGCCAACCGAGGTTAAAGCAGGCGAAGAGGTTACTGTCTCAGTTAGAATAACTAACGTGGGCGGGCAAACTGGATCATATACTCTTCCCCTTACTATTAATCAAACAGTAGCGGACACCAGAACAGTGACGCTTGAAAAAGACAAGTCAATCACAACAGAATTCACGGTCACCAAACAGACACTGGGAACATATACTGTTGAAGTAGGTGGTCTGGTCGGAGAGTTTACTGTTAGTGATGTGCCTTCATCGAATAGTGTCACGTTGCCTTCCAGCTCGTCAAGGAGGGTAGCGGTTTTGATCAGTTCTAGAGCCGTTTCGTTCACATACACTAGAGCCATAAGTTTTTCAACTTTTTGTTCTGCCTTTTCAGCTACTTCAACAATTTTCTCCGCTTTGGCACTTTCAATTTGTCCATGATACATTGCTGCTGAGGCTGGAGCTACCATCACAACAATGGCTACTAATATGATAGCGATTGCAATTTTGCTTGTTTTCATCATTTGATCACCGTCAGAAATAGTTGTTAAACCTTAAGTTAAGGGACACTGCGGCATGGGCATTCCACTTTTTGGAACGCTTGTTTAGTTAACCTGTAACTTGTTAGATATTGTTAATTTTAGTTCTAAAAAAATCTGTGCTGTTTCAGCTTTCTAAATTCTGTCTATATGGGGTGGAGGAAGTAGTAAGTAAATAAAAGGTAAACAAGCCTCCTAACCACAAAATCAAGTTCTCCTAACTAAAGTCTTATCCAGATTGCTTTTAACCCTTCTACACCCAGAAAATTTGCTTGGACCTAACCGGAGAGTTAAATTTTAACCCCAAACCCAAACATTCGTTTACGCCTGCATACTCTCTTACGCACACGTAGAAAACGCGTTACACGCACGCACACGCACACAAATTATGAAAAATTTAATGGCGGTTATATTTTAATAGTTAATGTATTTCCGCATTTTGGGCATTCTTTTGAAATTGTGAGAAAAAGCATGTTAAAATAATAATGAAAAAACTGCATAATATGATTATAAGGAATTTTGACATTAGGTTTATATGCACATAACATCTTCAAACCCCATTCAGATTGTTCACCAAGAATTCTCCAGGCTACCTCAATCCCTTCACTTCTAAACAGAGATTCATCAATAAACCTGCTTTGACCCATACTGATTTTTGATACGTTTTCGCGTTTTGTTTTTCTAGTTAAAACGCAGTAATTTGGGAGCAAGTCAAGAATGTCTTTAAGCTCGGTTTTCTTTTTGGTTGTAAACCTAATGTGAAAATATAGATTGTTGTCATCTTCAGTTGTTGGAACTCCACTTTTTCTAGTATGCATTAAAAAACAATACCAATCTATCATGCTACTATTTTTTAACCGATCAATCGCGTCAGATACTCTAAATCGAATTAAATCAAAAAATTCTGCTCTTCTAATAGTTGCTACGTTGGGCAAACCGATTCTTATGTAAGTTTCCCACATCATATCCAAATCGGGTTTCTCCATGTTAATCCCCCAGAAAATTATCTCACACTCATTATATAACTTGAACATGCATTTTTCTAATATTAGTCTATAATTATTTTATAGGTGTCTATGAGGTGTTTATAACGACCTATACATAGGAAAAACATAGGGACAAAGGGCTAAAAACAGCGTTTTTTCATTTGAAGAGTCCTATTTTTTGGAAGCTGTACTCTTTTTCTGGTCTTCCCTTTCCGCTTTTTGGTTTGTCTTTGCATTTTATTCGTGGGGCTATACTGCAGATGTCTTTGAGTGCCACTTGTACCGTGCTCAATGGCATTTCCAAATATTTTGACGTCTCTTGGGCTGTGAACCAGTGGGACTGATTTAAATAAAGAAACGTCCAGATCTTCGCTCTAACGCCTCGGGTACCAACTTTGAGAATTTCAGGAACCGACGGCGTTCTTGTCTCACCCATGAAATACCATCAGGTTTAATTCTGTACACCAAATAATAAACATAGTTACTCAGATAATAATATCAACTCACGTGCACAACAATATAAAAAAATTTGATCAAAAAAGGATTAAAACATTACACAAAAATTGATATAAAAAAATCAAAAAATTTTCCTATACTGAAAACTTGTGTTTTCAACTCCAAATAGAGCCGTAAACAGTACTTTTTGTTTATAACTATAGAAATAAAATTCAAGTAATTAATTAATTGTGAAAACAGTTTAATAAGAAAAAAACAGTTTCTGTTTTTCAGGGAAATTAAGTTTGAAGAAATTACACTCGTTTTCTATTCAAAAAAAGGCTGTGTTTGTTGTTTTGGTTATTCCTAGATTACAAAGATGGGCTAGTGAGGATGTTTGAAATAACTATAAAGTTTTTGTTAGTCTCTTTTTGAACACTATCACAAACAAAGTAGCAGTCAAAAATAGTGGTAGAATAATCCATGATGGAAACTCTAATGCTATTTGGCTTTTTTAGTTTTTTTCTTGTTATTTACGAGGTAGACCAGAAAGGTTACTCCAACTATAGTTACAATCACTATTGCAACTGCAATCCATGTTGTTGGGAATGGTTCTTGTGTTGTTTGCTTTGTGTCAACGGTGAATACGACTCTGTTTGATCGACCATGTTCTGCATAAATGTTAACTTCATAAACAATAATGCCATGTATACCTTCTGATAACCCAACTAAAGTAGTGTTCCAATAAAAAAGCGCGAAACCGTTTTATGTTTTTATCTAACCATCCAATTACTGTTAGATTGTTAGAGAGGAAACCTGAATCATGCCTACAAAGATCATTGGACATGGAACATGGTACGACAAAACCGCAGTTAAAATCATAGAAAGAGAACGTGAACTAGGTCGAAGCCTAGACCTGATCAGGACGGAGAGCGGTCTTGGAGCCTCCGGTTTTCCGCATATCGGCAGTTTTGCTGATTGTTCTAGGTCTTACGCTGTGGCATTAGCTCTTCAGGAGCTGGGCTTCAAGTCTGAGTATATTGCTTTCGCTGATGACTTGGATGGTTTGAGAAAGGTTCCGGCTGGGCTTCCGGAGTCGCTTGGCAAATATTTGGGTTATCCCGTGACATCTATTCCTGACCTTTATGGTTGTCATGGAAGCTTCGGGGAGCATATGACCAGTCTTCTTTTGGAGTCTTTAGACCAGAGCGGCATAAACTACACTTTCATGTCCGCCAAAAAGGCGTATGAGCAGGGGCTATTCAATGAGGAAATCAAAACGATACTGTCGAATGCCCGGAAGGTTGGAGAGATTGTGAAGGATGAGGTTGGGCAGGAAAAGTTTGTGGATGTTCTTCCATATTTTCCAATCTGTGCTAACTGTGGCAGAATCTACACTACTAAGGCTCACACGTTTCTTTCGGACGAAAACAAGGTTCTGTATACTTGTGAAGGATTAGCGGTGAGGGGAACGTGGCTGGAAGGCTGTGATCACAAGGGTGAGGCAGACATCCGGAAGGGCGAGGGCAAGCTTGGGTGGAAGGTTGAGTTTGCGGCTAGATGGAAAGCCCTTGATATCAGGTTTGAGCCTTTCGGCAAGGACATTTCAGATTCGGTGAGAGTGAATGATCGGATATGCAGGGAAATATTTGATTGGGCTCCTCCTTTTCATGCCCGATATGAGATGTATCTTGACAAGAGCGGAAAGAAGATCAGCAAATCTGCTGGAAACGTTTTCACTCCTCAAGTCTGGTTCAGGTACGGTTCGCCTCAGTCTCTTTTGTTGTTGACGTTGAAGCGTTTTGTTGGAGCCAGAAGCCTCTCTGTTATTGACATACCGCAATACATGAATGAGCTTGATGAGCTAGAGGACATTTACTTCGGAAAGAAGATGGTTTCAGACAAGAAGGAGAATGCTAAGCTGTCGGGTCTCTACAAGTATTGTATGCTTTTTGATGTTCCTTCTGAGATTGGCGGCCATGTGCCCTACAATCTTCTCACTTTTCTTGCTAAGATGGCTCCGGAATGCTCTGAATCCAATTTTATACTGGAAAAACTTCAGGGTTACGGATACGGAAAAGAAGGCTTGACTGATGACCTGAAGCAGCGAATCGGATATGCTCTCAACTGGTCAAAAGACTTCACGGAAATCACGGAGAAAGCCGTAGAACTAACCGAACAGGAAAAGGCTGCTGTTAACCAGCTTATAGATGCATTAGATGCTGATGCAACAGAGGATGAGATTCAGAGCGCCGTCTTCAATATCGCCCGAAATAACAATGTTAAGCCGGGGAAGTTCTTCAGGGCTCTTTACCGGATTCTTTTGGGCGCAACTCAAGGACCTCGATTAGGTCCCTACGTGTTAGCTATGGGAAGAGAAAACGTGATCGACGCGCTAAAGAGAGCCACCAAAGACTAAGCTAAAATGATTGAAGTTGCAGTTATGTTTGGATGATTGTAGCGGTCGTAGTCTAGCCTGGTTAGGACCCCGGCTTCCCAAGCCGGGTACTCGGGTTCAAATCCCGGCGACCGCACCAAAACCTCTTCTTTATGCTTCCATGTTTTCTGAGAAAAAGGCAGTTTTCAACAATCAGCTGTTATTAGTCTTCAAATCTGAATGTATGTTCACTGGTGCTAATCGACCAAATTTTAACTTGTTGTTGGGTAAGATATTTATCCTCAGTTTATGTATGTTAATTAATAGGTAAAATTGGATTGGGAGATTATATTATGCCTATGGCGTATGTTTTGATAACCACCGAACCAGGTGCTGTGGACAGCGTCTTAGAATCCCTGAAGAAAATGGACTCTGTAAAAGAGACGTACATGGTTTACGGCGTTTACGACGTTATAGCCACGGTTAAGGCAGAAACCATGGAAAAACTCAAAGAAATCGTTACTTGGAATCTACGAAGCTTAGACAAAGTCAGATCAACCTTAACCATGATAGTGATCGAAGAAACAGCGTAAACACCAAACTTCATCTTTTCTTTGTATTTTTGTCTTCTTTACTCAATTTGTTGTTCATAATTCTTTAGAAGCACATTTGACGTATCTTCAAAAGTTAGACACCACTTTTGTGACGCAACCTTGTCAAAAGCGGCTGGGAAACAAAAACAACGCCGCCTAATGTCAAGAATGCTGCTGTTAACGGAAGAAACAATGTGACGTAAGCGTTTCTCCACCAGCGAAGAGAGCCGTCATAGTTCCACAGTTGCTCAAGCGCCAAGTTAGCGCTGTTCGACAGCTGCTCATCATCCTGAATCGCAGAAATCGAATACCCAAAAAGGCTGACCCCAATTACCAAAAATAGAATTCCCATTAAAGCAGACACTCTAAACCGATGTTTTGTAAGCAGCACATTCGGTTTAGCCCTGTCTTTTACCTCTTGTCGCTGTTAGGTTGTTTCACGTGACCTAAGATATTCCTTATTTTGATAATCGTCATAATGCAAAATCTGGAATATCCACGATCCGGCAACGTTCTCTAGA
>SDBT01001719.1_pt1 | contig 38922 bp, 31 predicted proteins | sample 2277101 | NCBI WGS metagenome assembly SDBT01 (sample SAMN10404973, study PRJNA504765) | marine sediment metagenome | isolation source: marine sediment core GS10_PC15, 103 cmbsf | place: Arctic Ocean: Southern Knipovich Ridge | collected 2010 | reverse complement strand
TCAAGCGGATTTGCATAATTGAGAGCGGTTTTTGCATTGGGATATGTTTTTTTCAATTTGGGCAGAATCTTTTTGACCCTTTTGGCGGCCTCGGCCTTGTCAACTTTTATCTTTGCTTTGCTCTTGGTCATAACTATACCCTTAAGGGTAGTAGATGTCCGCGAATAAAGCCGTAATTGGTTATTTTTAAGTTACTTACCCGCGGATAAACGGGAAAATTCAATTGAGATCAGTATATTACCTATCGGCAAGGGCTTCCAAAAGCGACTTTAATTCGTCCGCAAAGAACATACCCCGCCATCTGACGGGTTCAGCTTTGTTCGGCACAAAAAGGATACTAACAGGCACACCCGGTTCACGATAAACTTCCTTCAGCGCAATTGTGGCTGGGTAATCATTGGCTGTGGTATCTGCCTTAATCGCTAAAACATTTTTTCGTTTAATCAATTCGCCGATATCCTGTCGGGAGTAGACGGTTTTTTCCACGGCCTGACAGGTCAGGCACCAGTCGGCAGTAAACTTGATCAGGACGGGTCTTTGTTCGGCGATAGAAGTTTGTATCAGTTCGGCGTCGTATTTCTGCCAGTCGATAAGCTTCGGAGCCGGCGCCGACAAAAACAGCCGCCCGGCGGCAACTGCCAGGACAACGGCGATGATTCTTATAAGCCACTTGCGAATCGCTTTAGTATTGTAATCGACCCAGCTTCCCCACATCCAAATGCTAAAGGCCAGCACCACCGCAAAATACAGCACGCTCATTCTGCGGGCCTGCGGAATCGCGGCTACCAGCTTTATCGCGATTATCAACAGAATAAAACCGACGGCCTGTTTGAATAATTCCATCCATCGGCCGGGGCGGGGGGTGCGTTTTAACAGACCTGGCATCGAAGTAAGTATCGCGTATGGCATCGCCATGCCGATGCCTATGACCATTATCGCAAGCGTGGCGGTTACCAAGGGCTGGGCCTGCGCCCAGGCAAAGGCTGTGGCCAGAATCGCAAAGCTGCACGGGGTACTCAAAACCGCCGCCAAAAAGCCCATCCCGACAGCGCCGGTGAAACCTGTTGCGGCAGAGCTTTTACCCGCTATCGACGACGGGATGGTAATGGTGAAAACATCGAACATAAACAGAGCCAAAACCATCAGCAATAGTGCCATCGCGGCAACGAAGGCTGGATTGCGGAACTGGTCGCCCCATTGCAGAACCGTGCCGTAAAAGATTTGCAAAATGATATTCGCCGTCGCAAGGCCCGCGAAGAACAGCAGTATCCCAAGACAGAAAGCAAGGCCCAGGGCTGTAGCTTTGGCCCTGCTTTGTTTTGATTGCTCTACGAGCCGCATGACAATAAGCGGCAGTACCGGCCATACGCACGGCATAATGTTCAGTGACAGGCCCGCCAAAAGCGCCAGACCAAGAGCAAATAAAAGCGAATAATTATAACCGCCAACTGTCGATGCCGCCTTCGCTGTTGGTTTCGGGATGGTGAATCCGGGTTGACTCATTGCGGCATTTTTGTCGATTTGAATTTTTGTTGTCAATTGCCCGAAGTCCGGCATACGACATTGAATGTCCGAACAGACGGCGCCATCGACGGCGATATTAACATCGATAGTGACGCCGCTATTTTGAGCGTCAAATGCTTCGATGCTGAACGGCAGATACGCGGTGAATTTGTCACTGAAAACATAAAGGGTGGTATTTGAGAATTTATCGAAATAAGTTTTTGGCTCTGGAAATACGGCGGTGCCGAAATTTATGTGCTTTTTGGCGGCGGGTTTTAGTTTCAGGTTCATACCCCCCGGCGCAGTATCAGCGGAGGCATAGAAGTGCCAGTCTTTTTTGAGTTCGAAGTGAACCGCCAGAGCCGATTTGCTGTCCGGCCGAACCTGTGGATACTGCTGCTCAAGGGAGATAGTGACAACCTCGGTGGAAATTTTTGAGGCCGATACTGTTTCGTTGCTGCCGGCCGCAAAAGGGGCGGTCATTAAAACCAACCATAATATCGCAACAACATTTTTGCGCACAGACACCTCAGAGTTAACCGATATAAATATTCTCAGCTTTCGGGCTGCTTATCTTTTTCTTCTGCTGAGGGGTTTGATTGCTCGTTTTTTTCCTGCTCGGCAGCTAACAAATCGGTTACTGTGGGTTTATCTAATTCACCGCCTTCCAGGATCAATTCCACATCCTTGGCGTCAAGGGTCTCGTATTTCAGTAGTGCGTTTGCTATTCGCTTAAGGCTATCTTTGTTTGCCTGGATTAATTCTTTTGCCATTTTGTAAGTCTGGTCAATAATCTTTTTTATTTCCTCATCGACCGCTTCGGCGGTACATTCGGAATAATCCTTTTCGCCGGGCATCAGGTACATTCGGTCATCGAAGCTGGCGTCGGGCCCGTAACTGATAAGCCCAAGACGTGGGCTCATACCCCAGCGCAGGACCATCTGCTTTGCGATTTTGGTGGCCTGCTGAATGTCGGATTGTGCCCCGCTTGAGATATCGTCGCAGAACAATTCTTCTGCGATTCTTCCGCCGAAACAGACCTGCAGAAGCGCCATACAGTATTTCTTCGTAAACAGGGTCCTGTCCCTTTCCGGCAGGGCGAACGTCGCTCCGCCCATCGGCCCGCGAGGGATAATACTTACTTTATGCAGTGGGTCGGCATCTTCGAGTACCGATTGAATCAGCGTGTGGCCGGCCTCGTGGTAAGCGGTGATTTCCTTTTCCTCCTGGTCGATGACCCTGCTCTTTTTGGCTCTTCCCCATCGTATCTTGTCCCTGGCTTCTTCGAGGTCTTCTGTTTCGATAGATTCCTTATGGGTCATAGTTGCGGCAAGCGCGGCTTCGTTGAGGATAGCGGCGAGTTCGGCTCCGCTGAACATTGGAGTTCCCCTGGCCAGTCTTTCCAGATTGGCATCCGGTGACATTTTTACTTTTCTTGCGTGGACTTTTAAGATATCCATGCGACCTTTTAAGTCCGGCAGCGGAATCACAACCTGCCTGTCAAACCTGCCGGGTCTTGTCAGTGCATGGTCCAGGATATCACCGCGATTTGTCGCTGCGAATACTATGACCTGGTCGTTGGTATCAAAACCGTCCATTTCGACCAGGATAGCATTTAGCGTTTGCTCGCGCTCGTCATTTCCGCCGCCGGCGAAGCCGGCTCCGCGTTTTCGCCCAATCGCGTCAATTTCATCGAGAAAAATGATACAGGGCGAGCTTTCCTTGGCCTGCTTGAAAAGGTCCCTGACACGTGAGGCCCCGACGCCAACAAACATCTCCACAAAGTCACTTCCGGATATACTGTAGAAGGGGACATCGGCTTCGCCAGCAATGGCTTTTGCCAGCAGTGTTTTGCCGCAGCCTGGCGGTCCTACAAGCAAGACTCCGCGAGGGATTCTGCCGCCCAATCGCTGGAACTTCTTTGGGTTTTTCAAAAACTCTATTACTTCGGCCACTTCTTCCTGGGCCTCTTCGACGCCGGCAACATCCTTGAAGGTGACCTTGATTTTGTCTTTGTTGTGCAGTTTGTGTTTGCTTCTGCCGAACGACATCAGCATTCCGCCTGCCCCGCCGCGAAGGTTGCGTACGAACAAGAAGTAGAAAATTGCCACCAGGAAGATTATCGGCATGAATGTAGTTATCAAATGCAGTATCCATGTCCTTGGCGGCGCGACGTTGTTCTTTACGTTGTATTGGGCCAGGAGAGTTTCAAGTTTTTTGGCGTGGACTTCGGGATTGAAATAGACCACAAAGGCAGGCTTCTTTTTTTTGCTCTGGCGGCTGGCAATGCCGGAGTCGTTAAATTTGCCGGAGATTTCCATGTCCCTTATGGTGACACTTTCGATGTGGTTATTTTCGACATGGCTGACGAATTCGTCCCACCTGATTTCATCAACAGCCTGCCACTGCTGAAGCAGCATCATCACGGTAAATACCACCGCCAGAATTAACAGCCAGCTTAGCGGGCCGCGATTGTAGGTTGGGAGCGGCGGTTTCTTGCCCGGCCGGCCTTTCCGGTCAGGGCGGCGAGATGGTGGTTTTTTGTTATCGGTCATAATTTAATCTTCCGTTGGTGCCGAAAACCAAAAACGCGGATTTCGGCAAAATATATCACAATCGTGACTTTTACCATTCTTTTTCCATCAGTTCTACGATTTTCCGTGCCAAATTGTTTGCCGCCAGGCTCGAAGCATATTCGAAGCTTTGATTTTGCCACTCTGAATAGCTTGCTGACGCGCTGACCGATTCGTTGTCTATCAGCAGTTCTCCTGTCTTTAGATTCTTCCAGTCAACCACAGCGTGCAATCTCACTTCTTTTTCAAGTGCACGGCCAGTCTCCCGCTCGGCACTTAAAACTGCTGTGCCAATTGAGATAATTTGGCCGCTCAGTATGGTGTCGGCCCGGTCCCTGCTTGAGATTACCTTGTATGATGTCACCGACTCTATATTTTTTGCCAGGGCATCGGTCAGCTCGTATTCGGTGCCGCGACGAAAGCTGTTATTGTCAAACATCTCCAGGTATACACTGCTAACGTCATCTGGAAACAGCGATTCGCTGGAATAACCAGCCAACTCGGCGCACCCTGTCAAATACAAGCAAACATATAAGGCCGCACAAATCGTAACTGCCGGTATGCTTTTAAGCCATCGTGGTTTGTGTTGGCTTTGTTTTTTCATTTCGCATCCTTTTCATTACCTTGCGTCTGGTTTTTTGCCATCTGGTTTGCGCTTTTAGCCGCCACGGTGCCAGGCCAGTTGTCGGTAACCATCCGGTAATACAAATTGGCCGCCTGCGGGCTTTCTGTCTGTTGATAGTATTTGCCAACTTCGAATTGTTTGTATGCCAATTGTTCTTCAATTTGTTCGAGGATTTTATCAACTTCGATTTCCGCGGCGTGTTCGGAGTAGCGGAATCTGTAGTTCCAGTAGTAGCTTTTTGCACTGACAAGATCGGATGAATCATACTTTGGGCCTTTGTAGGCGGCGTGCTTACATCGTGCCATACCGAGCAGTGCGTCCCTGCCTGTCCGGCCTGAGGGCCATCGGGACTGAATCTCGGACCACTTATGATAAGCCTCGTCAAACTTTTTTCTTTCCTCATGGCTTTTGACAATAGCCAAAGACGCTTTTAAGCTGACAGGCGCAAGACCGGTTCGGTCGCTGATTTTTTCCATAATTTTGGCGCCTTCGGCATAGCCTCTTATTTTAAAGATTTTGAGGACACGAATCTTTTGGCCTGCCAAAAAAGCTGTCGCGATTGCAAACTCTCTATCTATAACAGCATCGTAGAGTCTGCTTTCGGGGTACTCGGTCAGAAACTTGTCGTAGCGTCTTATGGCCTTTGAGAATTTACCTTTGCTAAAGAGGATTTCGGCTTCGATAAAGGCGTCCAGGTCGGGGCCTGCGATTTGGGGGAAGTCTTTTTTGAGTTTCTCGGCTGCTGTTTTAAGGGCATCGGTTTGACCGGTGTTGGCCAGTTGCTTTATCCGGACAACAGCGGTCAGGTATTTGTCCCGGCTCTGGTCGCCGACCTGTTTCCAGTTCTGGTCGGGGCCCAGCCGCCAGGTTTCTGCAGCAGTTGCTGACAAACCTAATAATAATACAGTTAAAACTATTATCACAACTCGCATTTTGTATCCGTACATAATGCTGTAACCCCAAATATCTGAATTTTATTGTTCTGCTACAATCGGGAAGTATTATACCTGTTGACCTATATCATTGTAAACCCACAACTTAAAATATAGCAATTGGCAAACTTTGGGGCCTGGGCAACCTGTTTTTGACAAATCCAAAAAAATATGGTACAAACCCCGGCTTTGAACAGTAACAGCATGCAAAAAAAAGGTGGTCTATGGAAAAAAAGCTTAAACTTCCGGTGGTAATCGGGTTTGTAGCTGTTTTGGTAGTGGTTCTGGCCGCCGTTTGCGGCTGTCAGGGCAATATGGGCTCGATCTTCGAGGCAAAATCGAAATACAGGTGTATAACGGTTGCCGATTATGTAAGTAAGATGAAGGCCGGGTGGGTCGGTCAGATGGCAGGTGTCGGCTGGGGCGCTCGGACCGAGTTTAAGTTTCGAGGACAAATCGCACCGGTCTGGTCAATGCCGGAATGGAAACCGGAAATGGTCAACCAGTTCAGGCAGGATGATATTTATGTCGAGATGACGTTTATTCGCAGCCTTGAACAATACGGTTTGGATGTTTCGGCCCGTCAGGCGGGGATTGATTTTGCAAACAGTAAGTATGGCCTTTGGTATGCCAACGGGGCAGGACGAGCGAATCTGCGACGCGGGATTGCGCCGCCGGACTGCTCGCACCCCAGGTATAACCCGCATCCGGATTCTATCGATTATCAGATTGACGCAGATTACTCGGGGCTGATTTCACCCGGACAGCCGAATATGGTAATCGCCCTGGGTGAGAAGTTCGGCAGACTTATTAATTATGGTGACGGGCTTTACGGCGGCCAGTTCGTAGGCGGGATGTATGCAGCGGCATTTTTTGAGACTGACCCGGAAAAAATTGTTCGAGCGGGGCTTAAATGTATTCCCAAAGGCAGCCAGTATTATGAAGCTATAAGTGATACTCTGAAATGGTATAAGAAGAATCCGGACAACTGGCAAAAGACGTGGCAGTTGATAGAGGACAAGTACAACAAAAATCCCAAATACCTGCGGACTTCCAGCGGGGCATTATACAGAATCAGGCCCAACTTTAATATCGACGCTAAACTGAACGGTACTTACATCGTGATGGGTTTGCTTTACGGCCAAGGTGACCTTGACCAGACTATTATCATATCAACCCGCTGCGGCCAGGATTCGGACTGCAATCCATCGAACGCAGCAGGAATACTGTTTACCTCGAAAGGCTTTGACGAACTGCCTGCCAAATTCACTTCCGCAATTGACCCCAAAGCTAAATTCAGTCATACACCATATGATTTTCCAACGCTAATCAGTGTATGTGAGAAACTGGCACGTCAGACAGTTATTAAGTCCGGCGGACGTATTGAGAAAGATTCTGCCGGCAAAGAGGTCCTTGTTATCCCTGTCACCAAATCCAAGCCGAGTAAACTCCAGCAGTCCTGGGAGCCGGGACCTTTGGCGCACAGCTATTTTCTGCCGAAAGAAAAGGGGCAGATAACAGAGAAAGAAAACAAAAAATAAGCGGGTTACTTGCCTGACAAAAATTTATCGATGTTTCGAGCTGCTGTTTTGCCGTCGCCCATTGCCAGGATAACGGTGGCTGAGCCTCGGACAATGTCACCGCCGGCAAATACACCGGGTATGCTGGTGGTAAGATTTTCGTCTGCCTCGATGTAACCCCATTTATTGGTTTTCAAATCGGGTGTGGCCTGTGTCAGCAGGGGATTGGCACTTATACCAATCGCTACAATTACCAGGTCGCAGTCGATAAGAAATTCTGAGCCTTCTATTGGTATTGGCCGCCGCCTGCCGGAATCATCGGGCTCGCCCAGTTCCATCCTGATGCATTTTAGCCCCTTTACCCAGCCGTCTTCGGTTCCCAGGACCTCGACGGGGGCGGTGAGGAATTCAAGTTTGATATCTTCTTCTTCGGCGTGGTGTACTTCTTCGACACGGGCCGGCATCTGCTCGCGGGCCCTGCGATACACGAGAATGCTTTCATCGGCACCGAGACGCTTACTGGTTCGGACCGCGTCCATCGCGGTATTGCCGCCGCCGATGACACAGACTCTTTTGCCGCGAATAATCGGGGTATCGGAATTTTCGTCATAAGCTTCCATAAGATTCGAGCGAGTCAGATACTCGTTGGCGGAATAAACACCTTTGAAATTCTCGCCTGGAATATTCATAAAACTTGGCAGTCCGGCGCCATTGGCAATAAAGACTGCGTTGAAGCCTTCTTCATTCATTAATTGCTCGATAGTCACTGTACGGCCGACAATAACGTTGGTTTCTATTTTTACGCCCAGTGCCTTTAGCGTCTCAATCTCATCTTCGACGATTTTGTTTGGCAGACGAAACTCAGGTATGCCGTAGACCAAAACACCGCCGGGTTTGTGAAAGGCCTCGAATATGGTTACATCATGGCCCATTTTTGCCAGTTCGCCCGCGCAGGTCATGCCGGCCGGTCCTGCTCCAATGCAGGCGATGCTTTTGCCGCTTCTTTCAGCAGGAGGCTTGCCCCTGCCTGTGCGGTACTCCATCTGGTAGTCCGCCACAAAACGCTCCAGCCAGCCGACCGCAACAGGGGCGTCACTCTTGCATCGCACACAGACGATTTCGCATTGTATCTCCTGTGGACAGACCCTGCCGGTAACGGCAGGTAAGTTATTGTCACGACGGACAAGAGCGGCGGCGGCGAGAAAGTCACTATCTGCTATGAGTTTTAAGAATCCCGGTATGTCAATCTCTACGGGACAGCCCTCTATACATTTGGCTTTTTTGCACTGCAGGCAGCGCTGGGCTTCACGTATGGCTACCTGTTCCGGCAAACCAAGATTGACTTCGCCGAAGTCTTTGACGCGTTCTGAGCCGGGTCGTTGCGGCATCTGTTGTCGCTGGATTGCCATCCGCTCTTTGGCGGTCAGCTTTTGATTTTCAGTGTTCGGATTTTCCCGGTCAGTCATTATCGAACAACCTCTATATCTTTACTGTTCAAGATTGCACTTATGGTCTTTGTATTTTTTAAGCGACCTGGCTTCATGGGCTTTGTAAGTAGTTAGTCTGTCCATCAATTCACCGAAGTCTACGTTGTGGCCATCGAATTCGGGGCCGTCCACACAGGCAAACTTTCGTTTTCCGTCGACAGTAACTCGACAGCCGCCACACATTCCGGTTCCGTCGACCATAATGGGATTGAGACTTACTACGGCGGGGATGCCCAAAGGTTTTGTAAGTTCGGAAACGGCTTTCATCATAATAACCGGTCCTGCGCAATAAACCGCATCCACACTTGTATCGGAATCCTCAATCAACCGGTTCAATGCGTCAGTGACCAGCCCCTTCATACCTGCCGAGCCGTCATCGGTAGTTATTATGAGCTTGTCGCTGACCTTGCCTAACAAATCCTGGAGTATTAATAGTTCCTTGCTTCTTGCCCCGATGATGCCGATGATTTTGTTGCCTGTATTTCGGAGTGCCACGGCCTGTGGATACACGACCGCGGTTCCCAATCCGCCGCCAATTATTACGACGGTACCGTAGTTTTCTATATGGCTGGGTTTGCCCAGGGGCCCTGCCACATCCTTGAAGTTTTGGCCTTTTTCAAGGCCGCTTAACTCCTGGGTGCTTTTGCCCACCGCCTGGATGATAAGAGTAATTGTGCCGGCCTCTGTATTGACATCGGCAATGGTTAACGGGATACGCTCGGAGTGTTCAAAGGCATGAATTATAACAAATTGGCCGCATTGGCGCGAGCGAGCGATGCGAGGTGCTTTGACCTCGTACTGCGTTACGCCTGGGCCAAGAACTTGCTTATCAACAATCTCATACATTGAACAGTTATTCCGGTACATTACGAAAAGCTTGATTATAGCTTTTTCCGGAGTAAAAGCAAACCTGATATACGCAATAAGTTTTTTTTATCTTAGCCGCGGTTACTGATTGATATTTGCGAGTTTGGGTATGCCGTAGCGTCTGCCGATAAGCGCATCGGCGGCAGGCAGCTGGTCGCGAGGTATAACGACCAGGGGTTTGTCCATTTCGAATTCAATCACATCAAATTTGGATTCGGGATTGAGCTTGCGGGCCTCAAGGATGTCAGCGATGGAGCGTATTATCATGCCGTTGAACTTTTTGACGACCAGTTGCCTCAGGTCCTTATAGCCGAGGTTTATATTGGCCGGCAGGACGTAACTTAATATTACAATGTCGCTGCGCTGGTCGTCGGGCTTAAACGCCATATCGCGATAATAATGATAAACATGGGGCGAGACCTTTCCGCTCCAATCGTCTCCCCATTGTGCCAGATACTGGCGGGTCAGTTTTTGCAGGACAAAACCGCCGGTAACGATATATTCCGGCTGGCGGTCATACTCGTGATACGGGACAAGCATTTTGTCCGCTTTAAAGTTTTTGACCTCGGCCTGCACCTGCATTTTCCGGCCATCGCGCCACAGTTCAAATGCAACGCTTTCGCCGACGGCTTTGCTCGTAATGAGATGATGGTAAAACAGGCGGTCATATTTTGAATGCAGGTATCGGCCATAGGAATTGAGGACGTGTCCATCGATTGCCAGTATGACGTCACCTGGGTTCAGAATGTTACTTGCGGTACCGATGGTATAAACGTCGGTTACATAGACTCCTGTCTTTAGTGACGGCGGCATTTTCAGATAGTTGCGCATAGCAGGGTCAAGCAGAGATGAAGTTTTGAATCCAACCGAGCCAGAGCCTTTGTATTCGTTTTCGGCGGCGTCGGAGAGAAACGCGTTTATAACCTCACCCGGTATAAGGCCTGCTTCTTTGTTATCGTTGGACCAGGTGGCAATGCCGATGGGTTCATTGCCTGCAAGATAAAGCTGGCCGGTGCCTGTTCGGCGGGAGGTATTGGCCACAATATAATGCAGACGCCTTTCATAGGAAGTATTGGTTCTTTCAACTCTTGTGCGGTCGAGGTAACCCCGGCCGGTATACAGATGGTTGCCCGAGGAAAGCCAGTAGAAATCGACTTGATCGCCCTTTGGAAAATCCTGGCTGAATTTTAACGGTACAAGCGGCCTGTTGGTCTGGTTGGGGTCGAGTTCTATCAGGCAGAGATTGCTTTCGTAGTCGAGTATCTTGATTTTGGCGTTGATAAATTCGTTTTGGCCATATCTAAGGGCCTTTATAGAAGCCACGTTAGCTATGTTCCAGGCGGTCGTTATCACCTGGTAAGGCCCGACGGCAGAAGCGCAGGCCCAGCTCTCGGTCAGGTTTTTGTGTCTCCATGGCTGGTGTTGGTGGTAGCCATAAAAAGAAGTTTTTAAGTAAACGACCGATTGTTTCATTATTTCAGTCATATCGACGCGGACCTGCCGGCCGGCGCCGGACGGTTGGCATGATGTAATCAACAAGCCAAGGATAGTAAGTGTCAATATCGCTGGTTTTTTCATAGCTGCTGCTCCAAATGAACCCCCGCCGGGACCTGATATTTATCCAGTATTTCCTTGCGTCTGTTGGCGGCCTGTTCGGCATCGATTGGCAAAATACGATCGCTGTCGACAAACTTTATAATATGAAAACCTTCGATTGGCTGCCCAAGAGCCTGGTAAACGTCATCCATGTCATATATGGCAATTCCATTGATGCTCTCCAAAGGCTTGGCTTTATAACCGACGGCGTAGGAATTGAGCTGGTCTGGCAGTATCTGTGAAAGCACTATGTAGCGTTTGCGTCGGCGGTCGGTGTTGAGCTGCATCGAATTGTGAAACAGGTACTTCAGTTGGTGCGGTATATTTGTCAGCCAGTCCCTGCCCCATGTTTCGAGATAATTTCTGGTCGCTTCGGTGAATACCAGCCCCGCAAAGCACACATATCGCGGTTGAGTATCATACTGGCGGGCATATTCGAAAATGGGTCTGTTCAGCCTTATATCAACATCTTCTTTCATCAACTCGCCATCGCGATAGAAGGTCAGTTGAATCTTGCGGCCTATCTGCTTAGTCTCGATGACCTCGGCTAAATCGAGCGTCAGGCCATAAATCTTGATCATTCCGTCGTTATCGATGTTATAGTCATCGATTCGCGTTATCACGTCTCCTGCCTGAAGTATCGACTCGACTGAGCTGTGCATCATTGTTTCCAACACTACCACACCTTCTTCGCCTGGCGGGACCTTGAGGTATTCTTTATAAGCGGCACTGTGCAGGCCGGGATACAAAGTTACACCCAGCGAGCCGAAGCCGTCGTATTTTCCGTCTTCGATGTCGGCAAGAAAGTGTTTGATGACGGTCGTTGGAATCAGGTAGCCGATGTTTTCGGCCTGCATCAGGCCCTGAAATGCTACGCCTACCACCTGGCCGGCCTGCATAACGGGCCCGCCGCTGTTGCCGGGATTGATAGCGGCATCGGTTTGCACAACCAGATGCGAGTCTGCTCCGCTGTGAGAGTAAAAGTCCAATTGTATCCGCGAAACCACACCTTCTGTAACTGAGATGCGGGTCCCGCCCACCGGAAAGCCGTACGTTGAAACCGTGGTATTGACCTTTGGAATCCCTGCCAATTCCAATAGGACAGTGTCGTCGAAAAAGCCCTGGTCATAAACGGTTATTATCGCCAGGTCGCAATCGTGGCCGATAAACGCCACCCTCGCGGGATATCGCTTGGCGACATTTGTCTTCTTGATTTCGATATACTTGTTGTTACTTACGTTGTGCGCGTTGGTGAGGATTCGATTGCCTTCGATGACAAAGCCTGAACCGATTCCCTGGCTCATCTGCTTTTGCTTCCAGGGCATAAGGTAGTCGAAGTCCTGGGAGGCGCTGCGAATCATAACAACTGATTTCTCGAGGTTGCCGGGTCCTGCCTCTTGTGCCGAGCTTGAGCCGGCAAAGGGCATCGCCAAACAAATCACAATTATTATCGGTTTCAGATAACGCATTGGTTTATACTTCCTTTAATCGGTCACTATGTTTTAACCTTATCGAGGTGACTAAGCAAGTACTTTTTATCCGGCCCTGCCAGATGCTGCCAGGGCAAAATTTCGTTGCGGTCGAATTTCCTCTGGGCCATGGTTTCGAAATCCTGCCCGAATTCGGCAAAGGCGTTTTTCCATAATTCATAGTTGAAACATTCGTCCCACAAATCGAACCTGGCCCCTGCCCGCCAGGCAGCTTCGATAACATCAGCCAGGCGTCTGTCACTTCTGGCTATGGCGGACTCGAGGACACTTCGGCCTATATCGTGGAACTTAAAATATAGAAACCCTGCACGACGTTTTCTTTTTTCTTCAAGTATTAACTGCTTTGCATGCTCGAAATAGCTTTTAGGTTTTTGCTCGAGCCAGCCGAAAGGAGTGTGAGGCTTGGGTACGAACCAGCTAATCGTAATGTTTATTTGGCCTGTTTTGCCGTCTACTTTTTTGCGCAGCCGGGCCAATTGGAACGAGAGCTCAACAATCTGTTTTATGTCTTCTTCGGTTTCGGTGGGCAGCCCTGCCATAAAATACAGCTTGAGTTTCTGCCAACCGGCCCGGTAAGCAGCTTCTACACCGGCAAACAAATCTTCGTTCTTCAGCGGCTTGTTGATGGCCTGTCGTAATTTTTCGCCGGCGGCCTCGACAGCGATTGTCAGGCCGGCCTTTCTTACTGATGTTGCCAATTGCGGAAGGAGTTCTAACTGCTTATCGACGCGCAGGCTTGGCAGTGACAGTCCGACATGCCTGTGGTGAAAATATTCCTGCAGGCCGGCGACCAACTGCTCCAGGTGCGGATAATCCGCGGTCGATAAGCTCAGCAGGCTGACGGTATTAAATCCCGTTGAGTGGTAACTGGTTTTCGCGATGTCGATGATACGTTCGGCGCTGCGATAGCGAATCGGCCTTCTGCAAAAGCTGGCCTGGCAAAACAGACATCTGCCGGGACAGCCCCGCATAATCTCGACAGTGACTCGCTCGTGCACTGCCTGGGTAAAGGGAACTATCGGCCTGGTTGGGAAAGGAGCGTTCTCGAAATCCTTAACAACGGCGTTTTTGAATTGGTACGGCAGGTCCGGTGAGTTCGGCTGAAACGAACTGATGCCGGCGCCGTCGTATTCAAAGCTGTAAAGGGCAGGGACATAGGCCCAATCAAACTCTTTGGCGGCTTTTAGCAGGAGTTGGTTTTTTGTGGTGCCGGCTTTCTTGGCCTGACGTATTAATTCAATCAGTTCGACAACAGCATCTTCGGCTTCCCCGAGTACGAACAGGTCGAAAAAGTCGGCGACAGGCTCACAGCAGTTTGCCATACCTCCGCCGCCGATTATCAGCGGGTCGTTCTCGCCTCTGGCGTCGCTGCGGATATCAATCCCCGCCATGTCGAGCATGTTGAGCACGTTTGTGTAGCAAAGCTCGTTGCTCAGGCTAAAGCCGATAACGTCGAAACTTTTCAGTGCGGCTTTTGATTCGAGGCTGAAAAGCGGGATGTCGTTTTTACGCAGGAGTTCTTCGGCATCGATCCAGGGGGCAAAGACCCGTTCGGCGGCTGCGCCGTCGAGACGATTGATAATATCATAGATGATAGCAAGGCCGGTATTGCTCATTGCCACTTCGTAGACATCCGGAAAGCACAAGGCCACAGTTACGTCACAATTAGCAAGGTCTTTTTTGGCCTGGTTTATCTCGCCGCCGATGTATCTGCTCGGCCTGCGCACAAATGGCAGGAATTGCCTGTCAACCTGCTCGGCTAAAATTATTATCTCTTTTTTGTTCACTGTCGTATTATACAATATAAAAAGAATTATTGAACCTGATAACCATAACAATTAGAATCAGCTAATTCGGCATTATTACAGATTGAGGTTTTTTGATGAAAGACAAACGCCCCATTGCCATCGCAATTACTGTCGGCATCGTTTTAATCGCATTGCACTTTTTGATTCGCACAGGCGGCAAGTCGCCCTGGCCCAAAGACAGGGTCAAGGAAGACAGCAGCCAGCGGCTGGTTATGGGTACATTCGGGCGGGTAATCGCCGTTGCCGGCGATTCGGCTACCGCCCTGAAAAGCATTGAAGCGGCGTTCGAGGAGATTGCGACTGTCCAGAAGCTGATGAGCTATCACAAGGAAGATTCGCAAATCAACAACGTGAACCGCAATGCCTATAAAGCGCCAGTGAAGGTCAGCGAGCGGACTTTTGAGGTTTTGCAAAGAAGTGTGGAGTTTAGCGGGATTACCGGCGGGGCTTTTGATATTACGGTCGGGCCAATGGTAGACCTTTGGCACTCGGCGGGGCAGAGAGGTTCTGCGCCTACCGAGGCCCAACTACAACAGGCCCGCGGCAAAGTCGGTTTTCAAAAGCTCATACTTGACGCCAATGAAATGACCGTTCGATTTGCCGTAGATGGTATGAAGCTGGATTTGGGTGGTATCGCGAAGGGATACGCCATCGACAAGGCAATCGAAGCGATGCGAAACAGTGGCTCGCTCGGCGGGATGGTCGACATCGGTGGTGACATCAGATGCTTCGCAGCGCCGCCGCCTGGTAAAAAACGCTGGCGAATCGCGCTGCAGGACCCCGGTGAAGTGACGGCAACATTCGGCAGTGTGTATCTGTTGACCCTGGGACTTGCCGAATCGGCGGTCGCCACAAGCGGCGATTATCGCCGATTCGTACTTGTGGAGGGTCAAAAGTACAGCCATATAATAAGCCCGGCTACCAGTTCGACGGTGAAAGAACTGTCCAGCGTGAGCATAATCGCCGCGACAGCTATCGAGGCCGACGCCCTTGCGACGGCTATCAGTGTGATGGGGCAGGAAAAGGGCATTGCGCTTATCGAGTCATTAGAAAATGTCGAAGCGATTCTAATTCCTTCCGGGCCGACACCGCAGCTAATTCAAACCAAAGGCGCAAAACGATATATTGAGAAGTGATTTCACAGAGAGTATCGGTTATGCTTTTGCGGTGGCGGGTTTTTGTCCTGGTGGTCTTGGGTCGGGTGCGGATTTTCCGCGGTAGACAATTACGCCGGTGGGACATTTGTCCATTCCTGTTTGACATTCCTGGCTCGGCTGATACCTTTTATAATCTATCTGTGCCAGGTTATCTTCGAGTGAAAATATATCGGTCTGTTTGACGCAAAGGCTACAGCCGATACAGCCAACTTTGCACATCGAGCGTGTCATCTTGCCGGTCTCTTTGTTGCTGCAGGCCACGGTCATAATATTTTCTATTCCGAAAGGCACCATCTGAATCAGGTTTCGTGGGCAGGCCTTTGCGCAGGCACCACAGCCGGTACATTTTTCATAATCGACGATGGCCAGACCATCGACCATTTTGAGGGCGTCGAATTTACAGACCAGGGTACAGTCACTAAATCCCAGGCATCCGAAATTGCAGGCCTGGACGTTAGCCAGTGCATTTGCAGCGATACAGCTTGGTATACCGTGGTACCGGACATAACAGGTTTTGTCGCCGGTGCAGGCACGGCAGTGCACGATGGGCCTTTTGGCGGGGCCGGCGTTGCTGATTTGCAAGTTCAAAATACCTGCGATTTTGTCAGCGGTTTCAGGGCCGCCCGGAGCACAAAGGCCAATCAATTCGGGGTCCTTCATGACAGCTTTTGCGTACTGGCCACAGCCGGCAAAACCACATGCACCACAGTCTATGTGCGGCAGGGCATCGTGGATTTGTTCGACCTTGGGGTCTTCTTCGACCTTGAGCTTCTGGCTTGCTATAAGCAGTACAAGAGCAAATCCGCTGCCAAGCCCGAGCATTGTTGCACCGGCCGGCCAAGCACTGTTCCATAATTGTAAAATATCTGCTAAAGTCATTTTTCGTTTTCTACAGCCATTATTTTATCATTCCTGCAAAGCCCATAAAGGCCAGGGTCAGAATACCAGCGGTTATCAATGTAATAGGTGCTCCTTTAAGGCTCACTGGAACGTCGGACATATTCAGGTTCTCTCTGATACCTGCCATAATGCATATAGCCATGGTAAAACCAATCCCGGCACCAAAGCTCAGTACAACGGCTTCTACGAGGTTGTCAATGCCCCAGAGGCTGATAAACAGGCACAGGCCCAGAATCGCGCAGTTTGTGGTAATCAACGGCAGAAAGATGCCGAAGCTTTCATATAACGCCGGGAAAAATTTTCTGATATACATTTCAACAAGCTGCACGGCACCGGCAATTACGAGTATAAAACAAACATACTGTGTAACCTCCAGGCCCAATGGCATCAGTATCAGGTTGTTAATCATCCATGTCAGTGTTCCGCTGAGGGTAACAACGAATGTCACAGCCATTCCCATCCCGAAAGCCATATCGATTCTGCCGGAAACGCCGAGATAGGGACATATCCCAAGAAACTTTGTAAAGACCAGGTTATTGACTATAACGATAGACAAAAAACCTGTCAGCAGAATATTAAGCGTATCCATATACTATTTCCTTTAAGAGTCCTTTTTGGTAACGATGTTTACCAGTCCCAGCAGCAGTCCGAGGGTGATAAAGGCGCCTACCGGCATACTCATCGCCACCCATGGTACAAACGCATCGGGCATTATCGCTATCTCAAAAATTTGTCCTGTCGAGAGCAATTCCCTGATGCCTGCCAGCACGCACAATGTTAATGTAAAGCCGGCACCCATTCCCAAGGCGTCTGCGATACTTACGATTAAGTTGTTCTTGCTGGCACAGGCCTCTGCGCGGCCGATGATAATGCAGTTGACGATAATAAGAGCGACATACGGGCCGAGCGTTTCACTCATCTCCGGCATGAAGGCCTTTAGAAACAGGTCGGCGATTGTTACGAAGGTAGCTATCGTCAGTGTGAACATCAGGATTCTAAGGTGGGGTTTCAGGAGATTGCGCATCAGGCTAACGACAATATTGCTGCAGGTCAGCACAAAGATAACGCAAAGCCCCATAGTCAGGGCAGGCTTTACCGCGGCGGTAACGGCCAGCGTCGGACACATGCCAAGCAAAAGTCGAAATACCGGATTTTCTTTCCACAGTCCGGTTATGAAAGTATGTCCCAAAGCAGGATTATTTGCTGATTTAGCGGCCATCACTGATTAACCCTTGTATTTTCAGTTGTTCTTTTACCTTATCGATATACGTATTGAATATTTTCACTACCGCTTCACTGCTGACAGTTGCGCCGCTGATAGCTACAATTTCTGAATCTATTTTTTCGATGTCGCCAACTTTTACCGCTTCAATTTTCGCGGCAGGTGTCTGCTTAAACTGGTTGGTAAAATAGTCTTCTTTTATTTTGCTTCCGAAACCCGGCGTTTCGTTACTTGCCAGCACTTTGAAGCCGAAGAAACTTTCGCATTGGGCATCGACAGCTATTACGAGTTTGATTTTGTCGGCGAAGCCGGGGCCGGTGGCAATGAAGGCAAAACCGAGGGATTCGGCGTTGGCGTCGACGGCCTTGTAAATATCTGTCAAGGCGACTCTTCCCTTGTCGTCCGATACCGGCAGGTCTTCTATCGCCACTTCGAAATCGTTGGCATCGGCAATCAGGCCTTTCATCAAATTGTAGAGCTTGTCCTTTTCATTCTGGACGATGCGCGGTTCTAAAGCGGCGTTTGTGACCGCAATGAGCAAGCCGAAAAGGAAGGCCGCTACTATCAGAAGCCAGCTCTGTCGGATAAAGTGTATTATCTTAGGCACCTGGTTTACCTCCTGCCGGAATTGGCTTGCAGAACCTGTCTATCAAAGGTGAGACCGCGTTCATTAAAAGAATCGCATACATCACGCCTTCCGGATATTCACCGACAATTCTTATAAGCATCGTTATCGCTCCGACGCCTATGCCAAATATCCACATACCTTTTATTGTCAGAGGGCAGGTAACCGGATCGGTGGCGATAAAAAATGCGCATAGTAACATACCGCCGCTGACCAAATGAGACAAAGGCCGAACATAAGCATCGGGGTCTATAATATGGGTGAAAGCTCCAATTGCATAGGCGCTTAACAAAACCGCCAGTGGTATATGAAAGTTTATTGTTCGTCTTATCAGCAGATAAACCACGCCGAGTAAAAGTGCCCAGCCGCTTGTTTCACCCAGACATCCGCCCACTTCACCTGCGAACATAACTTCCAGCTCATCATCTACCACAGATGCGCCCTTTTTGGTTTTTATAGCCTGTTTGCCAAGAGCCAGCGGCGTTGCCTGTGTTCTGGCATCGACCGAGGTGTTCGCCGGGCCAATTGCCGGCATTGCACCATCGATTGTTGCCGGCAGCGTCCAGGTTGTCATCAGCATACCGAAGCAGGCTGCCAGAAAAGTCCTGCCGACCATAGCGGGATTGAAGATATTGGCGCCCAGTCCGCCGAAAACCATTTTGCCGATAGCGATGGCAAAGACGCTGCCAATGACAGCTACCCAGACAGGCAGTGCCGGCGGAAGAGATAACGCAAGGATTATGCCGGTAAGGACGGCGCTGAAATCACCAAGAGAGTTGGGTTTTTTGGTGATTACGTTGCACAACCACTCGGTTGCTACCGCTGACAAAACACAGGTACAGATAAGGGTCAGTGCATACAAGCGGAAATAAAAGACTGCAAAGCCAATAGCAGGGGCCAGGGCGATTATAACATCTATCATTATTCTGCGCGTGGAGAGCGGCTGACCTATATGCGGTGACGGTGATACTGTTACGTTTTCTATCATTTACAGCTTTACCTCTATTGCGGTATTTTTTTCTTTTGCCTGGCAAGGAAGATTTTGCCCGTTTTGATGTGTCCTGTCAGCTCTATATTCGCGGGGCATACATAACTGCAACAGCCACACTCGATACAGGCATTGATATAATATTTTTCCGCTAAATCCAAAAGATTTTTTCTGACAGCGTGGGCGATTATGGTGGGGTTGAGACGCTCCGGACAGGCTTCGAGACATCTTCCGCAATGAATACAGGCGGTGCGCTGTCTGGCAAATTTAGTTCTTCCGATTTGTTCTTCGGTTAATACGGTTATCGCACCTGTGGTTTTCGTAACGGGCATCGATAAATCGCCGATTGCCAGCCCCATCATTGGTCCTCCCGCAACAACCCTGACGGCTTCGTTGGTCAGGCCGCCGCAGAATTCAATAAGTTCGGCGACCGATGTTCCTATAGCGACATAGAAGTTACCCGGCCTTGGGACTCCTTCGCCACTGACGGTCACTACCCTATGGGTCAGCGGGCGATCGTAAATCACAGCGTCAGCAATCGCTGCGGCGGTAGCCACATTGAGCACTACCACGCCAATCATCGGCGGGATGCCGCCGGTAGGAACATCCTTTTTCAGAATGGTCTTTATGAGTTGTCTTTCGCCACCTTGTGGATATTTTGTTTTGACAGGAACCACTTCGATGTCTTCACTGTTACCCAAAGCCTGCAATGCCGCACTTACTGCCTTTATTGCTTTTGGCTTGTTGTCTTCTATGCCGATAAAGACCCTGGAACATCCTGACGCTCTTCTGGCAAGCCTGGTTCCGGCGATGATCTGGCTGGTCCACTCAAGCATAATACGATAATCGCAGGTAATGTAGGGCTCGCACTCACATCCGTTAATAATTAAAATCTCTTTGGGCATGCGAGGATTGGGCTCTATCTTGACCCTCGTAGGAAAACCTGCACCGCCCATACCCACGATACCTGCCCGACGGACAGCGTCACATATCTGTTCGGGTGAATAGTTGTTTTCATCAAAATCGCTCTTCAGTTCAAAGACGGGGCGTTTTGTGGGATTGTGGGCAAATGCCTCTATGGTTATTGCAGGGCTTCTGCCAAGGACCGGATGAGAGGCAAGGGCAATTTCTTTTACCTTGCCGGTAATAGGCGAATGGACCGGTGCCGAGACAAACGCGTCGCTGTCGCCAATTTTTTCCCCGGCCTGGACCATATTGTCTTTTCTGACCAGCGGTTTGCAAGCCGTGCCAATGTGCTGGCTAAGCATTACCGTAACCAGTTTGCTGACCGGGCCCGGGACAATATTGCTTTTGCGGGCAAGGTCTTCGCTCTGTGGAGGATGTGTCCCACGTGGAAAAGAAATTCTGCCTTTTGTATCAACTTCCATGTTTTTTAATCATTCTCCGGCAATTTGGTTATTTACAACTTTTGTAACCAATATCAGGACAGCAGTTGCCGAGGTAGCCAGCAGGAAGCTGACCGCTGTTCGCAAGCTGTCGGCGCTTATCACTGTTATCAGAAATTTATCAAATATCACTAAAGCGGAAATAAAAACCATTATTGGCAGCAAAAAGGCAATTAGAACCTTGAAGGCCACAGAAGGGCCTTTGGCACCGCCCAACTGCTGATAAACTTCGTGGCAGTTTTGCTTTTGACTGCATTTTTCACAAAAATGGTCTTCACTCATGGTTTTTACTACCGAACAAACAAAGCATTCTTATAATAAATATCTATAGAATATTCAAACAGAAATTTTAGTTTCCGGGGGTAATTATGTGTAAATCTTTGAGTTTGTTCATATTAAGCCTGGCGTTGTGTTTTGCCGGTGGCGGCTGTGCGGAAAATCCAGTAACAGGGCAGATGCAGTTTAACCTGTTCGGCTCTGATGTAAGAAACGACGTCCCATTAGGCAAGCAATGGTCCGGCCAGATTGAAGAAGGATTCGGGCCGGCAGTAGAAAATGCCGCGGTGCAGAATTATATAGATTATGTCGGCCAGAATATTGCCAGGGTCAGTCACGCACCGGAGTTGGAATGGCACTTCAAAGCTATAGAACACAAGTCCATCAATGCCTTTGCTTTGCCCGGTGGGTATATCTATATCACAACCGGTATGTTGAAAAAGCTGGACAGCGAAGCACAGTTGGCCGGCGTTCTTGCGCACGAGGCCGTCCATGTGACGGCAAGACATACTGCGGTGCAGATGAGCGCCCAAATTGGTACCGATATTGCAATCGCGGCTGCAATGCCGGATAACGTACCGTATGGCCTCGGGCAGGCAACATCTGTTGTAAGGCAGTTGGTATCGCTGAAATACAGCAGAGGCGACGAAACGCAGGCTGATGAGTATGGGGCCGAGTATATGGTCAAAGCAGGTTATGACCCTTATGGTATGGTCGAGACGATGCAGATGCTTGAAGCTGAAAACGAAACCAGACCCGTTGAATTTCTTTCAAGCCATCCATCACCTCGAAACCGCGTCGAATTCCTGAAGCAGGAGATTCAAAGAAGGTATTACAACATCAAAGATTTGAAAACCGGCAAAGAAGATTACCACACCGTCGTCCTGGAACAGTTAGCTAACTAAGAACGTTTAACAAAATGGAAAAAAACAGAAATGTCATTGCGAGGCAACCCCACTGCCTCGCAATGACAACAGTAATGCTTTCAACAAAGCAAAGTGAATAAATTAGTTCAGGTTGCCGGGGCGATTTCACCGTCTGTTATTTTTGTCCTAACATCTTCTGTTGTTTCGCTTTTAATTCGCTATGGCCACATTCCGGACACGTATCTTCAAAGACCCCTTCCTTCATTACAGCACCTTTAAAGAACACCTCTCCGCATTTCTCACATTTTATGGCCTTGTAGAGACTATCCTCATCACACTCTTTACAAGTCAGTGCACGTACGGCATATCCCTTACCCTTTTTCTTTGCTTCCTCGTAAAAAACCTGCTTATCCATAGAATATTGGACGCCGCAGTCCGTGTTTGTGCATACGACCCAAATCATTTGTCCGGCAAAACCACTAAGGTCTTCCCGGGCTCCAACGGTTCTGAAATACGTTACTGCACCAGCTAAAACCAGACATACTACAATAACCCCAATCATAATCGTTTTTTTCTTGCCTTCTTCCATAGGATATTGAAACCTCCAAAATAATTAGACAGTAATACAGTTCATGTTTATATTACTAAGTTATTACTTACCTTATTGTTTGTCAAACGCTTATTTTTTTTATTATTTACGGCTGGTCCAGATGTTTGTCACCTCGGTTTTTGTCATTTCCAGGATTTTGCCCGGTTCTTCGGGCATACCCGTACGTGCTGACAGATAGGCAGATTCGACAACCGCCATATTCTTCAGATTTTCGGCTGCGCTGCTGCAAAGCCGGTTTTTATCGGGCGATAAAATACTTAGGGCGAAGTTTTCAAGCAGTTTTTCAGTGCGGCAAGCCTGGTCGTCATTATAATCCGATTCTTCGATAAGACGCCCCTGGCCGTCATTGACAGTAAATTTTTTCTCACTAAGGGCCAATATTTTATCTTTTCCGTAAATTTTCAGGGTCGTCTGCTGCGGCCCGAAAGTCCTGGTGGCTATAAGATTGCCGAAGGATGTGTCGGCGAACTTCATCGTTACAATCGCGGTATCCTCTGTCAGATAAAGCCTTTGTTTTCTATCTTCAGCCTGGTTTGTGTTTAACGAGTATACCTGCTGCGGTATGCCAAAATTCCAGACTATCTGGTCAATTATCTGGTAGCAGTCCTGCAGAAGGACTCCGCCGCCAGCCAGTTTCGGGTCTGTCTGCCAGGAAGGACAAAGACACCTGCCAAAATTACAAACCGCGGTTATCAGGGAAATTTGTTCAATCCCGCCATCCTGCAGAAATTGTCGAAAAGCAAGGGAACTTTCGGCAAAACGCCCGGGATTTACGACGGCGAATTTTATACCGTGGTCTTCAGCCAGGCGGACAAACTCCGCGGCTTGCTCATAATTTCTTGCGGACGGCGCGGTCTTTAGTACATTGAATTTCTTTTTGATGCCGGCCCGAAGGTATTCGGCACAGCTATGGATAGGCGCCGCGGCCAACAGACAATCAAACTGATTCTGTATTACCAACTGTCGGTAATCATCATAGGCCGAACACTCATACTCAGACGCTGTTTTTTCGGCAAGTTCGGTGTCTTTGTCGGCAACAGCTTCAATCTGAAAATACTCACTCTCAGAAGCCGTTTTGAGTAAGAATTGGCCCTCGTCATTAAGACCGAGTACCGCAGTTTTTAATTTTGCGTCCTGCATCTGCTGTGTCATACCCCGGTCAACAAGATACGTTTTGCGCTACTTTATGTTTTTGTTGTCGCTCTCGATTTTGCTGGTCATGATTATTGACTGCCTTTGTTCGGTATAATAAAGTGTTCCGGCACAATAAATTGTGAACACAAAAGCAGCGTTTCTTTTCCAACCTCCTCGATGACCGATTCGTTATCGATGTTTTCTACTATCTTGTTTATAAAGCTTGCAACCTGTTGCGCCTGCGGCTCTTTCATACCGCGAGTGGTAATCGCCGGCGTACCTATTCTCAGGCCGCTTGGGTCAAACGGCGGAGCCGGGTCGCCAGGTATGGAGTTGGAGTTACTGACTATGCCGGCCCTGTTCAGTGCCTTTGCCAGTCTTCTGCCGCGGATGTTTTTGTTTCGCAAATCTATCAGAATTAAATGATTGTCGGTTCCGCCGGAGACCAGGTTAAAACCGTACTCCAGCAGCTTTTCGGCCATTGCCTTCGCGTTTTTGACCACCTGTTTTGCATAGGCCACAAACTCCGGTGTATCGGCTTCGGCCATAGCCACGGCGATACCGGTAATAGTGTGCATATGCGGACCGCCCTGAAGGCCCGGGAAAACAGCCTTGTCCACGCTCTTTGCATGTTCGGCTTTACACAGCAGCATCCCGCCGCGAGGTCCGCGAAGGGTTTTGTGAGTTGTGCTCGAAACGATATCGGCGTAAGGAACAGGGCTTTTATGTATGCCGGCTACCACAAGGCCGGCAATGTGGGCTATATCGCTTACATGGTAGGCACCTACATCTTTAGCAATTTTGCCGAATATCTCAAAGTCAATCTCACGCGCATAGGCTGTAGCGCCGGATATGATGATTTTTGGCTTGTGCTTTTTGGCCAACTCCTCGATCTGGTTAAAATCAAATCTGCCGGTATCAGGGTTGACGGTATACTGGACCGATTTAAATATTCTGCCTGAAACACTGACTCCCCAGCCATGCGTCAGGTGTCCGCCGTGCGGCAGGGACAGCCCCATAATCATATCGCCCGGCTCGATCAAGGCCAAATAAGCCGCCAAATTTGCTACCGAACCCGAATATGGCTGAATGTTAGCATGGTCGGCTCCGAAGAGTTTTTTGGCCCGCTCCTGAGCAAGCTTTTCAATGAGGTCGGTAACCTTTTGGCCCTCGTAGTATCGTTTGCCCGGATAGCCCTCGGCATATTTATTGGTCATGCAGCTTCCGCTGGCCAACATTACCGCCTTCGAAACGTAGTTTTCAGAGGCAATAAGCCTAAGTGAGCCGCTCTGGCGGGCTTCCTCCTGTCTTAAAAGTTCATAGATTTCCGGGTCATACTGTTCAAGTGCTGTTATCATTTCCCTTCTTCCTAAAAATTTTTCTATGTCGAGATTTTTCTTATAACAACAATCGCAGGCTTATACAAGTATTTATTTTATTGACAAATTCAGGCCAAAGATTACGATGAATGCTCGAAATAACGTACATAATAAAAGGTGCGAGTTAAAACTTATGTCGCAGGAAAATGACCAGGCATTGGCTAAGGCGCAGGCTTTTTTTGAAAGGGCCCACAAAGTTGCGCAGACCAACAATTTCGATTACGCTATCGATATGTACTTCGAGGGTCTGCGTCGGGCACCCGATGCGCTTGAGGGGGGCCACTTAAGACTTTATGAACTGGCCCGACTTCGACAGAGCAAAGGCGGCAAAAAGCCCTCGATGGTCGAAAGGGTAAAGCGCCTGGGTGGCAAAACTCCGCTTGAGCAGATGCTAAACGCCGAGTATCTTTTTGCAAAGGACCCGGACCACCTGCCTTATGCCGAGGCGATGCTCAAGGCCGCAATCGCAGGCGAGTATAAAAACATAGCCAAATGGATAGCAGACTATCTATTCCAGGCAAATAACTCCGCGGCTAAACGGTCTTTGCCTTTATATCTTCTTTTAAAAGATTCGTATCTTGCCATGGGCCAGTTGGACAGGGCCGTCATCGCTATCCAGTTTGCCACCGAACTCAAACCCGATGACCTGGAACTGGCCGATGAGTACAAGCGTCTTTCCGCCGAACAGACCCTCTCAAGAGGTAAATACGACCAGGAAGTCGACTTCCGGGAATCCATCAAAGACCGGGCCTCACAGGAAAAACTCCAGGCCCAGCAGAGCATAGTCAAGACCGAGGATTATCGCCTGCAGGCAGTTGAAGATACCCGCAGAGCACTTGCCCGCAATCCCAATATTCCGGCAAACACCATTAATCTGGCCGATGCCCTTTCGGACCTGCAAAATGACCCGGGCCAGCGCGAGGCGATAGAGTTGCTGGAAAACGCCTATAACAGGACAAAGGATTTTAATTTCAAGCAGCGGGCAGGGTTGGTAATAATAAAACAGGCGAAGCGAAAAATGACAGAGGCAAGGGCCGCCCTTGAAGCCAATCCCGGCGACGATAATGCCAGAGCCCAGCTTGCGGAATTGTCGGCTCAGTTTAACGATATCGAACTGGAATATTTCCGGCTTTGCACGGAAAACCATCCCACGGAACCGCAATTTAAGTATGAATACGGCATTCGCCTGATACGCAGTAAAGAGTTCGATGACGCGATACCCCTGTTTCAGGACGTGCAAAAAAACCCGCGACTGAGGATTGGGGCGATGGACAAAATAGGCCTGTGTTTCTTTATGAAAGGCTGGTATGCGGACGCCATTGACGTTTTTACCAAGGCAATTAACATGTATAACATAAAAGATGATGGAATTGCCAAGGAATTACAGTATAATAGGGCCCGCTCTTACGAACAGCAGGGCGATATGGAAAAGGCGCTGGAGTCCTACCGCAAGATAGCTCAGCTTGATTATGAATTCAGGGACGTCCACCAGCGAATAGTTAAATTGAGACACGAAGAAGCTTAAGCTAACCTCTCGGTCTGTGACGCTAAGTTTTGATGGTGTATTCGTAGATAAATTGGTGATGTTTATTAGGAGATTACAGTGGCACATTCGTTATCAGCCAAAAAAAGAGTAAGACAAAACGAAAAACGCAACATAATCAACCGTTCGCGTAAAAGTCAGGTAAAGACGCAAATTAAGCATCTCGAAGAGGCTTTGAAAACCGGTGACGCCGAAGCGGCAACCGAGCAGTACCGACTGGTCGCCCAGAAGCTGGACAAAACCGCGGCCACCAGCACAATGCACAAAAAGACAGCCGCGCGAAAAAAATCCCGTCTTGCAAAACAGCTCAACAGTCTTAAGGCAAAAAAGAAAGCTTAGTCGACCGAGGCCGGCTGGGAGAACTGGTATCAGTTTGCAGCGGCCGAGGCGAAAAATATGTGGTCTTGGGATAATTTCCAACTCCATCTCAGGTGAACAAAGCGTCCAGTTGATATAGAAATTGGCCGGACGCTTTTTTATTTTTTACAGGTACGTTAAATGCCTGAAATTTTCAAAAGACGGATATTCAAATTATTAAAGCATCGTGATTATTCTGGGCTTAAGCTGCCGCAATTAGCCAAAGCGCTGCAGATAAGCCCGGCAGATTACACCCGGTTCAAATCTGTACTCGAAGAAATGCATCAGGCCGGGCATCTGGTTATAGGTATTGACCAGTTGGTGACTCTTGCTCCAATGGCGGGCGAAATCACAGGAACATTCAGGGCAAACCCGAAAGGATTCGGCTTTGTAGTGCCGCTTGCCGCCCACCAGCACAGCGACTTATTCATCCCGCCCGACAAAACCGCCGGCGCAATGACCGGCGATATTGTTGTCGCCAAAGTTGTAAAAAAGGGCAAGCGTCGCGGCCAGATGCTTTACAGCGGCAAAGTGGTAGAAATCAGCCAAAGGGCCCAAAACAGATTTGTCGGCACATTATTGAAAAAGGCCCAGGGATGGATTGTTCAGCCGGATGGGACAGGGTTTGTAGAGCCTGTATCTGTTGACGATGTTGGCGCAAAAGGCGCGGCATGGAATGATAAGGTTGTGGTCGAGATACTTTCATATCCGACAGAAAAATATCCTGGCCGCGGCGTGATTGTTGAGGTGCTTGGCAAAACAGGCCGCTATGAAACCGAAATCAACTCGATAATACATCAGCATCATCTGCCGGAAGAATTCGAGGAGTCCTGTCTTACTCAGGCAAGAAGGGCTGGGGCACAGTTCGACCCTGACAGTGACAAGGCCAGAGAAGATATAACCGATAAAGTAATCATCACTATCGACCCTGCCGAGGCAAAGGACTTTGACGATGCTATAAGCCTGGAGCCCGATAGCGACGGTAACACCATACTGGGCGTTCACATCGCTGATGTAAGCTGTTTTGTACCTTCAGACTCGGCCCTGGATATCGAGGCAAGGAATCGCGGCAACAGCGTTTATCTGCCCGGCAAAACCATCCCGATGCTGCCGGAGGTTTTAAGTAACGGCATTTGCTCCCTTCAGCCAGATCAGAAGCGCTTTTGCAAAAGTGCATACATAACTTATGACAATAAAGGCAATGTCACCAATCGCCGTTTTGCCAGCAGTGTTATACAATCTACAAAACGCCTTACCTACACCCAGGCTAATAGAATCCTGAAAGGCCATACCAAGGTCGCGTCCGGGGAAGTCGTTAAACTGTTGAAAAATATGGAAAAGCTCAGCCGCCTGATTGAAAGCCGGCGAATCAGCAATGGGACGATACATCTTGATTTGCCGGAAATCGAATTGGTAATGGATAAGGCCGGCCGAGTCGTGGACGCGCACCCTGCCGATACCAGCTATCCTCATACGATAATCGAGATGTTTATGGTCGAAGCCAACGAGGCTGTTGCCGGTCTTCTCGACAGGCTGGCAGTCGGCTTCATCAGACGAATTCATCCTGAGCCCGACAGCCTGACTTTGAAAAATCTGTCACAGCTTGTCAGGAGATTCGGCCTTAAGCTGCCCAAGGCCCCGGACCATGCCGCAATACAACAACTCTTAGCTGCCGTCAAAGATACAGATTGTTCTATTGCGGTTAACCTGGCGGTGTTGCGGAGTTTTGAAAAGGCGCAGTACTCGCCGCTGCATATCGGCCATTACGCCCTGGCTTCGAACCTGTACTGTCATTTTACAAGTCCGATTCGCAGATACGCGGACCTGACTGTTCATCGCATTCTGGATTATTATCTGCGCAACCGCCTGGATACGATGGACCAGAGGCAGGATTTGACTGAAACCGGAAAACATATCTCTTTCACTGAGCAAAGGGCAGAAGACGCCGAACGCGAGCTCAAAACAGTTTTAATCCTGCAAATGCTGAATAAACACGTCGGTGACGAACTTGACTGCGTAGTGACCGGGGTCACGAATTTCGGCGTATTCGCACAGTCACGAAAATTCGGCATCGAGGGCCTTATCCGACTCGAAGACCTTGGCCCTGACGAGTGGAAGTTTATTCCAAAGACACAATGTCTCGTTGGCCTGCGCACCGGCTTTGGTATTGGCTTAGGAATGGCTGTGAAAGTACGCATAGTCTCGGTAAATGTTCCAGCCCGTCAGTTAAACATCGCACCAGTTGAACCTTTGGTAGATAAGGCCAGGCTGAAAAAGAAAACTAAAACCCAAAACCGCCGCCAAAAACGGCGCACATCTAGACAATCAAAAAAGAGAAGGTAAAAGCATCATTTCTCAGAACAGCTTGATTCCTTGACATTTACTCGTTATTTTGCGATACTCGTTTCTTTAATATGAATCACGAGTTACAATTTCAGGAGTAAAAAATGAAGGCATCGGACATGAGTAAAGGCCACACAGTCAAGATTGATGGCAAACTTTACACTATTGTTGACTATCAGCACGTCAAGCTCGGCAAAGGCGGTGCTGTTTACCAGACAAAGCTCAAGAGCCTGGCCGACGGCTCAATTCAAAATATTCGGCTGCGCGCCGAAGAAAACATCGAGGAAGCATACCTTGATAAACGCAAGTACGAGTATCTTTATTCTTCCGGAAGCGAACATGTCCTGATGGATGTTGAAAACTACGAGCAGATATCGCTCGACGACGATGCGTTCGGCGACGGGCCAAAATATCTAAAGCCCAACACACAACTGCAGGTCAGTATGTATCAGGGCAGGGTTGTTGTGGTTGAGCTGCCAAACACCGTGGACCTGGAGGTTACCGATACACAGCCGGAAATTAAAGGAGCGACAGCTACAAATCAAAACAAACCCGCAACCCTCGAAACAGGTATTGTTGTACAGGTGCCGGCTTTTATTAAAGTCGGTGAGGTTATTCGCGTAGATACACGCAGCGGAGACTACTTGACCCGGGCAAAATAGTAGTTCTGTCAGGTTAAATCTGTTATTCGAAATTCAGCAGATAAAGAATAACTTATGCCACTGAACAAAATAAGTAAAATCCTGTTAAAGATCTTCGGCTCTCGCAATGAGCGGCTGGTAAAGGCCTATTCTGTAATCGCCAAAGAGGCGGGTACCTTCGAAGAGCAGACTAAAAACCTCGACGATGACGCCCTGAAGGCCAAAACCGCCGAGTTCAAAGCGGCATTAAAGGCCGGCACACGCCCGGAAAATATTCTGCCCGAGGCCTTCGCGGTTGTTCGTGAAGTCGCAAGGCGAAACGTTGAAATGCGTCATTTCGATGTACAGCTTGTCGGCGGCAACGTTCTTTACGAGGGAAAGATTGCCGAGATGGCTACCGGCGAAGGCAAAACGCTGGTAGCTACGCTGGCAGCATACCTTGTTCACCTGACCGGAAGAAAAGTCCACCTTGTTACTGTCAATGATTACCTGGCCAAGCGCGACGCCGAATGGATGGGGCCGGTATACCAGGCCCTGGGCATGACCGTCGGCGCAATTCAGGCGGATATGGACGCGGCAGGCGACGAACGCAAAGACCAATACAGACGCGATATAACCTATGGAACCAATAACGAGTTCGGCTTCGATCACCTTCGTGACAATATGAAGATGTCGCTTGAACAGATGGTCCAGGGACCACGGGAGTATGCTATAATCGACGAGGTTGATTCGATTCTTGTCGACGAAGCCAGAACGCCTCTTATTATTTCAGGTCCTGCCTTCGATGATGTTACCAGATACAAAAAGGCCGACCAGGTGACAAGAAAGCTTATTTCTCTTCAAGGTGAGTATGACCGCATCAAAAAACAAATAGATTCTGCTGAGCGGACTATCGCAAATGCCCATGGCGAATCAGCCGATGCCAAAAAGGACAAAGACAGCAAGAGAATCGAAGCGGCGCAAAAAATAATAGAACAAAGCCGGCAGGAGCTTGAAACCGCCCAGGTCAGGCTGGAAAATGCCACCCAATATTATGAGGTCGAGTTTGACAGAAAAGCGGCCCATCTGACCCACGAAGGGGTTGGGGCTGCCCAGGAAATCGCAGGTCTCGGTTCGTTCTTTACCGGCTCGAATATGGAATGGCCCCATCTTCTGGAGCAGGGACTTCGAGCATACGTGACCTTCGAGAAAGAAAAAGACTATGTCGTTATGGACGGCAAGGTCATTATCGTCGATGAATTTACCGGGCGACTGATGCACGGCCGCCAGTGGTCCGACGGGCTGCATCAGGCAGTCGAGGCGAAAGAAGGCGTTACAGTAAAAGAAGAAAGTCAGACGCTTGCCACCATCACATTGCAGAACTTCTTCAGGCTCTATGACCAGATAGCCGGAATGACGGGAACCGCAATCACCGAGGCCGAAGAGTTTATGAATATTTACAACCTTGAGGTCGTTGTTATCCCGACCAATGAACCCTGCATAAGGGATGACCGCGAGGATATAATTTATAAGTCAATGCGTGAGAAATTCACCGCGATAGCAGAAGAGATAAACGAAGTCAGCGGTGCCGGCAGGCCGGTACTGGTGGGAACCGTCAGTATCGAAAAAAGCGAAGCTATTTCGGCAACCCTTAAGAAAAATTTCGGCCTTGACCACGAAGTCCTTAATGCCAAGCAGCACGCGCGGGAAGCTGTGATTGTCGCAAAGGCGGGCCATCAGCACGCAGACCGGGCCGGCAGGATGCGAGGCAACGTAACAATCGCAACCAATATGGCGGGCCGAGGCACCGACATAAAGCTCGGCGACGGCGTAGCTGAAATTGGCGGCTTGCATATACTCGGCACCGAGCGTCATGAGGCCAGAAGAATCGACAATCAGCTTCGAGGCCGGGCGGGCCGACAAGGTGACGCCGGCTCAAGCCAGTTCTTTTTGAGTTTCGACGACGACCTTATGCAGATTTTCGCCCCCGAATGGACGGTCAAGGCGCTTTCCTGGATAGGGTGGGAAGAAGGCCAGCCTATCTATCACGGAAGAATCAGCAAAGGCATTGAGAAGGCGCAGAAAAAAGTCGAGGAACGAAACTTCGATATTCGAAAAAGCCTGCTCGAATACGACGAGGTGATGGACTATCAGCGAAAGATTTTCTATTCCCGCAGGCGTCAAATCCTGACCGGCAAGGGACTCAAAGATATTATCGACGAGATGATTGACGCGGCCATTACAAAGAACTGCGATGCAATTCTTGGCAAAGATTATCCGCTCAGATGTATCGCCGAGTGGGCCAGGGGTGTTTTTGGTATCGACCTTAAGCCCTCGGAGATTACCGGTATAAATGCCAATGAAATCGAAGAGCTAATTAAAGGCCGGAAAAAAGACGACCTCGCCAACGAAATATCGCTTTCTCTTGGGGAGTATCTGGAAGACTATGAGGATGCGCAAAGCTGGGACATTGCCGGCCTGTGCAAGTGGGCAATGAGTGCATTCAGTGTCAGCCTTAGCCCGGGCAAAATCAAGCATCAATCGGCCGACGAAATTGAAGAGCAATTGATTGCCGCTGCCGCGGCACAGATTGATAAAAAAGACTGTTCGCAACTGATCGAATTTTTGAAAGCCGATTTTGCGGCACGAACCTTTGCCGAATGGGCCAGGGCTAAATTCGATATCACGCTGGATATAGAACAAATAAAGGACACAAACGCTTCGCAGGCCAGTGACCTTCTTGCCGAAAAAACCAAAGCCAAATACAGGCAAAGGGAAATTGAGTACCCCGTTGAGTTTGCGATGAATATGGTTTACGGGCCCGAGGGGCCAAACGTATATGCTTTTGAGACGTTGGCAGAATGGGTCAATAGAAAATATCATGCCGATTTTTCGGTCGAGCAAATACAGAACGCAAAACCAAGAGACCTGCACAAACAATTACTCGAGTTGAGCAAAAGTTTCAATGATGGCCGGTTACATAAAGAGGTTGACAGCAAAATCGACGAGTTGGACGCCGCTGGCTTGACCAGTTGGGCCAATGACAGGTTCGCAGCATCTCTTACAGAACAAGACCTTGCTGACAACGAGACTCGCAGAGACAGGCTCTTCGAAGTTGGCACCGAATTCCTGCGTGCTGAACTTAGCGACCTCGAAAAATATGTGCTGCTGCAGGTTTACGACAGTACGTGGAAAGACCACCTGTATGCGATGGACCATCTGAAAAGCAATATCTGGACCCGGTCTTTTGCCGAGAAAGACCCCAAGATCGAATACAAGCGCGAAGGCTTTAGAATGTTCAACAGCATGCTCGAAACCATCGAAGACCGTGTTACCGACATTATCTTTAAGGTCCATCTCGAGGCCGGCGCCCAGGCCAGAAGCGTATGGCGTGTAAGTCAGACTGCCCATGACGAGGTAGGCCAGTTCGCGATGGCAGAGCGCCAGCGAGCAGCGGCACAGGCCCCACAGGGTGAGCAAAAAGTAAAGCAAATCAAGCTCGAACAGCCCAAGGTCGGCAGAAATGCACCTTGTCCGTGCGGAAGCGGCAAGAAATATAAAAAGTGCTGCGGACGCAACGGATAAGATATATGTCTGTCATTATAAAAAAAACACCGGGCAACGTCCATTCGCCCGGTGTTCCGGAGGGGGAGAAAAGCAATGTTGTGTTTTTTTTACCAAAAAACACCGAAAGTTTTTACTACCCCGGGATTAGCAGTCAGACCAATTCTACTTATGGATACGTTATAAGGTAAGTGAAGGTTCTAAAAAAGGTTGTACGACCCTAAAGTTTTCTAAGCCACCTGAACCGAAAGACCCGCCGGACCTGCTCGGTAAATCGGATTCCCAGGCGTTGCGTACTGGTCCAAAACTCCGTTTGTTTCAAATCGTTTGTATTGATTTTATCGCCTGAGCGGCCAAACATCGAGAGAATCAGGCCCGCAAGAAAACCAAAAAACGAATTTATTTTAATCCGAAGCGACATTTGGATTATCTCTGGACCGCCAGTTTCAAGCCGGCCAACAATTCTTCGCCGGTACGACTTATGTATTCGGAACTACCGAACAACTGATGCCTGTCTAAAATTTGCGGCTTATCATCATAATATCTTTGCACCGCCTCGATTCCACCCTCAGCCGCTCCGTTGGTCTTGTAATTGCCTTGCGAAAACCATCTGCTTACTTCGTCGTTATATTCGGCAGGATAAATAAAAGTGACAGCAAACTTATCTTCGCTATATCTTGCAAGATGCACCTTCGCCCGACAGGGCGGAACTGCCGTAGCTGCCAGGTCAGCGAGCCTCTTGAAATCACCAGCAGCGGTCTGCTCATCGTTCGAATAAAAGAACATCCCGCTCTCAAGGCTGAACGTCTGGGCCCGGACGCCCTTTAGTTCGAGCCTGCCGTCCGGATAAGCCTTATATATCTTATAGACCTTGCCGTGGCTGTATTTCTCGCTTTCCAAAAGTTCAGCTACTTCCTGGGCGGTAAAACCAACGCCGGCATGGTCGCCGAAATCAAAGATATACAGACCAACATATCTTTGAGGTTTTGTAAGTTTTGGCAGTTCCATAATTAGTTCTGCTTTTGATTAATCAACTCCGGTTTCAGTCACCTGCCAGCTCCAGGCGAGCAAATTTTCGTTTCCCGACCTGTATAACCATACCGTTTTCAGGTGTAATTTGTTGGTTCGGGTCACTTATTTTATTGCCGTCTATTTTCACAGCCGATTGTTTTATCATTCGTTTAGCTTCGCCCCCGCTCCCAACGAGTTTGCAGCACAACAGCAATTTACTTGCCATAATCGGTTCAGATGATATTTCAACTTGCGGTATTTCATCAGGGAGTTGGCTCTTGGCAAAGACCTTATCGAATTCAGCGGCGGCAAGCTGGGCGGTTGCTGAGTTATAAAACTGCGTGACAATCGTTTTGCCCAGCAGGACTTTTGCCTCCTTGGGATGGGTCTTGTCAGGATTGACAAGCTCTTTTATCCGGTCGCTCGGCAGGTCTGTCAAAAGTGTAAAGTAATTTTCCATCATATCATCGGAGATGCTCATAACTTTGCCGAACATATCGTTAGGCTCATCGGTGACACCGACGTAGTTGCCTTTGGACTTGCTCATCTTTTCGGTGCCGTCCAGGCCGACAAGTATAGGCAGGGTAATCACCACCTGCGGTGGTTGGTCATTGATTCGCTGAAGGTCTCTGCCGACAAGATTATTAAATGTCTGGTCGGTCCCCCCTAATTCGACATCACTTTTTATCATGACCGAGTCGTAGCCCTGCATAAGCGGGTACAGAAATTCGTGAATGCCTATTGGGTCGCCTTTTTTGTAACGCTGTTCGAAGGTGTCCCTTTCGAGCATACGCGCGACCGTCGATGTGCTTGCCAATTGAATGGTGTCAGCCAGATTCAAATCTGCCAGCCACTGACTATTATACTGGACTTCGAGTTTGTCTTCGGAGGTATCGAGGATTTTACCCGCCTGCTCGAAATATGTCTTTGCGTTTTCTTTTATTTCCTCATCTGTCAGCATCGGTCTGGTCGTATTCTGTCCTGTCGGGTCACCGATTTTGGCGGTGTAGTCACCGATGATAAGCACCGCCTTGTGGCCCAGGTCCTGGAACTGGCGCATCTTCCGCAATACTACGGTATGGCCAAGGTGTATATCGGCACTGGTCGGGTCAAGGCCGAGCTTTACGCGAAGCGGCCTGCCGCTCTTGGCCGAATCCTTGAGCTTTTCAGCGAGTTCAGTTTCGGTGTAAATCTCAACCGTACCGCGCTTGAGCAATCCAAATTGTTTCAGAATTTCCTCTTTCATTGAGTGCCGTCTGCCATTTGCCTCTTTCAAAAAGCAGGATTATAAGGCATGAGCACAAAAGAAGCAACAATTATCCGCAGGCCGCAAGTACTGATACCCGCTTAATCGGACTCGGCGCCGGTTTTCCTGGCTTTGTTCTGTTTTATGTATGATGCGGCGATAATCGCGTATGTTGCAAGGGCCAGGAACCAAAAAGCAAGACATACAGCTTCTACCTGTCTCTCGCTCAACAGCCGCCATAGAGGCCTTGCCCAGGTTGGCCAAAACAGCCGAACGTCCGGGTGGTAAATCGCGTCAATTGCAATGTGCAGCCAGATACCCAGCACGCCCGAGATAACCATCTTCCAGAAACAGGCTTTATAAGGTATGTGAATTAACCGCATTACCCTTTCAAAATAGTGACGCAGCAAATACGCCGCTATCCCCCAGACAGCACCTGCCGCCGCCCCGAACAAGAGTGTATGGACATAGCGGTGAACAGGCCACTTGTCCCATAGAAGGACTTCAATATCAACGATTACATTGGCCAGCACAAAAACCGGCACGTCAATCCATTTTCTAAATACCAGCCCAATAAACCCACTGGGCCCAAAATGATATGGTGTATAAGGCATATGCTTCTTTCTCAAGCGGTAAATACGGTTAGATACCTTTTAGGTAACCGTCTTTCTGTAGATAGTTTTGGACGTAGTCCTTTATAGCATCTTCGAGGGTAGTTGTTCGTTTTTTGTAGCCTGCTTTGCGGAGTTTGGTCATATCAGCTTGTGTGAAATATTGATACTGGTCGCGGAGTGCTTCGGGCATATCGATGTATTCGATGTTCGGCTTTTTCCCCATAGCGGTAAAGACGGCTGTTACCAGATCATTCCAGGTGCGCGCTTGCCCGGTGCCGATATTATAAAGACCGGCAATCTTCGGGTTATCCAGAAAGAACAGCGTCATATCGACAGCGTCTTTGATATAGATAAAATCGCGAAGCTGCTCACCGTCTTTATACTTGTCCTTACATGATTTGAACAGCCGGACCTTGCCGCCCGCATTTATCTGCTCAAAGGCCTTCAAGACAAAGCTTCGCATGTCGGCCTTGTGATATTCGTTTGGGCCAAAGACGTTGAAATATTTAAGCCCTGCTATTTTTTTCCCCAGGCCGCACCTGCGAGCCCACAGGTCAAATAGCTGCTTGGAATAGCCATACATATTCATCGGCCGCAACTGGTCGATTTTTTCTTCGTCGTCAGAAAAACCCAGCAATCCATCCCCGTAGGTTGCAGCGCTAGAGGCGTATATAAAACGAACCTCGGCTTCGACGGCCCATTGGGCCAGCAACTTGGTATATTCGTAGTTGTTCCTTAACAGAAACGATGCGTCGGTCTCGGTGGTAGAGGAGCAGGCCCCCATATGCAGTACCGCCTCGACAGGCCCTGAGATTCTGTTCTCGACCGCCATCTCGAGAAAATCGCCTTTTTCCACGTAATCGGCGAAAGACAGATTCCGCAGGTTCTTCCACTTTTCGTCACAGCCGAGCTCATCGACCACGAGTATATTGTCGATGCCCCTTGCGTTCAATGCCGCAATCAGCGCCGAGCCTATAAAGCCTGCCCCGCCGGTAATTATTATCATCTGCATACTCCAGGATTAGCCAATTAAGTTCGCAATAGCTTAATTCGCCGCACCCGGCGTGTCAAATGTTTAACGGCGGCCTCAGCGCATAAAAAAACCGCCCGAGTGCCGGGCGGGACAGAAAAAAACCGAAGTATACTGATCCCAATTGAATTTTCTTGTTTATCCGCGGGTAAGTAACTTAAAAATAACCAATTACGGTTTTATTCGCGGACATCTACTACCCTTAAGGGTATAATCTGTGTTAATCTACTCTAATTCAGCACATCGCGATGTAGGTCGCGATAGCCAGAATCAAAATACGCCTTTTTGTAACCGTAAACGGCAACCAAACTTCGTAATAAAATTTTCTCATGGCACCCCCGTTTCACATACTTCAAATCATCTGGTTCCAACTATGGAGGTATTATACCCTAAACCGTCGCCAAAAAGCAAGTAAAATTATCGCTTTCGGGACCTAAGTCTTTGTAAATAGAGAGGTTACAGCGGGAAAAATTCTGATAATTTTACCCGTTGCAATAGCAGAAAAACCGCTGTTGTGAAATATCGGCCCAAATACTGTTTAGGCCAATTTCCGGGCGGCCTCTGCCATCAGCTTTGCTATCGGCATATGCTGCGGGCAGCGGGCCTCGGCTGTGCTGTAATCGATTTTGGCCAGTTTCGCCCTGACACTGCCAGGAATCTCTGCGAAAAGCTGCCTTGCCTTTTCTTTATCCCCATAGCTGTTGTAGTACATCAGATATCGCATCACATCGCTCACATATGGGGCCTGCGGAAGGGCCGAATCGCATATTTCGGCACAGCCGGCACAATAGCCATCGCAGGTTTCCCGCGCGTATTGGGCCAGAACATCTTTATCCGCCTGTGAAAGCTTGGTCTTATCGAGGGCCGCGGCAATGTTTTCAGTCAAAAGCGAAATGCTTTTCATAGTAACGCAAACTGCGCTGAATCTTTTATCTTCCAGCACAGCCTTTATCTTCGCCTGGCCTTCGGTAAAGCCTCTGGCCAGAAAATGCCCGATAAGTTTCCTGTCCTTTTCGGTATCGACAATTTCCTTTTTCTTTTTGGAGGGACGCGCCTGGCTCTTCATCGCAATAAGGCCGACACCTGCTTTGTAGCAGGCCTCAATCGCATCCTGCATCTCGGCATCATGGGCCATTCGGAAATTGTACTTTGGCATTGCCGCGTCGACCCAACCGGCCTTCGCGGCAGCAGCAAGGACTGGGGCCACATTTACGTGCGCGCTGAAACCGAAAAACCGTATGAGCTTGCGCTTCTTGGCGCTGGCGACCCATTTTCTAAGTTCATCGCTTAGACCATTCGGATTGCCCAGCCCATGCTTAAAGTACAAATCAATGTAGCTGGTATTCATTCTTTTAAGCGATTGCTGAAGTTGCCCTTCGAAGTCCCCGACGCTCCTTGCCTTCGAGGCCTTGGTAACAAGGAACAAATTCTTTCGTATCGCAGGGTTCTTTGCCAGATATTGGCCGATACCACGTTCACTGTTTCCGCCGCCGTAGCTGCTGGCTGAGTCCCAGTTGCTAACGCCCCACTCAAGGGCCTTTCGCAAAATTATCTGGTTATCAACCACATTATACATCAGCCCGTGGGACAGGCACGAAACCTTGACACCTGTTTTGCCCAGCACTCGTTT
>SDBT01001718.1_pt1 | contig 38927 bp, 36 predicted proteins | sample 2277101 | NCBI WGS metagenome assembly SDBT01 (sample SAMN10404973, study PRJNA504765) | marine sediment metagenome | isolation source: marine sediment core GS10_PC15, 103 cmbsf | place: Arctic Ocean: Southern Knipovich Ridge | collected 2010 | reverse complement strand
CTAGGAGCACGCGCAGGAGTTTACTCCGAGCATGCGACGAAGGCGCATCTGAAAGATAATCCCTCCCGGGGTACCAAGCAATAGATCGATCCAACGGATCGATTTTTTGCTTGGTAAGTCGCGCAAGCTAAATTTTAGCTAGTAATTCTTTTTTCTTAGCTTCGAACTCTTCGTCAGTGATGACGCCTGAATCTCTAAGTTGTCCAAGCTTTTGAAGCTCTTCAGTCGGGCTGGACGCGACTTGCTGAGGTTCTTGTTGATTAGTGCCTGCGTTTGCTGCACTGTTGCGACTTTCTACACGACGGCGCGTGCGTCTCCTTCCGCGCCTTCTTCCTCCACCTCTACCGGCTACACCAAAACTTCCCATAACACTTCCCCTTAACTATTTATCGTTTAAATTCTTTACTTCTACAGGCTCTACATTCGTAGCTCGATACTTGCGACTACCCCTAACGCCCACACGGTACGAACCTAGGTCTAACACGAAAGCAAACACTAATAACGCCCAGCCAATCACAGAAACACCGTTAGCTGCGCTATAAACTAAGGCGTACATCAAAGTCGTGAAAGGGAAGAACAAAAAACCAAAGAAGGGTAAAAGAAAACTACTGAACGCGTCCAACCGCGAACTGCTAAACAGCCACATGAAAAACAGAATAAATCTTGGGGATACGGCGAGGAGCATAGCTAATAAAATGAATATCATGGTCATTCTATAATATCATAGAAGGGAATTGCTAAAGCTTAGCTTCACAGCGAAAATGTTGGCAAGAATTAACAGTTTCACAGTAGTAAGAAGCGGTGAAGTATGCTAAATTAGCGACTGTTAAGGCGGATGTAGCTCAGTTGGTTAGAGCGCCTGGTTGTGGTTCAGGAGGTCGTGGGTTCAATCCCCATCATTCGCCCCATATAAAAATTCAGTCCATTCGGACTGGTTTTTTATATTGATTGCTTGTTGGCGCCCCCGAAGGAGATTCACAGCACTTTCACTATAATTTGAAATTAATTCTCGGGGTTACTCTTCAACTGTTACAATATCCTTATGTTTAACGTTTCTTCTGACGAGCGTGGTTCGGCGCTGTGGCTGTTGGTGTTCGTTGTCGTAATAATTTGGGGCATGTACTCGCTTTCGCAGAGGACGAATTTATTCAGTCTCGAAAAAGACAGCGGTGTGAACGAGACTACTTCTTCCGCTATTGAAACTGTAGATGTAAAAAATGAAAATTCGACCACTAAATCATTTGTGAGCGTAAACGGTTATGACACTTCCAGGGGCAAAGCTGTAATATCGGAAGATGAATTCGGCTATTTTACAATTTCCATAGCGGTAGTTATGCCGAGCGAATTTCCGGGAACGTATTACGAAGCTAAACTAACAGGTGCAAACACAACACCAGATGTGAATTTAGGCAAAATGAGCAAAGTGGGTGGTTCGTTTACTGCACAGTATGTATCGGCTCAACCCATCGGCAATTATCACCAGGTCATCATAAGTGTAGACGGAGAAGCGGCTACCGTTGAAGGCAAAACACTCCCACACGGTGTAATGGTGCTGGATCTGTAATTAAGTAATGAATAACAACACCACTATGGCAGACAGAGTTAGAACGGCAATAGGAATAGTGGCCATTTTCGTAGCATTGGTGGGTGTGGTGCTCCTCCTCCAAAGAGAAGTCACAAACAAGATAATTGAGATACGTAATGTTCCCGGTGCGACCAGTTCCAATGTGGATGTAAGCGTAATTCAAATAGATAGCGGTGGACAGACACAGCTGCGCTACTACGAGAACAAGACGTCAAACGAACTGTTAATATTTTTTCATGGGGCCGCTGGTCCGGATAACGAAAGACCCGAAGAAGCTTCGAATTTTATTAATGTACTTGCCCCGACATTCGTAACCAACACAATAGCCCCGATTCCTCTAGATGACCAAAAACTCTACGACACTGTAGACTCAAGTATTAAGGAAGCTCTCGCTCGAGGCTTTGAGCATAAAGACATAATCGTTTTCGGTTTTTCTACAGGTGGCGCACAAGCAGTGTATGCCGCAGTTCACTACCCAGAATTAAAAATAGTAATACCGGTAGCTACTTTCACGAGTTTTAAAGATACATGCGTGGGGTTGCTAGGAGGCGGTGTTTCTACCTGCACAGTTATGCCTGATAATTATCTTCTAACTTATGAAATAGCAGGAAAGAGCAAAGCCCCGATACATCAGTATCACTCGTTTGACGACAGAGTGGTAGATATTTCCGACGGCAGAAAGCTGTTCACGTTTATCGGCAGTGAACAGAAACAATTTACCGAAATCTACGGCGAGCATAGCGAATACGATATTGTACAGATACTTAACGACAACCTGTGAACAACGAGTTACTTGTGGCTAGAGCAAAGGCCAATAATCTCGACTTGGTGTCGTAAGTGTTTGTAGCCGTATCTTCTTGTAACCCTCAGCAACATTCTCTCAATATCTTTGTTGTCGATTTTAGTAATAAGTCCACACATCTCGCAGACTAGGTGGTGGTGATGCGCTTGAAAAGCATCGCTAAGCTCGTATTTAGTTTCATTACCAAACCATACTCGTTTGATAATACTCAATTCGTTGAACAACTCGATAGTCCTGTAAACTGTTGCGCGGTCAATCGTACGAAGTTCAGAAGTAAGGTCGCTAATACCCATCGGTATGTCAGCGTCGTTTAGCAAAGAAAAAACGTGCTTCCTGGGCACTGTGACATGGTGTTTTGAAGTCTTCATAGTTTTTTCGAAGTTTTCCATGTTGTTAAGTATAGTAAAGTTGCGACAAAATCGCAAAATTGAAAACAAACGCCCCCTTGAGTATTATTAATTAGACTATAAGAGGTAGACAATAGCGTGTCGAAAGTTTCGAAGAATTTTTTTGGCTCCATCGCTAAAGCGCACAGAAGTCCGCGCTTCGTAGTTCTGGGGCTTGTAGCTGCCGTAGTCTTTACGTTTACCATTTTGCTAGTAGATACAGAAAAGATTCCAGGTCCACTTGAAGTTGCTATATTCGAACTTATTAATAGTCTTGGCTCATGGTTGGCATATTTACTGTACCCACTAGGTCAATACGGAGCAGTAGTCGCAGTTCCGGTAGTTGCACTGGTCTTAATCATTTTTGCGCGCAAAATACGGCCAGCTATTTACGTGTTGATTGCGGGAACAGGTGTCTGGATATTGGCAAGAGTTTTCAAAGAAATTATCAACAGAGGTAGGCCAGCAGAATTTTTCGATAACGTACTCTATCACGGACCAGAAACTTTTATTGGTCTTGGATTTCCTTCGGGTCACTCAGCTGTTGCAGCCGCAATGACTACAGTGATATGGCCGTTTGTCTCGCCACTCACTAGACGCATACTTGTGCTTCTTACTGGTACCGTAATGTTTAGTCGGGTTTATACTGGCGGTCATTTGCCCCTAGACGTAATTGGCGGCGCGGCACTTGGTGTGATTTTCGGTTCAATTGTAGTCCTAGCTTTTGGCGTACCACTAAGAAGAGTAAACCTAAAAAGGGTAAAACAAGCGCTCAAGGAGAGAGGTATTAAACTCTACAGTATTAAACCTGCCTCCGTTGACGCCCGCGGTTCGATTCCGTATTTTGCAAAAACAAGTGAGGGCACGTTATTCGTAAAGTTTTTCGGTAAAGAACAATTCAGTGCCGACTGGCTGTTTAGGCTGATTCGCTACATTAAATATAGAAATCTCGAAGATGAACTCCCATATTTAGGGCTTAAAGGAAACCTCGAACACGAGGCGCTAATGACTGCACTAGCAAAATATAATGGCATACGGACACCAAAAGTCGTCGGTTTCTTCAGGGTTGACGATTATTATTGGGGGCTAGCCCAAGAACTTATTGATGGCAGAGGACTAGATTCCATGGAACCGAGTGAAATTACCGACGATTTACTTGAGAAAATCTGGGGTCAAATAAAACTACTGCACGGGCAGCACGTTGCTCACCGCGACCTTAGAGCGGCGAATATTTTTATAGACACAAAAAACGAACCTTGGGTGATAGATTTTGGGTTTGCCGAATCCATGGCGAACGTAAAACGAATGTACATGGACACCACCGAGATGTTGGCTTCACTCTCTACGATTATTGGTGTCAAGCGTTCCGTGGCCAGCGCTTTAAAAACTATGGGCACCGAAGAAGTAGTGGAAGCCTATCCGTTCCTTGCCTACGAAGCCCTGTCCGGTGAAACGCGTACTCGGATGAAGAAAAGAAAACCCCTTCTCGATGAACTTAGGGCGGAAGTGGCTAAAGCAGTAGGTAAGTCAAAAGTTGAAGGGAAGAAAGTAAAATTGCAACGCATAAGCACTGCGTCAATTGTTCAGATTGTTGCGCTTGGTATAGCCCTGTTCGTCTTGGCTCCACAGTTTAGTGCGTTTAAAGATAGCTTTAGTGCGCTCGTAAATATCAACTTGCTCTGGGTACCTTTGATATTTGCACTCTCGGCCCTTACGTACCTAGCAACTTCCTACACTCTTAAGACTTTTTCCGTATATCCGATGAAATACACCGATTCCGTAATCGTTCAACTATCGTCTTCTTTTACAAACAAGTTATTACCTTCCGGGCTAGGGGGGCTAGCAATAAATCTCCAATTCCTTCGCACTAGAGGTCATAAGGTGTCAGAAGCAACCCCAGTACTTACTATGGCTAGAATAATGGACTTTATAGGTTTTGTTGTGCCAATGCTAATAATACTGCTGCTTTTCCATCAAGATTTGGACGAGCTTTTAGCTATCGACATCAACCCTAAGATTGCTATAGCAGTTGTTATTGGGCTTGTACTCCTTGTTGCTTCGCTAATGGGTATTCGAAGCATTCGAAATAAAGTTAAGAGATTTGTTTCTGAAATGGTTGGAACGTTTATAAGACTTGCGACTAACCCTATCGTGCTTAGTAAAGCGTTTATTTCCTCAACGATAATGAATTTAGCGTTTTTGACAGCCCTTTTCGTTAGCTTACACGCTGTTGGCGTTGACGTCACCTACGTTGAAACAGTAGTAGTTTTCGCAATAGCAACCCTTGCTGGGTCCGTCTCGCCGACTCCAGGAGGGCTGGGGGTGCTTGAAGCTACAATGGTGACCGTATTAATAGCTCTAGGCTACGACAATCACTTAGCACTTGCAGGTGTCCTCTTGTACAGGCTCTTTACGTATTGGCTACCTATTCCGTTCGGATTTATTTCATATAGATATATCATCAAACGCAAGTTGATATAGCGTTGCTAGAAAGCACATCCTGATGATGGTATGATAATACTTACATATCATGAATGTGGTGGGAGAAAGGGTAGCTCTCATGGCATCTCCAAAAGAAATCAAAGTAACTAATCTAAGCGCTTGGTCGTTGGCCAAAGTGTTTGGCTGGGTACAAGCTGTACTTGGATTGATCGTCGGCGCATTAATGACGATCTCAGTTGCAGTTGGTCATCTTGAGGAAGGTAATTCGTTCCTGAGCACTGTCGGCTTAAGTGTCGTCACTGCAGGGTTCGCAATTATCATCTTCCCGCTAGTTATGTATTTAATTGGCTGGGTACAAGGTTTGATTGCAGGTTGGATACTAAGCGTAGTATTCCAAGAATCTGGTGGCTTACGACTAGAGATCACAGAGCAGTAAATCTGCTTTCTGTGCTCAATAAAAACACCGCTCTTAACGGGCGGTGTTTTAGATGTCCCGAAGTACTTTTATGTCGGCGCCAATGGAATTAAGACGATTAGCCAAATCTTCGTAGCCTCGTTTAATGGAGTAGACATTTCTAAGCACAGAACGACCCGGCGCAGCAAGCATGGCTATGAGCACAATGACAGCTGGGCGAAGCGCCGGTGGTGTCATTAATTCTGCAGAGTAGAATTTAACAGGTCCGTTTATGTATATGCGGTGCGCGTCAGCAAGCTCCATTTCAGCACCAAGCTTGGCTAACTCGGTGTAGTACACCGCTCGGTTCTCGTATACCCAGTCGTGAATGAGCGTTCTACCTTTTGCGACGCATGCGATTGGTACGAAAAAAGGTAAGTTATCTATATTTAGGCCAGGAAAAGGAGCCGGATGGATTTTCTCTCCTAGTGCTACCAAAGTACCCTCGTATTTTTTCGTCTTTATGTCTACTAAATCGCTGTGTCCGTTGGCAGCTTTGTACCTTTTTGATATTTCGAGGGGCATGCCCATACGCTGAAGTTTTACTATTTCAATTTCCAAGAAATCTATAGGACAACGCTTAATGGTAATACTTGAGTTAGTAGTAGCTGCAATCGACAAAAAGAGCATTGATTCGATGGGGTCTTCACTTGGGGAGTATTCAATATTTTTCTTGATTTCGCTCACACCGTGGACGATTAAGCGACTATTTCCAATGCCTTCTATTTTCACACCCAGTTTCAACAAGTAGTAACACAGTTCTTGAACCATGTAATTGCCACTTACCATATGGAGTTCAGTAGTACCTTCCGTCATAGCTGCAGCCATTATGGCGTTTTCGGTTACTGTGTCGCCCATTTCGTATAGAGTCAATTGTTTGGGCTTCTTTTTATTAACTTCCACGATGTATTTGCCATGAATAGTTTTGATGTCTACTCCGAATTCTTCTAGCGCATATAAGTGAGGCGTAACAGTTCTGGTTCCAAGCTTACAGCCACCAGCGTAGGGCAGGGTAAATTTTTTCTGTGAATGCATTAGTGAGCCCAGAAACAGTAAAATACTCCTAGTTTTACGAGCAGCCTTAACGTCTATTTGGTCTAGCTTTAACTTTTTCGGAGGCTTAACCACAAGGTTCCCAGCTGGAGTCCATTTCACTGACACGCCGATACTTTGCATAACTTCTATCAGCCTATAAATCTCTTCGATTTTCGGCATATTTTTAAAAGTGGAAGTGCCTTTGTTCATCAGTGAAGCTGCCAAAAGAACCATTGTGGCGTTCTTGGAAACTTTAGTGGTGATTGTTCCGGAGAGTTCCTTCCCACCGTTTACTTCAAAGCTGTCGGAGTATGGGTCAGCGATAGTTATGATTTCTTTGTTCAAAACGTCACTTATACGACCAAGCATTTCCATGCTAAGGTTTTGTTTGCCGTTTTCGATACGGTTAACAGCGCTCTGGCTAGTGTTCAAAGCGGCCGCAAAACCAGCTTGCGTCAAGCCGCGTTCCTTACGGATTTTCGAAATTAGAGAACCAATTTTTTTAGTATCTTCTGTCATTAGCGATACAAAATATACGCCTAGTGATATATTTTGTCAATGTTTTCAAAAAGGCGACTAATGAAGAGTTAGGGCGGTTGGTTATGCTAAACTTGACGAAAGACTTAAGTTAAGAGGGCTGCCGCGTGAATGACGAAATAAAAGGTCTTATGGAAAAAGAGTTAGCTCGCCAAAGAGAAGGCCTAGAATTAATTCCATCTGAAAATTATGTCAGCAGAGACGTTTTAAACGCACTCGGGAGTGTTTTCACCAACAAGTATTCTGAAGGATACCCCGGTAAGCGTTATTATGGTGGCCAGGAAAACATGGACATAGCAGAGAATCTTGGTATTGAACGTGCAAAGCAACTTTTTAGCGCAGACCATGCCAACATCCAGTCCCACTCTGGTGCGCCGATGAACGAAGCAGTTTATTGGTCTTGGCTAGAGCTTGGTGACACGGTGCTTGGCATGGATCTTAGCCATGGCGGCCATTTGACACACGGACACCCGGTGACTGTAATGGCCAGAGCGTTCAATTTTATTCGTTACAAGATAAAAGATCTTGAAACGGGAGAATTAGACTACGACGAAATTCGAGAGTTGGCGCTTAAACATAAGCCGAAGATCATTCTGGCTGGTTTTTCCGCGTATACACGGGAACTCGACTATAAAAAATTTGCAGACATTGCCGAAGAGGTAGGCGCAGTGGCCATGGCGGACACGTCGCATATCGCTGGCTTAATAGCTGGTAAGGTACTCAGAAACCCATTCGACGACGGATTTCACGTTATAACTACGACTTCTCATAAAACTCTACGTGGGCCACGCGGTGGGATAATACTTAGTAAAGGCATAGTCAGTAATCCGCTAAAAAAACCAGAGCACACTATCGAGAACCTACCGACACTCATTGATAGAACGGTCTTTCCAGGAATGCAGGGTGGGCCGCATATGAATAATGTACTAGCTAAAACAATCGCGCTGGGCGAAGCACAGCAGCCAGAATTTCAAGAATACGCTAAACAAATCGTTATTAATGCCAAGAAACTCGCACAAGAATTAATGAACCGTGGCTTCAAGCTTGTGACAAACGGTACGGACAACCACATGATTCTCATAGATGTCCATGCTTCGTTTGGAATTGACGGTAAAGTAGCTGAAGATGTTTTAGATAAAGTAGGTCTTACTCTTAATAAAAACGCTATCCCCGACGACGAATTACCATTTTATCGCCCAAGCGGTATACGATTGGGTACACCGGCAATCACTACTAGAGGAATGAAAGAAGGCGACATGGCTCAAGTGGCTGATTGGATGGAACGCGCAATAGTTTCGCGAGAAGACGAAAAGAAGTTAGAATTTCTGCATTCAGAGGTCAAAGATTTCTGCATAAAATTTCCGCTACCCTCAGACTCTTAATCTGTTGTTATTAGTTCTGGTTCTCGCTGCAGCACTATTCCAAATTTTTCCTCGACTGCTTTGACGATTTTTCCAGTGAAATCGTCAAGAGCTTGGTAGCTTTTTGCGGAATGGTTCACCACCACTAAAGCATGATTGTTGTAAGTACCCATTCCGTTTTCATCTACAATGCCTTTGTACCCAACATTTTCTACAAGCCAGCCAGCAGGAACTTTTACCCTTGTCTCGCTTAGCTCAAAACCAGGTAGTTTTGGGTAACGTTTTCTGAGCTGGTCGAACTTCGTTCTGTCAATGATTGCACTCTTGAAAAAGGAGCCACAACTAGCTAGTTTTTTCGGGTCGGGGAGTTTGTCCGCGCGGATAGCGACTACAGCCTGCCTTATCGTGCTTGGCGAATACTGCGTAATGGAATTCTTCGTAAGGTACTCCTGTAGCGATTCGTAAAACGGGGGATTCATTGATAGCTGCGATAGCTTCAGAGTTATTGAAGTGATTATGTATCGCCTTGGGTTAGCGTTTTTAAAAATACTTGTTCGATAGCCGAATTCACACTGGTCTTTACTGAGAATTACATAATCGCCTGTGTTTAAGTCGTAAGCTTCAAGTTCAACAAAAGTGTCGGCTAGCTCTTGGCCGTAGGCGCCGATATTTTGAATAGGAGCTGCGCCAGCTGTGCCAGGAATCATTGACATAGCTTCAATGCCGCTCAGGCCCATTTCTACTGTTCTTTGCACCACGCTGTCCCAAAGCTCGCCACCACCGATTTTTAATACAGCACCCATATCGTCTCTGCTGAGAGTTTCAAATCCTTCGATTTTGTTTATTATTACCATCCCACCAAAGCCGTCGTCAGCAAAAAGGACGTTTGAGCCACTACCAATAACAACAATTGGCATGTTGTGGGATTTCGCCCACCTAAGTGTGTTTTGAAGATCGATTTTGCCGTGTACATCGACCAAGTATTTAGCGAGGCCGCCGAGTCGCATGGTCGTATAATCCGAAAGGTTAACGTCATTTAAGATTTTCATATGCTCCAATTATAAACGAAAGCACGTTATTAAATTCAAAAAACCCACTTTTAAGTGGGCGTTTGAATTGGAGGGCCACAGTAAATCTTGTAGCAACTGTTATTCAGCCTGGAAATTCAGAATTAGACATTACTCAACTAGAAACAAATATTCCCATTTCTTAGCATTAAATTTTAGGCGTATATAATCTGACTCAATTAACTCAATAACTTTCTCAGCCATTACTTCAGGTTTTTGAGCAAACTTAGCACCTTGGAAGACTAGAATACTATCTAATTACATAACTCGTAACCTATCGCCCAAGTACAACTCATCTTGTATACTTTGTTTATGAAGCTGACTCCCAAGTTAAAGGCCTTTGTGGGTGTAATAATTATTCTGGGCTATATTCCAATATTTCTTTTTTCCGGGAAGTTTATTACGCATGTTTATGCGGCCACAACTGATTTTAGTATCCAAAGAGGTTGTGAGACGCCAGCAGATGGTACCGGCATAGTTACGCTAACTGCTGGAACAGAATATACTGCACCAACAAGCAATAGTAGCGCGTTCATTAAGATGGTCTCAACACGTATAACTGGTACGGGCGATACGGTTGGTGGCGGTAACCAGGATCCAGCTGAATGGAGTTGGTATATTAGTGATCCAGATTTTGCGGGTGGATCTGTTGCATTCAACCGTGCAGATACAACGAATCCTCAGAGGTTTTGCTGGGAAATAATAGAGTATATCGGTGCCGCAAGTGGGGCAAATGAGATAATCGTCCGGCAAGCTGGAACGTTGACTCACACAACGTCTAGTACAACTGTAGACACGAGCACAGTGTCTGGAATAGTGGATGATAGCGAAGTTTTGGTATATGTGACTGGTCAATCATCTGTAGAATCTGCTTCAGGGACAAGACAGTCAATTAACGCGGCCTTCAATACCTCAGAATGGATAGGGGCCAGTAATATTGGTAGGTTTACTCGCGGAGTTACAGGTAGTGATGCAAACCATCTAAGCTATGCGGTAGTAGAATATACAGGTAGTAATTGGAGTGTCGAGAGGGTAGAGCACACGTTTACCGCGGATGCCACGACAGAAACAGAAACTATTTCTAACGTTGGCTCTACAGCGAGAGCGTTTTTTCATGCCCAGTTTCGCCTGGATGAGCTGGAGGGTCTAGATGACACCTGGGCAGAGATGTGGCTATCTTCAACGACTGCAGTCAGCTTTAGAACGCAGGCAACGTCTGGCTCTTTACCATCGCAAGAACACGCTGTGGTTTGGGTAGTAAGTAATAGCGATACTGACTCATCAACAGACATGCAGGTTCAGCACATAAGCGGTTCGCGCATAGCTGGAGGTACTTCACAAGGTCCCCTCAACGAAGAAGACGAATGGACAGACACGATAACGGCTGTGTCGGACCTTACACAGACTTCTTTGGCAGGCATGAGTGCACGATCAACAGGGGCTGGGACCGCCTTTCCACGTGGCGCCATAACGTTCTATATCGATAGCACAACAGGGGTAAAACTTTACCAATCGGACGATGGTCAAACAATCACATATCGTTTCCAAGTTGTAGAATGGCCACAGACAGCGAGTGTTGCAGTGTCGATAACTATATCGACAGATGGAGCAGTAGCTTTCGGCACACTTGATTTAAACACCACCGAAGATACCACCGCTAGTGGGATTGATGACACAGAGGTTGTAAGCGTAGACGCTGGGCCCGCGAATCTAAACATAAAAAGCACTATTTTTAGTGAAGGATCTAATACTTGGACTCTCTCGACGACGCCAGGCGTCGACCAGGCTCATTTTGAATTTTCACCTGATGGTTCTGTGTGGAATAGCTTTACTGCAAGCGATGTTTATTATTCACTTGCAACGAATGTTGCTCAAAGCGGAACACAGGATGTAGACCTCAGGCTGACTCTTCCAACGACAACAAGTTCGTTTTTGGAGCACAGTGTTACCGTAACAGTACAAGCTGTTGCGCCGTAGGAGACAACTCTGTCGCTCGCTATTTCACGTAGGTTCATGGTGACGCGCAGCACTGTACTACAGCACTTTCACCCCAAGCCTCTTTTGTCACTGATGTAATTCCAGACTGTTAAGTCTAGGTGCCAATGCCAATTACAATCTGAAGACAGCTATACCTACCCTGTATAGTTCGCTAAGCGGTTTCAGGTTGTTACTGGGAGGGAGGTTTTTAGTATCAATAAACATAACGGTGCTTTTTATAAAGATCTTTTTTAATATCGACATTTTAGTGTTTTGGTTTCTTGCTGTATTAAACTTTGTCTCTGCACGACTTGGTTCTCTAATTTGAACGGTAACATTAACAACGCTCGATGAAGCAGAAGTCTTAGCCATGAAAATCATCTGCGTTACGAGCAGTAGTAAAAAACTAAAGATAAAAATCCCTAAATATCTCATTTAATCTTGTTTGGTTATTTTTATGCTAAAGCGTAAGTGTCGACGCAAAATATTAACTGATAGAGTGACTGTGCTTAATACTAGAAGTATATAACTCCAGGGGGAATAGGTTTGAAAGAGAGCGACTACTCTGTAATAAACAGCGAAGAAGATATTTGATGGCGCTATAGTAAAACTGAGCTTTGTTGCGGCTGCAACTCCTATTGTTGCAGCACCCCCTTGCTGGACTGTCTGGGACGGATGGGCTTCTAGGTAGGCAAAATAATCTCCAGATTTGGTTACAAGTGGCGGATGAAACGTAGGAATAACTTTTTGAGACTCCCCAGGCGCCAAGTCAAACTCAGCAGGAGAAAAACTGAACCAAGCAGGGTCTGGTTTTAGTTGCGGTTGGACTTCGTTTAAAGTTACCTCCATGGCATAGGAGGCATTCTCTGTGCCGGTGTTAAAGACAACTATAGGAGGAAGCGTGTAGATACTACCAGCTTTGATTGCTTCGTCAATTATAATTTTTCCAGTTCCTACACCTACACCAATAGAAGCATAGGCTTTGGCTGTACCAAAGATAAAAATAGATACCACTATTAGACCAGCTAAATAGTAACTTAATCTCCCCATCCGTCTAATAATATCAGACTGTATGAGTATCGAAAAAAACTATTTAGTTTGCAACAGCTTGAACAGTGACCGTTATCGATTTTTCAACGAAGTCAGTGGTTGAACTTGGAGTATCTAACTTTAAATCAAATTTCTTGGTACCGGCCGCAGAAATACTCGTGCCTAAAGAAGCATAAGAAGTGGTCATGGCTGTATAAGATGGTGTAGTGTCACAAGGATCAGGTGCGCCACCCCCGGTTGTACAGAAGGAATGTTTGTACTGGTCGGCACCGATGGTTCCAGCTAAAGTCCAATTTGTTCCGCCCACCGCGTCTGTGCTCTTAATGTTGAAATCTTGGGAAATGTTACCATCGTTTGTAGCTGTTTGGGTATCGTCAAGCCCACCAGAGGTAGTGTCTTGGCTAGCACTAAGGTCCAGAATACCGTAAGCAACAGCCCCGTCGGTTACTGCAACAGAGATGAGCTGAGGCGTTACAGTGGCAGCAACGGTACCGGTTGTGGCTGCTAGTGCTTTAGTTATGTGCAAAAATGGCACAAGTAATAAAATCAGAAAGACTAATCCAGCCGCTGTTTTTTGTTTTATTACAATAGTTTTCATGTTTTTATTTACATACCATTATTGGTTACCTGAATTTTAATATACCATAAGCGACATTGGAACCAAAATCAAGTTCAGGTGTATTTTACGACATACTTAAGTAACCTCCATAGTGCCCTCGGCACTATTTCTGGCAAGGAGCCGGGGAAGTTCACCGGACTTCGCTTTACTCACGCAGGGCGTTCATGCTCGTCCGCCAGCTGGCGGACTGCGTGAGCTCCTAGTCTTCGAGTCCCTTTTGCTAAAGCAAAAGATGGGTTCTCGTTTCCGCAGGAGACTCTCCATGAAGAACACCACCGCAAGGGTGGTGCTATTCATGGAGGGCCATCGTGAACGCTGTAGCAACTATAGTCAATTCTAGTACTAGAAATCCAAGAAGTCAGGATCGTTTTCAATGCAATTAACAACCTTATGTGCGATCTGCCAAGTTTTACCTGCTTCTTCTTTAGAAATGTGACCAGCTTCAACCGCTTCCTCTAACTCATCTTGGTCTAGTATAACGGGTCTTGTCCCGGGTATTTGCCAAACATCTAGATATAAATCATCAAACCTAAAACCTTCTTCCGATGCTTCCACGGGTCTAGAGATGTCGCAGTACACACCTATTAGCACATTGTTGTCGTCAAAGAACTTGGTGATAATGTACGGCTTACCAACTTCCCATTTCGTTACCCATTTATAGCCTGGTAGTGCAATAATTGTGTCGCTCTCGCTCCAGGGATTTTCTAGTTCGTTCCACGTTTCAGTACCAATCGCCAACCCTCTGTTTATGTATCTCATTTCTTTGGTCGTTCCGAGGCCAAGCCCCTCTTTGCTAGATATGTTCTTTGGCGGATGCATAGTCACGAATTTATCATATCAAAAACAGAGGCAAATTACCTCTGTTTAAGAGTAAGCGATACTGGAGGGCCATCTGGGACTCGAACCCAGGACACTCGGCTTAAGAGGCCGATGCTCTAACCAGCTGAGCTAATGGCCCGCATGGTACACCGGGAGGGATTCGAACCCCCGACCCTCTGATCCGAAGTCAGATGCTCTAATCCGCTGAGCTACCGGTGCGCGCTCACGATAATATCATGAGTTTCCATTTTTGACTACTGTTATATATGCTATGCTAACTGAGTTATGAAATTACTAAGCGGCAGAGAACTTGCTAGTTATATCAAGGAACGGCAGCTAAAGCAGGTGCGCCAGCTTGTGCAAGCGCGCGGCATACAACCCAAGCTTGCTATTGTGAAAACAAAAGACGAGCCTGTTATTAACACATACGTGCGCTTGAAACTGCGCTACGGCGATGAAATTGGCGTAAAAGTTGAGGTAGTAGACACCTCGCAGCATGAAGTTCTTGGCTGGATCAAAAAGCTAAACGAAGATGCGACGGTCCACGGGATAATTGTTCAACTTCCCCTTGCAGACCCAACAAAGAACGAAGAAACGTTAAACGCTGTGGCTCTAGTAAAAGATGTCGACGGACTTGCTGAGGGCACCAGCTTTGACCCAGCTACACCTACAGCTATTATGTGGTTGCTCGCGGGGTACAATGTCGACCTCCGTGGGAAAAAGTTCACTGTGATTGGGCGGGGTCCACTAGTAGGCGCCCCTTTAGTGCGCTCGCTTAAGGCAAGTGGCCACGAGGTAACTTCGGCGGACAAAGACACGAAAAACATTCATGAGCTGGTACAGGAATCAGACATTGTTATAACTGCTACGGGTGTTGCTGGGCTCATCACGAACGAGATGGTAACTCCACAAACAGTTGTGGTGGACGCGGGCGTCGCGGTTCAAAGTGGCAAGACAGTCGGCGACGTAGCTCCGGAACTCTACGACCGCGAAGATATTGCAGCCATAACCCCACAAAAAGGCGGGGTAGGGCCGCTGACAGTAAGCGCACTCTTCGAAAACGTTATCAAAGCGGCTAGTGCCCTAAGTGACGAGCAATAACTGAGTAGAAGTGTCTCGTTCTGCATTTGTGCACACCTTTGGTTTACTGGCAAAAACTAGCGTTTTATCTCCGATATCAGTAGTAAGAGTGACGGTATGGACACAGCATTGGCTGGCTGCGAAAATGAAATTTAAACGAAACCCGTTGTAAGTTGCGACAAAATCGCAATTTACAACCACGAGAAGAATTTGCCGAAAAGCTCTCAGAAGCGAACACCAGTAGACTAAAAAGTAGTGTAGCCTGGAAAGTAGTCAAATTTAATCTGCGTTTTATGAACTCCAGAAGCAAGTAGTTTCTCGCAATATTTTTTTATCATTGGCTCAGGGCCAGACAAATAGATTAATCTGTCATCTGTGTTCAACGAATCAACGTCGAAAGTGGACGGTTCATAACGAATTTTTGCGCATGATTTTTCTAACAAATCCTTGAAAATGTATTCGTTGTTACTAGCTATGTAAACAAGGTCGATATCCCGCTGTTCTTTGGTCTTGGTCGTGTGTGCCAGCATTGATCTAAAAGGTGTAATACCAACGCCGCCTGCCACAAATAGGAGTTTTTGTGTTTCATCACGCGGAAGGTTGAATTTACCCAGTGCGGGCGATAAATAAACCTTGTCTCCTTCCTTGAGTTTAGTTAGCTGGGCTTTGAACTCGCTAAGTTTAGGGCGAAGTTTGGTGGTGATTCGAACATCCGTTTCTTCTGGGGCAGAGGAGATAGTAAACCAACGCTTACCGCCGTCGTCATTTGGATAGTCAAAAGCTAGCTCAGTGAAGTCACCGGGCTCGAATACAAAAGCTTTAGGTTTTACGAAAAAAAAGCTGATAATATTCTTAGCTTCTACTTGTTTTTTTATAAATTGCGATTCCACTATGCTTATTTACCTGACAGAGCTTCTTTTACAGCTTCTGCAACCTGTCTTGGGGTCATCTCTGCCTTTACGATGTAGGAGTGTACTTTGAGAGTGTCTAGCTGCGAAGGAGCCTCCTCTTTACCCATGTTCGTTAAGATAAGTACGATAATATCCTTACCCCAGTCCTGCGCCCTTACCTTAGCAAGCACTTCGTCGCCGTTGAGCTCTGGCATCATCATGTCTAGCAAGACTATGTCAGGCTTGAAATCTTCAATTAACTGGTAGCCAGTAAGACCGTCACCTGCACTGCCAACCTCATAGCCTTCACTTTCAAATTTCAAACGATACATCTGGGCTATAGCCAGGTCATCTTCGATGATTGCAATTTTGACCATGCGTTAATTAAAACATATTTTTTACTTTGGCGAGAATTTTCATTATTCATTAGTAACAAGTAGAATATTAATCATGCGTGAACTTGAAATACCAGATGGCTTTGACGACCCGGTAGAATTTCACAAAAGACTACGAACAGAACCTGAAGCCGATTGGATGAAACGAGGCGAGAAGATGGCTCTCGAATTATTTCATGATATGTCCAAGAGAGTCCCAGCGTATAAGGAGTTCCTTCGAACTAGTAAAATTGATCCGAGTAAGATCAAGACGATTGACGACTTTCATAACATACCGACGATCGACAAAGACAACTACCTCAGAAAATACCCTAGAAACATGCTTTGCTGGGACGGTGAATTTGCTAAAGGCGATTGGACAATCTCTACAACCTCCGGCTCTACAGGTAAGCCGTATTATTTTCCCAGGCAGTCGTCGCAAGATTGGCAGTATGCGATGATGGCCGAGCTGTATTTGAGGTCTAACTTCGACATCCAAAACAAAAAGACGCTCTACGTAGTGGCTTTCCCAATGGGTGCATGGATTGGCGGCGTTTTTACGTATGAGGCAATAAAGATTGTCGCAGAACGTGGCGGGTATGACCTGTCGGTTATAACTCCTGGAATTAATAAACTGGCTGTGATTGAAGCTGTAAAACAACTAGCGGACGACTACGATCAGGTAATTATTGGGTCTTACGCCCCTTTCTTAAAAGACATTCTGGACGACGGCACCAGAGCAGGAATAGACTGGAAGAAACTAAACGTAGGGTTTGTTTTTTCAGCCGAAGCTTTTTCGGAAGATTTGAGGGACTATGTGGCCAAAGTGGCGGATATAAATATATTATCCGGAACTCTAAATCATTACGGCACAGTAGACCTGGGAACTATGTCACACGAGACACCTCTGTCAATTTTAGCTCGACGTAAGATATTTCAGGACGAAGACTTGTTAAACGATGTGCTACCCGAAGACTACAAACAGCCAACGCTGACACAGTACATTCCTGAACTTTTCTATTTCGAAGAAGAAGAAAACAACCTCATCTGCTCAGCTTACAGCGGAATACCACTAGTGCGATACGACTTGAAAGATTACGGCGGAGTGGTGAGCAAGAAAGAACTAGAGAAGAAGTTCAAAGACAACGAAGTCGACCTTAGGAAGCTTTCAGACGAGTCGGGTATTACGGATACAGTTTGGAACTTACCGTTTGTATATGTGTATGAAAGGAATGATTTTTCAGTAAGTTACTATGCATTTATTGTATATCCGGACACTGTTCGGCGCGCTTTGTTAAACTATGGCCTGGAACATAAAATCACCGGCAAATTCACCATGCTTATTGACTACAATAAAGAAGGTAGGCAGCAGCTACTGATTCATGTCGAACTCAACCATAAGGTGGTAAGCAGCAAAAAACTAGAAAAAAAAGTTGCAAAAGCAGTCCACGACAGGCTAGTGCATGAAAACTCCGAGTACCGCGAGACGTATAGCCGCAAGGGAGATATTGTTAAGCCAATAGTCGAACTGCAGGTTTATGAAAGCCAAGAATATTTCAAACCAGGAACTAAACAGAAATGGGTGGTAAAGGATGAATAAGCCAATAATACTAAGCGCGGAAGAATTTAGTGAGGAACGTCTTCAGAGGCTGAGAGGAAAAAAAACCAAAGAATCAGATTTTTACGAAAAACAACTCCATGAACTATTTGAGGTAACACATCCTGACCGGGCAAATGACGAAGTCGCCCGAAGGCAATTTCTGGAAGACAAAGGGACAGGGGACAACAAGGGTTCGTGGGTTTATTTCCCATGGTTAAATACGCTAGTTCATATTGTTAACGAGGAAGACTATTACTCTCTTCGAACAAACAGAAATAAATTACTGCTGACGGCAAAAGAGCAGGAAAAATTGAATAACGCGGTGGTGGGGGTTGCGGGAATGTCGGTTGGGGCGGGAATAGCAATAGGCTGTGTTTATTCAGGAATATCAAACACAATCAAAATTGCAGACGCCGATATTGTCGACACCACCAACCTCAACAGAATTGAGGTAGGTGTACAGGATTTGTACGAGAAGAAAACTATTTTAGCTGCTAGGCGAATCTACGAAGCCAACCCGTACGCTCAGGTATTGGAATATGATCATAATCTAACAGAAAGCAACCTTGAAGAATTTTTCTCAAAAGGCGCGAAACTTGACTTAGTTGTAGACGAAATCGATGACTTCAAAATGAAAGTGTTGTTACGCACGAAAGCTAGAGAGACAAAAACTCCTCTGTTAATGATGACCAGTATCGGGGACAACCTACTTGTAGATATAGAAAGATACGACACAGACAGCTCAACAAAACCTTTCCAAGGTAAAGCTGAAGAAGCTGTTAAGAGAATAAGCTCAAGCACAGAAATAACCAGGGAGGACATGATACGTTACTCTGTTGAACTCGTGGAGAAAAAACACGTCCCAAAGAGAGCGCTGCAATCGTTACAAGAGATTGGAAAGACGCTTTCAGGGCGTCCGCAGCTATTTAGTACAGTTTCAGCTAGTGGTGGCGTCGCCTCCATGGTCATCAGGGAGTTAATTCTGGGCACTGATTCTCCGAAATCAGGAAGATATTTTGTCGACTTAAAGCAGATAGTGTCGTAGGTCATGAATTCTAGGGAAACAGCACAGTCCAGAAGAGATGAATTATTCGCAGAGCCTGTGTTTGACTCGTTTGATCAGGAGGCCCTTCGTTTCATTGGGTGGGTGACTCTGGCTCCGTCAACTCATAACACACAACCCTGGAAGTTTAATGTGTCTGATGAAGAAGTAGTAGTCTCGATAGACAAAGAAAGAGCCGTAGCCATGGCCGATCCAGATTTCAGGGACATGTTTATAAGTGTAGGTGCATTAATACGACAAGCCGAGATTATTGGCAAACAATTAGATAATGTAGAGGACCTATCAATCAGTGCCGACGCAGAGATTGAAGAGGTAGCCAGGTTTACGCTTAGTCCGTCGAAAAAATGGAGCAGTTTTTTAGATTCACAGCTAGCAAACGACATATCAACTAGGCAAAACTACCGTGGTAAATACACGAAAAAAACAGTTGCAGTTCGCGAGGTAATGGACATCGCAAACGAAACAGTTATTGAAACAAACAGAAAATCCAAAGTGGCATTTCATGTCTATGACGTCAAAAGTGAACAGGCTCAAAAACTGTGCACTCTTACGGCTGATGGCATTGCTGAAGCCTATAAATCTCCAGAATTTCGCACTGAAGTAGCTAATCACATCAATAATAACTTCTCAAAAAACGAAACTGGTCTTCACGGCTACAGCCTAACACTGAACACTTTGCTGTCAGTTATTGTTCCAGAGTTGATGAGAAGAAAAGATATTGGTAGAAAGTTGAGCCAGCTAAATCTAAAAGGAATGCTTGGCAGCCAAGGAATTGTGGTCGTGTCCACGGAGGATGACACACCAACGGATTGGTTGGATGCTGGAAGAGCAACGATTGACCTGATTCTTGATCTGAAAACCAGAGGTATCCAAACTAGTATTTATGCAGCCGCCATAGAAATTGGCAGTCTCAGGAGTGAAGTGCACCAAGTGTTATCGAAAGACGATCAACACGCGCAATTAATGTTTACATACGGCTATCCTAGCGGTGGTATTGGTTATAGTCATCGACAAAGTCCTGCAAGCGTAACAACTTTCGGATAGAATATAGGAAACGTTTTCAAAGGGGGGCAAGTGCTTAGCAATCATCTTCTGATTATTACAGCGAATCTGTTGAATGCTGTAGTCGCAATACTTGTATTTATCAACTACCCCAACAAAAAGATTAATCGACTGTACTTGCTGCTTGCAATGTCGCTGATAGGCTGGACTACCGCAAATGAGTTTTCATTGCTTCTTTCAGATCCAGATCAAATTCTCATCGCTGTGCAGTGGGTGCTCGTATTTGTAGTTTTGCAAAACTATTTATATGTACAATTTACAAATATTTTCCCAGACGAGAAACCAGTTATACAAAAAACTAAACAAATCATATATACCAGCCTGACAGCAGTAGTGTTAGCACTAGCGCTAGGTGGAATGTTTTTCTCTGGTTATTCGGGTAGCGGGACTTCTTTTTCGGATATAAAACTGGAACCAACACCGTTCATAGGTTTGTTCGCTTTTCATGCGTTAATCTCAGTTAGTCGCGGAATATGGTCTATTTTGGCTAAAAGAAAACTCTCTAGCAAGAAAAAGAAGACTCAGCTCGACCTAATGTTGATTGCAAGTGGGATTCTCTTTGGCTTGGTGCCTATAACCGCATTCATCTCACCAGCGATCTTTGGCAATAACACGCTAATCTTTTTGGCACCTGTCTACACATTGATGTTTGCGCTGTTGATTGCATACGCCATGTACAAATACCAGCTATTTGACATCCGAATGGCTATAGCTAGAACATCAGCCTACACCATGCTACTTGGTGCTTTGTTGTTTATTTATGTAAGCATGATATTTAGCGTGAGTTTACTGTTCTTTGATTCAAGCGTTCTTAGCACCACCGAGCTAATAATCTATGCGCTACTTGCAGTTTTCTTGGCGTTTACTTATCAGCCGTTGAAAGTATTTTTTGATAAATTGACTGATTCGTTTTTTTATAGAGACAAATATAACGCCGAGGTAATACTAAGTGACTACTCCGATTTTTTGGTAGATGAAATTGATACCGATAAAATTATTAACCGTACGTTGACACTAATGGATGAAATAGCAAACCCTAGCACCGGCTTAATTGTGCTCTACAGGGAAGGAATTGGCGACTGGCACGACGTTAACGGAGCGCTTTACGGCGATGAACGTGACGAGCTGGCCAAAGCCTTAGAATATCAATCGGACCCAGTTTACGTGGCAGATGAATCAAGCGTTCTTGCCGATTCGTTTTTAGAAAATATTAAAGTGCACATGAACAACAATTCACTCAAAGTTTCAATTAGGCTTTCCACGCATGGACAGCTGGAAGGATTCATACTTTTGGGCGACAAAAAGAGTGGCACAAGTTACACACAAAAAGATCTAGGCTTTTTTGTGACGATCGCCAACGAATTATCGGTGTCGTTACAAAACTCACAGAGATTTGACCAAATTCAACGTTTCAACGTTACCTTGCAGCGCGAAGTTGACGAAGCAACAGCCAGGCTAAAGCAAACAAACCTAAAGCTCAAACAACTAGACACCGCAAAAGACGAGTTTATATCTATGGCTTCACACCAACTGCGCACGCCGTTAACATCCGTAAAGGGGTATGTATCTATGGTAATGGATGGCGACGCCGGGGAAGTGTCCCAGGAGCAGAAAAAACTTCTTTCAGAAGCATTTGCTAGCTCACAAAGAATGGTTTTTCTAATAGCAGATCTTCTGAATGTTTCTAGGATTAAAACTGGCAAATTCTTAATGGAAAAGAATAAAATTAACCTCGAGAAAATCGTTCAGGAAGAGGTGGATCAGCTAACCCCTACGGCAAAGACACGGAGCGTGCTAATCAATTACTCTCAACCATCGTCCTTCCCGGAGATGATGTTAGACAAGACTAAAACTAGGCAAGTGATAATGAACTTTATTGATAACGCGATTTACTACACCAAAGGCGGGGGAGACATCACCGTAACCTTGACCGCTAAGAAAAACCACATTGAATACCGCGTCAAAGACACGGGCATAGGCATTCCAGCGGCAGACCAACACAAATTATTTACAAAATTTTTCCGTGCCAGCAATGCTAAAAAAGCAAGGCCAGACGGCACAGGGTTGGGGCTCTATATGGCGCAGAAGATCATTGCAGCACAGGGCGGGTCGGTGACGTTTAAATCGAAAGAAGGCAAAGGGTCAACATTCGGTTTTAACCTACCCCTTCAGAAGCCACAGCCGTAAACACCTACCGACGAACATAGCTCGTTGTTTTTGTATTCATAACTTGCATTCGAACCGAGTCTTTTGATCGGAATAAGTCGACAAGATTTGGAAACATGGTTATATAATTAATTATATAACTAATACGATTTACGTCTGTAAAATGTTAGTAACATGTGTAGCAACATAGTTATATAACTAAATAAATATCTTCTAGATACGTTTCTGTACAGACGTGTTTAAAACTAGAAAACAACCCAGTAGACAATACTACCAACGACGAGGAGGAGGCCTATTTGAAATCCCCTTACAGCTACACGTTGGCGGTTTTCGTGAAACCACTGCATAGGTTTCGATCTGTCGGGTGCGGTAATCTTGATGGCCGCAGATGTTTGCACAGCGTCAATACCCTGGTACCGTTTGTTGCGTTTTTTCTTGTTAGTCATGAATTAAGTATACCCCCTAGGTAATTAGGACAAAAAGAAAACCCCTACCAAAATGGCAAGGGTTTTCAAAAGCTTCAAGAGAGAGCTTGGTAGTATCGCTGGATACTTTCGCTGCTGACTCTCTCGAACGATCAGTCACGACCTAAGATTTAAGCGGGAAGGGGGTTTTACTCCTCTTCTCGACCTAGAATCTTGTCTCGTAGCTTAGTGCGACTTGCGCGTAAGCTAACTGCGCCGTAACTGAGCGCACCAGTACCGAAAATTCCTGCGATTACACTTGCAGGACCAGTGTTTGGAAGTTCTTGTGTTGGGTCAACGACCACTTCACAAGAATCACTCTTTTGCTCTCCATCAACGTCGAAGATAACATCAACGTCAACAGTGTAAGCACCATGTTTATCGTATACCTTGGTGATTTGTTTGCTATTCGTGTGAACAGCATTTTCACCAGTTACACCAAAATCGTAAACATACTCGCTAACAGATACGTTAGCAGAGTGGTTTACATTAGTGGTGAATGTGAACGAAAGAACGTTGCTTGGAGACTGTACAGCAGTCAACGAGCTACATTCGAAAACGAGTTTGGCTTCTTCAACAATTCTTGCGTCGAAATATACAAAACCTTCGAACTCGTAACTAGGCTCGACGTCACTAAGTACTACAGGTACACCTTCCGTAACGACGTTGTCGTTAAGAGCTGTGAACTCGTAATTAATGTTCTGTCGGTCACCCGTATTGTGTTGCCATTTGGCACTGCCAGTGACGTACTCTAAACGGGAAGTATCACTTCCCAGGTGTACGGTTGCAGAATCGTAAACTGTATTCGTGTTGTCGCCTTTTATAGTTGCGGCAACGTTTTGTGTGCTTGCAAGAGTGTTAGGGAAATCGATCACAACAGTCATGTTCTGAGCGACCTTACCAGACGATGCAAGCTCGGTATTGTAGTAATTCACTTTAAAGCGAACGACATCTTGACTATCTGCAGTAGTTGACTCGGTGTAAGTTGTGCTGCCTTCGGTTACATTCTTGACGGTTATGTCACCTTGAATGTAGGTATCGATGGACTGCGCAACAGACATGAAAGTCGTTGCAGAAGCAAAAGTCAAAGCCATAAAGAGTGCTACGTATTTTGGTATGTAGTGAACGCTATTTAGAAAATTCTTCATATCGCTTACTCCTATTTAGTTAAATTATTCAAATTGAAACAAAAATCACACATTGACATATAGTGTGTTTTTAAGCTTTTCGGTACTGGATTGTCAATGTGCGTCTCATGTGGTGAAATAAGTCAAATCATTACAAAATATTAAAAGGTGTGTTGGCGTGCGCGGGTCTGTTGTATGATGAAGTTCTCCGAAGAGAACTGATCCGGAAGGATCAATCATACAACAGACACCGCACACGCATCAGACTTTCTTTCCCCGAAAGGACTTACTTGTCTTGTAACACTACTCATTTTTGACGACTAGTAGCCGATTACCACCTTGTTGGTGATTGTCGAGTACTTACTGCCGTCGGTACGGGTACCTGTAACGGTTAACCACTTGAGTGTTCCGTCGCTGCTCGATCCGTCGAGATCACTCTCGCTAATCCACGAGCCAATGCTCGGGGAGTAGAGATTCCTCACGAAGCAATCAGGGTCTTCCCGCTCGAGTGTGAGTCGCCACGGGCCTCCTGACGGTCCAACAAGCTCGGGCTTGAAGGTGCACGTCATCGGCGGAACCGTCGTCGTTGTCGTCGTCGGAACCGTTGTGGTCGTAGTGACCGGAACCGTCGTCGTTGTCGTCGTCGGAACCGTTGTGGTCGTAGTGACCGGCACCGTCGTTGTTGTCGTTGTCGGCTGCGTTGTGGTCGTCGTGACCGGCACAGTCGTTGTTGTCGTTGTCGGCGGCACTGTCGTGGTCGTCGTTGTCGTGACCGGCACAGTCGTCGTTGGTGGCCTGTCCTGTTTGTACACGGGCTGATACTCGGGGAGCATCAGATTTCCGCATGCAGTCGAGAAAAGACCTTCGGCGATAACGAGGTTACCCTCATCGTCTTCGACGAACACCGGTACCGACATGGTGATCCTTACGGTCTTCACGACTTTGTCGTCGCGCATGACCTGATACACCATCTTGCCATCATTCTTCATGACCTGCCTTACACGGGTATCGTACCCGTTTTCAGCGAGATACTTATTCAAGAGAGACGGCAAGAAAACATCGACGAGCTTCCTGTGCTCAATGGTATCGTTCGGGCCAGTGGTGATGTTTCCACCCTCAATGACCTGACGGAAACCAACGTCATCGGTGCTCTCGACATTGCTATCGCAGCGAGTCGTACCGTATGACGTCGAGCGTTCGGCGACATTGACGTAAGTCGTGATCTCAACGAGCGACATCTTTTCAGAGTCGTCCATTGAGGACCAATCGTCTCCCATTACTCCAGTAAAGAGCTCGTCTTGCCACGACTTCCACTCGTCGAATGCGAATCGCATATTCGACGCGGCGGAGCCATAGTCGCCCCAGTACTCGATCTTCGACTCATCGTTGGAAGTGTTAATTCCTGAGACGTCGAGGTCGCCCTCTTTATCGAAGAACGTACCGATCCACATCGTGGCGCTCGTTTCATCCCAGAAGGGATTGCAGAGCCACGAGTCTTGAACGAGGTCTCCCTTGTAGACCTTTGGGGTCCAGTCTGGGAGTTCATCGACCAAGAGATTGCCAGATACCAACGTCTCCGTATCTTCTGGGTCAACGATGGTCGTCGTTGTTGACGTTTCGCTGTCAGCGACCGTTGTCGTGCTGGTGCTGTCATCTAATGCGCTAGCATCGTCTGAAGCACCACGGATAACCAGAAGTATGATCACGATGATCATTACTCCGCCTGCAGCAGTGATGCTGAGAAGTCGTCTGGTTCTTCTTGTCATCTAGACCACCTCCTCGGGGTCGTCATCGTCCTCTACGGTATCGTCGTCCTTGGTGTTGCCTTCAGGCTCGGTATTGTCCTCGTCCTCGGTATTGCCTCCAGCAATAACCGCGGCTTGGGTAGCCTCGTCGGAACCGCTTCCCGCTACTAGAGCGACAATTGATCCGACGGTCACAGCTACAGCTAGGAACCAGAAGAACTGGATCCAGCCGTTGATGGACTCCTCAATATTGACGTTGAGGATTACCAATGCCACGATGGCACTGACAATGCCAGCAACTATCGCCAAGGCGATATTCACAACACTGAGTGGCTCTGTGCGCTCAAGCGCACGGTGAACCAATCGCCGGTTCTCGACAATCTTCTCTGACTGCTGATCAGCGACGTCTTCCAGTTCGACTACTCGAGATTCGAGTTCATCGAGTCTTGCTTCCGTTTTGTCTGCCCGTCCGAGAAGGCGACCGATCTGCTGACCGATCGACTTCAACGCCTGATTGAGCCTGGGGACCTGCTGGACACCCTGCAGCTTTGCAACTGCGGCCAACTCGACCTCGAGTTTGTCAACGCGCTTGTTGGTCGTTGCGACCGTTGGACGCGTGTTAGTCTTGATTGTCATAGCTCCCACCTCCTAAAGGGGGTTTGTTGAATAGGTAAGTCCTATCTCAACACACCAAACAGGTTTAACTCTGTTAGATGCTGTGCGATGCCGTTAGGCATTCTTCTGAGGGATTGCCCTCGGACATCGACCCCTTCGGGTGGACACAGATGCGACAGACAAAAATTTATCTGCCAGATCCATGCCCACTCACGAAGAAGAGTGGAAAATTTGTAAATTGAGTAGTGTTACAGTGTCTAAGACCGAAGCCTTAAACGTACTGCCTCATCCGCCGATAGGTAAACCCATTGGCTCTTCGAGAGCAGAGAAATATGCGCGAAGAAAAATGATTGCGGCATGCAATTAAAACCTCACGCATATGTGTCTGCCCTCTGTAAATGAAGCACTTCTCTTTCATTATCTGATTGAGCGTATACGAGGTGCAAATGAAGCATTTTTATTGCTGTACAGAAGGTACTGCAATAAAAGTACTGGAATTCGCAACGACGAAGACGCCAATAACACATATTAGTTTAAGAATTTACTTCTTAGACTGAACATGTGTGACAGATATTGAAAGATTAATATACTGTAACGATTTGACTTATTAACGTACCCACTCGTCTTACTCGTCCGCCAGCCGGTGGACTATATGCGAGAGTCTCCAAAAAAACAGAAAAACTATTCTAGACAATTAATCTCTTTCGAGAATTAACCTATCGAATAGTCCTGTCTTCTGATGTGAAACTTCCCAAAATTCTGGGGCGATAAACGGGTTTGAATCGTTTATCGTGAGTCTCCACCTCACATGCCGCAAAACGATGATAGCTACATCTTACAACATTCAAATGATTATGTCAATGCTTTTATAATGTTTTTGACAAAAACACAAGCGATATATTTTTCATTAAATTATCAGAGGTTATGAGGTTGTGTGTGGCGGGGGTAGTGGTTGATGGGTATGGAGTTGAAAAGAATGTTTTCTCGTCCATTTGGGCGAGGATTTGCACGCGTTTGCGCGAACCCTCGCCCTAATAACCAAGCATCCACTTTCTCAGAATCAATATGATCACAACGATCAATGGTCCGATTAGCGTCGCTACGGTGAGGATGCTAATAGATTTATTTACCGCATCGTAGATCATGCACTTAGTACTTTCTTGCCGCTTAGTTTGCTAGCTGTTTCAGCAGTAGCGAGAATGACTACGCACATCAGGCACAAAACCAACCAGCCGAAGAACGTGTTAACAAGCGTTTTCTCCAGATGTAGCGCGTTCAATGTTCCGCCGATCATAATAACGAGCAAGAAATATGCCCACGCTACCAACAAGGTAGCTATGCCAACGAAAACTCCCAAATTGATGGTTTCTGTCTTTGTCATGGGGTTTCCCACCTTTCGTTTCTTGGATACGAGAATCGCTTACACAACCTCTGAAAATTCAATGATTTCATTTGTTAAAGTTCGTGCCGGCGCTTGGTTTTTACACTAAAGCTGCAACTGTAAACAGAGATATTCTACTATAAAACACAGAAAAGTCAATACCACAAACCGAGGTATAATGTGTTGATGAGTAAAAAGAGTAATGATACCGAGAGAAAAAACATACACCTAGGGTTTCCTAATGCTGCGCTAGATTCTGTTAACGTACCGTTGGACCTGAACAAACTGGTAGTAAAAAACCGTTCTAGCACGTTTTATATGCGTGTAGACGGCACTTCACATGAAGAGCTGAACATACACAGTGGCGACATTCTAACTATCGACAGGTCATTACAGATGAAGTCTGGAGATGTTTTCGTGGGCTCAGTCGAGGGTGAATTCGTTATTCGTATGTATGACGGTAGCGTCGATACAGAGGTAGATCTCTTTGGAGTAGTAACTCATGTGGTGCACAAATTAAGGGGTTAGATGACTAAATCAAAACAACCGGTGTTCGCCCTTGTTGATTGCAATAATTTTTTTGTTAGCTGTGAAAGAGTTTTTCGGCCAGACTTAAAGACTAAGCCGGTAGCTGTTCTTTCGAATAATGATGGAGTAATTGTGGCTCGCTCCAACGAGGTGAAAGCTATGGGAGTTCCAATGGCGACGCCACATTTTAAAGTTAAAGGCATACTAGAAAGTCATGGCACAAAGCTATTTTCAGCAAATTTCGCTCTGTACGGCGATTTCTCTCGAAGGATAGTGGAGATACTTGAAACGGAGGCACCATATGTAGAGGTGTACTCGGTGGACGAATCCTTCCTCGAGGTGTCCTCTCTGTTAATTGAGGACTATCAAAAATGGGGGCAAGACCTAAGCGCTAGGGTAGAAAAATGGACTGGAATACCTGTGTCTGTGGGTATTGGACCGAGCAAAACTTTAGCTAAGGCGGCTTCAGAATATGCGAAAAAACACCCTAAAACCGAGGGCGCTTTCTCTGTTGTCCAGGGACAGTCCCTGGAAACAACAGAAGCGGAGGCGTATAAAAAGTGTCTAAAATGGCTACCAGTGGAAGATATCTGGGGTGTTGGACGAGCTTTGGGCCCGAAACTACGAGCTAGAGGGGTTAAAACTGCCTACGATTTAACGAAAGTTTCAGAGGATTGGATTCTCGACACGATGACTATTAGAGGGCTGAAAACTGTGCGTGAGCTTAAAGGAGAGAGTAGTATCCCACTAGAGTTAGGACAGAATAATTCGCAGCAAAAAAGCATTTCTTCAACCAGGTCTTTCGGGAAGACGGTTAGAGCTCCCCATGAACTAGAGTCGGCAATAGCTAGCTTTGCGGCAAAGATCGCTTCCAGCCTACGCAGAAAAAGCCAGGTGGCAGCAGAAGTGGTGGTGTTTTTACGTTCAGGTCCACGTGCAAAAGAGCAGCACAACCCCAGTATTAATATTCGATTGCCTCTTGCTACCTCTGACACTGCTGTTTTGACTGCTGTTACTGTCGAAGGATTAGGGCAGATTATCAAGCAAGGACAGGGGTACAAAAGAGCCGGGTTGGTAGCTTATAAGCTTCTACCAGATGAGTCGGTTCAATTACCTATTTTGGACACTCCAACAGAATTAGGTATCTTAAAAAGCGACAAGCTAATGAATGTTCTAGATGAAATTAATAAGCAATGGGGCAAGGGCGCACTAGTTACCGCACGAGAAACTTCTGGTCGGACAAACTGGAAATCGAAGCAAGAAAAGAAAAGCCCAGCTTTTACGACTTCATGGATGGAAGTACCAGTAGTTAGGCATTAACAACATTTTGAAGTATCTGTGCGCTCCACATACCCAAGAGTGTGTACAAGCGAGTGGGCAGTTTCAGAGGCTGCGTTTTCGTCTAGCTCGGCCCAATTACCATCGGCATCGGGAACATTGAGTGTAATACCGGCCAACAGGTACGAACTCGAATTTTCATCTTTACCGTGTGGCAAAGACGACTCACTAATCACGACAAACATAAAACCATGCCTAACAGAGGTAGTCAGGTAGTTGCTATGGTTTACCCCTGTTTTAGGCTATAATACGGTTCGTTTCAACAAGGTCCCATCGTCTAATGGTTAGGACACCAGGTTTTCATCCTGGAAATACGGGTTCGACTCCCGTTGGGATCACCATAAGAGACTTAGAATCACTCTGGGTCTTTTTTAATACTTCAACTTCTGCCATTAACAGATGGGCTTCTTTGTATGTTGGTCCTAGTTCAGCGGTTCCAAAAACCAAGTTCTCATTTACTTCGATTCCTGCGGGAATTACCATTCTTTGGAACCGACTCTTGTCACTACTTACTGCTATGGTCCACATTTGGTCAGCGTGAACCATAAAGTCGATAGCAGCATCTATGGCTTCGTTCTTGTTAGCGAAGACAGTATTAAGGTCATTTAGCTCCATTTCAAGTTTGTGACGTGCTATTGTGATTTGCTGTTTCTTGTCTGCTAGGTCATCTTTATCTATGTCACCATCGGCAAACATGTCGATAAATTTTGATTTTCTACGGTGTAGCTGATTTAGCTCGTCTTCTTTCTTCTCCTTAGCAGTAATAGTGTCCTTGTACTCATTATTCCATTTACGTAGCACTACTTCACGAAACAATTTCAAGATTTCGGTTGGAGGTTCAAACCCTTGAAGCAATTCCTGAAACAGAGCATCAGTGTTCTCTTTGGCCAGCGAGAGATGTTTGAGCTGACCTTTCTTTTTACCCTTAGTTATTCGTACACCTTTACAGTGTGTACAGTGGTAATAAGAATAAGAAGCACTCCTCCCAGTTGGAGTACTTCCGGTTAAACCGTTTCCGCAATACTTGCATTTTAAGAATTGCCTTAACGCCCATTTGTTCTTTTTATCTTTACGTCTCGGCCCTCTCAGGGAATTCCTACCCTCAATAATTGATTGGTTCTTCAGATATGTCTCATAACTTATAAGACCGCTATGAAGTCCCGAGATAGGTTCATCTAGCGATTTGCCGGTTACCATCCCTGCATAAACAACATTCCTTAATAATTTGTAGACACCATTATCTGAGATTTGATTGCCTTTTTTTGTTTTCAGTTTGTATTTAGTTCTAGCAAGTTCTGCCATTTGCTTCTGAGTGTGCAAACCTTTACTAAATTCAGTCAGCAACCCAATAACTTCTTTTGCTTGGCTATCTGGGGCAAGCGTAGGGCGTTTCAGTATATCTTTAGTGTTGGTGTAGCCGATTGGAGCTATATGCACCCAGCCACCCTCTTCAAGCCTTGCTTCCATCCCTTTTTGCGACCTCTCCGAACGCAGAGAATTATCAAACTCTGCAAACGAGGCAAGCATATGTTCCATGAGTTTACCTGATGGTGTATCTTCAAGAAGTTCTGTTGCAGAATGAAGTCTTGCACCAAACTTTGCAAACATACCTGTTAGGGTTAGGTGGTCTTCTGTTCGTCTGGCAAGTCTGTCTATCTTCCAGACTATTATGTGTTCTATGTCGTTATTTTTGGAGGCACAATATCTGAGCATTTCCTGTAGCTTTGTCCTATCAGCAGTCTTTGCACTTTCTCCCTCTTCAATAAACACCTTTTTAACAATTATATCTTTGCGTGCTGCATAATCTCGACATGCCTTTTCTTGCATCTCAAGACTTTTATTACTCTCAACCTGTTCCTGAGTAGAAACTCGTGTGTAGATTACCGTATTCATATTTTCTCCATACTAATTATCGTTTATTTTGCTTGTGTTGAAAAGCACCCAGAGTGGATTTTGGAACCGACTTCTTTAGGTGTTTTAACGTAATTTCTGCCATGAATTCAAGATCGTTTATTATGCTCTCGACCTGAGCATCAGAAACAGTTGTGTACGCCTTCCCAAGTAGCTTACGTGCTTCTTTAATGGTTATTATTCTTTGACCTTGGTCCATAAACCCTTAAACGAACAACCCCCTCACCGACAGCCCGTTGGTCGAGGGGGTTACTTATGGGCTGTCGGCATGTTGCCTACAGCAATACTAATTAAGTAAGTTTGTGCCAGATATTAGAATTATTTACTGGCATATGTTTTTTCTATCCGTTTCTCAGAGGCTCGAATATAGTTACGAACGTAGTGACTAGGTTTAGGGTTCTTGGGCCAGAGTAATTTGGATATTTCAGAATATGATTTCTCCTCACTCCGAAGTTTGAGTATGCGTATAGTATTCTCGTCAAAATCTACCTTATGGTAAGAAGTTCGATTTCTCTGCCGGTGAAGATGTTTTACCAGGTTCCTAATTTCAGGTACAAACTTGCGGAGTTCTTCTGATGTAACATCTCCGATTATCTCAATAACAACCTTGTTGCCATCAATTCGTCCTTTGACACTTTTTAGTGTTGGCCAAAATGGAACTGCTGTCGAGTCGTTCTTTAAGACATGTAGCTCAACTGCGTCATGCCAGTCATCATGGTGTTTTATCTTATTGCTCACTTTCTTAATATCTTTGTGGAAATCCTCAGTATCTGTACTCGGACGCTTCTTAGAAAAATGCTCAGCTCGCTTGTATTTTCTCTGTAGATTATGAATATCATTAAGATAGCTGTCGTTCATATTTAACATTATGCGAAATTGCGATAACTCATCACGTACTTTTGACTGATTATCCTTATCAATGTCGATGTTTAATAATTCAAGGTCTGGGCTGTCCATGTTCTAATTATACGGCTGAAGATTAAGTTCCTGTAATTAGTATTATAGGAAGTTAGCGTATGTTTACTGTATTGCGACAATAAGGAAATCGAGTACAACCATAAAATTTACCATACCTACCTGTTCTAAATTTCATTTTTGCACCACACTCTGAACATATCATAGAAGACTTACTGCTGCCTTTTTTTACGGTCTTACTATGACTGTGTGAGTTAGACGAGTGTGATTTACATTCCATGCAGAATCTACCGTATCCAGTAGTTAAACTACTATCCTTAAAGTCTTTAATGTCTTTAATGTCTCCGCATTTAGGACATTCTCGCATTTCACCATTATTGATACTCTCTATTGTGTGGTTGATTTTTTTGAAAAGAGTGTGATTATCGGTGGCAGGACTTACCAATAACTGTGCAAGCCTTTCATCGAAAGTTGCAATCGGATTCTCGCCAATGTTGAATTTATTAATTCTTAGGAACTTATACCCATAACTTTCTAGGGTTTTCTGTCTCTCCAAGTCCTCTGCCGACATGTAGTTCTCATAGTTAAATTCATTTACTAAATCTCTATCTACGAAATGTTCTTTGAAACCATCATACTCAATTATTATTGAGTGATATTTCTCCGATTCATCTTTGTACACCAGCAGGAAATCTACTTTATAATTTGGGTGATGGTAGGTAGGGTCTAGTTGTTTTAGATATTCTCCCACCTCAAATTGAGTGTCAAACTCTATCGAGTCTTTATTTTTATTCCAAAAGTCCGTTTGATAAAACCAATTAAGCACTTGTTTTTCCATAGGAGAGTTCTTATCTACTGATTCAACGCTCTTTTCTTTCTTTGCAGTCACTATTTGTTGTTGGTAATGTTGCAAGGCAGTTCTTATTGCGCCGTTGTATTCAGTAATTGGCTTACTTAAAACGAAGTGCATACACTCTTTAGACCTACTCAGTCCAACGTTTAATCGCTGACGCCTTAAGTCATCCAAACCATCGTCATAATTGCCAGCACTAAAGTCTGTAGAGAATATATAAGATAGTTTGTCGTCATCAATGGTTGCAACCATTGAGTAGAAGATAGTGTCTCGTTCTTCTCCCTGGCAAGTGTCAAAAGTCATTATTTTTAACTTGAGTTTTTTGTCTAGGTAATCTTTATCGAGATTCTTATAAAGAACTTCAATTAATTTCTTTTGTTGATTGGTGTGCGGTGTGATAACGCCCACTGAAGAAGTTGAACCTTTCTTAATTAGGGTTTCTATTTCTTTCTGAATAAACTCGATTTCAGGTATGTTTGTGTTTGGTACAGCCTCTTTCTTACCATCGTGTTTTATAAACGAAAACTTTAGCACATCATCAATTGGTTTAGACCTTATCTTCATCACCTGTAATCCTTGAGCGTAGAAGTATTTGTTTGAGAAAGATATGTTTTCTTTATACCCTCGAAAATGCTTTCTAAGCATTGTTCTGTAATTGCTAATGAAATCAAAAAAGTCGAGAATTGATTTTTTAACATTAAAGTATTCTAATTTTTTGAGTGGAGAGGTATCTGACGAAACATTTTTAGCGAATACATCTCTTAAGTCGGTAATGTAGTTTGTATTTACTGTTGACCTTGCTTGAGCAGCCTTGACGTTACCAAACTGTAGTTTATCTCCCAAGATTAAAACTTTTTTTGACCTGAGTAATGCAGGAAATGCCTGTGCAATGCTAACCTGAGATGCCTCATCAATAATCACCAAGTCAAACAAATCTTTTTCAAGAGGAATATACTCAGCATAATCCCTAATACCAGCGAGTATACAAGGGAAGGCATTCTTTAAGTGCACAAACTCTTCACGAGGAAACTTCTCTTTTGAAGCAATAATCTCTTTCAAGGTCTTTACGGTAGCTGCGTGGTTCTCATAAAAATCGACTACTCTCTTGTCCATAAGATAAGTCATTTTTATAGTTGAGAGACGTTCAATCTGATTTTTAAGGTTTAGAAAGTCGTAAGAAGGAACGGCAGTAAATTTACCTCTTATTTTTTGATACAGAACTATGTAGCGTAACAACTTGTCATATTCAAGATCCGAAGTCTCTGTTAGCTTATTTCTAAAATTTACATCGTTCTTCTGCAATAAACCTGCCGACGAAGAAGTTTCAGGATACTTGTTTGCTAATTTGCCAATGTATTCTCCATCCTCAAATCTACTAGATGCATCCTCAAGTTTTTCGAATCGCTTTAGCAAATCAAAGATTAGGCGAGTCAGGTCAATTTTCTCAGAAAGTTTTTCGGAGAACGTCGTCTTTGCCTCCTGTATTATCTGGATGATGCTGTAGAAACTGTAAAGCTCATTTATTTTACTGTGCGCATCGACTATATTTGAATCAAATGATTCACTAAATTCAACATCAAGTTGTGCGACTTTTGTTTTGCTAAATTTGAATCCAAAGACTGGTTTTTTTAGACTTTCATATTCTTTCAGTGTTTTGTATAGCTTCTTCGAGTCTTCTTCAGAAAAACTATTAAACATGTCTAATGATGAACCTATCGCTGACTCTTGGATTTCCTTTCTAATAATTTCAATTTTCTGCTTAAGATAATGGAGCGTTTTCAATTGATTAAGTGTCAAAATTTGCGAATCGTTGACTTTGAATCCTACGTATCGAGCAAGCTGACGAGCTTCACTTGAATCTAAATACTCAATTAGATTCAGACAATACGACCTTATATCCTCAAGTTCTACTGCTGAATCTGCAATATCCATAAGTTCTTTATAGTCAACATAATCTATATTTTTTGTAACGTATTTTTCTAAGTTAACCAGCTCATGTAGTTCAGCGATCTCTATCTGTTCTAGTAACGAACTTTCAGCTGACAAATCCTCTCGCAAAGATTTAATTGAGCTTTCTATGTAGCTTTCAAGCTCACTAAATTGTTTTCTCACTGCTTTATAATTGATCTTAATTTTTTCTATACTTGCTGGAGATAATATCTGTTTATAGGTATTCCCAGTTTTTCCAAGACGAAGAACTGGATTCTGAAAATCATCTTCAAATCTCACGCTATTCATAGTAGAAGAAATTTTATCTTCTACGACATCTAATGCTTCTTTCTTGTCTGAAAGTACCAGGACTGACTGGTTATTCAGTATTGCATCGAATACCACTGCAGTAATAGTGTGACTCTTACCTGTGCCGGGAGGTCCTTCTACTGACACGTAGTTGCACTTGTCGTTTCTCAGAGCCGATAGTATCTTTTGCTGCTCACTATTAAGCGGTATAGGGCTTTCTGAGACTAAACGTTCCGTTGGCTCTATTGAGTCCCATTTGTTATCCACTGACTCTGACACGGATTTTGGGTCTTTTGTTACGAAATCATTGACTAATTGATTCAGTTGTTCGAAAAGGGGATCGTTTTCTTGTAGAGCAAGTAACTCCTCATAGTCATTTATGAGTGCTTCGTCGCTTTTATCGTAAAGAGAGAAATATACGTCATTGGTAATCCGTACGTGCTGGTTTCTTGCGACCTGGCTATCATTAGCGTAGACACTTAATGAACCGTCAATCTCAAAGTAGTTTAGTAGCTCATCAGTTATCTGGTCAAGCCGTGTTTTGAGAGATTGTCCAGATGAAGCTAACTGTGCTAAATACAATATCCTTTCTTTAATTTCATTAAACTTTCCATCACGACCGGTAGACTCGTTGTAGCTTTGAGATATGTACTCAAGAGATTTTTTATTGACAAAAACCCTGGAATCAAACTGTACCTCATATTCATTTTGTCCATTTTTGAGTTCGAAGGGTATATAAAAAATTGGATAAGTAGCTTTATTGTGTGCAACGGTACCAAAATAAAGATAAAAATCTTGCTTGTCCAAAATTCTTCTATTTTGATTCAACTCAAAAACCTCTGAGTAAAGGTCGTTAATTTTTAGTTCTTCAAAGTAGTCTGTTATGTGCTCTTTTACGATTTTACTGTTAAGAACCTCTGTAATCTCTTTCTTTGCACTTATTGTTTCCTCAAGAACCAAACGTTCTATTATATTTTCAATTAGGTTTTCGAGAGTATTTGCAATGATGTCAGTCAGTTCTTCCGACAAGTTGTCTACTATAATTTCATCAGCAAGATTTAATTTCTTTAACGACTCCTCGATACTCTCGATAAAGGGAGTAACTATTTTAGATTGAATTTCTTTTCTTGCTTCTTCTTGAGCTTTTTCTATTGCTACAATAAGTTCTTTTTTGTGAGTAACCGATATTTCGTTAATCTTATCTTCAATCACATTTACCACTTCGGAAATGTGTTTACTCTCGATTTTATCTTTCTTCAGGTTAACTAAATCAATAAGATTTTTCGGTACATCTGACTTATATACATTTTTACCAACTGAAATTTTTTTATCTGACTTAAATCCATTAGCAATATGTTCATGAATAATTTTCTCGAAAATGGGGTATTTGTTTAATTTTATACCGACAAGAAGACTGTTAGAATCTTGGAGCTTTATTGCCCTGCGAGGCGACCGGTGTTTATGAAAATCTGTCTCAAGAAAATCCATAAAATACTGAGCGACTGCTTTAACAAAGTTAGTAGTATCTAATTCTTTCATTACTTAGATTATATATGAAATATACCCCCATGTTTTAATAGACTCTTTATGAATTTAACAACTAGCCGACAATTACGTTATGATAAACTTATAAATTCAAAGATAGCGTAGTATTTTGGTAAGTCAGCCTCTACCAATACACCATCATTATACACCTGCAACATTTCAAGATTACGGTGTCGTGTATAGCTAGCTATACGATGCAAATCACCTTTGTAAGACTTAATCAGCTTTGTCACATAATAGTGCCTAAACCCATGGACAGTTTTATGGACACCTGCAGAGTGCAGGGCTTTCTGAACAATCTTTCTCAACCCTCGTGTTGTTAGCCGTTCAGTAGATTTACCAGTAAGTGGAGTAAACAATGAACCGTATGACCTTGTATATGCCTTCAAGTAGCCTCGTATCGTCTTTACGGTATCGGGGTGTAAATAGATTTGCTCCTTATCGTCTCTGCCTTTTCCAAGCACGTATAACCGCTTGGAAACTAAATCAACATCACCGACATCAAGTCTGCATATTTCAATCTGTCTTAACCCTTGAAAAAGTAATAGTGCAATTATGGCTCTAAGTCTATTTGACTTGAAATTGTCTGGTAATTGTTGCAGATGTTCGCATAACCTCGACACTTCTTCGTCATTCAAACCCTCTACACGGTGTTTCTGGCTCTGTTGAAACGATTTGATGTTGTAAGTGATGTCTACTGGTAGTTTGCCTCTACGGTGCAGTTCTTTCAAGGCTATGCGAGCTACAGCTAAGTATTTATTCTTGCTGGCAACACTCAGGTCAGTTCTATCACGTAAATAATGCTTGTACTTGAGCAGAGTGTCATAATCCATTCCATTCTGATGTAGCCAGCCAATGAACTTAGGCAATCGGGCTAGATAGTCTTTCTTGGTGTTTTCAGTTATGTCTAAGCTGTCGAATATAGTTGGAGTGCTAATAACCTCTAGGTAGCTCATCACTCTGCTCCTTTCAGTTTTCTCAGCTTAGCAATATATCTGTCGTTGTTTATATCAGGAATGATTTTGCTGAATTCATCAAACCAGAGTCTATGACGGTGGGCAATTTCTTCCTTTGTGCCGTCCTGCCAGTTGCCTAGTTTCTGCCTGCCTCGCTTAGTGTGGAAGTCGATAGCAAAGTCAGGTACCTCAAGATTCTTGCCTTGTTCGTACTCGGCTCTAATAAGATTTACTAAACTATCTGATTCACGCGTTTTCTTGGAACGACAGAGATAAATGATAGCTTGGAATATAAAGACCAGAGCATCGTTCTTCTGGCGATTCTGAGCCGTAATCGCTGACTGATAGTTATAGTGTAGGGAGCTAACAAGCTGTGCGGCGTTAGGATTGGCGTTGCCTACGTCTTCACTAGCTATGATTGCTAATCGTTTCCAGACATATTTGTGGTAATTACTGTCGTGAAGAATAAACGCCCAATAACAGGCTTCGTATTCCATGTTACGTCTGACGCATTTCTGCAGCGCAGAAGCTACCTCAAAGAACTCATAATCACCAATTAGTTTTAGTTGATATTGTTGCTTCGTCATCTTGCCTCCTTTGACTTATCGTCATCGTCGCAGGAGGTACGGCTAGTTGTAAAGACGGTTAATCAATGTTGTATGGTGGGTAGATTCTGCCCACTTTAACTAATTGTGGTTTCAGTGCGAGTTGTAGTTTGATTCTTTTGCGTCCCGCTCGTGTTGACTTGCCATTATACGAGTAACGTTTGTTGCTCTTAGCCAAGTCCTCGTAATCAAACAAGGTTCTTAACATTCTTTTAGTGCTAGATTTTTCATACTGAGATTGATATTTGAGTTTCAGACATTTACGGCAATATAAGTTGTTGTAGGCCTCATAAAGAAGCATTACTTGTCCCAGACATTGGTTATTATTACATTGGAG
>SDBT01001717.1_pt1 | contig 38963 bp, 57 predicted proteins | sample 2277101 | NCBI WGS metagenome assembly SDBT01 (sample SAMN10404973, study PRJNA504765) | marine sediment metagenome | isolation source: marine sediment core GS10_PC15, 103 cmbsf | place: Arctic Ocean: Southern Knipovich Ridge | collected 2010 | reverse complement strand
CCTCCCAGCTTCATTAGTGGACAACTCACCACTGGGGACACAGGACTTTTAGCCCATTTCGCTACGATGATCTAGGAACACCATGACACAACGTTTTCTCCCCAACGAAGCGGATGCCTTCCACGCCAACCAAGCCGAACCCGATTCGGTTGACTTTGAGATTCTTCTACTCGGTCAGCGTCGAACAGGTGTCCTCTCAGGATGTGCCGTAACCGAGAGTTCTCCCGCGGCGCAGACCGTGGATGTGGCTGTCGGTGAAGTTGTCGAAACCGGCGAGCAGATCAGCGTCTCCGGACAAGCTGATGTTGCGGTATCGGCGGCGGACGGTTCCAACCCCCGCATAGATCTAATCTCGGTGAACGCGTCGGGGACTGTCGTTGTCACCGCCGGAACCGCCGCCGCTCAACCTGTTATGCCCGCTGTCCCTGCTACGTCGGTGCCGTTGGCGACCCTGTATGTGGCAGCGTCGGACAACACCCACGCCAACAACCAGATCAACGACAAGCGGGTCATCGTCGGCAACCGGTACGTGTTCAACGTCAAAGACTTTGGGGCTACCGGCGACGGTGCTACTGACGATACGACAGCCATTCAGGCGGCGATCGACGCCTGTGAAGCGGCTAATGGTGGGGAAGTGTTTTTCCCGAACCCAGACACTCTCTACTTGACAACGGCTGTGCTGACAGTGAACGTCGACGGCATCACGCTGCGAGGGGAAAGCCACCGTGGCAACACCAACGGCACTCTGATTCAGAACGTCACCACCGGCATTTTCGATTTGGGAAGTACACAGTTTCTCAGGTGGATTTTGGTTAAAGATCTGAGACTGCATAGCGCGGGTGGCGATGCCATCATCTCTACGTTTGGATTTGTTAAATCCAAGTTTGAAAACTTGTTTATCAACGCCACTGCCGGTAACAGCGCCCTTTCATACGACGGCACCGGAGCGAGCGCCGTCGCCTTCGTAAATAACCTGTTCGTCAACTGCGAATTCTCGGCGGGCGCATCGCAGACGGTGCCGATAATCGACCTGCAAACCAACCAGGGCGACATCAACGAAAACACTTGGATCGGCTGCGTGTTCACTCAAAACAGTGGGACGATCACCGCCCCTAGTTTGAAGATCGTTCACACCACCACAAGCGACTACTGCTACGGCAACCGTTTCCTGACCTGCACGTTTGAAGATCCACTAGCGGGCGCAATCCACTTAGAAAGCTGTTTTGCGACAGTCATGTGGGGGGTCAGTGTCTACGACCTGAGCGCTACCACCGTCGGGCATCTGATTCTCCTCGACAACGGGACAGGCAACACAACACGATCCACCACGATCAACGGTTACCTGCGGGCGGCGGGCACTTTGGGCGGTGGTCTCTATGATATTCAGCTTGCGGCCTGCGAGAATACGGTCATTCTTACTCCCGGCCAGGTTGACGCAGGAACCGACCTGACGATCAACGTCAACGACCAGCAATCTACACGGATCATTCCGCTTAACCCTCCGAATGTGACAGTCCTTAATCGTCTGTCATCGGATACGGCCTACGAGATTTCAGGGAATACGACACCGTCATGGGATCACGGAATTCTCAACGTGGACACCTCTGGCGGAGCCGTCGTTATTACTCTCCCCGACAATACTCTTTTTGAGGGGAAGCAGTACCTGATACGCCGTGACGGAGCCTCGACGGTCACGATCGACCGGGCCGGTTCTGACACGTTCGACGACGCCGACGTTCAGAAGACTCTCGACTCGGATAGCGCAGCGATCGGCATATTCAGTATTGGTGATACTGAATGGAAGATCGTTGCAACACAGGGGACAGTAGGCGGTAGTTAATGGCCGTCTTTCGGCTTCGTAAATCTGTTGGTGGTTCAACCCTTAGAGGTGGTGACACTCTCCAGTCTCTAGCTACAGTCGATCTCTACTCAACCGCTACCGGCACTATTGCCAGTGTTGTAGATGAACTCGACACCACCATCGACATGCACCTGTCAGTTGACGACGACCCTTCCACCCCCAACGATTCTGACTGGGTGAACAACACATCACTCACTGCCAGTGTGTTCTTCGATATCACTGATGTTCCAGGCGACTTTATCAGTGCTGACACTGCCACAATCCTCGTCCGCTACCGGGGTCAGGAATGGAACACAGGATCTCTCAGTTTGCGTGCTCAGTTGTTTCGCTCTAATGAAACAACCACCATGTCCGATGAGGTTCTAGTGGACACCATCTCTGCCAACTCATCCTTCGGCAACTCCACTGCCATCGTGTTGACAAGTCTCGATACTGGAGCGAACAAAGCCATCTGGGATGCCGCCAAGATCAGGTTCAGGTGGTCGTAGATGGCTTCTCCCACAGTACGAGGATCAAGCTCTGGCACTGACACTACTGGTGCATCGGTAACAGCCACCCTCCCAACTCATGCCACTGACGACATCCTCGTTGTCACCTTCCATTATTCATCTGATGTCGGTACATGGTCCACCCCCACTCAAAACGGTGGATGGACGGTAGGTCCAACTCAAGTCGGTACTGCCACCTTCTACATAGTTGCCACTTCTGCATCTATGACCGATCCAGTCTCTACCCGTGCTGGCAACAACCGTGCTGGCTGGATTACATACGCTATCCAAGGAGCCGACACTGCCCCAGCCGTAGATAGCGCAACCAACGATGAAACTGGTGTCACTACTGCTGATCCTGCCAGTGCCAGCGTCACTGATGGACCCAAGGACATTCTCTCTCTGGTCTTTTACTCGCATTACGACGGTCGCCGTGGAGCTACCAGCGACATCTCAGGCTACGGAGCGGAAGATCAAACCTTCTCCACGGGTGGTGGAGCCGCTGGTGTCCAAGGTGGCGCATGGTCTAATGGATTTACTGGTGTGTCATCAGAGAACCCAGGGACGTACACCCTTGGTGGTTCCTCTGATGTAGACACGATCACCTTCCTGATAGCGGAATCAGCAAGTGCGGCTCAAACCCTCTCAGGTGTGCTGTTCGCCCGCCCACCAACATTCATAGTTGGTGTTGTAACTCCAGGCAACGTAACTCTTGCTGGTGGCTCAGCTTTTGCTAAAGGCCCAACATTCATAGCTGGAGTAGTCACACCTATCTACACCATTGATGGAGTCTTATTTTCTCGTCCCCCATCCTTCATCTCTGGAGTGGTCACATCTGTCAATGCCATCAATGGAGTGCTGTTCAGCCGACCGCCAGCCTTTATCTCAGGTGTAGTCACCACTGTCAGAGAGTTCCAAATATCAGGGTTCGTACTGACCGTAGAGTATGCGATAGGTGTTGGTGACGTAACACTTGCTGGAGCACTATTCAGCAGACCCCCCTCATTCATAGCGGGTGTGGTTACTGCTGGGAACGTGACTCTCGCTGGGGTTCTATTCGCTCGTCCCCCAAGTTTCATCGCAGGTCAAATCAATCTTCATCTGGCCGGTGCATTATTCAGCCGTCCCCCATCTTTCATCTCCGGTGTCATTACACCAGGAAATGTCACCTTGGCCGGTGTCGTTTTCTCCCGTCCGCCCACATTCATTTCAGGAACGATCACACCAACTTTCGATCTTGTAGGTGTCCTGTTCACTGTCCCGCCCTCATTCATCAGCGGCACGGTGACTCCCATCTACACCATCGTTGGGAACCTATTTGCTCGTCCACCCACGTTCCTAACGGGTCAGATCAATCTGACAGTGAGTGGGGTCGTCTTTTCGGCCCCACCCACGTTTATCTCCGGTGTCGTAAATCCTGGTGGGGTAACTGTCGCTGGGGTCCTATTTTCCAGACCACCCACCTTCATATCCGGTCAGGTCAATCTCCACCTAGCTGGTGTTCTATTCAGCCGACCACCAACATTTATCAGTGGTGTTGTAACTCCTGGCAATGTAACCCTGGCCGGTGTTCTGTTCTCTCGGCCTCCCTCTTTTATAGCGGGAACGATTGGCAACATTCTGTCAGGTGTCCTGTTCTCCCGCCCGCCATCGTTTATCAGTGGGGTAGTGACGCCTGGTGGGGTTCAACTTGATGGTGTTCTCTTTACTCGACCACCCTCATTCATCTCAGGTCAAGTCAATCTGACATTGGTTGGGGTGGTGTTTAACCGTCCACCAAGCTTCATTAGTGGTGTAGTCAGTGCAACTTCTGACCTAACTGGAGTCCTATTCTCCAGACCTCCCACCTTCATTTCAGGCCAGATCAATCTCACTGTCCTTGGTGCTCTCTTTACCAGACCACCATCATTCATCTCTGGTGTTGTCACTCTGGGTGGAGACGAAACCCTTGCTGGTGTTCTCTTTTCAAGACCTCCATCGTTCATAGCGGGTGTCGTCTCAGCTACTAGTGACCTCACTGGTGTTCTGTTCAGTCGCCCACCGTCTTTCATCTCAGGCCAAATCAATCTGGGAGTCATTGGGGCCACATTCTCTCGCCCCCCGTCTTTCATTGCGGGTGTAATAACGCCTGGAGGGGTCACACTTGCTGGCCTTCTATTCAGTCGGCCCCCAACCTTTATTTCGGGACAACTCGATCTCACCATTATCGGAGCACTGTTCTCTCGCCCTCCAAGTTTCATCAGTGGTGTCGTAACCCCAGTCTCCCAACTGAGCGGCGTTCTATTCCTGCGTCCACCCACATTCATTGTCGGTGTGGTCGCGCTCGACATCCAAACCCTTCTTGGAGTCACCTTCCTGCGTCCTCCCCTGTTCATAACTGGTGTTGTTGCTGTTCAAATCTTCCCCGATCCCCAAGGCACTCGCACTTACATCAACGGAACACGCACCTACACTGGTGAACGGACTTACAGCACTCAGGAGCGTGAATGAATGGTCCTCAACCCAGCCATAGCAACTTTGATCCGAGACGAAATCGGGCCTGACACTGATTTCGCTGACGACACCCCACACTTGGCAGCACAGTTGGGCAACCTTGAGGACATCTACAACACCGCTGAACGTGGAGGGTCCAACGTCCTCAGATCGGCCCTCATCTGTTGGCGTCTACGACTGTTCAACCTTCAGGAACGGTCATTCGACATCATCACTGAGGGTGCGTTGTTGTCTCGTAGCCAGCGGATCAAATTCATCGAACGCAAGATCAAAAACTTGGAAGCTCTCGTGGACACCACCCAAAAGGGTAAGAACATGACGATCAAGTCGTCTGTGATGGTGACTGATGCCGAGTTCTAACACTCTGCTCAAACCCGAGATCAAACATGTGGTCGATGCGATCACTCTGGCACTTCCTGAGATAGTGGGTCACACTTCCAGTAAGCCCCAAGAAGAAGTTGTCGGGGCGATCATGGCTGACGGGTTTGTAGTCAAATTGTTCAACGAGGCCAAGGACAGGACTGCCTCGTTTGTCATTTCGTCCCGACAGCTAAAACACCTGGATTCCCTCGTGGCCGTCTACCACTCTCATCCTGACGGCAGCGAACTAATATCAGTCGCAGACGAAAAGGGTCTCACCCCGATCCATGCCGTCATCGTCACCACCGAGTCAATAGTTCTCTGGTGGTTCAGCGACTACCACGGCTACTACCGAGCTTGGGATCTTTACTATGGCATTGAATGAACTGATCTCTACATCCGAACTGGCAGGTATCCGCGCGGACGCCCTTCAGTTATTCGTAGACGCTGGCACCATCGAACGCCAACCCACTTCCAAGCTTGATTCGACTCGTGAGGTAGAGAGAGGGACCGGCGAACTCATAGACGACCCTCGCGAACTCATTTACACAGGACAAGTATCCATCTATCCAATCAAGTCCCGTCGCGACCGTTTCGATGAGTTCGGGCAGGGCTTGATCTTCACCCGTCAATACCGCATCGTCCTCCCCCACACAGCCGACGACATCCAGATCCGTGACATCTTCACTACCACATCATCCGACGACACCCAGTTGGTAGGTCGAGAAATGGAAGTAAGAGACGTGATCGTCTCCACCATCCTCGGCTACCGCTCACTCACGGTCCACGACTTCAGAGAGTAGACAATGCCGTCTCCGTTGCTACCAGGCACGTCCATTGCCATCCCTAAAGGTTCCAGCGGTCGGGGGATCAGCAGCACCACTATCGAGATCCAAGGTCTCGGTGCAGTCATTGAACATTTTTTCACAATCGCGCGGTTGACCGAGGAATTAGCCCCACAGGTAGTGGACTTCTACGCCGATGTGGTCGTCCACAATGCACGCCAATTTGTGCGTAAGAAGACTTGGGCTACACACGACTCGATCTCCAAAGGCGAAGGTGTGTTCGTGTCAGGGTTCAACAACAAATCCTTCGATGCTGAGATATTCGCTTCTACTCCACAGGCACGTTTCCTAGAGTGGGGAACTGTCAACATGCCCGCATATCCGTTCATGATCCCCGCTATCGACATGGTCGAAAAGGATTTCATTCGTGCCTTCGTTGACATAGCCAAAATTGCCGACCAACTATCCACCCGAGTATCACTGCAAGGAGATGTCGGTAGGGATGCACGGGTACGCAATCCGATCTCTCGTCTACGTTCCGGTCTCTACTCGGCGTCCAAATTCCTCGGTGACATCGCTGTGTTCGGTGGAGTAGGTGGGCTGTCTCCGTTGCGCTCAAATCTCCTCTCCATGGCTCGACTGCTAGGAGATGTAAATGCCTCAATGACGGGAGCTATCGGTATGCGTGTCTCTCACAGACTCCGCGGACGTGCGGTAGGTCGGTTGGCAGGTTTCGGTTCAGCATCGTTGACAGCATCCAGGTCGTACACAGGTTCGTTCACTGGAGGTCAACGCGTCTACAACAGGTTTGTAGGTCGTCTGTCCAGTCCAGTGATTACCCTGGGTGGCTAATGACAGCCCCTAACTACAACGACGATGTTGTCCTTTTCGACCACATCTCCGCAGTTATCACAGCGTTAGAAGTTTGTCCGTTTCAAATAGGCGACTGGTGGCGTCCTCGTAACGCTGATGAAACCTACATTGACCCACCCTTCGCCTTGGTTCGTCTGTTCCCCTCGACCGGCCAAATGGAAGGCGATCTCACCAACTTCCAATCCGACATAACCCTGCGTATTCAGGTCATGGCCGCAGGTATAACACAACTGCAATGCCTGGAAATCCAAGACTTAACACGTCAGCAAATGGACCCAGCGAACCTGTCTATACCCAACCGTGTGGTGCAGAAGCTCAAATTTATGATTACTTCAGGTGGTATCTCCCGAGATGATGACCTACCCACGCCTCTGTTGTTCTCCTATGATGTATATGAACTACGCACTACCCCATTGACCGTCTAGGAGGGTTTATGTCAGATGAAGTTTGGGCCGAGAACGATCTGTTACCTGACCGGAAGGTCAAAATGTCAGTGGCTCAGTTCAGGGTTAGAAAACTGAATGGGTGGAACCTAACCGATCCGCCGCCACCGCCCGATCCTGAAGATGAAGCTGATCTCCAGAAGGCAGTAGAGAAGACAGCTAAGTCGAAGTCTCCCCAGAAGCCCACTCCAGATAAGCCCACCACCACCCCGAAACAGAAGAAAACAACCAAGTCGTCCACAGCCAAGTAGCAATCGACTATCTTGGTGTGCGACTAACCGTTGTACGGAGGAAATAAATGTCAAGAGTCATCCCCGATGGCAATGTCCGATTCTCTGAAGTGGCAACCATTTCGGATACGACTGCTCCGACCGCTGCTGAGATTGCCGCTGGTACGGACATCACCCCCTTTGTCCAGTCAATGGACACACCCCAAGAAGGCAACCGTGTGAACGCCGGCGACCTGTCGTCAGCGTTTCGCATTACTGCCCCCGGCAAGTTCGGTGGGGATATGTCGATGGAAGTACACCGTGGCGACATCGCCGCCGACGACACCGCATACGACCTGTTCGCTAGGGATGTGGTCACACACATTGTCCTCAGACGTTTCGGCGGTTCAGCCGTAGCGATCATCGCTGCTGACACTGTCGAGGTCTACCCAGTCCGCGTTGTCTCCCGTTCCCCCCATGCCCTGGAAGAAGAAGCACTCCAGATGGTGTCAGTGGACATGGCAACTACGGGCGAACCCGACATTGACGTAGCAGTCGTTTAACAACACAGTTTCATACCTTCCCAACGGTTGGTATCTAGGGGATCTTTGCTAACGTGAAGGTTCCCTAACTGATTGGAGTGGGATGGCCGACACCGAGGTTAAAAAGACCAAGTCCAAAGTCGAGCAGAGCAAAGCTGCCAAAGCTCAGACGATGGCCGACATCTTGGCTGCGAAGAAACCCAACAGTCGCACCGTTGATATCATTTTGGATTCAGACTTAGCTCAGGAAATCCAGTTGAAAGCCTTTGAGCTAGAGCAGATGAAGGCGCGGACCAAGGGGAAGAAGTCTCTCGCTGAAGGGACAGTCAACCTGGAGAAAGAACTGGACGATCTGTTTGAAAAGGCTGCTGACACTGTCGCCACTTTCACCTTCCAAGATATTGGCCGTAAGTCTTTCGATGCGTTGTTGGTAGCACACACACCAACCGCCGCCCAGAAGAAGAATGTGGCGGATCAGGGTGGTGGGGTCCTTGAATACAACCAGGAAACTTTCCCCCCGGCGTTGATGGCAGCATCAGCTATCGACCCTGAGATGACCGTGGAAGAAGCTGAGGAGATCTACCACAACTGGAGTGCGGGTGACGCCGAGATCCTGTTCACCACAGCCATCCTCGTCTGTAAAGAACGGGCCTCTCTCCCTTTATCCTTGAACGGTACAGGTCCGACCAGCAATTCCAGCTAGAAGTCGATTACTGCGCCGAGGGCCGCATCCAACATTCTGTGTTCCTGGAGTGGCCTGAAGAAGATCAAGTCAAAGCTCTCATATGGTTATCGGAAAAACATCGGAACTGTCCTGACTGTGGGACCAACTCAGACGAATCAGACCCGTCTAAAGGTGGGCACTTCCACGCCTATCATGTGGAAGGGTTCACATGTTATGTGTGTAAGAACGTCGAACAAGCTACCGATGAGGGACGTATCAAGTCCGGTAAGAGGAAAGGTCAGCTACCACAAGGAGCCAAATTTAGGGTAGTCCCCAACCTTGTATGGCAGGAACGTAAGCGGTTGAGAAAGCAAAAGGATATCCTCGCTGAACGCAAAAAAGCTAGGGATATACAGCAAGCCAACCGTGAAGTGCGTGAGAGTAAGGACAGCACTGTAATCTGAGGGGCCAATGGCTGACAAAGTAGTAGTTGTCCGACTTCGGGCAGCGGTAGGTGAATACACATCAGGGATGGCTCGTGCCGGTGGTACGGCTGTCGCTTTTGGTAATCAGGTTGGGGGAGCCGCTAAAAAGCATACCAAGGCTATGGGTGAGGCCAAGCAAACCATGGGGAGGTTGGCTACTGGTGCTGCTATTGCCGGGAAGCTGATTCTGGCTGGTATCGGCGGGGCGATGGTTGTGTCCGCGAAGGCAGCTATCGACTTTGAATCATCGTTGGCTGGTGTGGCTAAGACTGTTGAAGGTACCGACACTCAGATCCGTGCCATCGGTGAATCCATGCGGCGTCTATCCCTCGACATTCCCGTCAACGTCAATGAACTCAACCGCATAGCTGAGTTGGGAGGCCAGTTGGGTGTCCAGATTCCTAATCTGGTGGAGTTCACCGAAGTCATTGCAGCTTTGGGCGTTACTACCAACCTGTCCACTGAGGAAGCGGCCACTGGACTAGCTCGACTCGCCAATGTGACCGGCCTATCCCAAGACGACTTCGGGCGTCTCGGATCAGCCATTGTCGATTTGGGTAACAACTTCGCCACCACCGAATCAGAAATCCTCACCTTCGCCCTCCGTATCGCCCCTGCCGCGCAAACTGTTGGTGCTACTGCTGATGAAGTGTTGGGTCTGGCTGCTGCCCTCTCATCCATGGGTATCCCCGCTGAACGTGGAGGCACAGCGGTTCAGCAGATGATGACCATTATTGGGTCTGCCGCACGGTCAGGTGGGGACGAACTGCAAGCGATGGCTGATATCGCTGGGGTTACAGCAGAAGAATTCCAGAACCTAGCCCTGACATCTCCCACAGACGCCCTCGTACTGCTCGCCACAGCCCTTGGGGAAGCCAACGAGAGTGGTGAAAACGTCTTCCTGATGATGAAAGCTCTCGGCATCAACGGCAAGCGCGCCCAGGCTGTGCTGCTGGCAATGGCTAACAACACTGACCTTCTCGTTGACTCTCTCGACAAGTCCGAAGTGGCGATGGACGAGAACACGGCACTGTTTGAGGAGGCGGCAAAACGGTACGGGACAACCGAGTCCGAGATCCGACTGATGGCTAATGCTTTCACAGACTTGCGTATTGAGATAGGTCAGAATTTGGTGCCCTGGATCAAAGACACGATCTCTACTATCGGGTCGCTGTTCAGGATTATGAAAGAGAATTCTGGTGTGCTGAAGACTGTCGGCGTGTTGTTGGGGTTCATTGCACTCGGACTGTTATCTATCGGAATCACTAAAGCTATCGGTGCCATGATTGCTTTCGGTACCTCAGTTAGAGCCGCCATCGTTACTCTCGGGGGACTGCGTGCGAGTATGGCGTTGACTGTTGGAACCGCTACTGCCCTTACCACAGTGTTGACTTTGGGGTTATCTCTCGTAATAGCAGGATTGGCGAAACTCGCCTGGGATGCTGCTCGCAACCTGGCGTTGCTGCGTGAAAATGCGAAAGAGTTTGAAACCGCTGTCCGCGACGGTGCCGATCCGCTTGAAGCGTTTATGGATGTTCTCGACCCTGACCGAATCGAAGGTGCTGCTGCCGGGATGGAAGATATCGGTGCGTCGATACAGGACATTGCTGAAGCTGGGTCGAATTTGGATATAGCCGAATTGGAACGTCTTTTAGCTCTGCTGGAGGAGAGGGAGCGTGTAGCTAAAGGCGAACAAGCTGCTGCAATCACTTTCGGTGTTGGCTTAGAAGACGTAGATGAGATTGTTGCTAGGGCTAACGCCAACGCTGACGCCATCGCCATCCTCAAAGAAGCCATAGACACGGATGAACAATTCATCAGTGAGCGAGCACAAAAAATGGGTCTGGCTTTCCTCGCAGCCGAAACTGATACGGCTCTTGCATTTGATGGGATGCTCGTCGCGGCTCAGAACTTCCTCAAAAATAATCAGTTCGCTACCGACCAGGATTTCATCCGGTTTATGACAGGCGAGATGCGGTTCGACGGATTCCAGGGAGCCGCGGATGGCATTATCGCTACGTCTGATGCTGCGATCCTTGCTGAACAATCCTGGGACGCCTGGTTACGCACCGTGGACCGCGCTGACGATGTTGGCGACTTCCGTGAAGACGCAGGCGAACTTGCTACTGAATGGGCTGAAGAAGTAACCGAGGCTTTCGATGAGGTAACTGAAGCACTCCTTGAAAACTTCCCTGCATGGGATGAGTACGGGGAGACCGTTGTGCTAAACCTCGACAAAATACTCGCAGCACAAGACAAATTCTTAGAAGACATGCGACAGTGGGGACCGGCGTATGAGTCGTTGATAGGGAATGTCTCAGCAGCGACCTTGCAGTGGTTTGAAGATCTCGACCCTCTGCAACAAGGTGCTTTCGGAAGGCTTTTTGCTAGCGACCCCCTTGCCCTTGAACAATTCGCTGATGATCTTGATGAGAACTTGGGTGAGGCTGCGCGTCTAGCTGATGAACACTTAGTTACGCGTCTGCCCGAGATCTTAGGTTCAGCAGCGTTGACCATTAACCAGAAGATCAACGCTCTTGTCACAGACTTAGGACTACTTCCTTCGGCCGCTGAGCAGATGGTTGGAGCTTACGAAGACGGGTTGGCAGTGTTCTTCGCTGAACTTCCCAATCATCTCAGCCAGAACGTTATCGACATGCTGCGACGGTTGTTAGACCCGAACAACCAGAACGCTGCTGAAACAATCAGACAGCAGGGAGTGGCTGCTGGAGCCTTGTTTATCGACGGGATCAACCTGTCGTTGGAGAACGCCAACCTGTCGGATGTGGTAATTAAAACTGTTACCGATCCGGTAGTGAAAACTATTGAGGAGGAGTGGAGTCAAAGTAGCCCGTCTCGGGTGGCTATCGGATTGGGCGAAGGGTTTGTTGAAGGCTTAGGGATCGGGATGACGGGGAGTCTTGATAGGGATATCTTCAAGCAAGTCGTCCCCTCCTTCCAAGCATCCCTCAACGCTGTAGTCCCATCCTCATCCACTACCGAACATAACACTCGCGAAGGTGACACTTTCAACATCCACGGTAACGAACTCTCCGAAGCGATACGTCTCGCCGGGTCTCTTGCTGGTATCACTCGACGCATGGAAACGAAGGTGGGTAGATAATGGCCTGGGACTACGACTATCGGGTAGGGGCGACTTCCCTATCCGATTATTGCACTCGTATCACTGTCACAGACGAATCAGGTGGAGGGCTGACCGGCACCAACTTGCATCTCCCCGGCACTGATGGGGAACGTGTTGTGTCTAAAACTCTGACGCCCACCATTATCCCGTTCAAAACCTTCCTCCGCTACACCGACCCTTCTGAAGCGATCACCCACACTGACGGTGCCCCAGGTCATATCTACGAGAACCTGTCCGAACTGAAAAAGATCTTTCGCAAGCAGGGACGTATTCTTCTCGTCCGCGACCAACCGCACGCGGGCACAGTTTCCGCTGATTGCGAACTGGTCGGTGAACCCATCCGCGGAGAAGAAGACCATATCTTCACCTGGCCTCTCAAATTGCTGAAAGGTACCTGGCGAAGTGTCTCTCAAAATAGTGTCGCTGCTGCGTCAGTGGTCACGTCAGGTGACACTCGTATAGACGAGATGGAAATAGAATTCGCTGGCACTTCCACTGTTACTTTCACCGACGCTAACGGTGATTTCTATTCCATCGAAGCTCTAGCTGGGGCGTTTCCTCTCATCGTTTTCACCGGCACTAACAAGCGCGTCAGACAGGGTGGTGCTCCTGACCCTGGGCGTGTAGTAATCGACCATGAAGCCTGGTTCCGTCTCGACCCTGATGACACTCCCACTATTACTGGTTCCGCCACCTTCCGCTGGTTTGACAGGTGGAGCTAGATGGCTCTCCGTGCTGACAACTTCGCCTCACCTACCGCTGCCACTTTTGAGGTCTTAGACGACGATCTTCTAATGGTGAGTGGGTCGGGAACTGTCGAATGGTCAGGTTGGACTGACGACACTATTCAGATCCCGAGAGACAAAACTGTTGTTTCTGGAACCTTGGTGGGGATTTACGACAAGGCTGATTTGATAGACGAGTTCATGATTGAGACTCAAACCAAGAGCCTGTCGGAAGAAGGGGACCCTACTTGGACTCTTAGTGGGCCTCAGATCAACGGCCTGTTGGCCAAGATCGATGTTCGCCCACAGGACTATCCGATCAAGCCCACCGTGGTTCGTGATTGGATTTGGGATGGAACAAACCTTCTCTCCAATCCTGGGATGGAAGACATCAGTTCTGTATCTGAGATCTACGAGATCGAACTTGATGGGGCCAGTAGCGGGGACTTCACGGTAACTGTTGGTGGAGCTACCACACCTTCTCAACAATGGGATGTGTCTGAAACTGACTTGGAAACAGCCATCGAAGCTCTGTCAGGTACTCCTGCTGTAGTGGATGTTGATGTGGACTCTCAGTCAGATGGTTACCGGATCGAATTTGTAGACCCAGCCAACCTTGACGTAAATATGACTTGGATTCCTAACCTTGGAGGGGGAGGGGGAGACGAAGAATTAAACGTCATACAAGAAGGCGACAGTACTCAGCCTCCTAGTTGGACTAGAAGTCAGTTCCTCGATTCGGGTGCTGATCCGAAACTCCACGGCACTTACGCTTCTGATGGGGGATTCCGGTTAACCAAAGATGCTGAACCAGTAGACACAGGCTCTTTCGCCCTTCGTGTCAACGGCCTCACCCAATACGCCGGGGCACAGCAGGTAGTCAGCGTCATTCCAGGTCAGACTTATCAAGCATCAGTGCGTCTGTTCACTTCCAACACTGGCCCTGCGACTGAGCGTTTCAAATTGATAATGCGTGATGCTCGTAATCATCAGCCTATCCCTGGAGCACAATCGTCAGATTCGATCTCGGACAACACCTGGACCACCCTGTCGATAGATGATGTGCTTATCCCTGCCGGTGTCACCCAAATCATTTTCCGCATAGCTTCAGTCATAGACCAGAACCCTTCTCCCTGGTACATGGATAATGCTGTCTTTTCTGAAGGGTTTCCTGCTGCCACTCCAGGGGAGATCATCAGAATCTTGTTAGAGGCAGCACAGAATCGATCTGTTGGTGAGTGGATAGACCTCGACTTCACCGACACTGACGACACCAACAGCACGGTGTGGGGGGCTGGGATATCGTTCCGTGCTTTCCCTCCCCAAACTTTCGCTCACGCACTAGAAGGTCTCCACCAACTAGGTGTCAACTGGACGCTGAAACGTAAAGCCACCCCAGTCGGTGCTCTCACTCACGATTTGAGGGCGTATGGCAAAGATGTCGCTCCTGATAAAACCAGTATCGTGGAGATCCTGGCTGTTCAGGATGGCACGGTTAAAGATCGTCTTCCCGCAGCCAACTCTCGTATTGCTTATGGGGAGAAAGGAATTTGGGATGAGCTAGACGACTCTCCTGCTATCACCAGTTTTGGTAAGTGGGAGGGTGGTTATGAAGCCGAACATCTCACGTCTGAGGCGACCCTGGCGACCTTCCTGAGTGATATCGAAACTGAAGAACAAACCAATCGTCTTGCTCTCCAAGCAACCATGCACCAAGGAGATGATTATGCACCTTTAGTCCTTTTCCGACCTGGGGATCTGGTGACATGGCAGTTTCCTGGTATCCAACCTTCGGTTGATAGGGCTGTAAAAACTATCTCCTGGGAACAGGGGGAGATAGCTAGATATCAGATCACTGGTAGCAAGATTTACGACAATGAAACTGGTTTGGCTAGGGCTGTTGAATTCTTGTTGGATGAGATCAAGCCGAGAGCAAGGCTAGAGCCACAAGGGGTTGCTCCACTACCAGTGGGAGGGACAGGACAGGGAGCAGTTACGGTTTTAGTAGCTGCTTTTGATGCTTTGCCAGCAACCATTGGATCGACTGAATCAAGATTTCAGTGTGTAGGTTCTAGCGATCATCTAGTGGTTCAAGCGGCACTTGACAGCTTGCCTGCTGCTGGTGGTCGGGTTCTCTTGTCCGAGGGCACGTTCTTCATGTCAGGTGACGTTGATCTCCCTGGTAAAAGTGTTGTTTTGGAGGGTGCGGGTTCCATATGGTCGGCTGCTGCTGGAACCGGGGGGATAACTGCCACAAACGGCGGTAAACATATCATCACAGGTTTCACATTCACTAACACCACTGAGGCATCAAACACCCAGAAATTCATAAGGTGCGACAGTCGAGTTGAGGTAACAAACAACTACTTCCACGATATGACGGTTCATGCGGTTCTCGGGAGTGAATTGAGTGGAGACTTCGGCCGCTACATCATCACTAACAATCACTTTGACAACATTACGTTGCATAGAAATACGGGTGGGGTCAACAGGCTATGCATATTCTTGGATTCTGGTGCAGGGTCCAGAGCGCAGGATGCAATCTTTGCGAACAACCTATGCAAAAACATTGTCCACTTGTCCCACGATGGTTACATCGTCTGGTCCGACGTAGATCAGGGCACTGTTCAGGCTTTCGGTAACCAAGTTGAGGATTCGTCAGGTCTGTCAGGTCAGTTCGCAAATGCCACCATTGCGTCTCATAACGTGATCGAAGGTGTCCATGTACCAGGCGACCATGCAGCAGTTTCAGCCCCAGGTATCGACTCGACTGCTATTCACGATGATGTTGATGCCGAGATAAGTGCCATCGCTGAGAAGACGGTACCTGTAGCTGCCGATCTTCTTGTCATAGAAGATTCTGCTGATACTGATGCTAAGAAGCGACTCCAAATTGGCAATCTTCCATACCAGCTTGTCACTCGGTTCTCTCAGTCAGGCATAACCACATACGACGGCTCCCTTGAATATCGGGCCTACTTCCCCACAGCCCAAACCATTGTTGCAGTTGAAGCATCGTTAGGAACTCAACCTACGGGCCAACAGTATGAAGTAGATATCCACAAGAATGGGACAACCATTTTCACGACTCAATCCAATCGTCCCATCATTGCTGTTTCGACTAATCGTGGTGTTGCCACATTAGAAGTTACGGCCATAGCTGCTGGTGAGTATCTGACGATGGACATAGACCAAGTGGGGTCAGGGGTCATTGGCGAATTCTTAACCGTTACAGTTATTACCGAAAATGCTTAAGGAGAACAGGGATTATGCCTAATACATACGGGCCTCTCGGACAGTCCAATGATGGGGCCAGCCTTGATGATCTATACACGGTCCCGTCAGCCACTTCGGCCATCGTGTTTGTGGAGGCAGTCAACTCAGGGTCAGTGGCACGAACTATACGGATAATGCACGCTCCTGGTGGAGCGGCTGATAATGCTGACCATCGCAAAGTCTATGACTACTCGATTCCAGCTAATGACAACTACCCCCATCCGAAGCCTCTCTACATGGCGACTACTGATGTGCTTCGTGTGTTTGCGTCCTCTACTGATGTCACCTTCACTGCTGATGGGGTAGAGATCACCTGATGAGCAAATTGGCTAGTGGGCTGACAGGTGCGCCTGCTGACACCAGGGGAGCCGTCACAAGCGATGGGTTAGTCATGCGTGACGGGGTACTAATCCCCGAGAAGAAGTACACCTTCTTCCGAGATGACGGGACAACCCTTACTGCCGAGTGGGACGGGGCTAACTGGATTTTTGAGGATTCTCTTATCACTGAAGGGACCATTTGGGGGGTGGACTTCCGTACCCGAGGGCTAGGTGTGGATGCAGGTGACCAGTGGATACTGTCAACAGGGGCCAGTGGTGACACTTTCGTTATGCAGCAATGGGATGACTCTGCTGCGGCGTTCATCAAACGTTTGGAGATTATCGGCAAGGGCACAGCCGTCACCGACGAGGGCGATCTGATCTTTTACGACCGGGACGGGGTAGAGACAGGTCGTTGGGACCAGTCCGCTGGAGAATGGACCTTTACCGGACTCGCCGCTGCTGGGATCACCGAGAGGCTTGAAGTCTCCGAAGAAGGAGTGCTGGTCGAGGACGTAGGCAGTATGCGTTGGTATCCCCCCTACAACATCACCCTTCTTGACGTTGCTGCCTTTGTAGGTACTGCCCCGACAGGGGACACTATTGAGGTTGACGTTAACAAGAACGACACCACCATTTTCACCACCCAATCCAAACGGCCCATCATCGCAACAACAGCATTTCATGATGTGTCTGATACTCCTGACGTAACCGCCTTGACGGGCGACACCGACTATCTCACTTTTGACATTGACCAAGTAGGTTCGACGGTTGCTGGGGCTGATCTAGTAATCCAAGTGAGGTTCAACAGAACATGAAAATGGGTGGTATCGGTAACGGGTTTGGACTGTTTGATGCTGTTATTAATGTCGGTGACGACTGGCAGGATGCGGTTGACGCCGGTTCTACTGGTGACAGTTTTGGGATTGAGCCTGGGACACATATTGACCAAACCGTCATCCCGAAAACCAACCAGAAGTTCTATGGCCCCAGAGTCATTATGGATGGCACCCTCAGCACTGACTTTGCTGTGGACACCGGCAGCAACCCATCTGGTGTTCGCTTTGAGGGAATAACATTTGAGAACTACACCCCAGGCTTGGCCGGGGGAACCTCAGGTAAAGGGATGGTTCGTTGCGGCACTGGCGGTAGTTGGATAGTGCGTAAATGTGAGATGCGGGAAAGTACCAACCTTGGGATTGTGTTCAACGGCCCTAACGGGCGGTTCTACAACAATTTCATACATCACAACCGACAATCCAACATGAAGGGTTTTGGAGATGACAATGTAGTAGAAGGAAACGAAATCTCTTTCGGCAACTATGCAGACGATTTTCCCTCTGGAGGCGAAGGTGGAGGTACCAAGTTCCTTCAAACCACTCGCCTCATGATTCGTAATAACTACGTCCACGACAATGCGAATGGTCTGTGGTGTGACTTTGACAATAACCTGACCATTTACGAATACAATCGCTGCGAAGACAACGACGACAGCGGGATACTTCAAGAGTATGGCTACAACACCATCATCCGTTTCAACACGTTTGCCCGCAATGGGCGAGGCATGAAGATTGTCTCTACCAATGATTGCGAGGTACATGACAACGTTCTTGTTGAGAACAGTGCGATTCGAGCTTCAGAAAGAGATCATCAACTAAGTGGTCGGTTTGGTTTGTTTCGGCTGAGAGATCTCGATGCCCACCACAATACGATCACTTTGACGGCGGGAGCCAGTGGACAGAATGGGATAAGGGACAACCTGCAAGGGAGTCCTCTTGCCTGGGACCCAGCAGCCAACAACAATTACGACTTCAACGATTACATCGATGACGGTGCACCTTCTTCTCCGTTTCTTTGGGAGGACAACGACAGCCTCACTTGGGCGCAGTGGCAAACTGCTGGTCAAGATCCGAATGGAAGTTTCACCTAATGGCTGGACTTAGGTGGGTGGAGCCTTATGGCGGTAGTGCATGAGACGGCAACCGAATCGCACACTGGAACAACGGGTTCTACTAGCGAAGCATCGTTTGATACGACCATTCCTTTCACTGGGAGTTCGGCTGGACTCTTAGTATTTGTAGGTGTCGCACAAGGGTCGCACGACACAGGGATAGACGTAAAGATTGATCCATCTGGTGCCAACACTGACGTTCCTGCCGTCACTGGGGGGCTTGCAGAAGACACCATAGGTGAAATTGGGTCGATGGAAACCTTCTTCCTTGGAACAGGTTTGCCGTCGTCATCAACGACCGTAAGGGTTAACCGAACCAACACCAGCAAGGTTCTGTATGCAGTTTGCATCACGGTCACCGCTGGAGCCAATACTGGGATCTTTGAGACGGGCATTGTCCTTTTAGAAGAATCAAGTGATCTAACCGAACAGTCTGTGGACGACGATTCCCCCGGTGAGGACTCTGTTCGCTACGCAGGTACCTACTGGGGTGCGAATAACCCACCCGACCCAGGTTCTAACTCAACAGCCCTTCATAGCATTGATCTTGGTTCTGAGACTTTTGCAGCAGTACGGGAGACCACGGCAGGTCAAGGGTCTAGGAGCATAGGGTTTGATACAAGTTCATTCTCCGATGACCGTGCCGCCATCCACTTGGCTGTTATTGAACTAGCAGGAGACGTAACTTTAGCTGGGGTGTTGTTCAGCCGTCCTCCATCATTTATTGCTGGAGTAATCACATCTGACCGGTCCCTTGCCGGTGTGTTGTTCAATCGTCCTCCCACATTTATTACTGGGGTTGTCATATCCGATCAGGATCAAGTAGTAAGCGGTGGAGTACAAACGGACGCCATCCTCACGGTCTACGGCCAAGAGTGGTTCACTGATACTGACGCTGGTTTTGTTATCACTGACAAAGGTGTCTTCCCAGTAGAAGTAGGCACTGGTGTGCCGTTCTCCAGGCCACCAACGTTCATTGCTGGGCTTGTCTCCCAGGGTGACAGTCTTGTTGGGGTTCTATTTACTAGACCTCCATCATTTATCACCGGAGTTGTCACATCAGATCAGGTGGTTACTGGAGTCTTGTTCAGTAGACCACCAGCATTCATTTCAGGAATAGTCAGTGGAGTTCTGATAGGTGTGTTGTTTAGCCGACCCCCAACGTTTATCGCTGGAGGAATTCTTATAGACACTCAGGTGGTGGTTGGTAACCTGTTTTTCAGACCCCCTTTGTTCATTTCAGGAGTTGTTATCTTGGCTGGGGTGGACACTTCTATTGGTTGGGGTATCGGTGCTCCCCTTAGCTAACAAGTAGGATATTTGAGTGACCGACGACCAACGTGCTGACGACCGCAGAAATGGGGACAGATTGCTTGCCAATCAAGTAACTGAGTTGATAGGCCAGATGAAAGCTATTGACGAGATCCGTGTTCAGGTAGGTGGCGACGACGCCATCAAGCAACGAGTTCAAGAACACGAACAGTTGATGATTACCGTTCCACGCATAGCAACCAACGTTGATGCTCTAGCTGACCATGTGATAGGTCCTAAGGTTCCTGACCCTCTCAACCCTGGACAGTTTCGCATCAACGGCAACGGTGAGTTCATGCGTGAGCCTAAAGGACGATGGCGTGGGTTAGTCCTCGACAGTGCTCGTACTGCTGCAACTGTGGTGGTAGCAATACTCGGTTACCTACAGGTCACTCAATAAGACATCTTCTAGGACTGGCAGTTTTGCTAATCTTGGCTGGTTCTATGACCGCTCTAGCCGGGGGTGGATCGTCAAGCACAAGCATCACAACAAGTACGTCGCTTCCTTCTACGACCACGACCACGACGAGTCCGAGCACAACGACGACGGAGAGCATCCCGACGACGAGTACCACGGTTCTGCTGACTACGACAACGATTCAAGTAACGACAACGGAGAGTGAACCATCCACCACCACCACCACCATCCCCGTGACAACCTTGTCCTCATCTGTAGCAACCACTCCATTGACGATCCCGACCACTACCTCGACACGGGTTACAACGAGTCAGCCTGTGACGACGACGATTGCCCTCACAACAACACTGTCAACACCACCCTCACTACCCCTCCCGTCAACAACCCTTATCGACACGACACCACCCACCACGATATTGACGACGCCTTCGACTGATGACAGCACGACGGGATTAGCCAGTATTCTTGCTCTTATCGTAGGTACTATCTTGCTTAGACGATTCAGAGATAATGAGGATGAGTGATGGAGGATCTACCTCAATTCATGCAAGTCATCTGGCCTTGGGTGCTGTGGATAGGTGGAACTGTCGCTGTGTTTATTGGGATAGGCACTCTTGGTGGCATGGCTAGCAAATGGTGGCACGAGCGCCATAAAGAAGAATCTGATGACGGCTGACCAATTACTAGCTGACCTTAAGACAGCAGGATTGGTAGTGGTGGAGGAAGTTGGGTGGAAGACTCGGGGTGCTGACACTTGGGCTGTGGGCGGGAAGCCTGAAGGAATCATCCAGCATCACACAGCCCCACCTAATCCGTATCCGATCAAACGACTGTACGACGATTCTCCCGGTGGGCGGTTGAAAGCGAACATGGCTACTCATGAGGACGGAACGGTATACCTGATTGCTTACGGACGTTGCAACTACTCATCGGGACCAGGCTCGTCAGTGGTGTTGACACAAAACGTGCGACCGAAGAACCCACCTAAAGCCAATGCACTGACCCGTGGGCTATCAGATGACATGGGTGGGAACTCTCATTTTTGGAATTACGAGAACAGCCACCCAGGAGATGCCAGCCCGATACCTGATGTCCAACTGAAGGCCATCATTGAATCGACCATTGTGGTCTGCGATCATTTCGGGTTGACGTGGGCGAATATCATCTCTCACGCCTCGTGGAGTAGGCGCAAGATTGACCCACGGTGGAACACAAGTAATCGAATAGCCATAGATCAGATCCGAGACGGTGTACGTTTCGGGAGTGACACAGGAGGAGGCGAAGAAGCAATGCTACCGCTAGAGAAGGGTGACACCGGGGAGGATGTGACGCTGCTGCAAGATCGTCTCAACCAAACCTATGACGCTGGGTTGACCTTGAACGCTACCTATGACGATCCCACTGTTGCTGCTGTGAAAGAACATATCGGTAAGTACACCGGACACAAGAGATGGCGAGAAGGTTTGGGTGTCGGCGGGAAGCAATGGTCGAACATGACCGTGGATCTCATCAAGAAGTTTGGTGGGCAGGGAGCCAAAGGTGACAAGGGTGACAAGGGCGACAAAGGTGACACTGGTGCATCCGGTTCGATCACCGTTGAAGGAGCAGTGAACTTGCCATGACCACACGAAACGATGACGGTAACGAAGACTTTGAACAGCCACGTCCGGTAGTCGAAGCGGCCGTGAATCAGAATCGCCGGTCGCAGATCATCGAATCCATCAAGGGTGTGGTGATAGCTGGGATTGGTCTGACGGCGATACTCTGGACGGATCTCATTCAGCCTGATGTGATGGGGGGACTGCTAATGCTCATTGGAACCGTGTTCGTGTCGTTGCAGGTCGTTCTCGGGCGTCAGGACTACCGCACAGCCGTATCAATTGAGAGCCTGGTCACACCAGCCGAATCACCCATGGACAATGATGGTGTGCCGTTGGTCCCCCAAGTGTTAGTAGTCGAACCTGACGAGGGTTATGTCGCCTGACAGGGACAGTTGACGTGTCGAGCTACTGCACACTTTTCACATAGTGCACGGTCGATCTCAAACCACAACACGCTGATAGCTTTACGCCCGCACAGGTCACATCGTGCGCGGTCGCGGGGGAAATAGTACCCGACAGCGTTACTCCCGAGACCCCAACAAGTCCCCTCAATCAGCAGCATGGGTCCTGTTGTGCTCAGCTTCAGCCTTGAACGCTGCATGAGACATCGAAGGATTGATTTTGTGTCCCAGGGCACGCTTGGCAGCTACAACAGTCCAGATGGGGATGTCCGATACTTCCTGGTCGTTACAACGGGCCTGTCTGCCGCGAAGGATATGTGTTTGGAGTGAGCGGTTACACACCCCACAGATCGTATCGAAGGGGTTGGAACTCACCCGAAGATGTCGATAAGGATGGCGCGCAGTGCCGCGACTTCAATGAGCACAAACCATGCCCATGGGGGAACTCCAATAGCGGCCATGGCGACACCAGCGAGAGTGATCGGAAACATTGGACTCATTCGGACTTCCCACGGTTGAGAGGTTTGAACGCGAAGGGGCACGGTTGCATCAGAGGGTGTTTGACAAGGGGAGTGGAACAGAGCTTGCAGAGGAGCTTGCCTGCGCCTTTGTAAGTGGGGTCTCCGAGCTTGGTTCTACTACTCTTAGTCCTTGCCATAAGGTCCATCAATCTTTCGTTTGATCCACCGGCCGACTGCTCTCACTGTTTCGATGAGTAGGAGAATAAGGAGGGCGATGAGGAAAAAAAGAACCCCTTGGAAAATGAAAGAGGCATCGCCCATCATTGCTCTCTTGCTGTTTCGACCAAGTTCATCGGTTCACCCACCATCTTTGGACTACAACTATGGACAACCCAGCAACCATCCCCCACATAAATACCGGAAGGCTGTCAATCATTGGTTGTCTCCTGTGGTTTCGACCAGGACGACCAGGCCGAACTGAGCCGTCACCCGATGCCGGTTCAGAGTTGCAAACGAATCATCATCAGAGTCGATCAACCCATTAGCAACGTCTAACTCATGGAATTTCTTAGCCATGAGGTCGGTGGCTTGGGGGTTGATCATCCAACCACGACCACCACACACCGGACAGGGATGCATGATGGCTCGCTCTAGGGTCGTGGGGGCGTCGGCGTGCGTCACTTCACCGTGACCGTCACAGGTGGTGCATGGGATGGTCAGCCAATCCCACCTACGAGCAGCATCACGAAGCACCAGCACAGACTCACGCCATTGTGGTGAGCCGTTCCAGTCCTCCGGTATGCGAGCGAGGGCTTGGGTTAGCTCATCCATCAGTGTTCCCTCCGGTTAGCCGACCACGCCTGCAATTCCTCGTCATACCTCTCAGGTGTCATCTCAGGGTTCGTATGTTCAAGACGTGTCGTCTTGCGGCCACCGAGAACATCGAACTGATCCCGTTTGTGGTAGTCACTGTCCAACAGGTATCCGCCGTTCTGGTAGTACAGGATCTCGGTCTCAAGTTCCTCGTGGCTGTTGCCGGTGAACTCAATCGTCAGCTTGTACTTGGCTACGGGTGGGTTATCCATCAGTGTTCCCTCCGGTCGATAAGCCTGCTCTCAATCGCAGCATCAACAACAGGACGGGCCTCGTTTGTCCATGACTCGTGTATTTCATCAATCACAACGGGCTTACCTATCACCAGGGCCAACGCATCTGCCATGATGATCGCCAATCCCACCCCTGCCTTCTCATAGTCGGGTTCGGTGGCAGCATCCAACAAGTCGGCAAGTTCTAGGGCAGCCTTGCGTACCACTTCGACCTGCTCGCCACTGAACACCAACTTGGTATCGGCGTAGAACCACAGTTCATGATCCAGGGCTTCTCGTATCTGTTCGCTTTGGGTCATGGTGTCTCCTCCACAGGCACAACCACCATTGAGACAAACGAACAGGGTTCGTCGTCGGCTTTGGCTATTACAGCCAACATGCGATAGCACAACTCAGCCGTATCAAACGCACTCGACTCATGCGTTCGGCACCATTTGATTTGGTCGGCTTCCAACAGCGCATCCACCGCATCGGCAATCGGCTTTCCAAAGTGAGGTTCCTGCCACCATGACTCTGTATTGGATGAGTGTCGGGCTTCGGCTAGTTGGGTGAGGTCAATCGGTTCGCTCAATGCCATTTCCAATTGTCAGGATCGGAGTCGTCAAATAGACGAATCCTTATAGGTTCAATATGAACACGAGGATCACCCTTCTCACGCATGATGTGTTTACGGAACCATTCCTTACCAGTGAGGGGGCGGTCTTCAATAGTGACAACATCCATCTCAGCGTTCAAGATTTTCTCGGTAACCATGTCGTAAAAATGATTCATCACAATCCCCTACATAGACCTCTGTTAAATGGACTCCACTGGCCCCACCCTGCTGCCTTCTGTAACCACGCAGCCGATCTCACGTTCGCTTCAGGCTGGTACACCTGACCCGACGAATAACTACCTCCGGTAACCGACCTCGGCACCACGTTGTCCCATGTCGATCTCAAAAACTGGAACAACCCTGCTGCTGTTGACCCTTGCCTATTGCGAATGTTGGGGTCTCCACCAGATTCGTAATGAATCAAGCACATAGCTGTCTCCACCTTGTCAGGGCTGAAATGTCCTGCCACCAGTGGTCTCCATTCCTCAACAGTCTCTCCCCAGTTGATTCGTTGAGGGGTAAAGGGTTCAGGGTTGAAGTAGTAAGGATGAAGGTCATACATCTCGGAGTATGAATCAACGAGGTCGGACGACAGCGACTCATTGGCTTGAACCACCCATTCCTCCACCCACAAGTCCAATTCTTCTCTGCTGTGTGCTTGTGCTGGTAACGCCAGAATCAGGACGGCGAACAGCACTACCACCCATCTCACGTTTCATCAGGGCTGTACCACCAATGGTATGCCCCGGTGAGTAGCGCGATGACAAGGAAGAACCCAAGGACCAGGTTCCAGTTAAGTAAAGATATGAGGGCGATGAGGATGAGTGCCCACAGGATGAGGTAGATGATGACGCCGATGAGGGCGAAGGGGAGGAGGGCGAGACGGATCATTGGCTCTCCATTATTTTAGTGCTCTTGCGATCAAGTCCATTGAAGGGGACTCTACTCTATTAGATTAGGGCTGTCAAAGACCCAACCTCTACCGATTGCGATGAGTTACCAACGGCGGTTCACCTTGAATCCAAGCCTTACTAATTAACTCCTGAGTCTTTCCACATTTGGCACATTTTGTTTTGACCCCTACACCTTCTTTGATACCGCCAATTTCGATGTGGCCTTTACGACATTCCCATCTACCAGCAGGGAACCAGTGTTCACCAGGCGGGGGGGGACCTAACAATTCAATGGCATACCAGTCTTTATTGTTCACGACACCACCGTTGCGCCCAGGATCTTTTTCACCAGATGCACATGTTTGTAATCAGCACCGTTGAACCTCGCAGCCTTCCCGACCTCACCCATCTTGACCAACTCCTCCAATGTGTATACGACCATCCTGTCAGTCAGATGCGAAGGGACATCCACGTCCATGTCTTTCACCACGATCACCACATCCTCCACTCTCGTCAACCTCACAACCGCGTAGCCATCGTCACCTATTCTGTCGATCAGTACACCCCCGGACTGTTCAACCATGGTTTTGTACTCCTCAGACGGCAGTGACTCCTCCCCCTGTTGTAGTCGCAATGCTGTACGGATGTCCTCCAGAATGGCCTTCCCCGCCGATGGAGTACGCAACGCATATGCAGGATGGAAGGTGGGTATCCAGATCCTCCCATCCACAGCCACAGGTATCCCACGTTCGTAGGTGATCTTCACCTGCGACCGCGTGCGACTGGTCACAGCAGCCAAGGCGAATGATCCAAGCGTCACCCCCACCCATGCGCCCGACAAGTCCAATTGGGCTGTGAGGTTGGGTGTACAGGCTGCAATCTCCGCTGGGAAAGGGTCACGGTTATCAGGGGGACGACAGCAGATCGAATTGAGCACCATGACCTCATCTCTATCCAACCCTGCTTGTCCGAGAAGATGGTCGAATAGCTGACCTGACTTCCCGACGAACGGCACCCCGAACTTGTCCTCCTCCGCACCTGGACCTTCACCTACGAAGACAATCGGTGTGGGAGTGGGACCAGAGAACGGTACGGGTGCGCGCACCATCTCATGCAGGTCACAGGCTGTGCATGACAACACTTGTTCGCGGACTAGCTCGATCTTGCGTTCTTTGGTGTAACGCGCGAGTAGACGGGTGCGGAGGGCGTCGTCTTCTATCTTTTGGATGTGGGCGAGCTTCAAAATCGACTCACAATGGCTGTACTGATCTCGCTTAATTCCTCCTGAAGCTCAACAATGGCTTCAGTCATTGCAAGGGTGGCTTGGATCTGAACGAAAGCCAGATCCAAGGCCGTAGGTTCAGGGTTCAAAGTACGGTCTTGGAATCCCCTTAAATTATCTTCGATCTCATTGATACGATCCGTTGCGCTCATTCGCTCTCCCCCGATTCTGTTAGATAGTCCACTAGATGAATCCTCACCAACTCCATCCCCTCTTTACGAGTGAATCCTGACCGCACATACGACTCCAGTAGTTCGTGCATGACAATGGTGATGTCGTCCAGCGTGTTGAAAGGGTCTTCGCTCATGCCCTCATCAAGCACTTTCCATTTGACGTAAAATCTTGGCGTAGGCTTGATGGTTTTTCCCCTTCGGATTGCGTTCTCCGCTTTCCCACCTAGCTATTGCAGCGCGCGAAACCCCAAGCCAGTCAGCCAACATTTGTTGAGAGAATCCCAAGTTTGTTCTTATAGAGGTCCGATGCGACAAAGGGGGCATTGTCCAAAACTGCACAGACGATTCAGGAGGTGTTACTGGCAATTCGGGGGATGTCTCAGCGATGATGTCCAAAGATGCTCCCCCATGAGTAGGTGACATTTGACTAACTACATGTGTGTTGGGAACGGGAAACCGACTACGGGTCTTTATGGCCTTGATTTCATTTCTGTACCTGTCCTCGGCTCTCGCATACGCAGCCTTCATGTATATTTGTCGAATCCTCTCACGCGTAAGATTGAACACATCACCGATAGCGTCATAGGTCATCTGTTTTTCTTCTCGCATCCTCAAAATGCCCTGCTCCCGATCAGTCGTGTGATTCATCCCAACGCCTCCATCATCTCTTTCGCCTTCTTCTTCCCGATCCCCGGTACGTCTGTCAAGTAAGCCGTTTCCCACCAACTCATAGGCACCCCCTCGTAATGGTCATAGATGGCTGCTGCGAGCTTCGGTCCTACTCCTTGGAACGACTGGAGCAAGTGAATCCCATCCATGCGGTCAGACTTCTCATTCCACGAGTCCTTGTCCGGTCCTGGTCTACGCAACAGAGATGTGTGGTCGGGCTTCTGCAACCATTTCTCCATGTTGATGAGAAGCTGAATGGTCTCGCCCATGTCTCGCACCTGGAATATCTGAACCCCAAACTCAAACGACATGCTCAACATCAACCCATGTAGCTGGTCGCGGGTGAAGGCGTACTCAGACATCAGCACACCATCCGTCGTCCATTGGCCGTGACCTTCTAACACGAGCACAGCATGGTTGAGACGGCTCATCTTGCGGATCTGGTCGTACAGGCGTCCATCCGCGAGAGAGGCCATCAGGTCGTTGGGGAACTTCTTACGTTGCACCCCCACGCGCACATCCTTGATGAGCATGAGAATGTCACTCCCGTACTTTTCGGATAGGGATGACACCTTGCCTAGATCTTTGAGGGGTTGAGGCTCAGTCGGGGAGATCAGCACGAATCATGGTCCTAGAACTTCCCCAGATTCCATGTCCAACCCATACCAGCCTTGGATCTCGGGTAAATCTTCCGCCAAGGCAAAGTCATACAACAGTCGATGAAATCTCATCCATGCGCGCGAAGCCATATCCCCCCCACTGAGAGCCTGAGCAGACGAGAGAGCGATTACAGGAGTGTTTGAGGCTTGAAGATATGCCGCTTTCACTTCTGCTATCTGGTCGGTTTCCAGAAATGTGCCGGTCCTGGTGAAGTCACTCATTACACCAATTCCCACATGGGCACTTTGCGAAGGTAGTCCATGACAAACCTCGGCCCCGGTTTCAACTCCAACACATGGCCCCTACCCGTGCTCAACTCATCCCATATCTTCTCGGGCACCCTGTCCTTGTGTTTGGTTAGCTCCCTCGTACTCCCCTTGAAACTTGTAGTCGCTGTCATCCTCAATACTGTGTGAAACCGATGCGCCACTGTCCCCTGGCCTCGTTGCTTGTAGAACCCTGTCGCCTTGTACTTGGCACGTTCCTCACCTGTCTTGTCGTACCGCTCCTGGATCTGAACTTCCGCAGCAGCGGCGAACACATGACAGGGAGCGTCCACAGTGATCTCCATTTCCCAAGGCAGATATGTTTTCTTGATGTACTCCCAGTCGGGTGAGGCTTGCCCACCGAATTCTCTTGGATCACCTTTGCCCTCACCCTTGGCAGCAATGATGTCTTTACGCACAGTCGCCCAGTAAAGATGGTCCTCATCGAACACATTTTGCGCCCACCATGTGGACATTCCATCCCAGATATTCGACAGCATGTCCACGATGATCCAGTCGTCCTCTGAGCGGATGTTGTCGAGGATTTTGGCACTGGCTTCGATAGCTGTGTCGATGTTGCGAGCCTGGTAGACGGTCACATTCTCCAAGTGGTTGAACTCAGCGGTCGGGCCGTTCAGATTTCGTAGGGCCGCGCGGTCAGTGTCGATCACATGGAAGTGGGCGGTGGATTTGGTCTTCTGTGACATGTCAGCGATGCCCAACCACAGATAGGTTTTCCCCACCCCTGCATCCCCGTAGACAAGGATGCGCTCACGTTCAGCACCGATGGGTGCGTGGAGGGGCATCAGTACCGAGTCGGATCTTCGGTAGGGCCTTCGGGTCTCGTCGTCGGCACGGACGCTGAAGCATTTATTTGATCGTCCATAACCCGTATGTGTCGGATCACAGTGTCAGCCATGGGAAGCATGTGGTCTGGGTGGGTTTTGGCTGGAACGATCTCAATCGTGCTCAACATTCCTGCGACCACGCGTCGTAAGGATTCGTCGTGTTCAGAGCGAGCGAGTTCGTCCATCATTCCTCCTCCCCCGTCTCCCATGACCCTCCAGTGGCCTCCTGGATGTCGATCACAGTCGTTTCCTTAGATCGAACCTTCACCGTGATAGGCCCAGCCGCTACACGCCAAGCCACTAGCTCATCCCCCGGCTGTGCTCCATAAGCTGCCACAGCAGCCTTCAGATTTTTCCCTTCAGTCAACACAGCTTTTATTGGCCCAGCCTTAACAATCAAATACTTCGCCATTACTTCTTCTTCCTTGTTACTTTCGCGTACTCAAAACGGTTCACGTCCTGGTACTTGGCTAATTCTTCTGGCTTCATGTCCGCTTTCAACAGAGCCATATCCACATATTCACGAGTCTGTTTGACCCGAGAGATCTTGAACCCTGCGACCTCGGCCTTGTCGCGGCCGTCCATCAGTTTCAGGATCTCTTTCCCAATCTCTTTCTTCCGCTCGTCAGCTTCTTCACCCACTTTCGCTATGAGTCGTTGTTCGTCGTACTCCACAGCCAATTCTTCTATCGCCAGGACTGCCTCATCAGGGAGGTCCATGTCCACCACGTCTTCTTCATGCAAGAACGGAAAGGGACACCAGAACTGCTCGTTGCCGGTGATGTCACAGTCGGGCAGAGTCTTGGCCTTGCGATGTGCGTACACCTGAACCATCTTCTTGCGGATGTCCTGGAATGAGATTGGTGGACGCTCGATGATCCTCACATCTATCAGCCCGTCGTCCCGGCGCTTCACCGCATACACGGCCTGCATGTCATCAGCACTCACACCCCACTGGTTGGCTTGGGCATACCAGTAGCAGGACAGTTGCCATTGGTACTTGACGAACGCGGACAGGCCGTGTCGTTGCCACTCATCGAACCGGCTCTTGGACATGGTCTTGACCTCGACCAAGTGAGTCTTAGGTATCGAACCATCAATGTGTCCGCGGATCTCCACCCTGCCTTTGATGACTTCCAACGTGACAACATCCTGAGCTTGGGACACGTCGTATCCCTGCTCTCTGAGATAGTCCACTACGGGAGTCTCGTGTAGATGACCTTCCTTGGATGTGCGCTCCAGGAGATCCTGACGTTGGATGGACACAACTTCCTCGTACCTGCCATATGCTGACAACGCACGCACGCATGACCCGCTACCTGATGCGCGGACAACCATGATGTTGCCGTCCATGTGGACGGTGGGGAGTTGGATGGTTTCACTCACGACAGGTCCACTAGTGCATCGGTGCTGGTGACATAGATAGGGTTTTCGGCTGGGTTATTCCACTCCCAGTCGTCAGCGAAATGCCATGGCACACCGTTGAGGTAGAACCAGATACCCTCTGCTGTCTTATGTTTCGGATTGGGGATAGTGGCTATCAGTGAGTCAACCGGCCACAGTTTGATGCCACCACGAACAGGCTCCACTCTTAGTGGGACCATGAAAGATTTGGTGCGAGTTCCGTCCTCCCAATAGAGAGCTATTGAAAAGGTGAGACAGTCGCCACCTTTGTCAGCAACACCATCGTTGGGTCCTTCAAGCTTGGGTAGCGGTGGCAGTCTGATCTCTGTTTTGGCTTCACCGATCATTTCAGATGAACTACTCCCCATAAATCGCCTTCGATTCAGCCCTAACCCGTTCGATCATCTCAACCACACCCTCTGTTTCCCCGTCGAACTTCACATAAATAAACTTCCCTCTCTGTGCCACCTGCATCTCTAACTCCAACAGTTCCAACCGTTTGTTCAGCGCATTACGGAAAGCCTGCTGGGTGCGCCCCATCGGATCTACTTTCACCCACCGGCCTTCCTTGGCAACCCCAGCCAAAATTGCGTTGTCGTAAACGGACTTGCCTTTACTGACTCGCCGCGGTGGGGGCAGGGCATCCACGTCCCCGATCACTTCAGGTGGTTCGTAGATGTTGTCTTTGGATTTCTTTTTGCGTGCCATGTGACTCCTCAGTAATTGGAAGGGGGACCACAGAAGATCCCGCAAGGATTTCCTGTGTTCGGAAGGACGGTCCCCCCTCCAAATCTGAACCTTCTAGTTGGCTTCCGCGTAGAGCGTGCCGTCGATGACCTCGTCCAAGATCTCCTCGTTCTCGGCCAAGCCAGCAGAGTGCTTGTAACCGTTGTCGAGGACATGGTTCATAAAGTCATCCTGAGACTCATGCTTTTTCGCTTCGACCAGAAGCAACTTGCGGAGCACCGGAGCCAAGATTGCCTTGACTTCAGTGTCACCTTGATCTGGTGCGGCTGCTGCTGGGGCTGAATCCCCTCCACCTTCACGCAACCCGACAGCCAGGTTCACATACACCTTGACATCTTCGCCCTCGTCGTTCTTGAACGAACTCACATGTGTCCGCTCCAGGTCAAGAACAAGGTTGCCCCAGGTCTCTGCCTCAAACGATTCGCCGCGTCCGCGCATGATGTCGATAGCGTCGTCACCGAGAGCCTTGATGCTGTCGATGAGGCGTCCTATACCTGTGTTCTCGTTGAACGAGTCGGACCCTACTGTGTTGACGGCACTGGCTCCACCCTGAGCGGCCTTCCAGTTCTGACCACACGAATACCAGGTGACATTCTCGGGGTCTACTATGTCACCATCAACGGACATTGGCCCTTTGATGTTGAGTAGTAGAACCTTGCCCTTTTGGTACTTCTCGTTGGTGCCGAACCATGCCTCGTTCACTTCCATGGTGAACTTTTCAGCTAGGCCGGTACTTGTATCCCATGAAGACAATTCGTCCTCCTTTGTAGTTGGGAATAGATTTATGGACGGGTGGGTAGTCCCCGTGGTTGGTAATCCTCCTTAACTTTCTCGACTTTTTTCATACTAGACCAACCCTAAGTGGTTAGTCAAGACTTTCGGGCACTACGGATATTTCGACGTTCGTGCTTGATGCGTCGGATCGACTTCAGTTCAGCTTGATAGTCACTTTCTGATTTATTCCCCACACAAGTCCCCCAATGGTCGTCCGGGTAATGGACGCAATACCATTTGGTGGTTCCATCCTTTGCGTCGAACGCATATGACGAGCAGGGTGTAGGTGGGATGTCAGGTACTTGAATCACAGCACACTGTCCTTCCATTTCGGATCATTTCCATCCCACACAATCGCATCGCTCCACCACTCAGGAAACAGCTTGCGATTGGGGCCGTACAGATCTTGAAAACTGGAGTCAAGGATGTAGCTGATAGCCCAATCGTCTTTCGACCTCATCGCCCGACCCGTCATCTGACATATCGCCCGGATCGTCTGAACCGCATACCACATGCGTCCGTCACGGGTCCCGTAGAGACGAGCATTGATTTGTTTGTCGCCCAAGTACGGGAAGGGAACCTTGGTGACGATGATGATGCGACAGTCATCCCCGGCCAGGTCCACGCCCCTCTCAAATGATGGACTCAGCAGAATGGAGTTCGGGTTGAGCAGATACCTGTCTAACGCATCTTCACGCTCGGAGGCGTTGAAATAGGTCTCGACGCGATCACTGACAGGTGATCTGCTCAACCGATTGTAAATGATCTTGTTCAACTCATACGACACCGTGTGGACAAGGATGCGGTCATCAGGGTGTCTCTTGGCGATCTCTACAACCTTGTCAGCAGCCGCAGGATACGACTGAACCTTGGTCTCCCTGTTGAGCTTGCCAACCGTGTCCAAGACTATGGGACGGCGTTGTACTGGGAACGTAGAGGGCACGGTAACGACAGCCCATTCGCCTTCCTCCATGCCCAGATCAGCAGCCATCTGTTCAGGTGAGACGACAGTTGCCGACATGACCAGGAAGCGTCGAGAGTGTCGCCACAGTAATTCTTGTGCGTAGTCGGCAACCCTGACAGGTTTGAACGAAAGGGTGCCCGTGTTGTTGGGGTCGTTACCAGAGCTATTGTTCATCACCCAGCCGGTCATGTTCGGGTCGCCCTCCTCAGTGGGCTTGACCAACCACTTGGTTTTCAGCAACAGATTCTTAGACGACTTCAGTTTCTTGATGAGCTTGGGAACAGGGCCGAGAGTTTTGATCTGACGGCGTGTGTCGTAGATGTCACCTTCGATAGCGTGGACGACCTTGCCGTTGATCCACTCCACCCACGAGTCCTCTTTGGTGACGTACCGAGGCTCACCTATGTAGAGAGCCTTCCGTTTCGCTGCTGTGTACCCAACCTCGATATACGACATCAACTGTGCTTCCAGTGTGTCAGCCTCGTCCAAGATGATGAGGTCTTGCTTACTAAACCTCCCAGGACCGTTCGCCTCCGTCAAAAGGTAGGGCGTGTTAACAACGGCGACGCTTGCGCGCAATGCCTCCCCCTTCGCTATTTCATACTCGCACTTGTGGACGGGGTGACAGAAATGACAATGCAGGACAGTCTCGTCATCCATGGACTGGTCGGTGTCGTCATCCCAGGTATCAGGCTGGCTGTCCCACGACGCTCCCTTGTCCCATCCAGGACAGTCGGGGCACGCTGGTAACCGTGCTGGCCCCTTCACACACAGGTCAGCTTTCAAGGCAGGCTTGTCGAAGGTTGGGTAGTTGGCCCTCCCCTTCAGCACCTTCGCATAGGGGTAGTCGCGAGTCACCTGATCTTGGAGGGTTTTAGTCGTGCATGTGTAGATGGCTGACTTCAACAACAGCCTCCGCACAGCCTCCGCAGCGAATGTTTTGCCACTCCCTGTCGGCGCGTCCAGTATCACCATCTTGTACCCAGCGTTAAACAGATTGACCACTTCTTCTATCGCCGGGATCTGATGTGAACGAAACTCGCTGAACTCGTCAGGAATTGGTGGCTCGTCACCGAACGATGGCAAATCTTGGGGGGTTTGACCGGCTATTGAGACGGGTATTGGAGTGGTGGTCATAGCGACCGGGGGAGGCTGAGAGGGGACAGGGACGGGAGTGGGGTACACCGTCCTGTCAGACCCGACACCCAACCCCCCCGGATCTTCGTGGCGCACAGGAGCAGGGTCATCATAGGTGAGGTCAGGGTTGTCCTGGCGGTAATAGATGACCGCGAGGGCATGGCTACAAAACTTGCGGTACTGGCCTCCATAATGGGACGTGCAATCACAAGTGAGCTTGGTGGAGTTGTCAGGGAGACGCACCATGTACTCGGGGAAGCTGTCGCCCAGTTTCGGCTCGCCAAGTACAGCCCAGCGGTTGTTGGCTACTTGTTCGACGGTACGTTTGCGAGCACGTTTTTCGAGAGACGCGGAGACGGCGGGACCTGATTGGGTGGTCCAGGAATCACTCATGGTTGCTACCCACAGAAGTCCAGGTCACGTCACTGGTGTCGTACCACCACCACGGCCAAATGTCGTATCGCATTCCAAACCACAAGACAACCTTCAACCACAGCCATTTCGGATACTTCCACTTGCCCATAGTCACTACTTGAATTCTGTTACTCATGGTCCGCACCCACTCTCGTCAGATTCCACATCTCCACTGTGCATGGTTCGTACTCTCGGGGGATGGCTATAGCTATCGCCCAGTCACATTGAGGCTCTTTGGATTCTTGGGCAGAGAATTGACGTATCAACGAGTCGTGCACTTCGCAGTACCAAACCCGATTGGTTGTTCCCCAGTCAGTGTCGGCGCTCATACTTCGATCAGTTTGTCCACGAATTCGCATCCATCAGTCACCATCAGGATCGCGGCGTAACAATGGTTCTTGTCCGCGCCATCGCTACGGAGATAACGATCTCGGTCGGGGATGCGATCATCGTGAGCGGTGCACCAACGGACCTTACGAAACTCGACCTGATTCCCGTCCACGTTTCGCATGTGATTCGGGGTGTCGTACAGCATGATCGAATCAGGCCAACTCTCCGGGTACACGTCAGGCATCTCACTCACATCATGTTCGGGGCACAGATCCTTCCCCATCCAGATAGTCCACCCGTTCCCCCGTGTAGGTCCAACGATGAAGTGGTCGCAGCCTGAGAGATCGCAGTGGGTCTTGGTGTTGATTCTGGTCACACGTCCACCCACCATTTGTGGTCAGGACCACCAGACGAAATCTGGCAACGCGTGCTGTAACCCACACCGACCCATCCACCCCCAGGGCAAACGCGATCGTCGTCCTTTCGAGCACGCAAGTCGTGGGTGGTACACCAGGGGATGGCTCGCTGGTTCTTCACCGGCTGACCGTCCGACTGTCCAAGAATTGCCACCATCCGCACTTCAGGCTTGTCCATATTTCAATTCCAAACTTTCTCGACGTGAGAATTCACCCTAACCATCTAGGGTCAGCTAGTCAAGGAGCGTGCTCTTGCCCTCTCGACTAGATCCCTGGCAGCTTCCAATTTCTCCTGATACTGCCCCAACACATCCAAATACTCAGCCCTGAATTTCTCCTGCACCACCGCCGACACATTCTGGCGGTGCTCTAGGTACGTCTCCATATACGTCCAGTCCTCAGATTGCAAGAACGTGTCCATGACTTGCTTCATCCCCACGATCAGAGCCTCAAAATCCTTCTCGGTCTGCATGATGGTGTCGTCTTCCATAGCCAAGTAGTGGAGGTTGACTTCGTTCAGTAGCTCTCCGTCGTCCACCCATTGACTCACCTTCCGCGTCCAGTGGAAGATCGCGTTGCGGTAGTAGTCGGCCACGGATCTCAGTTCAGGTATCGACCCCGAATCAACAAGCCTCCTAATCCCCCCGGCCACGTTCTTCGGGATCGCAAACTTGGCTGTAACGCTGTGCCCCTTCTTGTCTTGCGAGTAGGTGTAGAACCGGCGCTCGTCGTACCACTCGTCGTCTGGCATCGTGTCCCAGGACGACCTTGTGAAGTCCCGTTGGAGGTATTCGTGGATGGAACGGTTGATGACAGCACTGACACTCACCCCCTCCGCTGATGCAATCTCCTCGACCCTCTGCCATAGCTCTGGACGGCTGTAAAAGCTCCTCGTGAAATTTCCCATGTTTCCCTTTCTCGACGTTGGACCTCAAAACCTACCAGCCTGAGAGTGGTCGTGTCGGGATTGTTTGTGGGGGGTGGTCAGGGTGGTATTAGAAGGGGTTGGGAAGGCGTAAAGGGGGCGAAAGGGGGGCGAAACAGAGGCCAGGGAAGTATTACCTTTTTAAATCGGAGGCCAGGGAAGTATTACCTTTTGCGAAAACAGGCCAGGGAAGTATTACCTTCTTGAATAACCACTCAAAAAGGTGCCACCTTCTAATACCTCGGGGTAATACCTTTTTCGTCTGCTGGTAACTGACATTTGTACTCCAAAAGGGGGTGGTATTACCATATAGTGACCCCGCGAAAAGAGAGGCCAATATATATATAAGGTGATAAGAGCGTTTTCCTCAACCCACAGCACGCGAAAAAGGTATTACCAGGTGGTAATACCTTCTAATACCTTTTCCGTTTGTTCGATCCTGGTCTCCACCCTCGGAAGGAATCAGCTTCCTTGCAAGGGACCGACACCATACCACCCTCATCTCCGCGCACAACAACCCCCCTCTCGTAGAAGACACCCCCTTTGCGCGCAAGACCCCCCCCTCGTAGACTCCACCGGCTATTGTGACCCTTTGACCGATCTCTAAGGAGAACACATTGGCCGTTGTGACAGTCGAGAGGATAGTTATAGGGGGGTTGGAGCCGACGTATGTAGCCGCTGTCGGTCCCGACACTTTTGTCAACGATGGGGTCAAGACCGTATTCAAAGTGAAGAACGGTGGCGGTGGGGCTATCACAGTCACCTTCGACGGGGTGGGTACTGGCCCCACCGATGCGGTCGCCTTCGATGACGATGTCGCTGTATCTGTCGGTGCCGGGGAAGAATGGGAGTTCGGGCCTTTCCCCAAATCCAGATTCGGGTCAGTCGTTAGCCTTACCTATTCGGGCACGTCGTCAGTGACGGTCGCTGCCACCACTACTTAGCTAGCTCGACACCACGTTGTACGGCTCGCCTATCGCGTCGAGATAGTCCATATACCAATCCTCGATCTCGTCAATATCAAACATTGGGGATTGGCCGTGAATTTGGACAGGTTTCGGCATATTTACGGGCAATTTGCCTGCCTTTTCCATCTTCCACCACCAGTATGGGGTGGTCGTTGCAATGGTTCGGTCGTACCGATTTGAAAGGTACTCGGCCATTCGATTCAGGGTTAAGTTCAATTCACCCATTAGTAGAGAAGGTCGTCCAGCATCTTGCGGAGGGTCGCCACCATGTGCTTGCAAACGAGGTCCGGGCGGTGCTCGTGGTAGGCACACGCACAGAAGTCGCGGCGGGTGTCAACCAGATATGAACCGACATTGAAGACACCTTTTACCGTGGTCTTGTGGACGGCTCCAGCTTCGTACAGAGCTATCCCACGGTCGTAAATGGTGTCGGTCGTAATCATGGTGTTGAGTCTAACAGGTTAGGGTGTTGTGTCTAGCGAGTCGGTGAAGGACGCGGTCATCCAATCAGATACGGTCGTCCCCATGTTGATCTCGTATAGGTGAGCCTTGTATTGCTCCTCCAAGATCTCACCCATAGTCCAGTCGGTGTGCTTCCCCCGGTGTCGTACCCTCCAATAGTCCAGACGAGTGCCTACGGGTGTGGTGCGTCGTCTCATGGTCTACTGGCCCGTTCTTGGCGTGGAATGGACCCAAATTTGTAATCTCCCAACCGTGGTCCATTGTCACAGTCTGGATAGAATTCGTCGTGACGTTCCTTGACTCGGTTGCGCCAATCCGTGTCACCATGTTCACGGTCCATATGGAGACGCCAATCACCTAACGCGTCTTGAATGTTTCCAAGGTTGCTCATATCAACTCCTCGATATCCTCGTTACTCGCGATAATCTCCCATTCCCCCATCCGACTCCTACCCCATACATGCACAGGTCCATCCTCGTGGTGTCTCCTGTACAGGTACAGGGCACGAGACTCGGCCTTGCACAATGTGTTCGCCATAGTGTGTTGACGTGACAGGACGGTGCCAGGGTGCGTGTAGTAGGTAATTTTGTACTGAGTCATCTGTCGTTGATCTTGATTGAATCTATGACAATGACTTCAGACTCGTCACGCTTGAACCAGATATGCGCTCGTTGCCATTCGCCGGTTGCGTAAGGTTGGAGTCCTCGTGCCAGATCTCGGCAAACTTCTACAAGGTCTGGTCTGTCTTCTGGTCTAGGGAAGGTGTCGTCACTCATCGGTTCACAACCTCCCCACATTCAGGACAGTAGGGAGGGTTGGCTAGGACGATAACGGTGTGGGTGCAGATATTCATGCACTCACCTTGTCCTCCAGGTACCACGCGTATTCCTTGTCGAATAGCCACGGTTGCTCAACACAGTCAATGATCTCGCGTGTGGTGCCGGTTCGGTTGAACATCCCCTCCCAGTACCAGTGAATGAATCCGACTAGTTCGTCTCGGTCGTCATACCAGAGTGTCATCGGCGGTTCACACTTTCTATCAGTCGATCTTCCTCGCGTCGTCTCCAGACCTTGCTATCACAATCAGAACAGTCGCGTCGTGCTTCGTAGATGGTTCC
>SDBT01001716.1_pt1 | contig 38968 bp, 67 predicted proteins | sample 2277101 | NCBI WGS metagenome assembly SDBT01 (sample SAMN10404973, study PRJNA504765) | marine sediment metagenome | isolation source: marine sediment core GS10_PC15, 103 cmbsf | place: Arctic Ocean: Southern Knipovich Ridge | collected 2010 | reverse complement strand
GTATTAAAGACCTCTATAAAACTAACTGGTCCTGAAGCTACGCCTGAAGAAGATTTTACAGGATCATTTTCTGGTCTTAGACTACTAAAAGAAAATCCAGTACCTCCTCCACTCTTATGGATCAAAGCCGCAAGCTTAACTGCTTCAAAGATATCCTCTATAGAATCTTCTATTGGTAGCACAAAGCAAGCAGATAATTGCTGGAGATCCCTTCCTGCATTCATCAAAGTTGGAGAATTGGGTAAAAGATCTAAAGATACCATTACTCTATAAAAACTCTCCTCAGTCTCGTTAACTCTATCTAGAATTTGGACTTCCCCCAATCCTTGATCCCTCAGAAAAGGAATATCAGCTAAGGCTAGATTATTAGCTACCCGCCTGAACATCTCCTCCACAGTCTCTGAGACTTCCCCAGACTCATCCTTCTTTAGATATCTTTTCTCAAGAACCTTCATAGCATTTTCAGTTACATTCATTTGACCTAATCTCCCTATCCGTATTAATATTTCGGCCCTTCACCCTCAAGCCTATAGTTACCCACCAAATGGCGGCTAGAGGACCTAACCAGATTGAATATTCCGAGATAGCTAATACCGCTATCACCAATAATATCCACCATGAGACCGTAAATCTAGGCTTTAGGTATAGAGAATATAAAGTTATCCCAATCCATACCAAAGCTGCTAAAATGCCAAACTCTACAGAAACTCTTAAAGGTAGAGAATGTAGTCCCCAAGAATGAGTAATGCCCTGAGGAAGTATTGAAGGTATACTAGTCAATTCCCATCTTATAAGTAAATCCTCATATCCTATTCTTAAAATCCCACTTAACCAGAATTCCTCCTTAGACCCTAATCTAAAACTTAGATACTTACCTCCCAAACCAGACACTAAGACACCTACTATATATAAACCTGCTACATACAAAGACTCCATCCAAAGTCTAGCTCTAATCCTCCATATAAGAATCCCAAATCCAACTAGACCCAAAACTACTAAAGCTGATCTAGAACCTGTAACTAGGATTCCCAAAACTAGAAGAGGAACCAATAGAAGAACCTTTCCTCTTCTTTCTAAAGTCAATAAATATATACAGCCTAAAGCTAAGAAAGCTCCTGCTGGATTAGAACTATCTAACAACCCAGCCTGTCTAAAATAGTGTCCGTCTAAAGCTTTAATGCTTATAACTAAGGCATGCACAACCCATAAAGGAATTAACCAGAAATATACTCTTTCAGTTGTATTGATTAAGTATAAAAGTAGGAAAGGAGTCATCCAAACTGCCTGATTTAAGGCCCCCTTCCAATTTCCTAATCCCCACCAAATACTTCCTGGAACTGCTACATAAACTGATAATAGAAGAAATACTAATCCAAAGAATACATACTTAGATCCTATAGATCTCTTAAAAGAAATTAACTTAAACTGGGCCTCAAGCCCTATTGACAATCCAAAAGTACAAGCTAATAGGATCCATCCAAGATAGAGTTCAAGACCTCTAAATCCTTTAGTAGTTACAAAAAAAGATAAAGTTAAAGCCACTAAAACTGGAACTAGAATCTCTCCATTAGTTCTTAGAAAAGACTTTGGACTGAATCCCAAACCTTTTCGTGAATCTCGTTCTGGTCCAAAGTTCCCTCTATCTTTATCCATTTTTCTCCCGTAAAAGCAGTCTGCTTGAACTGGTTTTCAAACCCTATACTAACCTCTGATAATCTGTAGAGATCAGCTAAATAATCTGGTAGTCTCTGATTAACTCTTTTAGAAGCTACTGCTGGACTTATATATAAATAAACCACCAAATCTGGAACTAGACTAGGTAACAAACTCTCTACAAACTTCCTATCCAGACCTCTTCCAAAAACACTATAAGAAATTCCTGAAGCCTTATACCTATCACATATAACAATAGATCCATGTTCTAGAAAAGGTTTAATTATCTGGGACGTTAAAGAATGTCTTGCAGCCGCAAATAAAAGAGCCTCTTCCAAAGGATCTAATCTCTGTCTAATAATAGGTCCCAAAATCTGGCCTAGAGGAGACCCATTTTCTAACTCAGAACACCTAACAGCTGGACTGCCTATTTCCCTCAATCTGTCTCTAAGAAGTTTAGCCTGAGTAGATTTGCCAGATCCATCTATCCCCTCAAAAACTACTAATTTACCTTTACCCATAGAGTCTCCTATCTAATTCAATTCTCTTTTAGAGGTTTTGTTTTATACCTTTGAATATAGAGGAGTCCATTCTAATAAATCCCTTATCCTTGTAGATTTAAAGTCTGAGAATAAGTTTGGATACATACCAAAGACTATATCTGCAACCTTTCCAAAAACCAATCGAATCTCCTCTTCGGCATGTCTGGAGGTCCTCTGCTCTATAACATGCCTAAGAGCTCTAATATTACAAGACCAGCCTATATTCGTAGCCATACCCATAGGAATTAGTCGTCTGGCCCCAGAAGTAAATATCTTCTTATTCGAGAACCCTTCTGCATCCATATCAAAACCTAAAACATCCTCTGACAGAAGTTCTGAATAGTTATCCTCTGCCTGTCTCCATCCCCTTTCAAAGATTTCCACAGCTTTAGGATTATTCCTAAAACAGGAAGGAATCCACAATCCCAAATCCTCCAAACGAACGTATCTTAGACTCTCCTGCGATATAGCTACTCCAACTTTATGCCTTACTAGCTCATGGGTACCAATACGACTTAGATCAGTTATCATAAAAGATATCCACGAATGTTCTAGAACTGCCCCATGTTTCTGCTTAATAATGTTAGCAAGATACTCTCTATTAGAATCTCTTACCTTAGTTATGTTAGAATTAAGTTCAGTACCAAAGCTCTTATAACATCCCCTACCCATAACCTCTATAAGCTCTTCCACTCCAGTTTCAGCATCAGTTTCCCATCCAACAGCTCCTATAGACTCTAAATAACCTTCCAAAGCTTCAGTCTGAATTTCAGTAACCGCAATCACATGGATATCTGGCTCTACTTTATGCATATCTAACTCTCCTATCTTATCTCTATTTATCTAACCCAGAATCTAGTTAGACCCATCTTTATCCCTTTTCTAGCTAGTAGAAGACCTTTATACCCAGAATCTATTACTACAAAACTTACCCAAAGTACTGGTCCTAGAACTAGGAAAATATCCCCTAAACTGAATCTAACCTTACTCGTATCCCCTGTAAACCTTCCATCTGCCAGTATGGATAGATTCGTATCTCCATTAACCTCAATCCAAATACCTTCTAATTTTGTCTTAGTAACCTTTAAAGAACCAGATTTCCCTTCCTCTATATCTACATAGGGATAAACAGGCATATACCCTCCATTGGATAATATAACACTAAAATTAAAAATAGCTCCAGTCCCCATAAGAACTAGACATCCTATAAAGAACCTTTTAGATACCTTATTCCTACAGAATTTATATAAGCACATAAGAGGAATACTCATAAGGAGAAAGGAAAATAAAACTAAGATGGATAAAAAGAGACCTCCCTCCTCCCACTTGGATCCTACCACTAATAGAGGTATAGTAGGTAAAACTACTAGAAAGGAGGTTCTACTTAAAGATCTGGCAGTCTTCCTCCAAAAAGATAAAGATTTAGGATACTCCTGTCCAAGAGTCCCCAAATCCAAATATAGGATCTTGGATCCTTTTCTAAGAAAACCTTCCCTACCTTTAACTTTTAACTCCATTAAACTCATGTAGAGATCTAATCTCCTAATGCCAAAGTAATCTTTTCTCCAGAAGAGGTTATAATCCTACAATCCCTAGACTCCCAATCTGAATCTAAAATTCCATAATAAGGAAATCCATCTCTTTTAGCAGCTTCATGGCAAAGAGACTTAACTCTAGACTGACAAGAAAAGAATAAAGTTCCTCCTATACACTCAGATAGTCTCTCCATCTTTTTCGCCTGTCCCAACACTGATTTTTCATAGCCCAAAGAAAAAGGATCCCACTTAACCCTTAGAAATGCAAATACCCCAACTACTAGGATTACAGATCCCCAAATCGAAAGCTCTAAAGTCCACTTCTTCATACCAAAACCTTTATCCTTACTTCATCAAAACTTTAATTTAGTCCTTAATCTACTATAGATTATCCAATCCCAGTACTACCCAATCCACCGGACCCTCTCTCTGTCTCATCTAAAGAGTCTACAACCTCAAAATCTGCTCTATATACAGGACAGAGAACTCCTTGAGCTATTCTTTGACCTTTAGAAATAAAGCAAGACTCTAAACCTTGATTATGTAGTAGAACTGTAATCTCTCCCCGGAAGTCACTATCCACAGTTCCAGGCTGGTTAGTAACTATAATCCCATTAAAAGCTAATCCAGATCTAGATCTAATCTGAATCTCAAACCCAGGAGGAATCTGGAAGTATAGTCCAGTTTTAACTAGAGTAACCTTATTAGTCCAGAGTCTAACTCCTTCCTTAGCCTTTATATCAAATCCAGAAGATCCTTCAGTTGCATATTCAGGAACCTCTACTCCTGAATCCATCTTTATCTTAACTTTAAAAGATCTTCCTTTAGACCTAAAGCTAAGTATCTCCTCTAAAGGAACCATTATAGGAGGAATAGTATTCTCTTCAGACTCCTCTAAACCAGGAAAATTACTTCTTTTTTCGGTACACATCTTTAACTCTCCCTCTCTTTCCAAATCCTCTTTAGAGATGTAGACAAAAACTCTAGAACCTGAGGACTATCTACTAACATCTGAAACCATCCCTTACCCAATTGCTCAACCTGATCCTCAGTTAAGTCTTGGTCTGGAGGAAGGTAAAACTTAGTTATAACATGTATTATCTCATGGATAAAAGTAGTTATAACCTGTTCTGGACTATCCTCAGTAGACACTCTTATTTCCTTAGCTTTGAAAACAGTCTGTCCATGTAACTGATTATCACTAAGAACTGCAGACGGATTTATAACCTGAAATCGGACTCCCCCAATAACTACAATCTTTAGTTTACCTAGACCTTTATCCAAGTTTGATTGGTTTGGTTTCATTCCCATCAAATATCCTATTCTGTTGATTTAGTGGAGTTCTGATAGTTCTAAACCTAGGAGAGGCCACCAATCCATTTCCATTTATAATATCTGAAGTAGAGGTAAGATTAGGAGATGAAGATCTAAGTCTTAGAACTTTTCCCTCAAGAATCCTTTTAAAGGCGTCTTCCCCCAGTCTTAATCCACTAAATCCAGAGGATCTCTGCCTCAGAGTCCCCTTTAAATCCACCCAGGCATAGAACTTATTCATTATAAAGTAGGCTCTTAAAGCCTCTCCCAAATCTTGAAGCTCTCCTGCATTTATTCCAGTAGATAAAATAGCCTGACAGTATACACTATCTGTATCGCAGTAATAGACCTCTCCATTCTCTAAGGCCCCTAAAAGAATCTTATGGTGCCTAATCCGGGCTTCAGCTCTGATCCTCATAGTTATAGCAGGCTTAGTCACCTTAGATATATATCTAATTAAAGGGGCAGTTAGCTTCCTCTCTACCTCATAATATTCCTCATTCTCATCTATAGGAGTACAGTTCTCTAAATCCAAAATGGTAGACACATGCTTTATAGAAGTTCTAGACCTAGATTGAGCAAACTTTCCAACTAGTTGTAAACCTAACATTTTCCATAATCTGGACAGCCCCTTTTCAGAGGTTAAACGGAGTTGGCATATAAGTTCCCCAAAATCCTTTAAAAGGGGAGTCTCCTCTCCCTCCAACTGAGCCTTTAACTTTATCTTACAACCTAAACTCTCTGCATATCTTAACTCTCTCATATCCCACCACCCCTCAAACTTCCCTACAGGAAATATTAGTCGTCCCTCATAGTGAAGAGGCAATGGAGGAATAAATAAAGTTTCTGGAACTTCCACTTCAGCTCTACCTAGAACTCCAGTATCCATTCTAGGATTAACAAACTGAAGCTTTCCAGTAGGAACTTCGGTATCATAGCAAGACACATACATGCTTCTTATATCATATAAGTGAAGATCCTCCCCATATCTTCTATAAATCTCATTCCTAGCTCCATAAAGGGCTGACCTAATCTGGACATGATGCTCATCATTTCCTTCAATCCCTTCCAGAGGATGAAAAGTATCAAAAACTCTTAAAGAGGTCTGAGCTAGAGTTTGTCCAGGTTCCCCTATCTTAAAGGTATCCATTAACTTCCAAACAAACTTCTCATATACCTTACTTAAAGATCTACAATCCCTTTCTAGATAAGCTCTAAAAACCCTCCTCTCATTTCTACCCATCTTAGCTATAGACTTAGTTGAATCGTGATCCCACTTTAATTTTTCCTCTACCCCAAAGATGGTACAAGCCTTTTCTAAAGAAGTTCTCAAAAGCTGGTAAGTATCGTGAAAGGATATCCTAGCCTCAATCCATCTAAGAACCCCTAATCCAGATTCTATAGAGACTCTCTGCCTATGCTTAATTAAGGAATCCAGAATAAATCTATTATCAAAGTATGCAGCATTATGGGCATAGACTTTACAAGATCCACAATTATCCCTGATATGGGTAAGAAACTCCCAGATTACATCATCGGTCTCCTTCATCTTTAGAAAATCAACATAGTTAAATCCATCATAGAACCCTACTGCTATAGGCTCATCCCATTTTAGGGTCTCTATATCAAAGGTTAAAATAGACATTAAAAATTTTCCTTTGATTTAGACAGAGATTCTAGCTTCTGTACTATCATTAGTACCCAGAGACCCCCACCTTTATTGATTCTCTATACTGGATTCGGAACAGTTCCTCCCGGATCCATTCTAGTCTCCCGTTTTGCTTGGTTTGGATTTCCGGTACCTGTTCCTGGATTTCCATCTTATACCTAGAAAGCTTAGATCTTAATTCTCTAGACCTCGGATAATAAACGTCCCTAGCCTCCTTTACTATCCTCTTCCAGTTAGGTAATACTATCTGAGGATCTAACTCTACAAAATACCTCTGTCTAGCTAGATAGATACCTATACTATCTATAGGATATATATAAGAGGATTCCCACTCCACAACTTGGTCTTCTATCCAGTACCCTAATACCTGCCAGAGATCCTTAGGAGAAATCTTAGGATTTTTTCTACACTTCACCTCTACAAGACACTTATCTAGAATAAAATCTCCAGAAGATCCTTGAGGAAATACAGGAAAACTTATAACCTGACTAAATCCTCTATCTTTAAAGAAAGTCTGACCTGCTACAGAGACTCTTTCCACATCTTTTATCTCCTCTGGAACTACCCCCTCTTCAGAGATCCACCTCTCTAACCATTCTTCATCGGTCTTCTTTCTCTTCTCCTCCAACCAGCATGCATCTACCCTACTTTCCTCTCTCCGGACTTCCTCTGGCCATTTTTCCCATCCCTCATATGCCTCCCGTGTATATCCCTCCTCCTGCCAACCTCCCTCAACCTCTTCTTCCTCTTCCAGATTCTCCCATCTCCTCACTAGAAAAGCTTGGCCTAAAATCTCTGTAGCTAAGTCCTTATCTGATCCATGAATAGCTTTATCTTGGAGCCTCCTCGGACTTAGACAGTCCCATGGCCAAGACTCCTCCCAGAAACTCGGGTCTGCTATCCCTCGTAATTTAAGACGTAAAAACAGATCTATACCTGCCCCTAATATCATAGGAAACGGAGAAAAAGGAGGAGAGGGTATAAAAAACTTAGATAGATCCTGATCCTTAGGCTGAGAATAAAATTTAGAGGGTCTGGGTACTTCCTTCTTAAGAATAGGTAGTATATACTTCCTAAAAGAAGCCTCTAAAGTCTCCGTCTCCTCCCAATCCAGAACTCTTAAGTCCTCTGCAATAAGAACTAGCTCAGAGGTCTTTACAGAGTATCCTCCCTTTATAGCTCCTCCCTTCTCAAAAAGAACCCCCAACAAACCTATTCCCCCTATATATACTTCAACTCTTATATTAGAAAGGTATCCAATATTCTTCTCTAAAAAGTCTAGGCTACCTCTACCAGACAACCAGATCTCACCCTCCTCTAAACCTTGAATAGCCTTAATAACCCCTAAAGTATCCCCAGACTCCCCTCCAGAGAATCCATAACCATCTTTTCTAAACTTAAATTTAACCACCTCTCCTCTACATACATGGACAATCTCCACAGATCCAGGATTGGCCCCCTGTATAGTAACTACTAACATTAAATAATCTCCTTTTAGTTTTTTATTCTGGAATTATTGCCTTTGAACTAGTTATATCCACTTAGACTTCCTCCTTATTGGATTTTTATTGGATTTTTATTGTGTTGGTTGGTTCATTTTTGGTTATTAGATTTTAGGTTGTCGATTTGGGTTTTTTGGTTGGATCTGTAGGATATACTGCTGGGAAGCAAGCCCCCCATCCCTTTTTAGATTTAAGTTTTTTGGTTGGTTTTTATTCGGTTGAGAGATCCAAAACAGATTTCTGGACTGTAACTGCCCCCTGATAATGACTATTAAGTTCTGGATGTCCATAGGATCTAAGAGCTGGAGTAGTCATAGTCTCAAAATGTATTTGACAGATTAACATTCCAGATCTTAAAGTATGAGTCTTTCTAGACAGATTACTTATCTCTAAAGTCAGATTTCCATAATACCCAGGATCACAGTATCCAGCAGTTACATGGATAAGTATCCCATTCCTCCCAAAACTGGATTTTCCATCTAGTTTACCTACAAGAAAATTGGGAATAGTAATCCTCTCATATACAGAGGCTAATGCAAAATCCCCAGATCTTAAGACTAAAGTATCTGTACCTAAAACCTCTCCATCAATTCCTAAAAATCCAGATCCTAATCTAAGATCTACAGAGGAAGGCTGAATCTCACTATCCTTTGGACGAGGCTCAATTATAATGTGTCCAGAGAGCAGATACTCTCTAATAGACTGGTCACTTAGAATAGTCATTTAATCACCCCAAATCTCTCTAAGATCCAATATAGTCCCTGGACCTATAGATAACCACCTAACCTCAGTTGAAGTAATAGCTTCCAAATTATCTATAAAGAATTTAGACTTAGACCAAATAAGATCTCCAGCCTTTTGATCTTTTAACTCTGGATATAGATAATCCAAAAATGTTAGACATATATAATCAGGCCTACAAATCCTAGCCATCCTAATTACTTGATCCTCATCAAACCTACCTATCCTCCGGATTCCATTAGTTACTGTAGTCCTTTCAGGAATTACCTCTGGAAAATCCTCCCAAGATAGCTCACCTACTAGTGGTCCAGAGTTTCCAGCTACTCTAATAGGAAAAGTTCTAACTACTGCAATAACCTTATGCTCCAAACGGGAAGATAAACCAGCATCTGATAAAATCTGACCTGGAGTTATATCTATGGAAGTTACTTTAGGGTAATGTCCAAAATGTAAACTTAAATCAAAGCCTTGAGAAGACTCTATAATAATATCCTCACCTGAATCATAAATCTGGTTTAAGACTTCAGATACATCCTCTAGACAAAATCCTCTCCTTGAAATCTCAGTCCTATCCAAATCCGTAACCCTCTTAGCCACTCTCATTACCTGGTTAGCTCTAGCTGAACCCGTTCCAGATCCAGTAGACCCTATAGACTTGACCAAAGACTTCTCCCTTTCCTTATCTTCCTTAGTCAAGATAATAGCACTTCCATCCACTTCAGGAATACAGATCCGACCTCTGGCTACTACCATAAGAATCTCTGTCTCTAAGAGATCTAAATCTATTATAGATCCTGGACCTAAAAATAGAGGAACTCCTGGCCAAGGTAAATGCCAAACACAGGGAAGTTGTCTCATCTTATAAGTTTTTAGACCTTTATCTCTTATAGTCATAGTATGTCCAGAATTAGGTCCACCTACCCGGACTACTGCTCCTAGAGTCCCTTTCTTATAAAGATAAGAAGCCAAATAAGCTACAAACTCTCCCTTCCCCTCAGATCCAAACTGTCCTCCCATAACTACATAAATCATTCTAACCTGTCCCCAAAATTCGGATTCCAATAGTACCGGATCTATTCCAGATCCCTTCTACCAGAGAGTGAATACAACATAGTACTCTCTTCAACCTTTACTCTATAGTACTTCCTCAAATCCCCCTTTCCCAGAACTATCCAATAATGGAGCCGTATCCACTATAACAGGATCCTCCTTCCTCCTAGATCTTTGAAACTTAGATCCTTCAAACCGGTCAACCAGGTCAAAAGGGGACTTCTCAGGTTCGGGTTGAGATTTAGGTAAAAGTTTAGGTAAAGGTCTGGATAAAGATTTAGATTCCTCCTCAGACTCTGAACTGAATGTAGATATAGTAAAAGCTAAGCCTCCTATTACTACAACCCCAATAAATACTATAGGCATTATATCAACAATAGCTTCTATACCTGGAGGCGTAGACTTTGGAGCTAAAGTCCCTTCTGGATAGTCAATAACTATTATATCTCCTGAAGGAAAAACTATCGTACAAGCTGATTCCCCTAAATCAGTAATCTCATAAGAGTATTCTGTTACAAAAGAATATCCAGCCTCTTCTACAGCTTTATGGCATATCCACTCTCCTGAAGCTTGAGACTTTATTTCTTCTCCCATACCCATAATTAGAGGAAGAAATGCTATACTAACTACTATAGAAATAACTACCCCTATTACAACTGTAATCTTTTGGCCCATACAACTTATCCTCTAAAAGCTTCTGTCTCAGACCTTTGGAACAGATCTTTAGGAAGTCCAGAAACCTCCCCAGTTTCCAAGGAATGCCACCACAGGAGGAAAGACATATTAGATGAATCCACAGCCTCTCCTGAATCTCCACTGGACAGTAATTCAGCTTCCTCCTCTAAATACTTTTTCCAAATCTGGTCTCGACTAACAGAGGCAATACCCTGTTTAAGAACACTACAATCCCCATAAGTTTCCTCTTTTAAGTAAAACTTCTCTTTCATAGACTTAGTAAATAAACTAAAAGCTTCTTCAAAGGGTATCTTAGACATTAAATCCCTCCTTCCTCCCAGACTAGGACTCTCCTCTAAATCTATTTTTCTCTAGTCTCCTCCTCATCCTGAGCTGGGTAAGTCCTCCATGCAGAATAGTGTATCCAAAACCCTACCAACAGTATAATTCCTACTACTATAAGAGGACTCATATCTAGAATACTCATAACTGCTCTCCTTCTAAAATCTATAAAAACCTACTCTTCTCCCCCAGACCCAAAACTATCCTTTAATCTAATCTCCTTATCCTCTTCCTCTCCTTGAAGCTTTAGAAGTTGGTCCATCCAATACAGACCCATATATCCACCAAGTACTAGTATTAGAAGAACAGTCCCTACTAGAACTACAAATCCACTCCCTATATCCATCACTAGTCCCTCTCATCAGAAACTATAGAAAACTTACATTGGGGACAATCCGAAAGTCTAACCCCCAAAATAAAGGTGTCTCTCTCCAAAAAACATTCTCTTCCTCTAGGATCTAACTTCTCCCTTACCTTTAAAGGAATCAAACATTCAGGACAAGCCCTAATACTGGAAGTCTTCTTCCCCGTACTATACTTCTCACATTTAAGATCCAATTTAGGAAAGTTACCAATAGTGAATAAAGATTCATCCAACCCTATATGAACTCCAGTCACTTTAGACGGTCTTAAAATAGAGGATCCAGTTACTTCCCACTTATGGACACAACTCTCCTGAATAGTCTGAATTTCCTTTACCAGATCTTCAACCTTATTAACCATCCTATTAGTTCTCCCTTGAGGGTCTAGCAATCCTAATCATATCAGCTCCTGAAGCCTCTTCCAAATCCTTCTTAAGATTAGCCATAGTAGTAGACACCCTTTCTCTAACAGATATAGTCATTCTTAAAACCTTAAAAGGATTCTGCTTGCTTACATAAGTACCAGGACTCCCAGTCATTAACATATTTAGAATAGCTTCACCTTTATCTAAAAGAGACTTTCCCTGTCCTCCTAGCTCAGTCGCTATAGATCCAGCAGCCCCATAAACCATAGAATCAGTACTCTTTCTCATAGCTGCTGTATATAATCTACGGGGTCTATCCCGGTCTCTACTAGCTCTTCCAGATACATTTAATTCTACCGTAAATCTGGCAAATCTATATTCCAGTTCTCTATACCTATTAGACTCATAAGCTGCAGCCCCTAATAGTTGATCTATAAACCTGGCAAATCTCGAAGGATTCATATTTCTAAGATCATAGATAATGTCTATTCCATCTGTAGTTAATAGCTCACCTCTACTCTCCTGGTAAGGTAAACGTCTAAGAGCTCCCTGATCTATAAGTTCTTTAACTCTGGGATTTAGATTAGATCCTCTAGGATATGGTTTCGGTTCCATCTTTTCAGAACCCTATCTAAACCAAATTAAAAGCCTAGATAGGATTCTCCCTCTCTTTAGATTTCCCCTACCTTAAAATATTCTCTGTACAACCTCTACAACTGCTAAAGTTAGCAAAACTCCAATCCCTACCCTTAAACAGTACTTAACAATAGGTTTATTCATCCTCTGTCTATAATCAGCCCAAGATCCTTTCTCCATTATCCCCTTCTCCATTATATAACTACTTTTCCACTAAGATAATCGTCTAAATCTACCAGATTTCCCCAATTCCTTCCTATCTGAGCCTTAACCTTAAAAGGTATAAGATCCTTAACCAGTTCTGTGGCACGTCTCTCCATCATGTCCACAATCTGGGGACCCATTCTAGGATCCACTATATCAAAGACAATATTATCATGGACAGGGAACAAGGGAACTGCCCCAGTCTCCTCCTGCATATCTGACATAAGCAACATACAGAAAAGATTTATATCTGAAGCCATAGTCTGAACTTTAAAGTTAACTCCCTGCCTAAAGCATTCCTCCTTATTCATCTCTGTAACTACATTAAAACGCCTCCTTCTACCAAACCAGGAAACTAACTCTCCCTTACTTAGAATCTGATTCTCTGTAATAGAATTATACTCCTGCAGAGATGGAAACATGTTGTCTATAATCTGAAGAAGAGCTCTAGTATCTTCTTCCTCCATCTGGAATCCATACATCATGGACTTAAAACCCCTTTTATACATCCGACCAAAGACCCCAGTCTTGGCGGAGCCTCTGGTTACTACCCTCCCAGTTCTTTCAGAAGCTTCAAAAGCTACAGTATCATGGATATCTAAAGTAGCTCCAGAATCTCCATCCTTAATCATCTGGATTAGATGCTTATCTTTCATTATAGCAGCATAGCACCTAGTCTCAATCCCCTTAAAGTCCACGTCCAGAAGAAAATGCCCGGGCTCTGGAATGTAGATACTCTTAATTCCTCCCTTCTTAGACACATTCATTATAGAAGGATCTTCAGTAGAAATTCTACCTGTAACTGCCCCCCAGAGTTTAGTAAAGGGATGTATCCTAAAAGAGGCATCAACAAACTTGGCAGTTCCCTTTACATAAGTAGACCTTAATTTCAAAGCCTCTCTAGCTGCAATTATTAGCCTAACAGCTTCTATATCCTCATAATACTTCAAAGCCTTCTTATTAGAAGTCCTTCCATATTGAGGAATAATAGGTAGACCCATAGTATCATATAAATAAGTCATAACCTCCGGAGGAGAAGTCGGACTTAAAGGAAATCCTACTTCCTGGTGAAGAGATTCTAAAGTCTCTCTTTCTACCTCAGCTATATCCTCATCTAAGTTCATTAATCTCTGGACATCTATTCTTATACCTCTATGCCTCACCTGGTTAAACATATTCACACAAGGATTAAGCAACTGGGCATAGATTCCCTGTCCAGTAGAGGCTACCTTCTTCAAAAAGATCTTAGCTAATTGTAGAGTATAAACTACGTCCTTAGCTGCATAAGGATATAGAACTGAGTCTGGAATATTATCATAGCTAGTCTTCTTATTAGGTAAATAAGCAACCAGTTCCTCCTCCCAGGGAGGAGCCCCTAAAAACTTACTAGCCAAAAGCTTTAATCCATGAGCATAAGCTCTTTCATCCAATAGGTTATGGGCTAATAGAGTATCATAATAGACCTTAGGATGAAATCCCTCCTGTATAAGAAATCCACAGTCAAAATGGCTATTATGGTAAATTCCCTGGATAGTATCAATTACCTCATGAACCGACTTATGGTGCATCAGATATGCAGGAATTATATATCCAGTCTGCTCATCCACCGCCATGGCAATACATCTAATCTTATCTGGATCCATTCCATAAGGATAAAATCCCTTAGTAGTAGTCTCTAAGTCAATTACCGCATACCTATGCCTCCCAATAAACTCCATAATCCCAGGTAGAGTTTCCTCAGTAGCTATAATAGTCTCTGGATCCGCAGCCAGTCTAAAATTTCCATCAAGAAATCTCTTTCCAGATCTATAAGCATCTCTCAAATCAGGATACTCATCCGTCCTATATAGAACTGAAGCTGGTTGCCTAATAGGCATTACAGTTCCAAATTCAGTTTCAAAGACCTGGCCTTCTAAACTCATAACTGACTTAGACCAGCCTAACATCGCCTTTACTGGAACATTCCCCAAAGCTAGTATTAGTTTAGGCTTTAAGTATTTCAATTCAGCTTCCAATCTAGGTCTACAACAGGCTGAGGCCTTCTTTATATGGGTTTCAGTAGCATTCTCAGGATAGAAACAGGATAAAATATTAGTTATAAAGTAATTCTCATATCCTTCCTTAGTTCCTAAAGACCGGCCTAGCTCTCCAGAAGGTCCAGACATTACATGCTTAGTCTTTAACTCAGTCTTAGCTGGGGCTGTTCCAATCCAGACAGCTTCATAGGGAGACTTCCCTACTCCCTCCCCAGGGACCATTCCTAATTTCTGTTTTGAAAGCCTAAGGGGACAGGTACTACATTCTGATAGCTCTTCAAACATTGTTGATCCGCCGAGTGCTTAGAACTCTAATATAATCTCTAAGATTCTGTATCCCCAAAAGAGGAATAGACTTCCTATAAAAGTTAAACACTGGTAAATCCTTAATCGGATCATTTAAACTACGGTCCAGATAAGCTAGACCTAAAGGAGCTGCAGACCACATAGTATGGACACTAGAGAAATCTGGAGCCTCCCCTAGAATCCCTTTATAGACTTCTATAAAAGCTGTAGGAGACTTAAGCCCAAATTCCTGGATTATAAGATTTCTAGAATTAAACTTTTCTAAATTAGCTGCCAGACCTAGAACAGGAACCTGACCAGCCATCCTACTATAACACTGAAAAACCTCCTCTAAAGAGGATCCCTGTAGAACTCCAATTACAGACCTTACATAGACAAAACTTTCCCACCTAATACGTCTATAAAAACTTACAGAAGCTTTAATAGTCTTATCCATATAGAAATCATAATCTGGAAGAACTACTACAGAAGGTTTAACTAGTCTTATAGCCTCTATATAATCCTCTGGATCTCCAGCAAATCTCCGTAAACCTGGAGAGTGGTCTATAATCACAATCTCTCCATATCTACTCTTCTCTGCATAAAAACTAGAATAGATTTTGGATTCCAAAACTAAAGAACTATAACAGACATGGACTCCAGTTATACATAGATTATCTAATAAAGGAATAGGAGCTATAATAGCAGGTTTCATTCCAAGTCTCCAAAATCTATAACAATCACAACCCCTATAGGCAGTATTATTTCACAGATCTGGGCCCCCCAGCTAGTCTTTATAATTGAATAGTATAGAATATCCAAATCTAAAGCCCCTGCCTCACACTTACCTTGAACCTCTTTATACCTAGCTTCTGCTCTATCCCTATCTAGAAATCTAATAGCTTTCTCCTCTTTAGACTCATGCACATAATCTCCTACTCTCACTGCCCCAGACCAGAAAAACATAAATAGAGAGACTACTACAACTATACAGAGAACTAAGAATACTAATCCAACTCCTATTCCTAGACCTAAGCCCAATCCATTCCCTACCAAAGATTTAAGACGCTTCATTAGATTTTAGATCCTTATATCTTTGGACTATCTTATCTACAGTATACCTACCATAACTAATCTTATAGACTCGGCTATTCCTCTTATTCTTAAGGATTTCTGCCCAAGCTATATGTCTAGTAAACTCTTTCAAAGACAGCCCACTGACCTTCATAAAGTGATCTTTTAGAATGTCTATATACTCAGAAGGATAATCTTTACTCTTCAAGATTACCTGCTCTGTCCTAAACCAATGGATACAGTTATGGCATTCTCTACAAACCGACATCAAAGAGGATAAGACTTGTGTATGGATCTTATCATCAAAAAACCAGTTCTCATGGCAATGTAAAGTCTTACTAAAATCATCACAGATTTCACATCTGTTATTAGCTCTTAAATATACAGACTTCCTTAAGTAGATCCAGATCTCCTGAGGAAGCATATGGGCTAAATTATCACCCCAATTACCTCTAGGAGTAGGCTGAATCCTTATCCTGAATTTTCTTTTATACTGGACCATGTATCTGACTTAAAGGAGAGTCTCCCGGAACCCGGATCTCAAGACTATCGTATAAAGAATAGACCTCACTAACCTCTACAACCTCTACAATTTCAGAAACTGCCGGCTTAGTCCAGACCGTAACTAGTCCATTACTGAAGGAGGTTTCCAAATGGACTCCAGCTAGACCATAGGCCTGTCCATACATATAGTCCAGACGCTGCCCAATAAGATATACCTGTACAGACTTATTATATCTAATCCTCCTCAACCACTCTAACCTTGAGGTAACTGAGATCGGATCTCTACTCTGTTTTCCAGATCCAAAAAACATCATAGGACTATCTATAAGAACTGTAATCCTCTTAAAAAGACTAGACTTTAACTGGAATAGATCCTCTCCAACCTTCAATAATTGGAAATTTTTAGCAGAAAAATCAGCCCAAACAGTCTCTCCCCTTTTTAAAGCTCTTTCTCCCAAAACTACCGCATAAGCAGTTTTTCCAGATCCCATCATCCCTTCTATAGTAGTAATCATTGTCCTCTCCTAAACTCACTAAGCTTAAAAGGTTCCTTGTCTCCTAAAATCCAAAGAAAAGTAGAAGCCATATCATATATTCCACCTTTCATTATTGCAAGAACCCCCAATCCTAGATAGACTTCCCCCTTCTTATCCTCCATAATAGATCTAAGATATTGGATAAAAGGCTTTTCAGAATCATCCTGGTCAACCCAGTCCTCATATCTAAAACTATCTATTACAACTGTATATCTGGATCCAGATTCGGATCTAAGAGACTTAAAATCCATTCCAGGCTCTAATAATCCAGATCCCTCTATAGGAAGGTTACTCCATATAGGTCTTCCTTCCCTTAAATGACCCTCTACTATAAATCTGACCCAAAAAGAGATCCCCCCCCAAAGTATCTCCACCTATAGTCGTAATCATTTACCCCTCCCCCTTATCTCACATACTCTAATAAATCCATCTGGATCCTCCATAGTCCAGAGAAAGGTAGAAACCAGATCATATATACCATACTTAATTACAGCCAGAGGTCCAATTCCTAAATAAACTTCAACTAGTCTATTCTCCGTAATAGATTTTAGAAACTGGATAAAAGGTTTTTCCTTATACCTCCTATCAATCCAATCTTTAGACTTAAACTCATCTATTACAACTGTCCTAGACCTGAATCTAGACTTTATCTTCCTAAAATCCATCCCAGGTTCCAATACCTTAGCACCAGTTATGGATAAATTACTCCAAACAGGCTTATTCCTCTCTATACAATCCTTTACTATAGACCCAGTCCAAAAAGTCCGCCCTCTGAGTAACTCTCCTCCTATAATAGATATCACAATTTATACTTCCGGATAGTCTCCAAAATAGCTAATCTTCTCTGTCTATTAATCCCCAATCTTAAAACACCTCTTCTAGCTTTAAAGTCCCTAAAAAGAAGATTAATCTCTCCTAAATCTAAACCATTAGACTTACCCAATCTAACAAAGTCCCTCTTCTCCACATTCCCAATAAAATCTAGAAATCTTCTTACTAGTCCTATCATACTCCTCTTCTAGATCCCCATATAAACTTATGGATCTGAAGTGATAGTCTATATCCCCTAGCTATACAGTAATTAGCACATTCCTCCATCCACTCCCTACTAGACCCAGTCCCCCCAGCTCCTAAAGGAGAAATTAGAACTTTAGCTCTAGTAGAATAATATTTAAGTACATGGTCCACAAAAGCCAAATCGGATCCATCTGATACAACAGCCTTTAATTGGTCTACCTCTCTAAGAGTTTTAAGATCCTCATAAATAGGCACTCCTTGAACCTTAGAAGACGGACATTTCAAATCTACTACCCAGCTATGAATTAATCTATTCTGAGATAGACGGACTATAGGAACTAATCCAGAAGTCTCTACTTCTATATCCATAAAAGGACAATCTTGAAGAAGTCTAGTAGTTAACTCCTTAAATCCTTCCATCTGCTCCAGAGGCTCTCCCCCAGTTATACAAATCCATTTAGTGGTCTTCCTAGAAATAGATTTTACTGCCTCTACAATAGAGTCTGTATCCATAATCTTGGATTTAAGATCTTTATCCCAAGTATACTTACTGTCACACCAGACACATCCTAAAGAACATCCCTGAAACCTTATAAAAGTTGTAGGCTCTCCTGTATGAATTCCCTCTCCCTGGATTGAATGGAAAATCTCACTGATAGCTATTTTAGTCATTCTCTATCTCCTAGAATCTAAACTTCTAATCCATCTATACACACCTACTAAAAGTAAAACCTCTCCACTCAAGACTAATCCAATAGAAAAATCTTTTGCTACTCCATTCCAAGCCAATCCCAGACCAGCCCACTCTAATATAAATCCAATCCAATAGATTTTTCCTAGGGTTGCCAACTCTTTCAAAACCATATTGAAGCCCCTAAAAATCTTAAACTTAACTCCCTAACCTGTTGACCTTCTTATAGACCAAAGACCTGAAACTATTATAAAAAGACTTCCTACTACCATTTCAAAAATGGGAAGAGAATTTTCTCCATAAAAAAGCTTAAGACCTATTCCAAGAATTAGAAGTATAACTCCCATAAAACCTATAACTTTGAATACCATATCCATACTATTTAGATCCAGACCATCTTAGAGACCAAAATCCCCAAGCCATTATCATAAGACCCCCAATTAAACTCCCAAAAGTTAGATAGAAGCTTTCTCCAAAAACTAGTCTACTCAATCCTCCAAAGACCAATAATCCAGCACCTAGTATTCCTATCCATCTAACTAGAGATTCTATTCCCATACTACTTAGACCTGGATCTCTTAAATATAGATCTAAATAATCTAGACCAAGCCCAAGGGCCTCCTGCCAAAAGAAATATAATCCCAGTAATGTCTACAACTATAAGAAGTCTACTATCTCCAAAAAGCTCTTCCCAAACCAGACCCCCAGCAAAAATCAAAAGACCCCATCCTGCTAAAGTTTCACTGGTCTTTAACATTACCGAATCCCTATCTAATATCCAAGATTATATTATCAAAGTGAGGATCCAGATCCCCATCCCCATAAACTACAACTCTAGTTAAGAAATCCGTAGCAGCAGTAGCATATAAAGGGACTCCATACCACTTACTAAACTGTTTTCCATTAGCAGTAACTTCCTCTCCAAACTTTACTATAAGAGTTTGCCATCCAAGATTAGTCATAAAAAGTTGAACCTCAATCTTAATAGCAGCTGAGGACAGGTCATGGGAATACTCAACTCTTATAGCCTGTCTATTAAGAAGATCTACTCTCCTCCTAGAAGAATTGTTTAGAATCTCAATTCCTTCCACAGGAGGATCTATAACTGTTATACCTGGAGACTGGAATATTATATAATTGGAAGTAGGATTATTCAAAGCCAAAGGAACTGGATAAATAAAACCAGGCTCCCCATTCTTTCCAGGCTGGCCAGGATTTCCTTGAGGACCTACCCCTCCATTAGATCCATCCAGACCAGGCTCTCCAATCTCTCCCTGGTCTCCCCTATCCCCTTTACTACCTTTAAGACCAGGAGCCCCTTCTGAGCCTGGAACTCCTACAGTCTCTCCTCTATCCCCTTTATCTCCTTTACCTCCAGGAGTTCCAGCATCCCCTTTATCCCCCCTTTCCCCAGTATCTCCCTTATCCCCAGTATCTCCTTTACTGCCCACAGTTCCTTGGGCTCCAGCCTGCCCAGCTTCTCCTCTAAATCCTCTATCCCCTACTACCCCAACAAGACCCGGAACCCCTAATTCCCCTTCTGGACCTCTTAAATTCTGACCTAAAAAGATTACTACTAACATAGCTAAGATTGATATAGCTATAGCTGCAACTGAAAGAACTTCAGCTCTGTTTTCTTGAAATTTCTCTATTAGCTCATCCATCTAAAACCTATATATCCTAATCCAAAAATAAGACCAAAAACCATTAAGACTCTAACCCATCCAGGCCACTTAGGTAGAACTTCCCCCATCATAGTCGCATACATACCTGCAGGACCCATCAGAGGATATCTATTAACCAATTCTCCTTTTTGGATCCTAGATTTTAATTTCTTTTTCCTATTCTCTCTTCCAACATTTACTTTATAGAAATCAGACAGATTAAATAGATAAGAGATTAGATCCCATTCTCTCTTACACTTCCCACAAGTCTTTTTCTGAAGTAGTCCCCCACAGCGATTATGCCTAACCTCATATCTACCAAAAATCATTCATCTAATCCTTTAAGAGAATTATCTTATCTCAGACAAGAGAGATCTTCCTCTTTAACCCTCTCCTCCCAGAAACGAAACTCTGTTCTTAGCTCCTGAACCTTTAAAATAAACTCCTCTCTAACCCCATTAAGCCTCTGACTATAGTAATCAGACTCTATCTGAAGATACCTCAAATTCTCATTAGCTACCTCTAATCCAATTTCCAACCTCTCATAATCTGTTAGTAACCCCTCATAATTCTTCAGGAGGTTTGGATTAGATTGAGAACATCCAATTAGAAGACCAGAAACTAACCCAACCATCAGAACTAAGATCCAAATCTTTGGTTTAGACATTCAAAACCTCTTTCCTAATCCACCCATAACCTATCTAAATAGGGCACAGCTGTAATGTTAAATATAATGAGATCTAACGACCTCTCCTTTCTAGGTATTTTGGTTAGTCTTTTAGTTTGAGTAATGTGGGATACAAATTTAATTTTTATTGGATTTTCTGTATACATCCTACTATACATAAGACTAAGACCTAGGAACACTATCTTTGGAATCCAATTTTAACTTGCATGTGGGATACAACGAGGTCTTAGACCTCTTCTTTTTAGTTTTGGTTACCTTTAAGAAGTACTAAACCTTACCCAGATATTAGCCTTTATCCAGTCTCCAGCTAGTCCCCTATAAGTAGGTCTTACCTTCTGCAAATCCTGAACCCTGGACTGGAAATTCTCAACCTTTAGTCTTTGAGACTCAATCCCCTTTTCTAATTCTATCTCCCTAGACGGCTTTAAACAGCTACCCAAAAGAAGAATCTTAGATCCAGTCTCTAAACATTCTTTATCCCTTTCCCACTTAAGATCTTCTAGATAAACTATAGCTTTCTGGAGATCCTCCTCTAGATCAGCTTCCAAGCCTGAAAGCTCACCCTGAGCTGAAGAAGCTTCTTCCAAAACAAACTCCTCAAAACCCTCTAGAAAAGCCTCCCCACAGTCTAAAGATAGAAGAACTTGGATCTCCAGAAGCTTAACCTCTGGAGTCTGGTCCAGGATACAGCCCTCTGGAAGACTATACCCAGAAATATCTCTAACCAAACTATAAGAGGTTTTAGGTCTCTCAAACTTTACTGAGATCTTAAATCTAGTAAACTCCGAAGTTAATCCAGAGACTATAGTCCAGGATAGGACCCGTAAATCCGATTCGGATTCTGGGTGAGGAGTACTAGTCTCCAAAACAGGAGTAAATAGACCTGATTCCTGAAAAAAGATGGTTGGATCCACAGTTGGATCTATAGTGTTAATAACCTTAGTAGGAGTTTCAGTTGGAACTACTTTAGCTTCTGTCTTAGTCCCCTGACAAGCCAATCCAAAAAGTACTACTCCTAAGACCAAGAAAAAAGATCCTATCCTCTGAAACCTTAATCCAGTCAACATCTATTTCCCTAAAATTTATCTAAAGAAGTCAGTATAGCTAAAGCTTTAGAGTCTGAAGACTCCACATAACAAGTGTCAGTTTCCCAAAACCGGATTGATATTCCCAAACTAGGTGGATATACGGTCTTAGGAAAGATCTCTAATATCCACTGGTGGAGATTCTCTTCAACCAACCTACAGATTAAATTAGCTAGAACCTCTGCAGTTGGGGGAAACTCTGATAGAACTACTAATTCTTCAGTAGAGATATTTGGATTTTTCCAATAGTCACAATGTGGATCTATATCCTGGAGAATAGTTTTATGGTCTAGTAGATCCATAACTGGGGTAATTAGTCTGGAAGAAATATCCCCAAAGTCCAAGACCATCCCAGTAGACTGAACCTTTCCCTCAATCTCAACTTCTACCCGGGCATTATGGCCGTGGAGCCGCTTACACTTCCCTGGATGGGTTGGAAGAGCATGGGCATAAGACAATCCAAAACTTTTAACAACTTTCATAGCTCTAATCCTTTTATAAACTATAGAATAGAAGGTCTTAAAGAAGTAACTATAATCTCATCACAGAATCTATCATATTCCGCCTGGCCTTTTTCTCTAATAAATCTATTCTTATTAAAAGACCTTTTAGGATACTGGGACTTCAAAATCCTTAATAGCCCAGTCATAAGCTCCCTAGTCCCAGTCTCCATTACCTCCCCAAACTCCTCCTTAGCAGAGTCTACCATAGCTGTACCCAAGTCTACAAAAGCCTTCCCCTGGATCCATTTTGCAGAAGTTTCAGGAAGATCTACTATCTGGAAACCTGAAAGATCAAGTTCTAATTCCTGCCAACAGAGCTCCTCAACCCTACATCCTTTACAGAGAGGATTTCTGATAGGCTTGGGTTCCCATCCATCCAAGATTATTGCATCTACCATCTCAATTATAGTAGCAGAATACTTTTCATCCTTTCTTTCCAAAATATCTTCTGGGTTAGAAGTTTCCTTATGCTTACAGAAGACTTGACATTCCTTAACTGGATAGGGCAGACCCTCTCCAGCCATATATAACTGAACTTGACACTTTATCTTAGGCTCAGACTCTAATCCTTCCCTTACAATAGACTTAAATCTACTATAGTTCATAGCCTTGACTTCCAAAAGTTTAGGAGTCGGGTATTCTAATCCTAATCTACCTTTATTTATTCCATCAGGATGACCCGGGACTTTAGCCCTTCCAACTGTAACTGTAAACTGAGCTTTTCCCGTATACTCCAAGACATACCCAGCCCTCCTAAGAAGACTAAGAACCATAGCTTCCTGGTAATGCCCATCATCCATAAGTAACTGCTGCCTATTCTCTATAGGTGGACCTAATCCAGTTTCCTGAGTTTCTAGAAACCTTCTATAGTTTAGATAAGTCTCCCTAGGACATGGAGATATAGAAGATATACCAAAATAATCTCTAAGAGGTCTATTAGTATATATATCTAATACAGCATTAGACAGTTCTCCCATTAGCCTTTACCCCATAGCTTGGACCCAGCTTTTTGGGCTATCCTCTTAAGATTCTTAAATCCTGATTTTAGTCTCTTGGACCTCTTTTTCTGAAAAGGGGACTTTCCTAACCTAAACCTAGCCTTGGGCATAAAACCTCCATCGATCACTTAATGCTTAGACCTCATACCTTTTCCTGCAGTCTTAACAACTACAAAATCACTTTTTCCCTTCTTTTCCATAGAAGCTACAAACCCATTCGCAGCTCTAAAAGAAGCTCTAATCTTAGTCTTTCCCTCTTTAATCTTAAACCGGCCTTCCTTAGTCTTCTTCCTTACAATACTAGGAACCATTTCTGGCCTCCAATCCATAAAGAGATAGCCCACATCTGGGAAGCTTTAAAGTCAGATCCAAAGCTTTGGAATAGATATCCTCAGTAGCCTCTATCCACTTTACTGCAGGAGTTAGTAGATATTCTCCTCTATATAACTCTTCCAAAGTTTCTATATCTTCTACAGTCTTTGGTCTAAAGACTATCCTATCTACTTTCTTAAGAGTGTAGTAATTGAACTTAGACTTCTCTCTATAGATAACTATAACCTTATCTAAGTTATTTATCCAACTGGGAGTAGAACAATCCCCATCAATCTGGACCTCTATTGGCTTTCTAAAAGCACCCAACCCCTTCAAAAAGGAGCCGAGACCTTGGACTACTTCAAACCCAACAAAGAACCTTTCTACCTCTTGGATCTGGCTTAGAAGACTAGCTAATAAGCTATCCATAGTCTCTGATCCAGTTTTTACTTCTATATGCAAACTAGGAAATCCCTGGTTCCCACCTGAGTTCCTAATTCCTATATAGGACCTAGCTATATCCATCCGTACTCTCCCTCAAAAAAAGTTTCTAAGGAATCTCCCTCTAAACAAGAGTTAAATCCATCTGCAACTCCCATAAGAAAAATCTTCCACCTGGATCCATCCAATCTAATACTATTTCCAATCTTACTTTGGCCTATATCTACATACCCAGACCTCATACAAGTAGGTAACCTCTTTAGAGGCCCTAAAAGCTTATCTATTGAAAAGGGTACAGACTGGACCCTTAAAAACTGAGTAAGATACTCAGACTTAGATCCACAATCTGCACAGGTTATAGATCTATAACACTTAGGACAAACTAAAGCTGACTCCCTATCCTGAGATAGCCACTTAATTACTTCTGCATAGAATACGCATTTGGACCAGGCTATCTTCTCCCCAAAGACCTCCTTGACCATTAAATAGTCTTTAGCGGAAGACTTATCTAAAACCCACCCAGAAGGAAACTCTCCATAATACCCATCCTTAATTCCAACTAGGAGGAATCCATCCGTCCCAAATAACCAGCTTTCTCCCTCTAATTCTATCCTGTTTAGCCTACCTACTAGAGGTCTAGACCGGGTATCTGCTCCTTTAGAGATAGAATCCAGCCAGTCTTGTACCTCTATAATTTCCTTTGGAGTTCTAGAAGTCATTTAATCCACCTACCTAACCTAAAAGTGGAATCCCTTCCAACATTAAGATTATAGAAAGTATACCTTATATCCGGATTATAGGAAAAACCAAGAAGATCTTCATAAGAGGCTATCCTCCCAGACTTTACACTACACCAACTCCACAACTCCTCATATCCAGTTTTCTGTAGATACCTTATCAACCACCAAAAAGTATCTCTATGAGAGGCCCCCTGCATACAGACTGCAACTTTGTGCCTATTCAGAGCTCTATGAAGAAGACTCTCCAAAAGGAACCTAGGAATTCCTTTAACTTCCTCCACAAATAGGATATCATCTAGATTGTTAATAGGATGGTAATGATAATATCCATTTGGTACGTCATCTATAGTATGTACCAAAATATTGGGTAAGTGAGGTCTTAAATACTCCTCTGATTTTTGGTAATCCATAAGATGACCAAAACTTCTACCTTGAGACAGAATCCACTGGAGATCCTGCTCTCTGGCTATCCTGATCTGACCTTTTCCCGGAATAGTCTCTACCATCCTTACTCCCCTCCTCTAACTTAATCTTCTTCTCTAACATCAGAAAATAGGCATAAGTATAGAAAGCCCCCATAGCATTTTCTCTAACCTCATCCTCTGGTTTATCCTTACCAGGCATCCCCATATTAAAGAGATCAAAGACTCTAGAAGCTTTTCTTATAGTCCCATTTCCTAATCCCTGTAATCCAGTAGTAGACCAATCTTGGGAGTATCTAGTCTGATCTACCTTTACCTGCTCCCTTATTATGTCAAAGATCTCCTCCATAGTATCATCAAACTCAAAGCTTCTAGTAAAGGGAATAACTCGTCCAAACCTTAAAGCAGTTAGCTCCTTACCTATGACCTGCTCTTCCATACTAATAACCCGTATCCACAGCTAAAGAAGACTGATAAGATCTACCTTTTAGATTCCCATTAGGAAAGTCCAAAAAGTCTTCATCCAAAGGCTTTCCCGGATTAGATAACATACCTGCAGATCTCATAGCTAGAGTCTTCCGTCTACATCCTGGACACCTATAAAAATCTCTTTTAGATCTATAACCACAGGGAATTCCCCAATAACAACTATAAAGTATCTCGAAAGGAATCTGGTATTGATCTAAAAGCTCTCCTCCAATATCCTCAACAGTAAGATCCTTAATAGGTAGACTTAAACGGATCTGTCCCCTAGTAGAGACCTGGAGAACCTTCCCTAATAGATCCGAAATCTCATCCGGATTGCAATCTGGACCCACATCCCCTTTATGTAGACCCATAGCTATATACTCATAATCATTTCCATGAGTATAAGCCCACATTGCAGCTAGTCCAGCTATAGCCAGGCTTCTACCCCAAACACTACCTATTCCTTCCTCATCTCCCTCCTCTTGTACTCTAATTATAACTAGATTTGGAAACCTTAAAAAGGCACAGACCTTCAAAACAGCTTCCTCCTCCATAGAATTAGACCACTGTCCATAATCTATAAAGATAGGTTGGACTTTCTCCTTCTCATCCACAAACTTAGGATTAAGCTTGGCTAGGACCAAACTTGAATCCAATCCTCCAGAAAGTAATACTATCCCCTTAGTAGCTATGTCCATATCTAACCTTAGCCTTCTTCCTTTAAAAGATTTGGATTTTCCTTTATAAAAGACTTTATCCGTCTAACAGATAGTCTAACAGCTTGCTGAGGAGTCTCCCCCGGACTGGATAAATACTTCTCAGCCTCTTCAGAATTCTCAGTACGGATCAAAGTTACTAAATCCCCATCTGGACCAGATTCTACTCCTGCAACCCATCTAGGTCCAAAATTTTTAGGGACTTCCCCCTCAAAACCTATCTTTACTGGATTAGCATACCATAGATCAGTCCATCCATACCTATTCATCATTTTAGTAATATAATCCATCCCTAACCAATCCCTTTTCCAGTCCCTCTCCCCATATCCATTATCCTCTGAACTACCTCTAGAGAAGCTGAATCCAATATAAGAACAGAATCCCCAAATACTTGGATATAGGGCTTAATTCCAGGCTCCTCTAGAACCTTATTCATAGCCTCCATATCTTTAGCAGCCTGTTCAGCCTGAATTACATAATTTGGACTAGTCTTAGACTTTCCAATAGGATAGGAATCTGCCTCCCCTCCAAATACCTTGGAATTTATGCCTTTCGAACCAAAAAGAGGATAACGCCTAAATCTTCCAAACATTTAACATCCCTCTATCCAATCTCTATTTATAACACCTAAAGTTACCTTCTCTGGGATTCCCCCCCTAGTATTAAACTCTCCTATAACTTCTAAACATACAGGATTCAAAGCCTCTCTAAAATCCCTATATATAAGAGTAATTAACTCCTCATAGAAGTGACCTTCATTCCTAAAAGACTCTATATAGAATTTCACAGACTTAAGTTCTAAACAGACTAATCTAGGAATATACCTGACTGAAAGCTTACAAAAATCTGGATGTCCCGTAACTGGACATAAAGAAGTTAATTCCTCAGAAATCCACTCTACTAGATAATAATTCCGTCTCTGGCCTTCCCCCACTGAGACTTCCGGACTTTGGAAGGTATCTAATTCCTTACCTGAAGGACAGATAATAGTTTCTAATCCCTCAGCCTTAGAAACTGAAACTTCCCCTAATTTAGGTCTTCCTTCTACCATTTAGAATGTCTCTCCAAATCTAGAATCTAGTCCAGATCCTGGACTTATAAACTTTCTTAGAACAGCTATATTCCAAGAGCAATCTGCTAAAACATCTTTCCTAGTAGGAGATCCTATATCCTTCGTCTCTTCTGTATAATCAATATAAACTCCCTTAGGAAGTAAACACTGCCTTAGAAATCTTCTTCTATGAATCGCATTTAGAAAAGGAGCCCCTGTATCCAAAGATACAACTTTAGGAAAATACCCACTATAGTACTGAACCTCCTCCAAAGTATTCAATCCCAATAGATGCAGACTCCTCAATACAGGAAACTTTTCTAGAAGTCTGGTAACCACATTTACCCGACTATCAGCCAACATTCTTAAAGGTTCAGTTCTCTTTCTCATCAAATCATAAGGAATACAGATTTTAGTGAATCCTAGATTTACCACAGATTGGGTATAGTCTAGAACTTCCAGTATAGTACTACCTTGAATTACTGGAACTAGCTTTTCCCTTTTCCATAAATCCAAAGAAGACATAAGAAGATCCCAAGACTTCTCACTATTATTCAGTATATCAGGAGGAATTATATATTCAGCCTTAACTAGTTTAATAATCGTATCCATATCCTTCAGAGATCTAGGAGTTCCTTCCTCATTAACTCCACTATCAACCACTATAGTCCTAAAAGGTTTTACCTGCTTAAGATGTGTATAGAAAGCCAAATACTCGGGATTATCCATAGCTACATTAGTTAGGACCCATTCAAAGTCAGTTAAGGATGAAATCTCTTGAAGATAGGAAGGAGACCCTTCCATTGCTAGTTGCATTAAGAGTAGCTTTCCCTCCTCAAAATTATAGTCTTTACTTCATCCAAAGTCTCCTGGATCTTCTGAAGTCCCAATCCCATGACCTGAACCCTTATTCTCTCAACTAAACGCTTTGTTTCCTCCAAAGTAAGTTCTATACTACAACCTAAATCCAAACTGGAATCCAGTAAAGATAAGCATCCTGAAGGAAGAAACTCAACTATCTCCAACCCAATATCCCTCTTAAGGATTCTCTCCCCATCCTTAATAACTATAAACAACTCAATTCCCCTCTAGTAACCATAGTTTGAACCTTTAAAGGTTGAAGAACTCCTCTAAATCTCATACACCCATGAGATCCTATAACCTTTACCTGGACTCCTTTAGGCTTAATCCTTTCAAATAATTGGTCTGCTAACTCCCTAGTATACATTTCCTGCATAATAGGTCTCTTCCCCAGAATAACCGCTATCCTAGCAAATTTAGACAAACCTAAAACTCTACCCTCCCCTGGACTATAAGATATATCTACCCTATACTCACAAGGAAGAAGGTGATGAGGACATAAAGTCACTACTTGGATATCTGGAATAGTCATTACCTCAGCATATCCATCCTCAAACAACTTAGTATGTCTATCCAATTCCGTCTTAATCCTTTCTGGACTCCAACATAACTCTCCAAACATCTGAACCAGTCTATCTATAGTTCCTTGAAACTGTTTAGCTCCATCCCAAGAAGCATATATAGTCTCTAGATGACCTACTAGAGGGGCCAGTCCCTGTCTCCAGTCTGTATCTACCACTATCTAAACATTCCCCCTCTTTTAATCCTACCAATACTATAAAACCTTTCCACCATCTCAGTAGTCTTGGACTCTAGCTTATCCTCTATATCCTCTCCTAAATAAGGCTTGAAAGAGAATTTCTTACCTGGAGGTCCTATAACCTCAATCCCCTCATAAGAGCATTTAGGACACTCAGACCCCTGAGCTGTTATTCCCTTTAATAAAAGGACTGTCCCCTTCAATCTGCAGTTAGGACATTTAATCCTTACAGGATAGAATCCAGCCTCATATAAGTCTTTTCTAAGCTCTTTATCAATAGCTTTCCTAGCCTCAGCCTCATTTTTATAAATCTTAGTAGAGTTTCCAGTCTGAACTCTCTTATAATAATTAAGTCCAAACCAGACTCCAACTACAAGAACTATAAGTATACCTAAATTTACTGGATCAGCCATTCCTAACTCTCATAAGATATAGGATCAACTAAATCCAAATCAGAAAAAGCCTGCTTACGGATTCTACAAGAGTCACATTGTCCACAAGCTTTATCCCTTCCATAATAACATGAATAAGTAAGATCAAAAGGCACTCCTAGTTCCTGACCCAGCTGAACTATCTCCATCTTTGACAGATGGATAATAGGAGTTACAATTTCTATTAAATCTGCTTGAGGATCTCCGGTATTCTGTCCCCTAGCTAAGTTTAGGGCTTCCTCCATTGCATAGACAAACTCAGGCCTACAATCTGGATATCCACTATAATCTATAGCATTAAATCCAGTATATATATACTTAGCCTTTAGAACTTCAGCTAGAGCAGCTGCAAAAGTTAAGAAGATAGTGTTCCTTTGAGGAACCCAGGTATCTGGAATATTGGATTCAACTCCCCCAGTCCTAGGCATTGCCACAGATCCTAATATAAGAGAGGACTTATTCCCAATAATACTATCTATAGGAAGCTCAATTACCCTATGACTGTCTACATTCAAAAGTGCAGATAACCTTTTAGAAGCTTCCAACTCCTTAATCATGTGTCTTTGTCCATAGGCAAAAGCTACTGTATTAAGTAGCATTCCAGAGGCTTTTATGGACCAAGCCGTTACAGCTGAATCCAATCCTCCACTCAACATAATTACTGCTGTAGTCATCTATTTAATCTCCCTCCAACTTAGACTTTATCTAACAGGTGTAGCGTAGAATAGTTCTTTTACTTTAGATCCAAAACCCAGAATCTCTGCAAGATCCCCTAAAAGCTGAGATTCCTCTTTAGTAAAAACTACTTGACTCCAAGAACCTCTCCCAAAACAAGCCTTTGATAGATTTAAAGACCTTATAGCATTCCTAGCTATAGCTCTGACCTTCCTTTCAGAACTCTCCTCCTGAATCCTATTTAAAAGAGGTAAAAACTTATGATACCAATCTGTCTGGACTATAACTGATCTTAAATTAGGCATTAATCTCAGCTCCCAAAGATTCTAGATCTGGAATAAATCCATACAAAGCTCCCAATAGCTCTGGAACTGTAGAAGCCTCTACATATCCTAAAGCTGCTCTGGACATTGCCACATAGTAAACGTTTATTTCCTCTCCAAGCTCCTGCCAAGCTTTCTTCCTAGGTTTCCAACCATATAGAATTACATTAGAGAATTCTAAACCCTTACTGGCATGAATAGTCGAAACTTGAATCCAGTTACTCCCCTTATAAATCTCTTTCTTAGGACCAAAATCGTTGGATCCAAACCGGACTTTATGACCTATCCCCTCAGATTCCAAAGTAGAAGTTACAGTATTAACCGCATCATTACTACGGCATAGGATAGCAGTTATTCCATTATCATTAACTCCCTCAGATCTCAAACCTCGTGGATAGACCTCATTCAACTTGGATACAATTCTAGATACAGATCTATAATTAGCCTTTAGTCTAAACTCCCTACATCCCTTAGACTTTAGTAAAGGAACTACTTCAGATCCAATAGCTCCTCCATATCCATAAATAGATTGATAAGGATCTCCCACAGCAAAGAGATGATCTCCTACTAAAGAAAAGACCACCTCTAACTGCTCTGCAGTCAAATCCTGGACTTCATCTATTAAAACCCACTCAAATCTATCCTGGCCCCTCTGAAGATACCTGGCTAGAAGATCGTCATGGGAGTCTTTCCAACCTACTACACTATGACAAAAAGAATGAATAGTTCCAGCAAAGATTCCAGGAATCCTATCCCTTATTTCCTGAGCTGCAGCTCTAGTAAAAGTAAGACATATAAGATCTACTTTATCTCTAACTAAACCCAAAGCTTTAGAAGTCAAAACTCTAGTTTTCCCAGATCCAGGTCCAGCTATACATATAGCATTTCCTCTGGACTGGACGACTTCACTCTGTTCCTTATCTAGACCAATTTGGGGAGAGGACTCGTCCACTTAAAAATCTCCTTTAGCTCCTGACCAGCAAGCCTAGATCCCCTATCTTACTGGCCAGGAGGTTAGAACCTTATAGACATCCAGAAACTGGTCTAGAAGCTGGCCTCCCCAGCTGCGGATTCTGCCCCTTCAGTCGATTCCGTATCAGCTTGGACCTTGGCTTCCTTCCATTTGTAGGCGGAAAGGGTCCTTCGGATCTGAGATCTCTCATTCCCTTGGTAGGTGGAATTCTGGGCATACATTACCAACTGGACGCCCAGATAAGCTTCAGGTTTTAGCTTGAACTTTCCAGACTCCTTTAGCTTTTCTGGATCTTCCCCAACAGAAACTAAAAGACCCATAAAAGAGAATAAGGCATTAGGCTGTAGAGAATAGTCCCTAGTCACAATCCGACCTAAGAAAGCCTCCTCCCCCTCCCTAGTCTCTACCACCTCTACTTGAACTGCTACCTTCTGGTTCCCACTCTTAGCTGTTCCAGTCTTCATCTGGGTAATCATACAAAGGTAGGGCACATCCTGGAGCACTGGATCAAAGTTCTTTACAACACTGAAGTCCATTTCTATCTCAGACTCTGAATCCTCCACCTCCAGAGGAGTATCCTCTCCATCCTGGACTTCCTCTTCTGCTATTTCACTGACCTTATCTTCTTTAGGCATAAATTAAGACATCTCCCAAAAATCTAATTAGATTTCCCCTTATCAGTGGATGCTGCAAGTCTCTTCCTAGCAGTATCTTGCTTGACAAGCTCTATTAGTAAAGCTTGGACTTGGCCTCCTGTAAGCTCGGTTAAGCTCTTTTTCCCTGAATTAATCTTATCCTGAGCCTTAACCCACTTGTCTAATTCCTCCTCACCCATACCCAACTCGGTGGCCCTAAAACGGATAGCTTTTAACTGAGTCTCATCTAATCCTCCTTTAGATTGAGTAGCTTCTCCAGATCTTCCATATAGATCTCCAGCAAAGCCCAGAAGAGAAGCCGCCTTCTTCATGGCATCAGTTGAAGCGGACTTCAGATCATCTGCTAAATCAATTACCTCTCCAGACTTAGAATTTGAGGCCCCATACTTCTTAATATCTGCTCCTCCATAAGCAGACTTAGTAACAGTTATAACCGTCCCGTCGTCCTGGTAAGATCTAACCGTTAATATTCCTCTAACCCAAACCTGGATAGATCCCAGACCTTCAGCTTGGATTTCCCAATCCCAATTATATCCAAACACTGAGTTTAACTGCTCAATCATCCAGCTTCCAGTTACATACTGGAGAACCATTTTCCCTCTGCCTTCCCTGGTATAGATAGCCCCTTTAGGGGTCTTCTTATCCATTAGAGAGGCCAAAGACTTTTCAAAGGCTATCTTAGTATCAGTCTTATACTTCTCACTTTCAGAAGACTTCTCAAAAGGAATTAACATCCAGATCCAGTCTTAGTAAAAACTTTAGCTAAAGCTATATCTACAGACTCAGCCTCTGGATTTACTTGATGAGTCTTAGCCCTAGTCCTTAGAATAGTAATAGGAAAAGTATTATCTTTATTAGAGGCCAAGAATAGTTTAAGAGCTTCAGTTACAGCCTTAGATCTACTCTCAGACCTAAGCCTATAGGTATTCCCCAATAGAAAGACATCAAAGACTAAAAGTTCCAGATCTAAAGCCTCATCCATATATACTTATCCTTCCTATAAGTCCCCTAGACTAGGAACAGTAGCTTCCTTTAAAAACTTCATATATTACAAATTCATTATAACATTTTAATTTGGATGTGTCAACTTTTTGAAAATGTAACATTTTGAAATATTGAAATCAAAAGACCCCCAATCTCTAATCTCCTATAGTACTGTTATATTTTTAGATAGGAGTACCCCGGAACACTAGGGGATTAAGCATTCCGGGGTACAGGAGGGAGAGTCTATTTAAAAAGGAATCTACTTCTTCCGTCTCTTAGTTCTAGGAGCCTTAGCCTTCTTTCCCTTCCTCTTATATCCATCTACCCTAGTTCCATCAGACCTTCTGTACCCTTTAATCATCATCTTTAATCACCTTCCTAAAAATTCTAAGGTATCCTGCAGTGTCCACTAAATCCTAAATTGTCTATAAAACCTCCTAAACTATAATAGACTGTCTTAACTAGAAAATTAATCTAGCCTCCTAGACTCTTCCCAAGGATGGATAGAAGGATTTAGATTTCCAAAATTAAAGTAATTCCCTAAGCTCAGCCAATATATATTCCCTTAGAGCCACCTTCTCCTGAGGGGACATCTGCATCTCCTCTCTAACTCCTTCAGGTCTGAGACCAAAAGTTCTAGCAGTTCTGGGTAGAGTTTGGGTAAGCTGTCTAAGAAAGTTCCTCTTTTTAGAACCCCTGGCCTTGGACACCTCCCTCTGAGCCTTATAGGCCTCTTCCTCAGACATTCCAGTATATTTAGTCTTAGAAGCTGTTAAGAATCCAAGCTCAGCTAGAGCCTCCTTATCAGCGTCTCTCTTAGTTTTGGACCTCTCTTTGGCAGCCTCTTTCCTAGCTGTAGGAGACTCATACTTCTTACGGGTGCCTCTTCTACCCATTTCCCGTAATAAAGCTCTCTTCTTCTCAGCCTTAGTCAGATTAGGATTTCCTAAAATTTCTTGTAACCTACTTTGAGGAATACTGGATAGATCCTCTATTCCCTCCCCAGTAAGCTCTTCCAGAAAGGATTCTCCAGATCTGTACAAAACCGGTAAATTTGAAGAGGATCCAACTTCCCCTGAGCCCTCTGGAACCTCAGACTTCCGCTTTTTTCTAGGCATCTCAACAAACCTTCCTTTTATAGAATAGGAAACTTGGATCTCTTTCCGGATCCACCTCTGCCCTGGACTCTACCTATCTTAGTTTCAAATCCTCTGACTTTTCCTAAAGGAGAAGATCCAACTCCCCTAGGCTTGGATCCAGCTACTTTTAATCTACTTCCTTCCTGTCTAGGAAATCCTGATCCTGCAGAAAAGAACTGGCTCCTTAGCTTCCCACCACCAAAACCCATTTCCCTAAGGGGACCTCCCTTAGCTCTAGGAGTCTTAGGAAAGTCTCTAATAACTGCCCCCTGGATAGGAGTAGATCTAATGCCTCCAACTACTCCTTTAGATAGGGAAACTCCTAATTTAACTGCCCTAGACTTCTTAGAAGGATTAAGCCTAGATCTAGTAAGTTTAACAGTCTCAAGCTGCTTCTGGTCATGTTCTATCTTAAATTTATGCTCTAGTATCTCTCTTTCTAGAAGACTGGTAGACTTAGAAATAGGCTGTTTACTCGGATCAGGTTCCCATCTTCTATTCTGCTTATTATAGGAAAGGGGGTGTCCAACCAAAGGTATACCTAACCTCTGAGCTTCAGCTTTTATCTCCCTATCTCTCTTAGAAGCATCTACAAACTTCTCAAATAATAGCTGTCTCTGAGACGGAGGAATCTCCTTCTTAAACTCTCCAAAGGCAAAATCCCACTGCTCCGGAGTTAGACCTAAATGTCCTGGATAAGCTTCAGTAAACTGCCTCTTTAACTCTTTCTCATACTCACGCTCCCAAAAGACTTTTTCCTCTCTTATGGAACTGAACTTCTGTCCAGCCCACTTCCCAACTTTGGATCCTAATCCTCCAAAGAAACTGGACTCAGTCTTCCTAAAACTTTCATCCCTAACATCCTCAGGAATAGGACCTCCAGAAGGAGGAGACTCTGGATCCCCAGAGGCTCCATAATAGGAACCAGACCCATCCCCAGAACCTCCCCCGGGTCTTCCAGCTTCTCCTTCAAAGTCTTGACTCCCTGAGCCTTCAAAAGTCTGTTCCTCAGAGCCCACAAATCCGGAACTAGATGGATCTGAGACTGTAGGCCCAAAGGTTTCAAATCCAGACTCAAGACTTGGATCAGGGACTTCCCCCTCCAACTGTCTATTTCTAGGTCTAAATCCAGCATCTGTGGATATAGGCCCTGGACTTATAGCTCTAGCCAGACTAGTGGAAGCTATAGCTGCCCTAGGAGTTCCAGACTCTAATCTGGATCCTCCTAAACTACCAGTCTCCAAAGCTGGGCTGACTCCTCCTATAGCCCCAGGACCTAAAGCTTTAAGCTTTCCAATAGTTTTATCTTTAATATCTTTCTCAGATTTAGGTTTTCTAAGCTTATCCCAGAATTTCCTTATCTTACCAGCCATGCTCTAGAGCCTCCTTCTAGGACCAAAGCTTTGTCTACTAATCCTTCCAATCTTAGTATCCAAACCTAATCTAGATCCAAATAAAGGTCTAGATCCCTCAAACTCTTTAGATGTATACTTAAAAGTCCCAGGTCTGGGTTGAGGTTGAGCTCTTCCCCTAAAAAGACTCTCCTCTTCTGAATCCTCTTCTGGGACTTCCATTTCTGGAGATCTTTGAGGAAGCCCCCTCTCTGGATCTCCTCCAAGTTCGAATTCCTCATCAGGTCCAGAACTGGAAGATTCTAGTCTATAATCCAAATCCACATCTACTGGAAACTGGCCAGACTCTATCCGGTCTATAAGGATAGACTTACGGAAATCTCCTCTCCCCCCCCAAGGAAGTAACCCATTACGAGTCAAGTAATCCAAATAGGTAGTACGAGCTGACCTAGTAGACGGAGCTGTGACTTCAGCCTTGACTTCCACTGGTGATGTTATATAATAAGTTGCCATAAAATTACTACCTTAAGACCTTAGTCTCTAGTCTCTAGAAAAGTTCCTGAAAATGGAGCTCCTTCCCTATCCTCAGCTAAGCCTCTATCCAGTTGAGAAGTATCCTTCTCATTCATATAGTCTCTATATACTTTCATCCTTAAAGAACTTAACCTTTCAGGTTCAAAACTAGGTAAAGTTCTCTGTCCAGTAAACTGTTCTATTATAGAAGAGACTCTAACCGGTCTGCCCTCTACATATAAATCAGCTCTACCCCCTCCATAAACCTTAGACTCCCGTCTAAGATAAACCATTTCTTCCCCATCAGGCCCTATACCTTCAATTACAAAAGTCTTTCTAGTAGCTAGTGGCTGGCCAGATTCCCCCTAAATGATCTCTAGATCCCTTAACTAAGGAAACTGTGGCAAAATCGTCAAAGTCTATACCCAAATTCTCTTTTAGAAAGAGAATATTCCTTTTAGTTAGAATACTCAAATTCTCAAAAGATATGGTATAACTATCCGGATCTATATATAGATCTCTATTAAATCTTTTAACCATTTAGCAACCTCTCTCTACTTTTTAGACCTAACTACAATCATCCAGACTGTAACTCCTTCATCAACTCCTCAAAACTTATAGACTCCTCTTCCCCACTGATAGGGTGAGTAATCTTAGGAGCCTTCGGATCTAGACTTTCTCTTAAATACCCAATCTGAAAAGGCTGTCCATCTATATATAGATAAGTCTGTCCAGCTCCAGGAGATTTAGTTTCCTTTCTAAAGAAAACCATTTCCTCCCCATCTGGACCTATTCCTTCTATAATAAAAGACTTAGCTAGACCCTTAACCTCTCCTCCAGACCAGACCTGCCTAACAGGTATTACTGTAGCTTGATCATCAAAATCAATGCTTAGATTCTCTCTTAAAAACTGTAGGTTCTGTCTAGATCTAGAAGATAGATCCTCTACAGACACAGTATAACTATCAGAGGATATATACCTATCCTTATTAAACCTTTTAGCCACTCTGAAGTCTCTTCTGAAGCCTATCTATAGCTGTATTCAGAATCTGAACAGATTTATCTCCCAGATCCTTTGTATACTCCTTATTTAGCAAAAACTTCAACTCGCCCTCATCTATTTCCCAAGATATAGGCTGAGGAGTTTTTGGCTCACAATCCGAACATAGAACTTTACCTTTTCCAGTTAGTGTCCCCTCAGTAGAAGGATCATGACATTGAGCACAAGTAAGATAATGGGCTCTAGTCCCTGTAAAGTCCCTACCCCCTTCTCCTAAAATCCCAGAAAGTAAGCCTCTTCCCGGAGAATAGTGAGAATAAGGATCCTCTGTAGTATATATTGGTCCACAATGAGCTGACTCTGTCTTACGGCCTACTCCATAGAATAGGGACCCATATTCCTCTCCACAATCTTTACAAACCTGAATCCCTCCCCCCATATAAGGAGAGACTAGAGCTGGAGTTTCCGGAATTCCACATCCACATTCTTCTGCATCTTCGTGGTGGTGGACATTCACAAACTTAAAAACACTACCAGGAGACTGAAGACTTCCCAGTTTCTTAATCTTAGCCTGTCTACGCATATAGGCTTCCTGTCTAATAGGGGCAGCCTTCTTCTCAGCCTCGATTTCCTCTAGCCTAAGTCTCTTTCTCTCTATAGCAAAAGGTCTATCGGCCCTCTTCCTCACAGCTTCAGCAGCTCCAGTATCAGCTCTGGTCTTAAGAAGTTTTTTAAGATTCTGTCTAGCTTGGTCTTTATCCACCATACCCTATCTACCTAACTAACCTTATCTACTATAAAACTAAATCTACTTATCTAATTCAGAAATTAGAATCTCTTCTCCTCTCCTAACCTAGAGTCCTAACCTAATTTAAAAATCCCTCCAAAGATCTACTTACCTAGGTCTCACCCTCCAAGCCTCCAGATCAGACTTAGATCCTCTCCCTTCCAACTCTCTGGCTTTACGTCTTTCATAAGCTGGAGTACTAGGACTTGCCACAAAATTTCTTCCAGTAAACTCTCTTATAATCCTATTTACAGCTATAGGAGACCCATCTATATAGAGATTAGTTCTATAGGAGTCTCCTGCAGGTCCAGTCAAGAGAACCATCTCCTCACCATCAGGACCTGTACCCTCCACAAAAATAGACTCTATAGATGGAATTTCTCCAGAGGAATAAGGCTGGCCTACTTCTCTAGAGGCCCTAATAGCAAAATCATCAAAATCAATACCTAGATTATCTCTAAGAAACTCTATCTTCTTTCTAAAAGTTTTAGACAAACTTTCAATAGAAATTTCTGTCCCTCCATCAGGAGCAAAGTAATCTTTATTAAATCTCTTAACCATTAGATCCTCTAATTCCTACTATAAGTCTCAAGACCTTCCCCAGAATCAGACCAATCCGTAAATCCTTCTAGAGACTGGCCAGAGGAAGATCCTCTACTCAAATCCGAATGAAACTCAGTCCATAGACCTAAA
>SDBT01001714.1_pt1 | contig 38986 bp, 33 predicted proteins | sample 2277101 | NCBI WGS metagenome assembly SDBT01 (sample SAMN10404973, study PRJNA504765) | marine sediment metagenome | isolation source: marine sediment core GS10_PC15, 103 cmbsf | place: Arctic Ocean: Southern Knipovich Ridge | collected 2010 | reverse complement strand
TCGTGGTTGGAGCGCAGATTTTGGATTTCACCGGTCCAAGCATCCACATCGTCAGGTGGAAGGAGTATGGCGTTTTGCGGGTTGAGAACCTCTTTTAAAACTTGTAAGTTGCTGGAAATGATAGCTCGACCGCATGCCATGTATTCGAAGAGTTTCATGGGACTCAGATAACGGGAAATATCACCGCCCGAAGAAGCCGCCACTTTGTGCTGGTAAGGCATCATCAGAACGTCGCAGGCTGCTTGGTAAAGAGGCAGTTCCGCGTTGGGCACAAAACCAACCAGGATAATATTGTTTATTCCCATGGATTGAACATCGTTTTCCAATCGCCTGATTTCTGCCGGTTCGCCTCCAACTAGCAGGTAGGTAATGTCTGGAGTGCAGGTCGCCATTTTTAGGAGCAGGCTCATGCCGCGGCCGCGATATAGATGCCCAGTGTAACCTGCCGTAAAACATTCGGGTGAGAGAGTTGAATCCCTCAATTCGCTTTGGGATAGCAACTCGCGGGCGTCGGTTGGACCAGGCAAACCGGCATACCGGTCTAGGTCTACACCGTCTGGGGCGATGATAGTGTATGGAGGGGTTAGCGGTGAGTTGAATTCCTGTGCAAGGTCTTGCGCCAGGGACTGGGTTATCACAACCAGCCTGCGAGCTCCTGCCCCTTTGAGGAAGCGGCGAAATAGCCGGGTGCCGAAAGACCCGTGGGGGAAGTCGTGAATTTCAAAGACCACAGGAATTTTAAGAGTGCTGGCAAGAGCGGCGACCTGGGGTAGGCGTGTGTAGATCAAATCCGCCCCCCATCGTCGCGCCCATAAGATCGCCTGTAAGCTGAAGTCGTAACGGCGCAGGGTTGGTCTGGCGGGAAACCATGTAATTGGAAATTCTTTCTGAAGACCATAGTGGTGAGAGAGTGTATCCCAAGAGTGCATTAAATTGGGTGTGTCGGCTGTACGAGCATCGCGGACCTGGTTGTTGCTAATATTTTCAACCGGTACAGCAAGGTGCACGTTGTGACCGAGGTTGACCATCGCCTGAGCCATTTTCATCACCTGGATTGTGTTTGCGCGCCGTGCTGGAATCTGGCTGGGAGCGACTACGGCAATTTTCATGTCTGGGCACTCTTTTTATTCATCAAGGAACGTATCTTATATACATAAATAATTGAGTTGGCTATGTAATATCCGGACAATAATACCGCGCTCGCCAGAAATCCGAATCGAGGTACCATGAGGATGATTAAAAGTACCTTGATCCCTGCCAGCACCAGGTTGACCTTGGCGGGAAAATCGGGATGCCCCAAGGAGAGCAGGGCTGCACGCCGCCAGTAGAATGTATTGGAAACCAAGAGACCCAACAGCAGGATGAGTAACGCCGGGTATGCCGGCAGGTATTCGGGAGTGTAAATATAGCGTATGATAAGCGGACCAAGGAATATCAGACCAATTGTAGCCGCGAAAGTGTAACTCCCCGCCAAAATGGAACCCTGGCGCATTATGTAGCGTATATTCCCCCAATTTTTCTTATCCGCCTGGCGAGAGATTTCCGGATATGTGGATTGCGTTAATGGGGTGATTGGTAATTGAACGATATTTGCAAGAGACAGAGCCAGCTTGTAATACCCTGCTTCAAGGGGAGTGCGGAAAAAGGAGACCCATAAAATCTCGCTGTCTTTAGTCACCAGGCTGATAGTTGCGCTTATGTTCGTGTTTACGGCGAAATGAGCGAGTTCGCGAAATTTATCCCTCAGTAACCTCATTGGGACTTTCCACCATTGATAACCCCATTGGCGGGTTGCAAGAAATACCGCTGCCAGGGTTATACCCATAGCACCGATTATCTTGCCGATTAAATACGAAAACAGGATTTCCTTCAAACCGCCTTGCGCTATATAGGTAATGGTTATTAACGTCAATGTGATAACGCTCTGCCCAATGTTTACGATCGCTATCCGGCGAAACCTGTCGAAAATTTGTAACAGACCTATTGAACTCTCTGTAATGAAATTAGCGGGAATAACCAGCCCGTAGATCATAAATAGACTGGTTGTACTCGGGTCCTTGGCGAGGTATTTTGCGCCGAAAGGTGCCAGCAACAGAATTAAACCAAATGCTAAAATCGAAGTAAGCATCTCGACGATAACTGCAAGCTTAAAAACCGCTGCCGCATGCTGGTGATCGCGAGCTTCGGTGTAGTATCCGACGTATTTAACAACCAGCTCGGACATTCGAAATGACGCAAGTTTATTGACGACGCTCACGAACAAGATGATTGCACCTAAAATGCCAAAGTTCTCCACGCCCAATAGTCGTGCTACCAGGATGCCCTGCAGCATGCTGAGCGCGGCGGAGATGCTGGAGGCGCTGAAGAGATACCCCGAGTTCTTAATTAAGCGGCGTATCAGTGCATTTTCAAAAAAGTGATGTAAGGGCTTGCGCAACCAGTCGTTTAAACGTCGCGGCATAACAGAGGTCGTTTACAGGAAAAGAGATGGATATTTTTCTTGTTAATCCAATACATTTTTAGTCAGGTATAACCAGTTTGGCGGAGTTATCATTCAGTATCTACCAGTCGGGTCCAGGAGTGTTCGGTACGGTACCAGTCAACAAGGTTCGCAATACCTTCGAGCAGTTCAACCCGCGGTTCCCAGTCGAGTAATTTTTTAGCTTTTTCTATGTTGGCCAAATTTGCGCGCATATCAGCAGGGTGGGCGGGTAGTTGTTCGATAAATGCTGTTTGACCAATGAGTTCTTCTAAGATGTGAATCAACTCGTTTATTTTTAGAATCTCGTGACCGCCCAGGTTTAAGATTTCGTGGCCCAGTGGTTTGAGACCCAGGATTGTGCCGCGAGCGATATCGTCGATGTAAGTGAATCCGCGTGACTGTTCTCCGTCTCCGAACAACTTTACTTTACGCCCTTCGCTGATCCACTGTGTAAAGCGAAACATGCTCATATCTGGGCGACTTGCAGGTCCATATACGGTAAAGTAGCGAAAAACGGTGACGTCAATCCCGTAAAGATAATGGTAGGTAAAAGTAAGTGCTTCGGCGCCAATTTTACTGGCAGCATAAGGTTGGAGAGGCTTGCTGCTGTCAGCGTCTTCAGGTGTAGGCAGGGGCGCATCTGATCCATAAACGCTGGACGTAGAAGCCAGGATAAATTTTGGGATCTCATAAAGACGAGATAGCTCCAGCAAGTTGAGAGTGCCGGTCACATTTGTGTTGAGATAGAGCCAGGGATCTTCCAGCGCTTGGCGTACACCTGCTCGGGCAGCAAGGTTGATGATGGCGTCATACGACTTTATTCGACCACTGTGTGTTAAATCCGCACATTCGAGAGCGTTGTGGTCGCTGATGTCAATGTGATGAAAGTTAAAATTAGGGTGGTCGGTCAGATGTTTGAGACGCCAGTGTTTCAATCTGACATCATAAGCGTCATTGAGGTCGTCAATACCTGCAACGAAGTGACCATCTTCGAGCAGCATTTCAGTCACCCGGGCGCCAATAAATCCTGCCGCACCTGTTACTAAATAATTCGCCATTAGGTTTCCTTGTGGTTGGGTTTGAGGGGAGATATCAGTTGTTCACTCCAGATTACCCTTTACAATTTATGAACTTTCGGATTACCTTGTCCAATATCGCCGATAGCGTTGCGCGTGTCTACGATAAGTTCGGCTTCTCGCAATATGGCTGCGTAATCGTAGTCGCTGTGGTTTGTGATTATTACAACGCAGTCAACATCCCGCAAAGTCTCGGTGAGGTCGGGCACACTGGTTTTTTCCCAATCATCGTGCTGCAGACGTGCAATGTAGGGGTCGTGGTAGGATACCTGGGCGCCCTTATTCTCCAACAAACCGATCACATCCAGGGCAGGAGACTCGCGCAGGTCGGCTATATCTGGCTTATAAGCAGCACCTAAAACCAGAACACGGCTTCCTTTGAGTGGTTTTCTTTGCTCATTTAAAGCATCTTGGATTTTTGCGACCACGTATATCGGCATGCTCGTGTTGATTTCTGAGGCCAATTCAATGAAACGGGCTGTGTAATTTAGCGTGCGCAGTTTCCAGGATAGGTAAAGGGGATCAATGGGAATGCAGTGGCCTCCCAAACCCGGACCGGGAGTGAATTTCATAAAGCCGAATGGTTTTGTCGCAGCAGCATCAATCACTTCCCATACGTCTACCCCCAGTCGATCGCACATCATCGCCATCTCGTTTACCAATCCGATGTTGATCATGCGGAATGTGTTCTCGAGCAGCTTTACCATCTCGGCTACCTCTGAGGAGGAGACTTGTATTACAGTTTGCAAAGCTTGTGAATACCAGGTTGCAGCGACTTCGCTGCATGAGGGGGTAATCCCGCCGATGATCTTGGGAGTATTGAGCGTGGTCCAGTCCTGACGACCGGGGTCTACACGCTCCGGAGAAAAAGCCAGGTAAAAGTCCTCGCCGGCGATTAATCCACTGGCTTCTTCGAACTTTGGCAGCAGAATTTCACGAGTTGTGCCAGGATATGTGGTCGACTCAAGAACAACGATCATACCGGGATGAATATATCTGGCAAGGTCTTCGGTCGCATCCATGATGAATGACAGGTCTGGGTCGCCGGTTTTTCGTAAAGGTGTTGGTACGCAGATGCTGACAGCTTCGATATCCTGGAGGACGCTGAATTCCGTGGTGGCACTGAGTTTGCCGGATGATACCAGCCGAGCTACCTGTTCGCTGGAAACATCCTGTATGTGACTTTCACCTCGCATGATTGAATCGACTTTATCTTCAGCAGTGTCAATTCCTGTAACCGAGAATCCGGTCTCGGCAAAGACCACCGCCAGGGGTAAGCCTACATAACCTAGACCAAGTACAGCAATACGGGCTGAGCGTTCTTCTAATTGGCTTATTAACGTTTGTTTAATCGTAGATGGCATATGTTTCCTTTCTGAATTTGTGCGGAAGCTTTGACGGACTTAAGTTCTAAATTTGCTTATTCTTCTCTCATTGCTGTTGCTCATTTTCATTATGAACGTTATGGATTGTACTCAAAATAATCCGATAGTTGATCACCCATTTTTTGGTTTAGAAATTCGATTTGATCTTGATTTAGATAATCAACAAAACCTCTTACTTTACCTTTGCGGGTTTTAAAGGAATCTTTATCTGCCTGGTCGCCTGGTCTAAGGATACCAGTAGAGAATTCGCCTTCAGCTTCCATCCGCTGCATGTTCTCAAAAGAGGCGAAACTAACTGCTTCACTGATGGCAGTATCTTGGATCGCTTTGATACCAAGAAAATTCATGATTTTCCGTAGTTCTTGATGGGGATTAGCCTTGATATCTTCATATCGTACGAGTAAAAAATTTTTCGGAATGGTACGGTTATCAGCCCATATATTGTAATATTTAATGATGGTGTCAAACCCCCCATTTCTGCGATTGATAAAACCCGACAAATCGCCTTCAAATACAGGTTTTCGTGTTTCATATGGATTATCCCCAAACATGGAGCCCCTTTTCTTCATCTCGAAATAGTTGGAAACAATCACGTCGCGCGGGTCGCGAACCAGAAAAATAACGTCCTTGTCCTTATATATGACCTTCGACTCCTCTAATTCATCGGGTGATTTCAGCATAGGTCGATCGTCGTGTATTAATTTTATTTTCGGAATATCGGGTTGAAATTTTGTTTTCCAGTTTAAGAGTAGGATTTCTTCCGTTTCTGGGAGCGAAAAATGGTTTGCTATGGCGCGTCCGATCATTAACCTCAACCATGTGCGACCACATTTTGGATAAGAGACCAGGTACACGTCGATATTTTTGTGCGCATACCATCGCAAAGCACGTTTTGGGATTAGCGACCTGATCCTTATCCTGGTATCAGGTGAGAGCTTATCGTAAAGAGACCTGACTGAATTCATATTCGATGAGGGTCGAAGCAACCTAGAACATGTTCAGTTGCTTGGGTTCTTCTTTCACTTGATGCGCTGGCTCCTGATACTCGGGTAATTCACCAGCTTGGCTGATTAATTCTGGCAGCTTCGCGAAATCCGCTTCGATCGTGGGTCTTAAAGATCTTTGGTGCAAGGCGGCAGCAGGGTGGTACATTGCAACGACCAATCGCCCTCTCACGCGTATAGCTTGACCGTGTACCTGACTGATCTTGGCGTTCGGGAGGTAGTGTGCCATGGAATAGCGACCGAGTGTGACGACAACTCTGGGGTTGATGGCCAGAATTTGGCGTTCCAGATATTCGCTGCACGCAGATAATTCTTGAGGTAATGGATCGCGGTTTCCTGGTGGACGGCATTTGATGACGTTTGCGATAAAAACATCCGTGCGGTTTAAATTGATACTGGAAAGTAATTCTTCCAGGAATTGTCCAGCAGCGCCCACGAACGGTCGTCCCTGTTCGTTTTCATGAAAGCCGGGTCCTTCTCCGATAAACATTATCTCGGCATCGGGTGGACCTTCTCCAGGAACTGTCAGTTTACGAGAGTAATGCAGTTCGCATTTTGTGCATTGCGAGACTTCTTTGCCAATCTGCTCTAATTCCTGTGCTGCTTTCATGATGTGCTCCTGCGGCTGGTTTTCATAATTGGCAGATTATACAACTTAATTTGGTGTGTTTCTATACTGCATAAAAAAAAGATCCTTAGTTTATTTGATTGCTCAGCACACTGTTGGCGAGCCGATCTCCTAGTATCTGCTCAATTTCAGTAGCCATCATGATCAGTGCGTCTTCATTGTTGTCGCGGTAATATCGGACTTTGCGACCGACAACAATGAACCCGAAACCGCGGTAAAGTTCCTGCGCCGGGATGTTATTTGCACGCACCTCTAGAGTAGCCTGATGGGCGCCCTTTTTGACAGCATCCTGAAGGGCGAATAATATTAAACGCTGGGCAATGCCCTTGCCGCGATGGTTGGGATGGATGGCTAAGGTAGCTATGTGGACTTCATCCATGATCAACCAGGAAACAATTACTCCTACGACTTGATTTTTCCTGCCCTGTGTATTCGCTTCGGCTACCCACAGAGTTGAGCGAGGATTGTCGTTCAGTTCATATTGGAAAGCCTTTTTCGGCCAAGGTATACTGAATGAAATACGGTCAATCGCCCCTACCTGCTCTAAATCATCCTGCCGCATAGGGCGAATGATCAAAGTGTCGGCACGTAGGTTAACACTCATCCTGGTATTGGTTGGTTGTAATGTAAATAGATAGGTGATAAAGAGGCCGGGTCGTCAACTTCTCCTGCTTGCCAGCGCTGCCAGGATATTTCTGCCAGGAATGTTGGGCGGCGCAATGAATGAGCAGGGGAAGCCAAGATGGCGTGTTTGCAATTGTCCTTGAGCAGTTGCCGTCCATCTTCGGTTAATTCACCACAGACCACGGTCGGTTTTTTTATACGTTCGACCAATTCTTCTGGGGTAAGGGCTTCAATTTTCCCAGAGGATTTTCGCTTCCCATCCCGGGTTTCATACCAGCCTGCCGCTAAACGGCTGCGACCGGCTTGAAGCACGGCTACGATCGGTAAATCACTCACGGGCTGAGCGATGGCTAATGCATCCAGTGATGGAACACCTATCAAAGGGAGCCTTTGAGCCAGGGCGATCCCCTTTGCCAGTGCAAGACCTATCCGTAAACCGGTGAATGATCCGGGACCGAGGGCGATCCCCAATGCTCCCAGGTCGGATATCTTTAGACCGGATTTTTTGAGTGCGCCATGGACTGCTGGAGCTAATTCAACGGTATGATAATCCATGCTCCTCCAGATGTACTCTCCAATGACCCGTGTGCCATCATAGAGGGCTATGCCCACCGTACGAGTTGATGTGTCAAGGGCTAATAAAAGGAGTGGTGGAGGTGAACGCATCAGTAGGCTCCAAAAACCTGTCTGCGAAAATTGTTCAGCAATGCTTGATAACGGGTTCCGAATGCCGTAAACATCAAGTCGCGTTGGTCATCATCAATCCAATGAAATGCCACTGATAAGCGCTCCGTGGGTAAAGCGTCCTGAATGCGGTCTGCCCATTCAACCACTAACGGTCCCCTCGCGATGAATGAGTCGATATCCAGGTCTTCGGCTTCTGCCGCACTGTTAAGGCGGTAAGCATCAAGATGAAATAATCTGCCTCCATTGGGTCTGCGGTAGACGTTAACCAGCACAAAAGAAGGGCTTGTGACAGGATCGAGCGAACCCCAACCGGAGGATAAGCCCTGTACCAGAGTGGTTTTTCCTGCTCCAAGTTCGCCGATTAAACAGATTGCGTCCCCGGGATTCATCAGGGCTCCTAAGCGCATACCCACCCGCCGGGTTTGATCTGTGCTGTGACTGATAAATTCGAGTGATTGATCATCGAGAATGGGCATGATGTTTGGATTATAAGCTGTGAAGCGAAAAGCGTAAAGAAGGAGGACAGAAGGAGGCGGGATGATGGTTGATGTTTGTTCGAATTTCAACTCAATGAAGACAATTGGGTTTGTGATATTTTCCTGATGTTTCAGGATAAAATTTCTAGATGGGCAAGCGAGGCTGCTACACGTTTTAACCCTAATTCCTTAAAAAAGATATCTACCACTTCATCACCATCATCTATGCGGCTGTTCAGCACCATGCCATCACCCCAGGTCGGATGCTGCACCTGCATCCCAGGATGGAATTTCTGCTGGTAAGCCGATTTGGTATCAGGAGTGTTATCAACAGCGGTGCTCCACTTCGTGGAGATGTGAATAGGGGTCCTCCTGGGACGCGGCGAAGAACCTGAGAACCTTGCATCTTCGATGAGATCATGTGGAATATCATCCAGAAAGCGCGATACGTCTACAGGTTCGGGGTAGCCATATAAACTGCGATTCTGAGCGCAGACTAAGTACAGACGATCCATGGCACGTGTAATACCCACGTAAAATAGTCGGCGCTCTTCCAACATTTCTTCCGGGTCATCGAAAGAGCGGCTATGGGGAAGCGTGCCATCATTTAAACCTACAATCAATACGATTGGAAATTCCAGACCTTTCGCAGCGTGCAGCGTCAGTAGTGTGGGGACGTTCATCGTTCCTGTGAGTGTGTCCTGGTCCGAAACTAAGGCAACTTGTTCGAGAAATGCTGTGAGTCCTTTTTTGTGAAATTCGGCTGCCAGGCGGCGTAATTCCATCACATTTTCCCACCGGTCATTACCTTCATCAGTTCCGTCATCGATGTAAGAACGGTAATCCACATCCTCCAGGATGAGATCCATAAGAGCTAAAGGAGTTAAGTTGGATTTTTGGTCGCACCACTTGACAAGCAACCCCCCAAAGTTCCTCAATACTGTGCCGGCTCGCCTTGAAATCCACTCTTGATTTGGAGCTGAGGGGTTTCTTCCCAAATCGAGAAGCAAATTTCCGGGGGAAACAGTGCTTGTTTGGGCTTGTGTCCGCAGTGCAATGGAGGATTTGTCCCCGATTCCTCGCCTTGGCACATTGATAATTCGAATCAGACTGATCTCGTCGACCGGATTGTGTACCAATCGCAGGTAGGCGATCACGTCTTTAACTTCACGGCGACCATAAAAGCGCTGGGCGCCCACCAGTTTATAGGGTAATTCAGCCCTCAAGAAAGCCTCTTCCAGAAGGCGAGATTGAGCGTTGGTGCGGTACATGACGGCGAAGTCTCCAGGCTTTGCGCTTCTTCGAGCGACCAGGTTTGCGATGGTCGTTATCACAAAAACCGCTTCCTCTCGGTCGTCATAGGCTTCATGCAGGACCACTTTTTGACCCTGTTCGCGAGAAGTGAACAAAAGTTTCGGGGTGCGGTATGGATGGCGGTTAATGATCGCCATGGCAACATCCAGTATTGCCTGGGTGGAGCGGTAGTTTTGTTCCAGCAGTATCACCTGTGAGTCGGGGAAGTCTTTCTCAAAGCGTAAAACGTTGTGATAGTCGGCGCCTCTCCAGCGATAAATGGACTGGTCTGTATCACCTACAACGAAAATATTATGATGAAATGTTTCCAGGTGTTTTAGCAGTACATATTGGGCGAAATTTGTATCTTGAAACTCATCTACCAGAATATGCTCGTAGAACCGGGCGTACTTAGTGCGTACCTTTGGGAATTTTTCGAACAGAAAGGCGGTCCAAAGCAGCAAATCGTCGAAATCGAGGGCATTGCTGGTCAACAGTAATTTCTGGTAGCTTAGATAAACCCGTTGGATGATCTCATCCCGGAAGGTGTTGATGGGGAACTCATCGGGGAGCAGTAAATCATTCTTGGCGTTTGAGATCGAAGCATGAATTCCAGGGGCACGGTAGCGCTTTTCATCCAGGTCCTGGTCTCGAATGATTCTCTTGACCAGTCCTACCTGGTCGTCCGCGTCGAAGATCACAAAGTTTGATTCAAAAGGTAGGTTTTTAGCTTCGCGGCGCAGTATTCGAGCGCAGGTGGCGTGGAAAGTACCTAATGTTATGCCCTGGGTTCCCTGCCCGATCAGATGAACTACTCGGCTTTCCATCTCACGCGCCGCTTTGTTTGTGAAGGTGACTGCTAATATGTGCCTGGGTCTTACCCTTAACGCGCTGATCAAGTAGGCGATGCGGTGGGTTAAAACGCGCGTTTTTCCCGACCCGGGACCAGCCAACACGAGCACCGGTCCTGGACCTGCCATCACAGCCTGCTGTTGTTGGGGATTGAGACCGGCTGTAAATTCCATCTGGCTGGTCATTATAGCATAGGCAAAAACAGCGTTTGAGAGAAGCTCCAGGTATGAGGGGAACCTATTTTGTACGTTGTCAAACTGGTCGCTCTGGGTTAAAATTATGCATATGGATTGGGGTATTGCAGGGCATGAATGGGCGGTAGACCTTTTAAGGGAACATGTCGCCCAAGATCGGATGCGTCACGCTTATCTATTTACTGGCTCTCAGGGGACGGGTCGCCGTACATTGGCTTTGCGGCTGGCTCAGGCAGTAAACTGCGACCAACCTCCTGCGTCTGGTTTGCCCTGTCTAAAATGTCGTTCGTGCGAAATAATTGAACACATGACCCATCCCGATCTGGCAATCGTAGAAGCGGAGCGGATCGGAGGGACATTAAAGGTCGACCAGGTTCGTGAATTGCAGCGCAGCCTGATGTTAACTCCTTATGAAGCTCGTTACAGGGTGGCAATTTTGCTGCGGTTTGAAGAAGCTCATCTCAGTGCGGCGAATGCGCTGTTAAAAACTCTCGAAGAGCCCCCACCCAAGGTGATTTTAATCTTGACTGCGAGTAGCGTTGAGAATTTGCTGCCCACAGTAGTTTCACGTTGTGAGGTGCTCCGCTTGCGGTCTCTAGCTTTGAATGAGGTCAGCCAGTGGCTGGAGGACGATTGGGATGTTGGCTCTGATGAAGCTAACTTGTTGGCGCATATCTCTGGTGGAATACCGGGATATGCACTGCGATTGCACAAGGAACCGGAGCTTATAGAGAAGCGTGCGGTCTGGTTGAAAGACCATCAGCGTTTGATCTCCTCTGGTCGAGTTGACCGATTCGCATATATTGCACCCCTGATTTTTACCAAAAACCCATCAAAGACCAGAACTGAGTTGCGAGACAGGTTCCTAATATGGATTTCACTGTGGCGCGATGTGCTCCATAAAGCAATCGGCACCTCTGCGCCAATTTCGAACCTGGACCATGCTGATGAGGTCGCAGAATTAGTGGAATCGTTTGGCGAGGATAATGCACGCAGCGTGGTATCAGCGCTGCAGCGAACATTGATCTTGATTGACAAGAATGTGAATGCCCGCCTGGCAGCCGAGGTGTTGATGTTAGATTTGCCATATCGTAAGTTAGACTCATCTGAGGAGAAGACGCATTTTCAAGGGCAAACCGTTTAAACCCAAATTTTTATGATGGAGAAAGCGTTTTTTTTGATTCAAGGGTGTAAAATATGATATATGGAAAATTCAACCAACAGCGCTGTAAAACACAGCGTCAGAGAAAATACGTGAGGAGTCTATGCAGGAAATTGACGAAGGAATTTATTACGAAGATTCATTCTCTGGAGTAACATTAGGTGCTTTGTTTTTTTCGCAAGGCATGGTCATCATAGATGCTCCGCTGAGAACGGAGGATGCTCGCTCATGGCGCTCAATGTTAATGAATCAATATGGATGGTCAAACCGACTCCTCGTGAGCCTGGATTCTCATCCGGATCGAACATTGGGCTTGAGGGCGATGGAAAGTACGATAGTGACTCATCAGGAAACAGCCGAAGTGTTTGACGGTCGCCCCACAATATTTAAAGGTGAAGATGTAAAAACTGGCGCTGATTGGGAATTCTATAATGAAGTTATTGGGATGCGTTGGGTGGTTCCAGGTATAACCTTCAACCAGCGCCTCTCCCTTCATTGGAATAGTTCGGAAATTATCCTCGAGCATCACCCCGGACCTACTGCAGAATCGATTTGGGTTATTCTCCCTGAAGAACAGGTGGTTTTTGTGGGAGATACGGTTGTCCTCAACCAGCCCCCTTTCTTAGCGAACGCAGACCTGGAAATATGGGTTGAAGAATTAGAGCTGCTCATGCAATCTTACCAGGATTATGTGATTGTTTGTGGTCGCGGAGGTCCTGTAAAAATGGAGGATATGCACGAGTTAAGAAAGTTCTTGAGAAATGTAATGAGGAGAATGGAACGGCTGGTAAATAAAAAAGCCTTACCCGAAGCTACTGAAAAGATGGTGCCTTCATTGCTCTCGCAATTCTCTTTCCCAAGTATATATAAAACGAAATATACCAATCGTTTGCAATACGGTTTGTACCTGTGTTATCTGCAGCGATATTTCCCTTACGATGCTCTTGATCAAACCGGTTGAAGACCTGAAAATCAATGAAGGTCAACCAATAGCCGTTTTCCATGTTCCTCCTTGCAATGGTGGTTCATCCAATTTAATATGATTGACTACTGGTAAACACTAAAAATATGCCATCTTCTAATTACCTCCCTATTTTCAAGCTCACACGTGGAGACACGGTTGAATCCGTTCATTATGGGGCTGTTGCAGTAGTTGATATCAGCGGCAATCTGGTTGCTTGGTATGGCGATCCAAATGCTGTGACTTTTTTGCGTTCATCAGCAAAGCCATTCCAGGTTATGCCTCTTTTTGAGCACGGGGGCAAGGAAGCCTACGATCTTACAAATCGAGAAATCGCAATCATGTGTTCATCCCACTCCGGTACAGACGAACATTTTGATTTGGTGGGGTCGATTCAGGAGAAGATAGGTGTTCACGAGTCAAATCTCTTGTGTGGTGTCCATTATCCTTTAGATGAGGACACGGCTGATGGGATGCGTAAGAACGGCGTGCAGCCCACACCTAACAGGCATAATTGTTCAGGTATGCATACCGGCTTACTTGGATACGTGGAGATGATGGGGGGGTCCTCCCTGCAAACATCTGAAGGTTTAACCTATATTGATCCCAATCATCCTGTGCAGGAGGAAATCCTTGCATCCTTCGCGGGAATGTGCAGCATGCCAGAAGACCGGATCGCGATAGGGATCGATGGTTGTTCGCTGCCAACCTTTGGGGTGCCCTTGTGGAATGCCGCTTTGGCATACGCCAGGTTGTGCGACCCAGAAGCAGGCGAGGTCTTGCCCACCGAAAGAGCTTCTGCCTGCCATACCATTACTGAAGCGATGACCTCAAACCCGGATATGGTTGGCGGACCTGGTCGTTTTGATACCCACCTGATGGAGGTTGCTGGTGGGTGCGTAGTGACTAAAGGTGGGGCTGAAGGCTTTCAGGGGGTGGGCTTGATGCCGGGTGTTATGGGCTCAGGTTCTCAGGCGCTTGGTGTCGCTATAAAGATATCGGATGGCGATGTACGTGGGTCTGTCTGTTCAGCGGTTACGTTGGAGGTTCTGCGCCAGTTGGAGGTACTGTCCCCAGAAGAAATGGCTGCTATGGCTGAATTTGGTCCGAGCACGCCCGTTTACAATTTGCGGGATATTCAAGTGGGACAGGCTCGTTCCTCTTTTGCGCTTGAATTTACATCTGGATAAAAAAAAACTGTCTTCAATTCAATTTATATATGCAGCCCAGCGAATTTGCTCTAACAATCCACGAAAGACTGCTTGACACCTATGGTATTCCAGAGTGGAGGAATCCAGTTTCACCTTTAGATGAATTGGTCTCAACCATTCTTTCCCAAAACACAAATGACACAAACCGTGATCGCGCCTTCACGTCTTTGAAAGCCCGTTTCCCTACTTGGGAAGCGGTAAGGGATGCCGATGAACTTGAGGTGATTGGTGCTATACGAACTGCAGGTCTTGCCAACCAAAAAGGACCGCGTATTCAAAATATGCTCCGAGAAATCACAGCCCAACGCGGTGAATTGGAGTTGGATTTTCTAGAAAAACTTTCTACGGAAGAAGCCTCGGATTGGTTGAGGAGCTTCAAGGGAGTTGGACCGAAAACAGCAGCGATTGTGCTTCAATTCTCGCTCGGAAAACCAGCGTTTCCGGTGGACACACATATCTATAGGGTGACGGGACGCTTGGGATTGCGCCCCCAGAAGATGAACGCCGATAGGGCCCATATTTATTTGGCAGAACTCTTTCCCCCGCAATCCTATTATGCAGTCCATCTCAATATAATCCGTCTGGGTCGCGAGGTTTGCCACGCTCGCCGCCCAGATTGCGAATTCTGTCCTTTAAACGATCTGTGTGAATATTACACTGAGAGTTGTGAGAAAATGACTGGCGCTGTTTTCAATACCAGTCAACGGGGAAGGGGTCAGTACGGGAACAGATAGAATTGTGGAAAATGGAATTGTAAAAAGAAGTCGCGAATTCAAGTGCCAATTATTGTCGAATTTATTAGTCACATTTGTTATGAACAAAATCATCTGGAACATATGATTTTTGACAATATCCGAAACAGGAAATTCCCTGTAAAATGTGCACAGGTTGAATTTCAGGGTATAACCCTGATGTTGCTCATCGCTGTTTCCTCCTTTAGCGAAAGCCTCCGCCGGGTCACCTCCATTTCCCAGGCGGAGGCTTGATTTTAAGGAGATGGAGTATATGAAACGTATCGCTCCTTTAAAAATAAAAGCGCTTGTCCTGGCGTTTGGAATAACACTTGCAGCCTGTTCGACATCTGGAAAAACTCCATCGGGAATAACAAATCCTGACCTGGTTGCGGAAGCCGAAGTTACAGCAGCAGTTAACCAACCAGGCGCTCCACTGGCGACTGTGACTGCAGAGCCAACGAATAAATTAAAGGAGACAGCAACCCCACCCCCAAATATAACGCTGGCGACAAATAAAATCCTGCCGGAACATGTGGATTTACGTTCCTTCCAGGATGATCTTGTGCGGCTGTATGAAGCGGCAAGCCCTGGAGTTGTATCGATCCGCGTTCTCTCCCTGGATGGGGGTACCCTGGGTTCCGGTTTTGTATACGATAAGGACGGTCATATCGTCACAAATTATCACGTCGTGCGGACCGAATCTGATGTGGAGGTGACTTTTTCTACGGGTATTAAGACGAACGCTAGAATAATTGGAGTGGATCCTGATTCAGACCTGGCTGTATTAAAGGTGGATATACCATTTCAGGAGCTTGTACCGCTCCCGTTGGGTGATTCTGATGAGGTAAAGGTTGGACAATTTGCAGCAGCTATCGGCAACCCGTTTGGACTGGAAGGAGCGATGACGTTCGGTATCGTTTCCGGAACGGGGCGTATATTGCGATCCCTATCATCTGCATATGGTAGAAGCAGCACCTCAGTGGTTGAAACCATCCAAACAGATGCAGCAATAAACCCGGGCAACTCCGGAGGTCCACTGCTTAATTTGGACGGTGAGGTGATCGGTGTCAACGAATCGATTGCCACAAGTGGAGCAGACCGACATTATATTGGAGTCGGTTTTGCGATTTCTATCAATTTTGTTAAGCGGATCGCTTCAGCATTGATCCAGGAAGGGGAATTCATTTATCCTTATTTAGGGATTTCTAGTGTCGATGAACTGAGCATTTTTACACAGGAAACTTTAGGTTTGTTGCATTCAAGTGGTGTTTACATCACCGATGTGATGCTGGATGGACCGGCTGACCAGGCTGGACTTCAGGCGGGCACTCAGGAAACGGATATTCATGGCGTGCGCGCGGGTGGTGATTTGATATATGCGGTTGACGGTCATCCAGTAAAGGACTTTAATGAATTGACTAACTACTTGATAAAAAATAAGAGCCCAGGAGATGAGGTCGAATTGACAGTTCTTCGGATGGATCAAGTGATTAAAATTGTGGTCACTCTGGGCAGACGTCCTATCGAGAAAATCGAAGAGCGCTAGAAATTGATCAAATAAAGGTAGTGAAAAATGGAGTGCATGTCAAACCAAATTCGATTTATGGGATGGTTAATTCAAGGTATTATTACTATCAAACGGTAACCGGTCGTTACCGCGTTAATTCAAGTGACTCAAGGAGGTTAAGGTACCATGATAACTGACCGAGATCTAAGAGAGTTGTTGAGCTACGAGGCGAAGCACGCTGTCCTGAGCGTGTACTTAAATACCGATCCGGCGGAGGGGAGTCCGGAGACATACAAACTCCATTTGCGTAGTATGTTGAAGGATATTGATCTACCCGAAGATGTCCTTGCAGTGACACGGTTTTTTGACTTCGAACACGATTGGTCTGGAAAGAGCGTCGCGGTTTTTTCCTGTGCGCCGGAAGAATATTTTGAAGCCTATTCATTGGCAGTTGCGGTGCGCAGCCGGGTGCGGACAGATTTGCGACCATATGTGAAACCGCTGGCAGATGTTTTTGATTCATACGGCGGATACGGTGTCGTATTGGTTGATAAGCAAGAGGCGCGCCTGTTCTACTTCAACCTGGGTGAATTGCAGGAGCATAAAGATGTGACGGGGGAGAGTGTGCGCAGGACGAAGCGGGGCGGCGGTTCACAATTTGCCGGACGGCGAGGTGGTACGGCAGGGCAGACCGATTATATTGATGAGGTAACCGAACGGAACATCAAGGAAGCGGTTGATAGTGCAGCCCGATTTTTTTCAGCGAACAACGTTCGACGGGTCTTAATTGGTGGCAGCGAAGACAATATTGCCCAATTTCGAAGCTTGCTGCCCAAGTCCTGGCAGAGCCTGATCGTAGGCGTTTTCCCAATCAGCATGAATGCCAGTCATACCGAAGTTCTGGAGTGCGCGATGGAGGTCGGTGCAGAAGCCGAATTCCACCGGGAAGCTTTGCTCGCCAGTACCGTGGTGACAAACGCCGCCAAAGGTCGCGGGGGCGTTATTGACCTTGAGGATACTTTGAATGCGATCCACGAAGGTCGCGTGCAAACGCTGCTCATCAGAGATGGCTTTCGGGCGCCAGGGGGGCAATGCACGAGCTGTGGTTATTTGTCTGCTGGGACTATTGATGTGTGTCCATACTGCGGGGGCGAGGTGGAACAAATTCCGGATGCCGTCGAAATGGCAGTACGTCGTGTAATGCAAACGGGCGGCGAAGTCGAAGTCCTGCCCAGCGACCAGGATGTGGGGGAATTTGACCAGATCGGAGCTTTATTACGCTATTGATCGGTTTGGTTATGGGGATGCTGTACCCAACCAACAGGGGCTGTCTAAAAAGAGCGATTAGGCAGCCCGTTATTCTTTCTAAAATGTGTCTGGCACTTGCAGTCAGTCACTTATGACGAAAAAACTGGTCAAATTTTGGAGGCCAGTATTATCAGATTGGGAGAATCCTGCCTGTGGGGTGACCGGTCGTAGTTGCCGTATGTATTGTTTATGAAAAAACCAGCGCTTCGAATCTCTGCCAGATATTCTCTGGTGGAGATCAGGTTGTGCTTGATCCGAGTGCTTGATCGTTCGATGCCTCCATCTGGCAGCAGGTGGTCGTAGTACCATTGGACAGTAATGAAGCGATCGGAGAGTTCCCAACTGCTGCTAACCTGAACCGGTTCGCCATCTAATGGATGGGGGAAGATTTCTTCCACTTCGGGTTCGCTGCGCGCGGGAAGATGCTTGAGAGTTGTGGGATTCGGTAAACTCAGGGCAAACACCCCATCTTCATGCAGGTGAAAACGTACACCTGAGAGGGTGCGACGGCGGGTTTTGTTAGAGAAGGAACTGTAGGTATTGCACGGCGCAATGATCAAGCCGAAATGGAGGTCAAAATGGAATGCGGCAGTGTCAGCCTGCAAGATGCGTATGTACTTTCTTTGGTCGGGCGTAATACGGCTCCGCAGGAGAGCCAACACACCCCGCTCGCTGTCAATTCCATAAACCTGTCTCCCGCTTTGAGTAATAGGCAGTAATACCCGTCCAGTTCCACAACCCAACTCCAGGATGGGACCAGTGGACTGTCTGGCGAGTTCCTGCCAGAAGGGAATATCTTCTGAATATAACCCGAGGTGGGTGTTTTGAAGAGAGACGGGCATCAAAAATCCTTGACGATTACAACCAGTTAGCATTATACTCAATCCGCTCGGGGCGTAGCGCAGTCCGGTTTAGCGCACCGCGTTTGGGACGCGGGGGTCGGCGGTTCGAATCCGCCCGCCCCGACTTTTATTAATTCGCACGGGGTCTAGTTGTTCTTATCAAATCTTTTTAGGTATCGTTTCATCATCTGGGAGTATTGAGGGATACTAATGGCAAAGGTCAAATACGATGGTGTTGTGGTGGCAGTCCATTATACGCCCGATAACCAGGTGGATTGGGTGCGCACTTTTTTACGACGGGGTCCAATATTTTCGGATCGGGTCATGCTGGATCGCCAGGCTCTGGCTGAGCATTTGGAATCCGGCAAGAAATTCATGGTCGGGAAACGGGTGCCTTATATGGCGGGCTTGTTTGAGGTTTCCGAACCGCTGCGGGTGATCAAAACGGATGGCGATTTCGTTCTGGTTACGGGGGATAGTCGAGCCGAGCAGGACAATTTAGAAGGTATCCCAACAATCTAAAATTGGGACCTGGCTAAGGTGTTAAATCCATTTCTCTCGATTATTATTCCAGCGCATAACGAAGAAAGCCGCCTGCGGAGAACACTGCAGCAGGTGGGTGAATTTGTGCAATCCCAAACATTCTCTGTTGAGGTCCTGGTTGTAGAGAATGGAAGCCAGGATCGCACCCTGGAGATTGCACAAATTTTTGCGAATAAACGCCCTCAATTTCATGTCATCCATATTGATGAGCGCGGCAAAGGGCTGGCTGTCAAAAGAGGGATGCTCGAGGCGCGCGGCGAATATCGCTTCATGTGTGACGCCGACCTCTCTATGCCCGTCACCGAGATCAAGCGTTTCATTCCTCCAGCTTTGACCGAGTTCGAGGTCGCGATCGCCTCGCGGGAAGCCCAGGGCGCAGTGCGCTATAACGAGCCCTTCTACCGGCACTTCGGTGGACGGGGTATTAATGCCATGATCCGCTTGCTGGCTTTGCCGGGTCTGCATGATACACAGTGTGGTTTTAAGTGTTTCCGTGCTGATGTGGTCGCTGATTTGTTTGAACACCAGACGATGGTAGGCTGGTCGTTCGATGTAGAACTGCTTTATATTGCCCGTATGCGCGGATATCGAATCGTTGAAATCCCAATTCCGTGGTATTTCAACCCCGAGACCAAACTCAATGCAGTCCAGGACGCAGTAATTATTGGTCGGGATGTCCTTACTGTTCGGCGCAACGCAGCAAGAGGAATCTATGATCGCTCACTTCCTGGAGAGAGAGATTCATAACCTGCACGCAGTTTATCCTGAACGGAGCGAAGGGCTGCGCTTCATTATGATATTCCCCTTCATATTGACAGACTATCAGGCTTTTTAATTTTAACCGAATGAGAAGAAAATTTCCCTTAGAATCCCTCCCCGTAAAGCCTGACCTTGCTTTTGAAAGCACGCTGTGGTCATCCGGTCTGGATAAAATTGCCGGGATAGACGAAGCCGGGCGGGGGGCGCTGGCGGGTCCGGTCGCAGCGGCGGTATTGCTGCTTCCAGCGGATGATAGCATTGCAGACCGATTGGAAGGCGTGCGCGATTCGAAGGTAATGACTCCTAAGGCACGTGAGTACTGGGGGGAGTTAATTATGGAAACTGCCCTGGATTGGGCGGTTGGATTTGCTGCTCACCAGGAGATTGATGAAATTGGAATCCTGCCTGCTACCCATTTGGCGATCGGGCGTGCGCTTGACCTTTTACAATTATCCCCACAGCATCTCCTGATCGATTATATCGAGTTAAAGGAATACTCTATCGCTCAAACTTCACTCGTCAAGGGAGATGCGCGCTCTTTGAGCATCGCTGGGGCTTCGATCCTTGCCAAGACGAGTCGTGATGACCTGATGCGCCAATTTGGTGATAATTATCCGGGTTATGGATTTGCATCCAACAAGGGCTATGGAACGAGAACACACCGGGAAGCTCTGATGAGCCTGGGATCGTGTCCAATTCATCGCAAGAGTTTTAGATTACATGGAATTGGGGACTAGGGGTAGCGGATCGGTGAGAAGCGGATTATTTTACCTCTTATCCCATAACCCCTGACCCTTCCTGCTCTATAAGAAAGGAGACGATATATGACTGATAAGAAGATAGGACGCCAGTACGGTCTTTGGGACAGCCCAATTTCCCCCATCAGTTTGGCACGCGTGATGAGTTTTGAGGATGTTGCCTGGGATGATAGCGGCAACCTGGTGTGGTTGGAAAAACGATCTGACCGGGGAGTTTTAATGGTGCAGTCCCCGGATGGTGAAGCGATGCGCGAGCTGAACAGCGAGTTCTCTGTGCGTGCTAAGGTGGGATATGGTGGTGGCGATTTTTGCGTCGGGCATGGAAACGTATATTTCGTAGAAGCGGGTTCGGGGAGGATTTACCGCCAGCCCATAACTTCGGGAGTCGCACATCCTGTCACCCCGGCTTTCGGGAGTTCAGCTTCGCCAAAATTATCACCGGATGGACGCTGGTTGATGTTCGTGCGTTCGTATGAAGAGCATGATACGCTCGAAATTGTCGATGCGGGTGGCAAATTCTGGCCTCAGAAATTGGTCAGCAGTGATGATTTCTACATGCAGCCCGCCTGGCATCCTGACGGTCAACGCATCGCATGGATCGCATGGAATCATCCCAACATGCCGTGGGATGGGACCCAATTGCACATAGGCAAGCTGCAGGTGGGCGAGGGCTTTCTACCAACCCTGATAGAAGAGAAAACAGTGGCAGGAGATGTGGAAACCTCTATATTCCAGCCCGAGTTCTCCCCTGATGGTCGTTATCTTGCGTACGTAAATGATGAAACCGGATGGTGGCAGCTCTATTCGTATGATCTATCCAGCGATGAAGTACGCCAGGTCACGGATGCTCCGGCTGAACATGGGCATCCCGCCTGGATACAGGGGTTGCGAACTTACGGTTTTGGCTCAGATGGCAAGACCTTGTTCTTCCTGCGCAACGAATCTGGTTTCATCCACCTCTGGCAAATCGACCTGTCCTCCGGTAAAGAGCAGAGACTGCTGTTGGATGGCGGATATACATTCCTGGATCAGATCAGCGTGAGGGAGGACAACCTGGCGCTGGTAGCTTCGGGTGGGAGGCGGCCTCCTCGGGTCATTACCTATCGACCGGCGGACGACGGGTCCAGCGGTGATACACACGTTTGCCGGCGCGGGACTTCGGAGGAACTGCCCGAGAACGCTTATTCAAAACCTGGTGCAATCGAATGGTTGGGCATGGACGGGGGAATCGCCCATGGCTTGTATTATCCACCTCATAATGAACGTTTTGAGGGGGTGGGAACTCCGCCGCTGATCGTCCATATTCACGGCGGTCCAACCAGTCAAACACGAGATAAGTTCAATTTAACAGCACAGTTTTTCACCAGCCGCGGTTACGCTGTGTTGGAGGTGAATTATCGCGGCAGCACCGGCTACGGGAGGGAGTACCGCGATAAACTGCGGGGCAATTGGGGCGTTTATGATGTAGAAGACGCTGTCAGCGGAGCCAGACACCTGGTCAAAGGTGGTTTGGTGGATGAAAAGCGCTTGACGATCATGGGGGGCAGCGCCGGCGGTTTTACGGTGCTTAAGGCGCTGGAGGACTACCCGGGGTTCTTTGCTGCCGGCATCTGTCTGTATGGGGTATCCAACCAGTTCACCCTGGCTGCCGATACCCACAAGTTTGAAGCTCATTATTCAGATTCGCTGCTCGGTACGTTGCCGGAAACATCTGATCTATACCGCCAGCGCTCCCCCATCTTTTTCGTCGATAAGATCCAGGATCCGGTCGCCATCTTTCAGGGCGAAGATGACGTGGTGGTGCCGCGCCTCCAGTCGGACGAGGTGGTGGAATCGCTGCGGAAGCGGGGCATGCCGCATGTATATCACGTCTACCCGGGTGAAGGGCATGGTTTTCGGAAATCCGAGACCATTGAGCATTTTTATAACGAGGCGGAGAAGTTCTTGCGGCAGTACGTGGTTTTTTCTTGACGTTCAGATTCTCGTAAGAAATAATGAGATTCTTCACTCCGTTCAGAATGGCATCCCATAATCTTAATATTGATAGAATGCCAGCATCAAAATTGTTATACGGCGGTTTATCCGGCTGGAGGTGTGATGTCCATCGATTCGTCAGCCGGCGACTCATCATCCCCCTCAGGCACGATTTTTGAGCCGAACATCGAAGCGTAAACCCTGGTAAAAACCGCTCCGAAGAGAAATATCTGGGCGAATATATAAAATGCAATCAGCAGAACGGCTACTGCTCCGGCGACCGCTAAAGCCGAGGTAATATTGCTGTGAGTGAAGTAGATCCCTAAAAGCCAACCTCCCAGTGCCATTAAAACTGCCGTCACTATTGAACCTACCCCCACATCTCTCCAGGCAATATCGACATCAGGCAGATATTTATAAACCAGGGCAATGGAGATGGTCATGAACCCAATAAAGGCTATGATCGTTATCAAAGAGACCAGGCTGCTTACATAAATATATGTTTGTAAGAATGAACCGATGATATTGGCTACCGTAGCAACGACCATCAAGAAGCCTAAGCCGATGACCATCAAGAAAGCCATAAGGCGGCTTCTTATCAAGGCAAGCGTCTCTTGTTTTTTAGCAACCGGTACCTCCCATATCCTGTTGAGGGCGTACTGCAGTTGGAAGAATAGCATCGAGGCGGCGAAGATCAAGGCGATGTAACCGATCAGGGTCGTTAAAGTAGAGCCCCCGGTCGTAGTTTGTGAGATACTGAGTATGGTCTCTTGAATGAACTGGGCTGATTCAGCACCTAAAGTGCTTTCGACCCGCTTTGTTATTTCACCAACCAGCGCCTGTACGTCGATAAACAATGAGGCGATGGTGAAGGCGATAAAAATTACAGGAGCGAAGGAAAATAGGGAATAGTAAGCCAGCGCAGCCGCTAATGTGCTCGGTCGTTCGGTGATCCAGATGTGATAGAGTTCCTTCAGGAATTTGACGACCGATTCAGACTTACTCATCGCGCTCACCTTTCTTCTTTTTGAAAAAACTGAATAAAAACCAATATATGCCGTTTCGATTAGAAAGTGTGTCCCACCATCATAGATGCGACACACTTATTGTACTAGACTTCAAATATTTTTTACACTTTAAATGATCCAGTGTGGTGATATCCTCATCAGGAGGGGTTCGATTGGGTAAACCTGACCCTTCTCATCCCGCCATCTTAACTATTCTAATACTCCTCCACTCACTCAGCTACGGCTTAAACAAGATTTTATCCTCGCTGATTTCGCCCATTATCAGGGCGTTCAGCTTGGCGTTCATTGTAGCCAGCAATTCCTCGTCGTAGCCGGTACCATGCGTATCGGTCAGGTTGATCATATAACCAGTAAGCGTGGTTTCCAGCCCTGACCCCCATTGATCAACCCAGATACTTGCGTTCCAACAGGGTCTGCAATCCGGGGACACCCCTGCACTGGGTTAACCCTGGTTCGCAGACCCCTCAAGGTCACACGTCCCCATAACTTTTCGTCACAACAGGTTCTATGCCCCCGGCGCTATGTGGTGGAACAAACCTCAAGGGTGCCATAGATCTCCTGCGTAGAATGCTTTTTAAATTTCGCTGCGGAATCTTCCCCAGGTTTAGATCACGTAGTACGCAGCCGGAAAGCCATAAATATGGCTGCAATTCCGCCGAAGATGAAGGTGAATCCCAATACCCAAGGCAAAAGAGCAACTGCGATCAGTGTGTTGCCCAGCAGAATAATGCCGAAAATGATACTCAGCACACCCAGGATACCGACCCCCCAGCCAGCACCGCTGAAAGCTTGGACGAGGTTCACGATACCCATGATGATTCCGCCGATGCCCAGCATGATGATGGCCGTCGCCGATACCACAAACGTGCTCCCAACGGGGTATTGAAGGATATATATTCCAGCCAGGATACCGATGATGCCGGCGAACAGCTTCCAGCCCCACATTGAATTATCAAGGAAGATGCTGACGATAAGAAAAATCCCCTTGATGAACCAATAGATGCCCAGGATAAAAACCATGAATACCATTCCCACACCGGGTCTCGCCAGTAAAAGGGCGCCCAGGAGGATGGCGAGGATACCTTCAATCAGGACCAACCACCAATGTACTTGTCTGGTTTCTAACTCTAAAGCTTCTTCTGTCATTATTATTTCTCCTTTAGTATAAAAAAATTCTTGAATTGAAGTTTAAATTGTGCAGATCCACCAGGCGCGCCACCTTGTCGAGCGATATTCGAAAGCGTGCAGCTTGTTGGAACTTAAAAGCTTAACCAATTATAAATGAAAAAATAAAATTGGGGAGCGCCGAATTTTGTGCTATCGTGATTGCTTTAACCATACAAAACCGCAGGAAAGCTATGTTCGGTCTTCGGCAGTTCCTGCGGTTAAAAATGTACAGATTGTTCTGCGAGAGTTCGATTTGGTTCTGGAGGGTGGACTATTCCTCTGCGTCGGCGTCTTCCAGCACCTCGCCGACACCAGCCAATGTTTCTGTGGCGCCCAATTCAGCTGAACCTTCGGCAACCTCGGCTACGCCTTCCACGGCCAGGTCTTCGGCTGCCTCGCGCATGCCCTTGGCTGCCGCTACCTCAACCAGACCTTCGGCAGTCAGTTCAGCGCCGGCTTCCTCAAGTTCTTCGCTCCGAACGGCAATGCCGTCGGCTACGGCGAGCCTGGTGAGACCCTCGGCTATTTCGTTGGCGCCCAAATCCGCCACGTCTGCACCGCTGGCGCTTATAGCGGCTGACAGCGCTCGTGTGGCGCCAAAGCGCAGTATTGTGTCTACGGACAGGTCCTGCAGTTCATCGCTTTTATAATCCAGAAAAGCGGATATCACCGGCATACCCATGACGTCCGCCACATCCCCAACAGCTTCTAGCTGCCCGGCAATTGAGGCTAACTGCATACCAAGTTCCAGGTCTGCCTCGCTCATTGAGCCGACAATAGCGCTCTGGACGGCGATGTCATCGGAGGTTGCCAACAGGTCGGCGCCTTCGGAAATATCGGTAACACCGGCAACCCCTACGACCTCGCTCAGCACTGCGGCGCGGTCGGCAATCGCCATGGCATCGATACCGCGCGTGACGTCGCTGGCGCCAGCAGCCAGAGCAACCCGGCTTGCCATACCAACATCAGCGGCAGCATCCAGCGTCTCCATGCCCTCTACGACTTCTTCAACTCCCTCTACCGCCATATCTGCGCTCGCGGCTTCGACGGCTTCTGTGGTTTCCTGCAATTCGTCCTTATACTCATCATTCATGTCAGTTTCTCCTGTGAAAAAATATTTTTTAAGTCACCAATAATCTGTAACCAGTGCTTGATTCTATTCTACCGCAGATTACCGCTTACTGAGATTAACTATTTAAGAAAAACCTTTACCAATTCCACTGCATCTGCGACTATTCCTGCGTCACCAGGTGCTGCATCTTCGGTGTAGGCGTTATTTCTCATTCCCCTTGATTATCCCGGCGTGGTTTTCCAGTTTGTCCCGGTCCGTGATCATAAATTCGGTGCGCTTGATATGGATGCTGCCATCCTCAGCCAGGCGATACAGCACCCGGCATACCGTCTCGCGAGTGCTTCCAATGCGAGCAGCCATTTCATCGAGGGTCAAGTCACGAGCCACATAATCTTCCACCGCGTCGCCATAACGATCCAACAACAAGTTCGCCAGACGACCTGCGACCGGTTGAAAAGCCAACACTTCCACCATCTCACTGGCTGTCTGCATACGCGTGACCATCTGTCGAGACAACTCCCAGGACATGTGACCATTACCCAGCAAGTAAGGTAAAAAATGGTCGCGTGACCATAAATGGATGCGGCAGGCTTCCCCCGCAACAAGCGCAACCGGCATCTGAGCAGTTTCCAAAAAGAATGCTAACCCCCAAAAAGTTTCCCCCGGTCTTATTGTGGCGATGAGCAGGCTGCGACCTTCGTATGACTCTTTAATGGCGGAGACTCTGCCATTCTCAACAATAAACAGATACGGCCAGATATCTCCATAATGGGTGATCCATTGGTCCTTTGGATAATTGCGCGAGATTGCCAAGCCAGCCAGGTTGGCTTGATCGCTGTCACTCAGGTGAGCATAAATGGGATTCTGTGATAGCAGTTGGGTTACTTTCATAATATTTTCCATTATAAGATCAGACGGCATCCGCTAATCGCTGGGAGTTTGTGTGACCTCTCTTATCCTGCATTCGGGTTGCTTTTCAAAATGTTTCCATATTTGCGTTTAGGCAAAGACATTTTACCTGGTTTGTGATATTTATTACATAGGTTATTGATTATAACCAAATCCAATTCTGGTTTCCCCAAATTCACCCTATGCTCAGGAGGCATAAAATGCAAGCAACCCCGCAAAAAAACCGTACTGTTATGGCTGTCATCGCCGTGGTGATTGGCCTGCTCATGGTGGCTGTGATTCCTTTTATAGTGCAGACATCCCTGGAAAGAGTATTAGTCCATTTGATGGCACATATTGCTGCTGGTAATCCAGCTTTCACCAGTGGACTTCCACTTTTCGATTTGTTCTATCCTGTCTGGCGAGCAGTCATCTTTGTGGCTGGGGTGACCCTACTGGTCATCGCGACGCAAATCAAGAAGGGAGAAGAATGGACCTATCCCCTGTCTATGGCGCTTTTCGCCCTGCCCTCGATTGGTGGTATGTTTATGTTCCTGCCCTATATCAACTGGGTTCCCGGCTTCCCGCTTCCATTGATTATCTCGATGATCGGTTTGATTGGTTACTGGAGCTTCATTTTCCTGAGTAAAGCCGAGAAAATCCAGAAATGGACGCGCTTCGGTGCCCTGACCTTCATCGGTATGTTGTCAACCCACGCTTTCACGATCGGTATCGGTGCCCAGCGCACAATGTGGACCCGCCCTGGTCATCCCTTATACCCGGATTTTACATGGTGGCTGTTCAACTGGGTTGGCGAAGTCAACTGGGTGGCAGTCATTCTACTTTTCCTGTCTATTCCACTGCTGGCCGTTGGCAGGCGCAAAGGCTGGTGGCTGGCCGTAATCGGGACGATCTCAATCCTGATGATCAATATCCCGACACAATTCTTCCGTACGAAAACGCTGGACTATCTCTACGGCGCGATTCTTGGCATCGGCGTGCTGGTCTTCCTTATGCTGCCTTATTTCAAAAAACACCTGCTCACAGTCGAAGCGTCTGAAACAGATGCAGGGGGGGCAACAGAAGCAGAATAAGATACAGATGCAGGAGAGGCAACATAATTAGTTCGAACGAAACTTACAACACTCATAAGGAGTTGTCATGAAAGTCTTTAAAAATAACAATAAACTCGGCGCGATCCTGGCTGTCGTTGGCATTCTGACCGGGTTGCTGATTCTTTATCTGCTCGTCAGCATCTACAATGTCAACATCGAGGGGAAAATCGCCGATGGACGGCCAGATGAAGCCATTACCGTGCAAATCGTTTTTGCCATGCTCGGCTGGTTGGGAGTTTCCGCTGGAGCACTCTGGGTTACAGTACTGTATGGCTTCCTGAATAAAGCAAATTGGGCCTGGTTCTGGGGTACAGTCGCAGCCACCGTACAACTTCTTGTTGGCTTTTTCCCGATGATTCCAGCTGCCAGCATTGGCTTGCCCACGCCAACGATTTTGGTATTCCTGATTGCATTCGTTTTGTGGTTCGGGATGCTCTTCATCGGCGGGGTGGATCTGAAAATTATTGCGCTTGCTTTCGTCAGTGGCTTAGCTTATGTGCTGACCTATATTGACGGCGTCGGCGCGATTTCTCGCTTCCAGACCGTATCAGAAGGTTTTGTGAACGGTATGTATGCCATGTCACAAATGGTCAACTGGTGGGGTGCGGCGGCTTGGGCAATCTTCATCTTTGCGCTGGTCAAACGTAAATCGTGGACCATTCCCATGGGCGTCTTTGCCGCGTCCATGTCGATGTTTGGCGGCTATCCCGTCGGACTGACAGATGTGATCGCCATTAAGGGAGGCTTCTCCATGTTCCTCGTCGCGCCCGTAGTCAGCACAGGTCTGCTGATCTATCTCTTGCTGCCCGGCACAAAAAAGATGATTGCCGAATGGCAAAACAATAAGGAAACTGGCGGATAACATAATCTTGAAGATAGAAAAATACCTTTATCCGGTCATTATCCTCTCTGCATGGGCGTCCTTTCTAATTCTGGCTATCGCTCTTGGATTTGTCCCGGCACACTGATGACTAAATGACACCAGCAACCAGGGAAAACCGTACTGGGAGTCGCCATCCCCTCTCCAGTATCCGCCGGGGAATGCAATATGTTTTCCTGGCAGGCACCTTCCTCATCGGTCTGCGCCATATCATGCCCGGCGAATCATCCAGAGGTGGCGCCTTCGATGCCTTTTGTCCCTTCGGCGGGGTAGAAACCTTTTGGACTTACGTCACCACAGGACAGACCCTTAAAACAACCAACTTACTTAGCATCGCCATCCTGATTAGTGTGTTGGGACTTTCTTTGCTGGTTGGGCGCGCCTTCTGCGGTTGGATGTGCCCTATCGGGACTTTACAAGATATGCTGACCGGGTGGACGCGGCGGTTGAGCGGCTGTAAAAAGAATCCCCGCCGCGGTCTCAAAAGTAAGGCCCGCTACCCGATACAGGTTCCTCAAAAAGTTGATCATTGGCTTCGTTATTTGAAGTATCTCGTTCTGTTGGGGGTTTTGATCGCCAGCACAATGACGGTCTACCCGCCGCTTTGGGCTTTCTGCCCGGCGCGCGCGCTTTTTAGCTTTCACTTGACTACCCCGCTTCTGTGGAGCGTTTTAATTACTTTTTTGATCACCTCGATGTTGGTCCAGCGCTTCTGGTGTAAATATCTATGTCCCTTGGGCGTGCTGCGGGCTGTCTCCAACAAGATTGCCCCACTGCGGATATTCATCGATCAAGACCGCTGCACATCCTGCCATCGCTGCGATGCCGATTGTCCGGTCGATATTGCGCCCATCCCAGAAAATATGCGCAGCCTTGAATGTGTCCAATGCCTGGAATGCCTGGAAACCTGTACCCGTCCCGATGCCATCGATTTACGTCTTGGTTAAACTTTTAATTACCCAGGCGGTTCCGAGATTATTGGTGCAACCGCCATCTTTGCACACCCCTGCGACGATTTGTATCACTCCGGGGCACGCTGGTGCTGCTGGTCAGAAAGGGTACACCAAGGACATCTTAGCAAATTGAGCAAGTTTAGATACAACTTGTCACTTGTCAAAGACAAACAGCCCGCGCTGTGGTAAATTTATACAGGCAACGCAGCGCGTGCTGCTTTTTCGTAAAAGAAGTGCACAGGATGCACAGAGCAAATCAATTCTGTGTAGCATGAATATCCTGCGTATTTCTGTTTACTTTTCATTTACACTGGAGTGAACTTTATGCAAGCAATCAAAACACGTTTCAACTACCTGTTCCGCTCCACCCGGGGCTTGACGCTGGTAGCCATCGCCATGGTCGCTTTGATAACCGCGATTTGGGGTACCCTTTCTGGTCCGATGGTGGAATGGGGGGTCAAGGATATCACCGTCAACCTGCTCAACATGGATTTGGTGCAAGCCGAGCGCGAAGGTCGCATCATCATGCTCTACCACACCATTGCCATGACCATCATCGCCATTGAAGTCTACTTCATGACCGAAATACTGCCCATGAAGCGCTATGAGCAGGTAATCATCAACGCAACCATTACCATTGGCTATCTCACGGCGCTCATTTTTGGATTGGTCTTTGGATATTTTGGACATAACTTTGTCTTCCACGGGCTGTTCCTTGTCGGTCAGTCGCTGGTCTTCTTCGCCGGCATCCTGCTGGCAGCGGCGCTCTGGCCGTGGAAAAAAGAATACCGCCTGGAAAAGGAATCGCCTTTCACCCACACCAAGAGCGGTATTGACCTGGAGCGCGCGGCTTTCTTCGTCATGGTGGTCGCTACACTGCTCTCGGCTACCTTTGGCGCAGTGACTGGCTCTTATTGGGGTAACGGTCACGAGACCTTTTTGGGTGAAGATCTGATCCGCGTCCCACACAAAACCGCGTTGCAGAAAGCCATCATCGGTCACCTGCACATTATGTTAACACTGATCGCTGTGGCTATCACCCTGATTGTTGGTCGCTGGATGAAATTCCAGGGCATCCTCCAAAAAATCGCCATGCCCTTGATGATCGTCGGCACCATCATAATTACAACAGGAGCCTTGTCGATCGTGTGGCTGACCTGGGCTCACACTACGATCTACTTTGGTTCGGTTTTTGTAATGTTGGCTGCGCTGTTGTTTGTGATCTTCTCTTGGAATAAGCTGATTAAAGAAGGCACCGCAAATATCGAAAAACCCAATTTCTTCCAGAAAATAGGTGCACTTTTGCATGATCCGCTCAAATTCGGTCCCGGTTGGCAGATGGTTTTCATGAACTTCGTTGTCAGCGGGGTGGGTATCTTCATGGCAATCAAACTGGATGAGATCTTCCGCGTTTGGCCGCACCGAGATGAACGCGTCACTCTTACCGGGCACTGGCATATCCTGGCAGCGCTGATCGCCACTATCATCCTCTTTTACTTCGGTGATCTCTCCGGACTGAAAGGTAAGGTGCGCAAGTGGTACGGGTGGATAATTATCATTATGTCTGACCTGGCATTTGCCTCTGCGACCATCTTTTCTATGAAACGCCTGTTTGTTCCCGAAAGTGAGCAGCAGTCGTTAGTTAATTCGCTTATGTTGCTGATGGACATGGGATTAGCCCTGGTGCTGCTGGCACTGGCAATCTTTATGGGCTGGCGATTATTCGATCTGTTCAAGAATAATGGTCTTTGGAGCAAAGAATTAGCTGCCGAGAGAAAAATCAACACAGAAACTGAGATAGAGGAAAGCAAACGCAAACTGGATGAACTCCAGGCAACCCAAGAGGAGGTATCCAAATGAAGCGCGTCATCTTCAGTTTACTCTTATTTATCTTACTGGCATCCGCTTGCGGACCAGCCCCCAACGTTAGCTCTATTACACCGCCTTTCGTGGACACCGGCGTCGACCCTGATGCCTGGGCAACCGTACCGGCGGGCGAATTCCCCTACGGGCAGCACGATCACATAACCATGGTGGAATATGATTACCAGATCATGGTCACAGACGTAACCGTCGAGCAATACGCCACTTTTCTTAACGAGGCTATAGCATCTGGCGATATCAGCATCGGGGAATTTGAATTAGAAGCCGGGGAGACCATCTGGACCGAAGAAGGGGTTGGTGGTTTTTATGAAGGCGATCCCTTCGATGGCTACAAACACGAAGAGGAAATCAAGGCTGGCGATAAACTCTATGTACCTTTGCATGACGAGGGTCTGCGACTGACCTTCGATGAGCAGACCTTCTCCGCCATCCCCGAATACGCCAACCACCCTATGACGCTGGTTACATGGTTTGGCGCCAACGCCTTTTGCGAGAATTATGACTGGCGCCTGCCGACCGAAATCGAATGGGAGAAAGCCGCCCGCGGTACCGAGATAATGGATGGGCATGGTCTGCCCTTCCCCTGGGGGGAGGAAATCCACGGTAACAATGCCAATTATTACTCTTCTTTCGATCTCTTTGAAAGAATGTTCGGTAAATTGGGCAACACCACCCCAGCCGGTTTCTACAATGGTCAAAACTACACTATAGGCGAAGGCAGTTACGAAACACTTGATTCCCCCAGCCCTTACGGACTGTACGATATGGCTGGCAACGTCTGGCAGTGGATGGGTGATGACTACCCCGACCAGCACTACCGCTACATGCGCGGCGGCAGCTTCTATACCTACGAAGTTGACCTGCGTGTGTGGAAAAACAACAGCGCTGGTCCACAGTACTATAGCCCAGCATTGGGATTCAGGTGCATACAGAATCAATGAATTGGGATCAGGCAACCAGGCACCAGCCTCATTGCCAATCGATGCCCGTAGCCTTGTTAAGGAGCGCTTTGTGAGTATCCTGAAATCGAAATTACGCTTGTATTGGTCGCTGATCAAAAGCTTGCAAACCGCCCTGTTGCTGACAACTGGGCTTGCTGGCTACATGAGCGCCCGCTGCCCAATTTTCAGCATCTGGACCATTTTAGGTGTGGCTGGCAGCCTGTTCCTTGCAATCAGTGGCAGCACTGTCCTCAATATGTGGTATGACCGCGACATAGACGCCAAAATGTCGCGCACCTGCACCCGTCCGCTCCCAGCAGGGAAAATTCTACCGCAGGAAGCCCTGTTCTTTGGTTTAACGATCTCGATTCTGGGTGTTGGTTGGGCTTTAGCAATGGATCCACTTTTTGGAGCCATCGTCTTTGCCGGGCTGTTCTTCGATGTGATAGTTTACACCATCTGGCTCAAGCGCCGCACCTGTTGGAGCATCGTCTGGGGAGGTATCGCTGGGGCAATGCCCGTACTGGCAGGTCGTGCCCTGGGGTTGGGCTATATCGATTGGGTCGGCATCGCACTCGCGCTGGCAATCCTTTTCTGGATTCCCACCCATATCCTAACATTTAACATGCGTTACCACAAAGAGTATCAGGCTGCAGGCATTCCCACTTTTGCATCCACCTATAGCTTCCAATTCACCAGCGTTACGATCGCAATATCCAGTATGCTGGTTGCCCTGCTAATGGGGTTTGCAGCCTACGGCATTGGCATGAATTGGGGATACCTGCGCTTGATGGTCGTACTCTCCAGCGGTCTGCTGGTGCTGGCCGTGGTCAGCATGATCAAACCCTCTGAACGAGTGAATTTTGGGCTTTTCAAATACGCTTCGCTCTATATGCTCGGCTCAATGTTATTAATTACATTGTAAGTTCTAGTGGGATATCTCAGGCTACGAAAAATATCTGTCCTGGATCGAATTTTACTACTGATGACTGGATTGCTGGCGGTGGACGTGACCTGCGTCACCACACCTGGATAGTTGGTAACCTTCTCGTAAGCCTATATTCATGGCATAGTATGTATGCCGATCTTCTTGTTGCCCATCTTCCTGAGCCTGCGCGGGGAGGTACATGCGGGCTTCGCATTGACCGGTTGGTGCTGTAAGCGCAAGCTGTGATCGACAGCCGCTGTAAGCAACAACCGCTGTAAGCGAAAGCCGCTTGAATTACTCGGGTTCGGTTGGTATAATCAAAAAATTGGCACATCATAATCTTGCCAAACAAAGGGATTGGGTGCAATGAACTCTTTGAAAAAATGGAAGCCGGGAGTGGCTAAAAAGTGGCTCTACTCCTCAGCCGGTTTGATGTGGTCGGCTGTTGGTGTGATGCTGTGCTACCTGGCTTTTGGATGGCTCAAACCTATTCCTATTGACAGGTGGATATTACTAACCCTGGGTGGAGTCCTTCTGGCTGTAATCATGTACGCTTTCGGTTTTTCTAAGCTGGCAGACAAGAACTTCCGGCGTATCAGTAACCTGACTGGAGACAAGATTTGTCTCTTCGCCTTCCAGGAATGGACGAGCTACCCGCTGGTGATCGTAATGATCTCGCTGGGTGTTTTCCTGCGCATGTATTCGTCTATCCCCAAGCCGCTTCTGGCGGTAATGTACATCGGGATTGGCGGCAGCTTGTTCCTTGCGAGTCTCCATTATTATAAATATGTCTGGGAGACAGAGAGAGGGCGGGTTAAGGACATCGCTGGTGTGTCGCATTGACCGTCGTATCTTTTGGGGGAGGCGGGGATACCCGGCGAGGACGCCGGAGATATCTTGTACTAACTCAGGCTCGTTTCTGACGCCAGGTCAGGATGTACTTGTAAGCTTCGGCTGCTAGGGAGGGCAAGATAAGAAGGGGGATGATCAACTGCCATTGGGTCCAACCCAGGGGGACGGTGCTGAAAATTGGCTGTAAAAAAGGAACGTATACGACCAGCAGGATCAAAATAAATGAGGATATCACCGCCAGATTCATGTAACGGTTGCTAAAAACGCCGATTTTGAGAATCGGGTAGCGCTCCGAACGGGCGGTGAAGGCACGCAGTAGTTCTGAGAGCGAGAGCGTCACGAAAGCCATCGTCATGGCGGATTCGGGCTGGTTGGGATAGAGGCGCAATCCCATCAGGTAAGCCGCCAGTGTGACGGTAGTGATCGCTACGGTCTGGATGGCGATACCGTTGCGCATAAAGCGGTTGATGATGGGTTCCTTCGCTGGGCGAGGGGGCTGATCCATGATGTCCGGATCGCCTTTTTCGGTGGCGAGGGCTAGAGCTGGTGCGCCGTCGGTGATCAAATTCAACCACAGGATCTGCAGAGCAGTTAAGGGAGAGGCGCCAACAAACAGGGTGCCGAGGAAAATAATGGCGATCTCCGCCAGGTTGCAAGAGAGCAGGTAGTAGACGAACTTGCGGATGTTGCTGTAGATCACACGCCCCTGCTCGACGGCGTCGACGATGCTGGCGTAGTTATCGTCGGTCAGCACCATGTCCGCGCTCTCCTTGGCGACATCAGTTCCAGTGATACCCATCGCTACACCGATATCAGCACGCTTGATGGAAGGCGCATCATTGACGCCATCGCCGGTCATGGCGACCACTTGCCCATCCGCGCGAAAAGCCTCAACGATGCGCAACTTGTGCTCCGGAGATACGCGCGCGTATACACCGGTGTGTGCGACCTCGCGCTGCAAGGCGGCATCGTCCATCTGGTTCATATCGGGACCGGTGAGAATACCCTGTCCGGTTTTTAGGAGACCGATCGATTCGGCGATGGCGCGTGCTGTTTTGGGGTAATCGCCAGTGATCATGACGGTGCGAATGCCGGCATGGTTTCCCTTTTCCAGGGCAGAGGCTACTTCAGGGCGTGGTGGGTCGATCATGCCGATCAAACCCACGAAAACCAGATCCTTTTCCAAGGATTCGATGTCATCAATGTCAGGCGATTGTGGGGTGATGCGATAAGCCATGCCGAGCACCCGCAGTGCATCCTGCGTCATCAGATCATTCGCGGTCAGTATGCGCATGCGCTCATACTCATCCAAGGGAGATGTGCGGTCATCCATGCGCTGATATTGGGAGCAGTATTTAAGCACGATATCCGGCGCACCCTTCACTGTAATTGCGTAGCGCTCGCGCTGTTGGTTGTCATAAAGTGGGGAAATGTCCTCCGGTCTGGGATCCTTAATATGGTTGACTGTCAACATTCGTTTGCGGTCCGAATCGAAGGGAATTTCCTGAACGCGCGGATATGCGCCGTTCAAGTCTTCGGACCGCGCTCCGGCTTTGACTGCCGCCACGATCAGCGCGCCTTCGGTTGGATCACCGACCATGCGGTAAGTTTTCTTGTCTTGGCTGGTACCGCTGACCTCTAAACCGGCGTCGTTGTTCAGAGCGGCAACCCATAAATTGGTTAACGCTGCCGGGTAATCTGCCAGGTTGATCTTTTCCTGGTTGTGTAAAAATTCTCCAGTTGGAGTGTAACCATGTCCGCTAATGGTAAAAAACTCACCGTTGACCCACATTGTGGTGGCTGTCATTTCGTTTTGGGTCAGGGTACCGGTCTTGTCGGAGCAGATGACAGTGGTGGACCCGAGGGTCTCAACTGAAGATAGGCGCCGGATTAATGCATTGCGCTTGATCATCTCGCGCATCCCCAGCGCTAGACTTATTGTAACCACCGCGGGCAATCCCTCCGGAACGGCTGCGATCGCCAGGCTGACCGCGATAAGGAACATATCAAGTGGGTTGAAGCCCCGTATCCAGCCGACCAGAAAAACCAGGGTGCATACGGCAATCGCCGCCCAGCCGAGTGTTTTCCCTAATTGATCCAGGCGGCGCTGCAGAGGCGTCGGTTCCATCTCCACGGACTGCAGCATCTCGGCGATTATGCCGATCTGGGTGTTCATACCGGTGCTTATCACAACACCTTTACCACGACCATGGTTGACCAGGGTCCCCATGAAGGCGGTATTTTTACGGTCGCCAAGAGGGATATCCGACTCGAGACGTACGGTGGCGTCTTTCCGCACAGGTACGGATTCGCCTGTCAGGGCAGCTTCCTCAATGCGTAGATTGACCGCTTCGATCAGGCGCACATCCGCGGGGACGTAATTTCCAGATAACAGAAAAACCAGGTCGCCAGGGACCAGACCGCTGGAGGGGATTGTCTGGTGCGAGCCGTCTCGGATAACGTGGGCTTCTGGAGATGCAAGTTTATGCAGCGCTGCCAGGGACTGTTCGGCGCGTCGCTCCTGGATGATACCCAGCGCGGCGTTCAGGATTACAATTGCCAGTATCGCGGCCGCCTCAATGAAATCCCCCAGCAGGGCTGAGATAACTGCTGCAACGATCAGCAGCATTACCACAAAATTATTGAACTGCTCCCAAAGCATCTGCCAGAAAGTTGTGGGGGGAGCTTCAGCAAGCTGGTTGGGACCAAATTGCTCCAAACGTAGCTCTACCTCCTGGGATGAAAGGCCGCGTTCCTCCAGCGTTTTTAATTCAAAAAGCACATCCTTGGCTGCCAGGGTGTGCCAATCATTCCCGTGTTTGTTGGTAGAGATTACTTGTGGGCTAAATTTCTCAATAGTCATGTTTATCTAGAAGTAATTGTCCTCAGATATTTTGGTCGAATGCTGAGATTCTATGGGGAATCCTGAGACTTGTAATTCTCATGCCCCAAATCGTCTTCTCGCTGTTTTTTTAATTGAAATCATGTGAATAATTACCGGAAAAACCGCCCCGCATTGTACCCCACGATCAAAAAAGTGAACACCTGTGGGATAAGTGTTATGACAATCGTCACTGTTATTTTAAGACAGCCCTTACTATAATCGGCTCACATTCTAAGAGCAAGTGTGCGAGTCTAAACGGTTTGCCAACTATCGGAGTCAAGATATGCTGATCAGGTGTTGTGTATGGGGTCTAAGAAGAAGGTGAACTCGCATAGAAATAACGAGCGACGGAGATTGTGTTATGAGCTATGAAAATATCCTTCCTCCTGATAATGGAGCTAAAGTGTCCATAGAAAACGGCAATCTGAACGTGCCCGATAATCCAATCATCCCATTTATAGAAGGGGACGGCACAGGCAGAGATATTTGGGTGGCTTCTCAGCGTGTGTTCGATGCGGCAGTGGAGAAAGCTTATAATGGGCGACGGAAGATCTTTTGGATGGAAGTATTTGCTGGGGAAAAGGCTTTTACTAAATATGGTTCCTGGCTGCCCGATGAGACTGTAAAGGCTTTTCGGGAATTTAGGGTGGGGATCAAGGGACCTCTGACGACCCCAATCGGTGGGGGCATACGCTCGTTGAATGTCGCTTTGCGTAAGGCTTTGGACCTGTACGTCTGCCAACGACCGGTGCGCTATTTTGCAGGTGTACCGTCACCCGTGAAGCATCCGGAATATGTTGATATGGTGGTCTTCCGCGAGAACACGGAAGATATCTATGCCGGGATTGAATTCGAACATGGAACTGCTGAAAGCCAGCTTTTCAAGGATACTTTCAGGGAGCAATTCCCGGACGAGTACGCCAAGATGCGCTTTCCGGATACATCTGGGATCGGTCTCAAACCGGTTTCAAAGGAAGGTACGGATCGCCTAGTTCGAGCGGCAATCCAGTGGGCGTTGGACAATGACCGCCGCAGCGTTACATTGGTACACAAAGGCAACATCATGAAATTCACGGAGGGTGCCTTCCGAATGTGGGGCTATGAGTTGGCTGAGGGCGAGTTTGAAGACCGGGTGTACACCTGGATGCAGTGGGAACGCACCAAAGACGAAGTGGGTGAAGAGAGAGCTAACTCCGAGCAGGATGAAGCCCTTAAAGACGGAAAACTGCTCGTAAAGGATGTGATCGCAGATATCGTTTTCCAGCAGACGATCACCCGGGCGCGCGAATATGACGTACTGGCGACCATGAATTTAAACGGCGATTACCTGTCAGACGCGCTGGCAGCTCAAGTGGGCGGAATTGGCATTGCTCCTGGTGGAAACATAAATTACATGACCGGACACGCAATATTTGAAGCCACACACGGCACGGCGCCTAAGTACGCTGACCAGGATAAGGTCAACCCGGGTTCGGTTATCCTGTCTGGAGAGATGATGTTTTGCTATATGGACTGGAGCGAAGCCGCGGATATAATCCTCCAAGGTATGGAGGGAGCCATCGCTGCCAAGACCGTTACGTATGATTTTCACCGCTTGATGGACGACGCCACGTTGCTTAAATGTTCGGAGTTCGGCGACGCTGTGATCAAGCATATGTAGGTTTGGTTTTTGATGGTGGTGAGGATTTAATTGAGCCGGTTTCCTTAAAGAGCAAGTCAGTCACAGATAGTCAATCTCAAACGGTTAGCCAACCTTTACTAGCTGGCCGGGCTCCCACGCCCGGCATAACCATAGATAGAGATTTCTCCTATAGTGGCGCGGGAACCGCCGTAGCAAGAGGGAGGCTACTCTCCCCAGCCTAATGGAACGGGAGTGCCTCAGCCCAATAACCAGCTGGCCGGGCTCCCACGCCCGGCGTAACCATGGATAGAGA
>SDBT01001713.1_pt1 | contig 38986 bp, 39 predicted proteins | sample 2277101 | NCBI WGS metagenome assembly SDBT01 (sample SAMN10404973, study PRJNA504765) | marine sediment metagenome | isolation source: marine sediment core GS10_PC15, 103 cmbsf | place: Arctic Ocean: Southern Knipovich Ridge | collected 2010 | reverse complement strand
CCCCCTCGACAACCCCCACGCCTACTCCATCTTCCGCGCCGCCCTGTACCAGATCCGCTTCTACGACGGCCAGAAAGACCCCGACGTGGCCGAGATCCCTTTAGACGACGGCGACTTCTTCCCAATAGAGGAGAAGTGACCGTTCAATTTCACTATCACTCGGCGTCAGCCGGATACGCAACAAACCCAAGAAACCATCAGGCCGTCGCCCGCCGTAGCGGGCTATGGCCCGCGAAGGCAGGTCGCTTGAGAACTCTGCACTCTCTAGTCAGCAATCCAACCGGATCTTGACGCCGTAGGGGAAAGACGTGCGTCAGCCCTGTCACGGGCCATCCTCGCTTGACGGGCGGATGCCCGACGCCATAGGATTGTCTGACGATGATGAAGACCAAGCTTGACTACGAGGATCTTGTACGCTTGCCGAAGGATGGGAAGATCCACGAGATCGTCGACGGTGTTCACTTCAACCATCCGGCGCCAAGCATTAAACACCAGCTCATTTCAGCCAACCTGGACCTGATAGTTCTTCCCCACGTGCGAAAGGGAAGGCTGGGCGTGTGGCTGGACTCTCCGGTTGACGTGATCCTGGGGGAGTTCGACATCGTTCAACCGGACAAGGTTTTCGTGACCAGCGCCCGTGCCGGCATGATCTCCACGCTGAACATTCGCGGAGTGCCCGACCTTGTCGTGGAAATCACCTCTCCGGGCGATCCTGGCTACGACAGGGAGACCAAGATGGCACTCTATTCCCACCATGGCCTTCAAAACTACTGGATCGTGGATACCCAGCTTGATGTGCTGGAGGTCTACCGGCACGTGGGGCCTGGCATGGATCTCTTTGGTAAATACCGTGGCACCGACTTCTTCGAGCCCGAGCTGTTCCCGGGGCTTGCGATACCGATGGTGGATCTGTTCGCTTCAAATATGTTCTAGTTCCGCGCTGGAGACGGAAGGATAGAATTACGCCATGTCATCGAAACTCAAGGTTTTTTTTCCACCGCTCGGGCTCGCCGTGCTCGTATTATCGGGCGCGGTCGGCTGTGGAGGCGGTGAACTGACTTGCGGCGCGGGGCACGACGGGGTGCCGCAGATCATCGAGGACGACTCGGACATGGACACCTTCTGGGTGGCGTCGCTGGGTGTGGAAGAGGTGCAGGTGGTGGGCGCCGGGGCGGAGCACGACACGCTGGTCCAGGCCCACTTCAGCGACTTCTCCGAGTACAGGGTCCAGCTTGCCGAGCGGCTCGAGTTCGTGGACTATCCGGCCTGTGTGGTCTACATCAGCCAGCAGGTTGCCAGCGGCGATCGCATCCCGCTCAAGGTCGAGCGGGTGACCTTCGGCGGGCTCGCCGGAGGAGAGGTGGTGCTGGAGCCGAACGAGTTCGACCACCTGCCTACCGATAATCGACCCGGGCGCGGCTTCGAGGCCGAGACGGTCTCCATCGAGGTGCTCTCCGAAAACGGCGAGAGCGACTTCCCGGCCTTCTCCGAGCAGATCGCCGCGCCGGCCCAGCCGGTGGTCACGGGCCTGGACGACATGGAGCCCGTGGACCTGGCCGCCGCGCCGTCGATCGGAATCGACGTGAACAGGGTCGAGGACATGAAGGTCCGCTGGGAGCCGGCCGGCTCCGACTATGTGGAGGTCAAGATAATCCCCGGGGCCGGAGCCTCCGCTCCGTACGGCAAGATGCGCTGCATCACCTTCGACGATGGCTGCCTGGAGGTGCCTGCGGCGGCGCTCGCGCACCTGGCCTTGGACGAGGCCACCAACTTCAGGTTCCGCATCGAGCACCACAACTTCGTGCTGCACTCCATCAAGGAGGACGGGCAGACCAAGGCCGCGGCGCTGATCGACACCAGCTCGTCGATCGAGGCGATCGTTTTGAGATAGGCCAGGCAGGAGGATGTGGAAGATGAATCGCTTGCGGCTCGTGGCACTTAGCTTGCTACTTTCAGGAACGAACGCCTGCGGGATCTCGGAAGGGGACTTCATCAGGGGGGCCGAGCACGATCCCTGCATGGACGGCGTTCCCGTCTGCAACACGACGGCGGGATGCATCATCAACGAGGCCATCTACATCGAGGGGGACTTTCCGAGGGACCTGGTCAAGTTCATCGTGACCACGCCGGCCGACACCGGGATCGAGGTAAAGATCTTCTTCAAGAGCATGAAACACCCGGGCGGGGACACCGAGATCCGCTGGTACGAGCCGGGCTGCGCGGACTACTACGTGTACGAGAGCATGGGGGTCGACATCTTCGAGAAGGCCGGCAGCGACCGGGTCTTTAGGCAAGAACGAAAGGTCCGCATGGCGGGTGACCACCTGATCGAGATCTACTCGGACGCCACCACCCACTACTTCATCCGGGTGGAACTGGACCACCCCGGTTGATCCTGCCCCATGGGCTCCGCTCCCCCCCGCACTCCCTGGTCCGCGTACCCCGGCCTGCTGTTGGTCGCGGCCGCGACCCTGCTTCTGGAGATCTGCCTGACCCGGGTGCTGTCGGTGGCCCTGTGGTACCACTTTGCGTTCATGGTGGTCTCGACCGCCCTGTTCGGGCTGGGGTTCGCGGGCGTGGCCCTGGCGCTGAGGCGCTCGGCCAGTGAAGTCCCGTCCCGGCTGGTGGCCCTCTGCGCCCTGGCCACCCCGGTAGCGTTCGTGCTCGGCTACGGCCTGTTCAACCTGGTGCCATTCGAGCCGTTCTCCCTGGGCGTGGACGCGGTCCAGTGGCTCTACCTTCCGCTGAGCTACCTGGCGGTCACCCTGCCGTTCTTCTTCTCGGGCTTGACCATCGCCGCGCTGCTGACCCGCCACGCCCGCTCGGTCCACCGGCTGTACATGTTCGACCTGCTGGGCGCCGGGCTGGGCAGCCTGGGCGTGGTGTTCCTGCTGCCGCGCTTCGGCGGGTCGGGCACCGTGCTGGCCTCCGCCGTGCTGGCCGCGATCGGCGCCGCGCTGCTGGCCCGCGAGACGTCGGCGCGGCTGTCCAAGTTGGCGGTCGGGCTGGCCGTGGCGCTGGCCGCGCTGGTCCCGTTTGGAGACGACTTGATACCGGTGCGGATCAGCTCCAACAAGGTGGTCGGCTCCGGGCGGACGGTCGCCGACGTGCTGGCCGATCCGGAATTCCACCGCTACACGACCTGGAACACCACCTCGCGGGTGGACGTGATCGAGTACCGCGACGCGCGCGGCTCGGTGCATCGCAACGTGCTGATCGATGCCGGCACGGCCATGACCCGGCTGGCCCACCCTCTGGCCGAGGTGGACTCGCTCGGGCCGACCGCGGACGAGGAGTCGTGGTTCGTGCGCCTGTTCGACGCGCCCCGGGTGCTGGTGGTGGGTTCGGGCGGGGGGCGCGAGGTGCTGCTGGCCCTGCGCAACTCCGCGGCGAAGGTTACGGCGGTGGAGATAAACCCGGCCATCAACCACCTGGTCGCGGACCTGATGGCCGACTTCACCGGACACCTCTACCAGCACCCCAAGGTCGAGGTGGTCTGCGACGAGGCCCGCTCGTTCATCCGCCGCACGCCGGAGCGCTTCGAGGTGATCCACTGCCCGCACACCATATCCAACGCGGCCATGAGCTCCGGCTCGCTGAGCCTGGCCGAGAACCACCTCCTGACCATCGAGGCCTTCGGCGACTACCTCGATCACCTGGCCGGCGACGGGGTGCTGGTGATCACCAGGCCCGAGGCCCACCTGCCGCGGCTTTTCACCACGGCCCGCGCGCTGTTCGAACTGGAGAACCGCCCGGGTATCGAGCGCTCGGTGCTGGCCTGGCGCGCGCGTTCGGACGGCCTGGCCTTCTACGCCGGGTTCGCCCTGCGCGCCCGGCCGTTTTCCGCAGCCGAGATCGCGGACCTGGCGGGCCTGCTCGAACGCCGCCAGCTCGAGGCGCTCTATCTGCCCGGCCTGGCCGGGCGCGCGCCCTACCGCGATCTGCTGACCGCCAGCGACCCCATGGCCGTACCGGTGCCGTTCGCCGCCATACTCGAGCCCGCCACCGACGACAGGCCGTTTTTCAACCAGCGGGTGCCCTTGGACGAGATCGGCTGGTCCGACCTGCTGGGCGTGTTCTCGCGCGGCCGGGACGGCCGCATGGCGCTCGAGGACCGGCCGGTGGCCGAGAGCGCCCTGCTGGCTCTGCTCCTGCAAGCCGCGGTCGTGGCCCTGCTCCTGATCGTTGCGCCCCTGTGGGTCTTCAGGCGCCGTGCGCTCTCGGGCGCCGGCCGCTTGCGCACCCTGTCGGCGTTCGCCTGCCTGGGTCTGGCCTACATCGTGGTGGAGGTGGGCATGATCCAACGCTTCAGCCTGTACCTGGGCCGGCCGGTGGTGGTCTTCTCCACCGTGCTGGGCGCCTTGCTGGTGGCCTCGGGCCTGGGCTCGGCCTTTGCCCGCAGGTTCCGAGGAGCGCGCGCGCCGCTTGCGGCCGCGGCCGGGGCGGGCGGGGCCGCGCTCGTGACCGCCCTGGTCGCGCCCTGGATGGTCGACGCGACACTGTACTGGCCGGCCGCTGCCCGGGTGATCTTCGCCATGGTCATGCTGGCGCCGGTGGGCTTCGTCATGGGCATGCCGTTCCCGCTGCTGGTCCGGCGCCTCGATGCCACCCATCCCGAGCGCATCCCTTGGGCCTGGGGGGTCAACGGCTTCGCGTCCGTGGTGGGCTCCATCGGGGCGGTGCTGCTGGGCATGACCGTGGGCTACACCGCGGTGCTGCTGTGCGGCGTGGCCTGCTACGCCCTGGCCGCCCTGTCCACCCTCGGTTCGACCGCTCTTGCGCAGGTCGAGTGCGTGAAATAGAATCGCGGCTTCTCATGGGTGAGGAAAGCAAAAGGCCTGCCGAGCGTCCAGAGGCGGGGCAGGAGTCGGCGCACGGGCGGCGTGATTTTCTTGCAACCGCCGGCAACCTGGCGGCCGGGGCTTGCTGCCTGGGCCTGGCGGCGTGCGCCGTGCGGCTGGCCGTGCCGGACTTTTTGAATGGGCCGCCGGTGCGTTTTCCCGTGGGTCGGGCGGCGGACTTCAGGATGCGCACCATGACCTGGCTGCGCGAGCACGACCTGTTCGTGCTGCGCGACGACCAGGGCTTCGGCGCCTTCTCGGCCCGCTGCACTCACCTGGGTTGCACGGTCCAGCGCACCGCGGACGGGTTTTCGTGCCCTTGCCACGGCGCCCGCTTCGATATGGCCGGCCGGGTCCTGTCCGGGCCCGCCCGCAGTGCGTTGCCCTGGTATCGGCTGTGGATCGAGCCGGACGGCCGGTTGTGGGTTGACGCGGACGAGCCGGTCCGGCCCGGCGCGCGGCCCCGGGTCGATCTGGAGATCCGGCCGGCGTCAGGGGGCGGTCCATGAGCGGGTTCGTCTATCACTTCCATCCCGCGCGGGTGACCGAGCGGGCCCTGGATCCGCTGGTGACCCTGGGCCTGGGCGTAGCCTCGGCCACCCTGTTCGCCTGCCTGTGTACAACAGGCGCGCTGCTGATGATCTACTACGTCCCGACCGTCGAGGGCGCCTACGGCAGCATGCTCGACATCCAGCACGCCGTGACGTTCGGGCCGTTCGTCCGCGCGCTTCACCGCTGGGCGGCGCACGGCATGGTGGTTGCGGTCGCACTGCACCTGGTGCGGGTGTTCGCCCACGGGGCCTACCGCGGTCGCGAGCTGAACTGGTTCGTGGGCCTCGCACTGCTTCTGATGACCCTGGGCCTGGCCTTCACCGGCTACCTGCTGCCCTGGGACCAGCGTTCCTTCTGGGCGGTAACCGTGACCGCCAACATGGCCGATCACCTGCCCTGGCTGGGCCCCTGGCTCAAGGAGCTGTTCCTGGGCGGCAGGCAGGTGGGGCAGTCCACCCTGCTCCGTTTCTACATGCTGCACGTGGCCCTGTTGCCCACGGGGCTATTGCTCCTTCTCGCCCTTCACTTCTGGCGCATCCGCAAGGACGGCGGTCTGGCGGTCGAACCGTCCGCTGAGATGACGCCGCCCGGGGTGCCCGCCTGGCCGCACCAGGTGCTGCGCGAGGGTATTTTGATTCTCGCGGTCCTTTCGGCCTTCAGCCTTGCCGCGGTACTGATCTCAGCGCCGCTGGGCGCGCCGCCGGACCTCCACCATCCGTCCAACCCGGAAAAGGCCCCCTGGTACTTCCTCTGGGTGCAGGAGATGGTTTCCTACTCGGCCCCGGTGGGCGGGGCCATCTACCCGCTCGTGACGGTGTTCTTTTTCGCTTTGATCCCGTTCGTCGACCGCGAGGACGCAGGGGTGGGCCGCTGGTTCGGCACTCGCCCGGCGCGCCTGGCCGCGGGTGGGAGCCTTGTTCTGGCGCTTGCCGGATTCGTCCTGTTCGAATGGCTGTACATCGGGGCCGGCGCGCCTGTGGACCGGCTGGCCGCCGACTTGCTCAACCCGGCCAGCGGCATGATCGCGCTTTCGCTGCTCGCCTTTCTTCTGGCCGTCCGGCTGGCCCGCTCGACCCGGGCCGCGTGCATGGCCGCCCTGGTCGTGTTGCTGGTCGGGACGCTGGGATTCGTGGCCGTGGGCCTGTGCCGGGGGCCGGACTGGGTGTTCTACTGGCCCTGGGAGGTATTTCGGTTTGCCGCTTGACCTGGCCGCCGACGCCCGCCGGTTGCGGATCGGGCTTTTGCTCGTCGCCCTGGTATTCCTCGGCGTGCTGGCGATGGCCTCCTGGCGCGCCCTGTGGCCCGAGTGGGAGGCGATCCAGCAGGGATTCTTCGCCCTGTCCCGGGCCGGGAGCGAGAGCCCGCCGGCGATCCGACAACAGGTGACCTGCACAGGCGGGACCGACCGCTGCACCACCTGTCACCTGGGCGTGGACCGGTCCGACCTGGCCGACCCGGCAGTTCCACAGCCCTACCGGGGCCACCCGCGAGCCCTGGCACACCACCTGCGGCACGGATCGGGTTGCAGCACGTGCCACGGCGGAACCGGCCGGGCGCTCACGGTCGCCGCCGCCCATGCCATGCCGGGCACCGGGGCGCCGGACTATCTGATGCGGCAGCCCCACCTACAGGCCAGCTGCGCCCGCTGCCACGTGCCCGGGGCGGTGCCCGGCAGCGAGAGACTGGCCTCGGGCGCCGGGTTGTACCTGGAGCTGGGTTGTCCGGTCTGCCATCCGCTCAGAAGAGGCGGCCTGGGCGGGGCCGACTACGGTCCCGACCTGCGCTTACTGGGCAGAAAGAGCCCCGCCTGGCTGGAGGCCAGCATGGTGGACCCTTCCGCCAACTTCCCCGAATCCACCATGCCCCCGTTCGATCGGACTTTTAGGGATCACCCCGAGGCGCTCGTCGATCTCCTGGTTTTCCTGCAGAGCCTGGCGCTCCGGGAACGCGGGACCTGCGCTGGGCGCGATCCCGCGGCGGGCCTGGTGTCCGGTCCCTGTTCTACGTGCCACGCCGGGCCGGCCGGCCGGGCATCGGGCCGCATGGAACACCGCTGCCCCTACCTGATCGATCGCAAAGAACGGTTGCGATGCTCGGGCTGCCACCCGGACCAGGTACCCCCTCCCGGGCCTTCTCTGGGCAGGTGCCCGGTGGTGGACCAGCATCGGCCGGGGTGCGTGGTGTGCCATTTAGATTCATAGTTCCAAGTTCCAAGTTCCTAGTTCCAAGTTCCCAGAAGCGAGAGCCTGCAACTAGGAACTAGGAACTTGGAACTTGGAACTGACTTGGGGAGTGATCTCCCCAAGTCTCCCCAAGTCTGTAGAGTGCAGACCCCACATCCAGTATATCCTTGCGGCCCTCGTGGGTCGCTGGCGATGTTAACCCATTGTTTATGAAGGAATAATTATTTCGGGTTGATTGCCTGCGGGTTGGCTCGATTCTCGCATTAAGGGGGGGAGCGGAGAGTGCTGGAAATGAAAACGGTAGATAAAGAAAGAGAGGGTATGGAAATGAAAAAGAGTATGCTGATTCTGATGTTGGCCGCTGTGGCGATGTTCCTGTCCGTGCCGGCCATGGCCCAGGATGATGATGCCGCACCGGGCGAGTGCACCGGCGGTCTGTGCGGAACCCCTGACGAGTCCGGCGGTGGTTGCGGCTGCGGTTGCGGCAGCATCCTGATCGCGAACACCGACCTGGGCGACACCTACCAGTATGCCGACGACTACGACGAGGACGGCATCGAGGACGACTACGACAACTGCCCCTTCATGGCCAACCGCGACCAGGTGGACATCGACGGCGACTCGGTGGGTAACGCCTGCGACAACTGCGCCGCCGTGGTCAACGAGTTCCAGCGCGACGTGGACGGCGACGGCCTGGGCGACATGTGCGACGACGACAAGGACGGCGACACCATCCCCGACGAGATCGACAACTGCGATATGCTCCAGAACCCCAGCCAGGGCAACGTGGACATGGACGATCTGGGCGACGCCTGCGATCTGGACATCGACGGCGACAACGTGCCGAACCTGGAGGACAACTGCCCGTTCATCGCCAACCCGCTCCAGCAGCCCGAGGAAATGGTGGCCGGCTGCAGCAGGGACCAGGACGCGGACCTGGTCAACGACGAGGTGGACAACTGCCCGAGCCTGTACAACCCCGAGCAGATCAACTCCGACGGTGACCTGATGGGCGACGCCTGCGACGCCGACGCCGACGACGACGGCATCCTGAACCACGCCGACAACTGCGGGCAGGTGGCCAACGTGGATCAGCGCGACGAGGACCGCGACGGTCTGGGCGACGTGTGCGACTCGACATACTGCTACGTGGCCGACGAGGTCGGCTCGTGCCTGGATCCGGCCACCACCTTCACCGTGTACGGCGGGGCGGACCGGGTGGTGCACACCGGCGAGACCATTCCGCTGCTGTTCTGGGCGAACCGGAAGAACCGCGGGATCGAGTACGAGTGGATCGTGGATGTACGCCCGGGCGGCTCGCACGCGACCGTCAAGCACCCGCGGGGATCCGCCGTCCTGTCGACCCCTTACAACTACCACTACAAGAAAGGCCGGCTGGTGGAGTTCACCCCGGACAAGCCGGGTGAGTACCAGATCAGGATCCGCGCGCTACTGGTGTTCGAGGACGACCTGTACCCGGACAAGCGGACCGACGAGCACATGGTCACCCTGACCGCCGAGGGCGATCCGGTCTCGAGCGGTTGCTCCACCCTGCCGGCAAGCGGCAGCGCGCTCGGACTGCTGGGAATGCTGCTGGGCCTGGCCTCCCTGTGGTTCCGCAGGAAGTAATCCGTCAGTCACCAACATCCCACCGGTTCACTCATTCCAGCGGCGGCCCGAGAACTCACCAAGGGGCCGCCGCTTATCTTTGCTTTACCTTGACTCCACCAAGCGATGTCCATATAATTTTTGACTCATGAAATCCCTTGGAAACCAACGGGCTTGGAGCTTCTCCGGCCCGGGGTGGACGGGGTCTTTTGGGTTGTGCGAAAACCTTTCGAGCCGGGTCGCCTGAAGGACGGACATCCGGCGCGCCGGGAGAACGTCGATGGAATTCATCGGACAGTTCAATCCGTTGTCGAAGACCGGGATCTGGATGTTTCTGATACTGATGGTGGCGGTCTACACCCTGACCATCGTCATCGAACGGGTTTACACCCTGTGGTTCCGCTACAAGATCGACGCCAACCAGATGCTGAGCCGGATCCTGTCGTTCGTGGACTCGAACAATTTCAGCCGGGCCATCGAGGTCTGCAACTCGCGCCAGAGCCACCCCTTGTGCGTCGTGCTCAAGTCGGGCCTGCTCAAGGCCAACCGCACCGACGTCGAGATCCGGAGGGCGCTGGAACAGACCACCATGAAGATCGGACCCATGGTGGGCAAGCGCACGCCCTTTCTGGCGACCCTGGCAAACGTGGCCACCTTGCTGGGCCTGCTGGGCACCATCTTCGGCCTGATCCTGGCGTTCGAGGGCGTGGGCGCCGCGTCGGCGGCCAAGAAGCAGGAGGTCCTGGCCATGGGTATCTCCGTGGCCATGAACACCACCGCCTTCGGGCTGATCGTGGCCATTCCGACCTCGGTGGCCCACGCCGTGCTCACGGCCCGGCATGGCTCGTTGCTCGACACTATCGAGGACGGCGCCATGACGCTGTTCAACCACCTGTCGGCCAAGAACCGGGCCGGGGCAACCAGGCGCTAGGGCGCTAAACGACCGCCGGGGTAGGAGACACGGCATGAGCGACAAGGGGCGCAGGGAAGAGCGGCCGGTCGATCTGAACATGGTTCCGATCATGAACCTGTTCCTGGCCATGATCCCCTTCCTGCTCAGCTGCGCGGCCTTCTTCCAGGCGGCGGTCATCAACGCCTCGGTGCCGGCCCTGAGCGAGGGCGGCAGCGCCGCGGACGAGGAGCCCGAGAAGGAACTGCTGAAGATCATCCTGAACCTGCAGATCACCGCAGACGGCTTCGTCCTTTCCGCCCAGGGCGATCAGGCGGAAGACGAGCTGAAGGCGATCGTCACCAGGATACCGATGAAGGGCAAGGAGTACGATTTCGAAAAGCTGGCCGAGCGCTGCAAGGAGCTCCACGACAAGTATGCAAAGAGCGACACCGTGGTCATCCTGCCGGAAAAGGACGTCTTGTACGACACGTTGGTGCAGGCCATGGACGCCGCCAGGGAGCGCATAACCAACCCCAAGTTGGACCAGCGCGAAGGCCTGTTCACCAACGCGGTGGTATCGTCGATACTGTAGGGCCCGGAAAGTCGAGGCCGGATCGATATGTTCGACAAGAAGCGGAGAGAGCCGGACAAGACCGCCCCGCTCAACCTGACCGCCATGATGGACATGTTCACCATCATCCTGGTGTTCTTGATCTTTTCCTTCGCCTCGAGCGACCAGAACCTCAAACTGGACCCCGATCTGACCCTGCCCAAGTCGATCTCCGGCCTGGAGTTCAAGTGGGCCATCAACGTCAACGTCACCCCCACCGAATTGAAGGTGGAGGGCAACACCATCGCCAGGATCAAGAAGGGCAGGCTGGCCGGGGTCAAGATCGACAAGGAGAAGAAGCGGGTCATGCCGCTGTACAACCTGCTGAAGAAGTTCAAGGAGATCGAGGATCAGGAGAAGGTCAACCCTACCGGGGACGAGACGGTGATCGCCTTCCAGGCGGACAGGGATCTCCCCTTCCAGCTGATCGATCGGGTGATGAAGACGGCCGCCCAGGCGGGATATCCCAATTTCCGCTTCGTGGTGATGAAGAAGTAAGGAGGACAGCTCCATGCGCCTTGGCTTCTCGATGACGATCTCATGGCTCTTTTGTCTGGCTTGCCTCGGCCTGCTGGCCGCGGACCTGGCCGAGGCCGTGCCGCTTCGGGCCCCGGCCGCTTTCTCTCTGGACACGATCGACGAGCAGGGCGAACGGTGCCGGGTGGCCAGGCGCCGAAAAAAGTCGAAGAAGTCCAAGCGCAGGCGCAAGAAGACTCGGCCCACGCCGGCAGCCGAGCCGGCGCCGGCGCCGGCTCCGGAGGCGCCGTCCGAGGGCCCCGGCGCCGCGATACCCATGGGGGCCGGCGGTCGGGGCCGGGTGGACTTCGAGGCCCAGCTGATCAAGGGACAGACCACCAAGGCCGGCGAGGTGCAGATCCTCGAGCGCAAGGACGCGGAGCTCAAGAGCATGGTCAGGCGCAGGACGAGCTTTCGCAAGGAGATCATCCTGACCGTCTTTCCCGAGAAGGCGGGAAAGTTGAAATAGCGACTCCGCATCCGGGGGAGCCCCATGACCAGCAAACCGCCCGGCAGCCGGGAACCGACCGTGCTTCAGGTGTTCGTCTTCAAGGATGGACGCTTCTTCGGCACGGAGTGCTTCGTCGAACCGCAGATCGTCATGGGGCGCAGCCCGGACGCGGACCTGCTGCTGGACGACGACCTCACCTCGCGTTCCCACGCCTCGGTCGAGATCGGACCCGAGGGTGTCGTTCTTCAGGACCTGGACAGCTCCAACGGCACCTACGTCAACGGCGAGCCCATCGAGCAGTGCTACATCGGCTCGCGCGACGAGGTGGGGATCGGATCGTTCACCCTGAAGTTCAAGGTGCTCAGTCGTCGCAAGCCCAAGGTCCGATTCCGGGATGAGACCCGGGTGGTGGACCAGGATCGGACCGAGGTGGTGGCCAAGCTGAGCGCGCCCCCCCCGGCCGTGCTGGAGTCCAGGCCCGTGCCCGAACCCATGCCCGACCCCGAACCTGAACCTGGACCTGGACCTGAACCTGGACCTGAACCTGGACCTGGACCTGGACCTGGACCTGGACCCGAACCCGACCCCGAACCCGTGCCCGAACCCGAACCGCCGATAGCGCTGATGGAGCCCGAGCCGCCGCGGCCGGAGGCGGCCGCGGAAAGCGCCGCCGACGACTACGACGACTACGGGGACGAGGATGACGACCAGCGAGACTTCGTCGAGCCCTTCTCCCTGCTCAACAACCTGATCCGGGAAGACTTCGCCGAGCCCCGGGTGTCCACCGCTGACGAGCCTGTCATGGAGGTGATCGGCTACACCTCGGACAAGGAGATTCTGAGCTTCGAGCAGGTCTCACGCGGTAAGAAGCACCGCGTCGGGCCGGACCGGTTCGTGCTGGCCCACTACAAGGAGAAGGCGGCCGGCCGGATCCTGTTTTCCGACGAGTTCGGCGGCGGCGTGATAACCGGCGGCCGGACGGTCCCGCTCGACGATCTCAAGAACTCCGCGAACCAGGTGAGAAAGCGCAGGGGCAAGCCCATATACGCCTGCAAGCTGTACAAGGGCGACTACGCCAACTTGCTCCACGAGGGCGGAGGTTCGTTCGTGCGGTTCGTCGACCCCCCGCGGATCCCGCCGCCCCGGTTTCAGTTCAGGATTGACCCGCTGGACCTGAAGATCTTCAGCGGCTCTTTCCTCGGCCTCGCGCTGGCGATCGTCCTCCTGGGCATCTTCGGCGGGCGCCGTGATGCCGTGGCCTCGGTGGACATGGACCGCTTCGCCAAGATAGCCATCCAGGAAATCGAGATGGAGAAGCCCGAGGAGGAGGTCGAGATCCCGCTCGATCGACTCCCGCAACCGGATAAGAAGGAAGAAGAGAAGGTCAAGGAGGAGCCCGAGAAGGAGCCCGACAAGGAGAAACCCGCCAAGCGCCCCAGAAGACGCTCGAAAAAGAAGGACAGCGGGGGGGGCGGCGCCGGCATGATGGCCGCGCTGGGCAATCTGAGCCAGAAGAAGTCGTCGCGCAACATCGTGGCCGCCGTGTCGAACCTGGACGCGGTCAGGGTGCCGGGAGGCCGGTCGCGTTACAAGGTCTCCGGCCTGGTCACCAAGCTGCCCACCAGCTCGGTGGTGACCTCACGAGGAAGAGGCGTGGGTGTCAAGGGCGGCATCGAACTGCTGGCCGGCGGCAAGGGCCGCGGCAAGGGAGGCATCGGCCCCGGCGCGCTGGGCGGGGGCAGGACCGGAAGACGCGGCATCGGGGGGGTGGTGTTCAAGGCCCCCAAGCGCAAGATGAAGGTGCGCGGCACATTGAGTCGCGAGGCCATCGCCAATGTGGTCCGCAAGCACCTGCGGGAAATACAGTACTGCTACGAGAGGAACCTGATGCTCAACCCGAAGCTGGCCGGTAAGCTGATCATGGAGTGGACCATCTCCACCTCGGGTTCGATCAGCGTGGTCAAGACCAAGACCAACACCATGGCCACGCCCGCAGTGGCCATGTGCGTGTCGGCAAGAATAAAGAGGTGGAAGTTCCCGAAACCCAAGGGCGGGGTGGTAATCGTCACGTATCCGTTCATCTTCAATTCCATCGGGTTCTGAGGTTTTCCCCTTAGGAGGTCTCGATGCGCCCTGCTCGCCGCAAGCGCAGAATACAGACACCGGTCGTCCTGGTCGTCCCGACCGTTCTGGCCGTTCTGGCCGTTCTGTCAATCATGGCGCTGTTGATGGCCGCTCCGGCGGCCCGGGCCGCAGACGAGGATCTCGACCAGGGTAGGGTCTACGCCATCCAGGATCGAGCCTTCAGGATGAACCACGAGTTCTCGCTCTCGATCGGCTTCCTGCCGCTGGACGCCTTCTACAAGATGTTCTCCATCAACGGCCACTATGTAGTTCATTTCGACGACCTGTGGGCCTGGGAGGCGATCCACCTGGGCTTCTCCAAGTACCTGAGCGTGGACACCGGCCTGAAGGGCGAGATGAACGACAGGTGGGAGACCCAGCCGACCAATCCGAAGGAGAGCCTGATCGACTTCACCCTGGACACCAACCTGATGCTCAAACCGCTGTACGGCAAGATCGTCCTGTTCGACGACGTGGTGATCTTCGGGGAGACCTATTTCCTTCTGGGAGCAGCGGCGGAGAAGTTCCAGACGGCCTGGTTCCCGGCCCTGAACGTGGGCGTGGGCTTGCGCATCTTCCTGGCCGAGACCATCTCCATACGGCTGGAGGTGCGCGAATACGTGCACTTCGGCGAGTCGATCGGCGGCACACTGGTCTTCGCGCTGGGCTTCTCCTACAACGCCTTCGCTTCGGAACGCCGGCCGTCCGGGGGCGAGTCCGGGGTCGGAGCGGAGGTGACTAAATGATCCCCTGGAGACAGGGCCGCGTCCGGCTCCGGGTGGTCTGTGTTACGTTATTCGTCGCCCTGGTGTGCTCGTGCGCGCTCACGGCTTCGGCGGGCGCGGCGGACGACGGCGAGGAGTACCGGGAAAAGAGCGTCTACGGCCCGATCCAGAAGCGGCTGTACGATCTCGACAACGAGCTCAGCCTGGGTTTTGCATACCTGCCGCTGAATCCCTACTACAAGGGCTATGGCGTCTCGCTCAGCTACACTTACCATTTCAACCACCTGCTGGCGCTGGAGTTGTTCCGGGTGGGCTGGTCCTGGAACCTGGACACCCCCTTGAAGACCAAGCTGGTCGAACAGATGCCGGACGTCTCCCTGGAGCAGTTTCCGGCGGTCGTGTTCTTCGAGAACACCAACCTGGTCCTCAAGGTGCTCTACGGCAAGCAGACCCTGCTCAACCGCGCCGTGCTGCACTTCGAGGTGTTCGTCACCGCCGGGGCGGCCTTCGTGTTTCGCAATCCCTTCAACGTCACCGATCTGGACGATGAGAACATCCGCCTCGACTTCGGGGTCAACGCAGGTGTAGGGTTCCGCTTCTGGCTCGATCCCACCTGGTCGATGCGGGTGGACCTGCGGGACACGGTGTTGCTGTTGGGCCTCAACCGTCCGGACATCCCGCTTAGGAACTCGGCCGAGATCGGCCTGTCCCTGTCGGTTAATCTCTAGGAGCTTCAGCCATGCGTATCTGGAGATGGCCAACCTTCACCCTGTTCGCCCTGCTGCTCCTGACTCGGCCGGCCGCGAGCCAGGAAGAAGCGCCACCAGCACCAGAACCAGCACCAGAACCACCGGAAGGCCTGAGCGAGGAAGAGTTGAAGGAGCTGGAGGGTGCGGTGGACGTCGAGGTCCAGGTCGGCCCCCAGGTGTTCGACGAGGGTGCCGAGCTGTACTACAAGGGCAGCTACGCCGCCGCTGCCGCACGCCTTTGGGACTACATCGCGGGCAACCAGCCGGGCGCGGAGAAGTACGGTTACGCGGAGTACTTCCTGGCCCAGGCGTTCGACAAGCTGGGCCTGACCCACGCCGCCGTCGAGTACTACTACAACGTGGCCAAGAACCGGACCAGGCCCGAGTTGCTGCCGGACGCCCTGCAGGCCATCGAGCGCCTCAGCCGCGAGCACCCCTTCGACCAGGACCTGATCCTGAAGGACCTGATCGGCGATACGACTTTCGGGTTCCTGCGCCCGGACCTGCGCGAGTTCGTCGAGTACTACCAGGGGCTCCTCGATTACCGCGGCGGGTTCGTCCGCTGGGGCAGGATTCACTTCGGATCGCTTTCGAAGGGCTCGTACTACTACTACAAGGCCCGCTACGTCCAAGCGGTCTACGAGCTGGTCAAGTACAACCTGGACGAGTCGTTGAAGATCTTCCAAGAGATCCTGGCCTCCGACATCGACCAGGCCGACGTAGTCAACAATGCGCGCCAGAGCGTGGCCCGGATCCTGTTCGAGCAGAAGAAGTTCGCTCAGGCATACCAGATGTACGAGAGCGTCAATGCCCCGGTGGAGAAGCAGGCATCGGTGTTCATGGAAGAGGCATGGACCCTGTACTACATGAATGACTACCAGCGGGCCATGGGGCTGCTGTACGCGCTCGAGGCGCCGGCCTTCTACAGTTACTTCAATCCCGAGAAATACCTTCTCAAGGCGATGATATACAAGAACCTGTGCCACTACAACGTGGCCAAGGACGCCGTGGCCGAGTTCTTCGGACGATACGGCGAGGCCATCCGGGCGATCTACGACCGGGTGGATCTGGAGAAGGACGAAATCCTGATCGAGGCCGCGCTTCAGGAGCCGACCCTGGTGGACTTGAGCCGCTTGAAGCGCCTGCTGGACACCGAGATCGGGGAGCTGGCCAACTACGAGACGGCCTGGGGGGACAACGGCCTGCTGGACCACCTGGCCCGGCTATACGAGCTGAAGCTCCAGGAGGTCAACCGGCACATCCGACAGCGCCTGGACGAATCCATCCGGCTCGTGGCGGAGATGCTTCTCGAGCACGAGGAGCAGATGAACCTGCTTCAGTACGAGATCGGCTTGTCCATTTACAAGCGCATCAAGGGAGTTCCCACCGAGAAGGAGACCAGGCTGGAGAAGATCCCATATTCGGCCGCCAGGACCTATTTCGAGTTCGACGGCGAATTCTGGAACGACGAACTGCACGATTTCCGCTTCTTCATAACGGATCGCTGCTTCAGCGAGGAACGCTGGGAGTAAACCGGCCCTGGAGTCGTCATGAGATCGGTATCGGCATTCAGATCCCTCGCGCCGGCAATCGTCGTGGCGGTGCTGTGCCCGTGGTTGTCCGGGTTCTCGTTGACCGACGGCGTCGAGGAGAAGGTCGAGTTCATCGACGGCCTTCGTCGAGACATCATCAAGGTGGACCACTCCATCGAGGTCTCCAAGGATCTGATCAAGAAATCCAGGGGCGCCAGGTTCCTGCCCGACATCATCTTCCGCCTGGCCGAGCTGTACGTGGAGAAATCGCGGCTGGTCTACTACCTCCAGGTGGAGACCAGCGGCCAGGAGGCGGCTTCCTCGGCGGAGGCCATGTTGTTGAAGAACGAGGCCATCACCATCTACAACGACGTCCTCAAGGGCTTTCCGGACTACCGCTACAGCGACAAGGTCCTGTTCTTCATGGGCCACGAGTACCACGAGCTGGGCATGCACGAGGAGATGATCGGGACCTACAAGAAGCTCGTGGAAGACTTCCCCAAGAGCTCGCTCCTGCTCGAGTCGCTCTACATCATCGGCGATCACTACTTCAACCGGGACGACTTCGACGAGGCCGAGAAACACTACAATAAGATCCTCGAGTACCGCGAGTCGCCGATTCACGGCATGGCCCGCTACAAGCTGGCCTGGGTGGCCATCAACCGCGCCATGATAGACAAGAAGTTCTGGAAGAAGGCCCTCCAGCTGTTCGAGTCGGTGGTGTTGTCGGAGAACACCCCCGACGACCAGATCTCGGTGGACACCTACAAGCCGGTCAACATCAAGCTCGAGGCGCTCAACGGGATCGTCTTCTGCTACACCGAGGTTTACAAGCCCAAGATTGCCCTGGAGTACTTCCGCAAGCTGGCCACCTCCAAGACCGTCTACCTGCACGCCCTGGAGAAGCTGGCCAACCGTTACTTCATCAAGGAGCAGTTCGACAACGCCGCCTTGCTGTACCGCCGCATCATCGAGCTGTCCAACGACGTGGAGAAGAACCTGGACTACGCCCAGCGGATCTACGACGCCTCGACTTTTTCGAAGAAGAAGGACAAGGTGGACGAGGACGTCAGGGCTCTGGTCAAGGCCGCATCCAAGTACGCCTACTCCTGGCGCATTCCGGAAAACGAGAAGAAACGGCTTGCCAAGGAGTTCGAGGTCTACGCCCGCGACATCGTCACCAAGCTGCACCTGCTGGCGCAGAAGCGCAAGGAGAAGCGCTCCTACCGGATCGCCGCCCGGGCCTACGGGAACTACCTGGCGTTCTTCGACTATTCGGATAATCTCCAGAAGATCAAGTACAACTTCGCCGAGTCGTTGTTCCACTCGAAGAAATACCTACCGGCCGGGCGGGTCTACGAGGACATCGCCCGCAACATGGAGGAGAGCAAAGATCGCGCAGACGCCCTGTATTCTTGCATCCAGTCCTTTCAGATGGCCCTGGGCGAAGCCAGGTATCTGAGTCGCTTCGAGCTGGTCGAGGCCCGCCAGGGGCTCAAGCAACTGGGCACCTACTACGTCAAGAAGTACCCCAAGGACGAGAAGGTCCCGACCATCAAGTTCAACGTGGCCCGCATGTTCTACGACCAGGGTGAGTACGAGCAGGCCATCGAATCCTTCCAGGAGTACATCAAGCAGTATCCGACCCATTCAGAGGTGGCCATTGCCGGCCACCTGGTGCTCGACTGCTACAAGCAGCTCGAGGACTACGCCGGCCTGGCCAGGCAGGGCCGCGCCTTCGTGTCCGACGCCGCCATCGCCGACGAGAAGTTCAAGAAGGAAGTGGCCGCCATAGTCCAGGCCGCCGAGAGCCGTGAGCTGGACAAGAAGACCCTGGAGGTCACCAAGGAGGGCGGCGACGCGGTCGAGGCGTTGCTCGAGTACGCCGGCACGGTCTCGGGCGGCCAGGCCGAGGAAGCGATCTACCGATCGTTCGTCATGGCCAAAGGGAAGCGCAGCATCGAGATGGCTTTCAAGGCCGGGGCGCAACTGGCCACCCAGTACAAGAAGTCCAGGTACCTGCAGGACGTCTACGCCACCCTGGGCAACTTCTCGGCCCAGATGGCGGACTTCGAACGCGCCGCGGCCCTGTACGAGGACTACTTCAGCCGCTTCCCGGAAAAGGCAGAGGCCCGCGAGGCCATGCTGGCCGCGGCCAACTTCCACACCTACCTGGGCAACTACCGCAACGCCATCAAGGACTACAAGGCGCTGCTGGTCAAGGCCACCGGCGACGAACGCGGCAACATCCTGGTCGAGATCGCCGGCGCCTACGCCAGGATGGACGATTGGCGCATGGTGCTGTCGACCGCGACCGAGGCCGTGAGCGAGCTGCCCTCGAGCGTTGCCGGCCAGTTGCTGCTCGCCAAGGCACAACAGAAGCTCGGCAAGACCTCCGACGCCAAGAACTCCTACATGGCGGCTGCCTCATCGGGAGGGCCCGATGACACGTCCCTGTCCGCCGAGGCCCAGTTCCGGCTGGCCGAGATGCTCATGGACGACTACCGCAAGATCCGCTTCGGGGCCGGACAGGAGGACGCGGTCGTGGTGCAGACCAAGATGCAGATGATAGACACCATGGAGCAATTCTACGCCGGCGTGGTGGAGATGAAGGACCCCCAGTGGGCGATCGCCTCGCTCTACCGCCTGAGCGAGTTGTACCACGACTTCGCCGGGTTCCTCTCCGGCGCGCCCATGCCGTCGGATCTGACCGATGAACAGAGGAAGCAGTACAAGCAGGTGATCGAGCAGCAGGTAAAGGCCCAGAAGGAGCAGGCCAAGACCTACATGGATGCCTGCAAGCAGACCGTGCGCACGAAGAAGGTCTTCGGGCCCTACGCCATGGCCTGCATTACCGGGAAGCTGGCCGCGGCCGCCGAGCGGACCTCGCGGCGGCGCGTCAGCCGTGTAACAGGGAAGCGGGTCGATGCGCTCAAGGCCAGGCTGCTCGAGAATCCCAGCGATCTGAAGACCCTCGACGAGCTGGCGATGGAAGCCATCGCCGGCGGCGATCTCCACCTGGCCCGGCTGGTGCTCAGCAAGGCGCTGGAGGTGGACTCCAGCCACGCGGCCGGCCTGAACCTGATGGGGGTGGTGGACCAGCACATGGGCGAGGACCAGGACGCCTACGATTACTACCGCAAGGCCTCCGAGTCCGATCGCCAGTTGTTGGCGGCACGTCTGAACATGGCCGGCCTGTTCGTCAAGTACAAGGACGAGGCCCGGGCAAAGGCCGTCTTGAAGAACTTCGTCTCCCAGGCGAAGACCGTCGACCTGTCCTTCCCGGACGTCCATCCCGCGGCCAAGAACGCCCTGAGCGCGCTTCGCATTCGCTGATGCGAACGGGAGGAGCCATGAGCCATGCATGATGTCAAGTCCATGCCGGGAACCATCGACCGGGTCGTGCGGATCGCCGTCCTGGCCGCCTTCGCGGCCGGCGGATGCGGGCCGTCCTTGTCCCACACGGTGCCCGAGGATCTGCTGCAGCGGCTGCCGAAGAGCAGCCGGCGATCGGTTTTCCAGGCCGAGTCGGTGGTGACCATCGCCTTTGACGGGAAGGGGGCCGTCAAGCGGAAGAGGGACACCACCTTGCGCGAGATCGACCGCATCGGGGAGAAGATCGAGGACGCCAGGAAGAGACGCTCCGGCGCCAGCGGCGACAAGGCTGATGAGATCGGTCTGGAGATCGAGATGCTCAAAGCCAAAAGAGACTACCTCCACGACGTGGTCGCCCATCAGGATATCCACATGAAGCTGGCCGCGTGGAAGCTTACGCTGGCCGGGGCCCAGTTCGAGCTGGCCAAGGTCCGGCTGGTCAAGAAACACTCGATTGCCTTTTCCGACAGCGTGGAGGACTTCGAGGCGCAGGTCGAGGACATCAAGGCAGATGTGAACGAGTTGTCCAGGGAGGTGGACGCGGAGGCCGCCGCGCTCAAGCTCGAGGAGGAGAAGTGGCTGGCCGCCAAGAAACGCTACTTCACACGCATAGGCGAGTCATCCAAGGGCTGGTGGACCGAGCAATAGATCGGGAGAAAGTCAGTTCCATGTTCCAAGTTCCCAGTTCCTAGTTAGAACCTAGAACTTGGAACTAGGAACTCGGAACTTGGAACTGGTTTTAAAGGAGCTCACCCATGTTGAGATGTGGCTGGTTGATCGTCGGACTGCTGGCGGCCCTGGCGCAGCCGCTCATGGCCCAGCCGGCGGGGCCGCGCGCCTCCGCTGCCGCTTCCGACGTGGAAAAGAGCAAGGCCAGGCAGGAAGCGATCCTGCGCAGCGGCAAGGTCGACGAGTCACTTGCAGAGGTGCTGGCCGAGTACAAGGCCCTGCTCGAGGAGAACCCCCGGGACGCCGAGGTGCACTTCACCCTGGCGCTGGCCTACCACTCCAAGGGGGACATGAAGAAGGCCGAGCAGTTTTACAAGAGCACCATCGAGGTGAATCCGGACGAGATCGACGCGCGGCTGAACCTGGGGGCGATTCTTCAGATGCGGGGACGCTACCGGGAGGCCATCGCCAAATACAAGGAGACCATAACCAGGCACCCGCAGGTGGTCGAGTCGTATTTCAACCTTGGCGTGGTCTATACCAAGATGGGCAACCTGGAGCTGGCCATGGCCGCCTACCGGACGGCCACAAAGGTCTCCCCGCGCTTCGCCCTGGCCCACTTCCAGCTGGCCGATCTCTACCACCGCCAGCTGGCTTTCGACAAGGCGAAGGAAGCATACCGGCTCGCGATCAAGGCGGAGCCGCGCTTTGGCGACGCCCACAACAACCTCGGCAACCTGTACTACGAACAGGGCGAGCCGAGCAAGGCCATCGCCCAGTACAGGAAAGCCATCGAGATCGGCCAACACAACGCGGAGTACCGCTACAACCTGGGGCTGGCCTACTTCAAGGCGAACAGGCTCGACGACGCCATCGCCTCATACGAGCAAGCAATTGAAAAAGATCCCCGCTACGCGGAGGCGTACAACAACATGGGTGTGGCCCTCCAGCGCAAGGGCGATCTGGACGCGATGATGAGCGCATACGAGAAGGCCTGTCAGCTCGATCCCAAGTACACCGAGGCCCATTTCAACCTGGGGCTTGCCTGCTTCAACAAGGGCCGCTGGGACGCGGCCATCGGAAAGTTCCGCGAGGTACTCTTCGTCAAGAGGGACTTCGCCGACGCCCACGCTTTTTTGGGCGAGGCTTTGTACCGGAAGGGCAACATCAGGCAGGCCATGCGCCATTTCAAAGAGGCCATCAGCATCAACCCTGGCAAGGCCGAGTTCCGCGCCCGGATGGGCATAGTCTACATCGAGGAGGGCAAGCTCGCGGAAGCCGAGAAGGCCTTTGAGCAGGCGCTGGCCATCGATCCGGAGGACGCCACGGCGCGGGCGGAGCTGGCGCGCACGCTGCTGGCCCGGGGAGATGAAGGGCGGGCGCTCGGGGAGTACCTGCAGGCGGTCCGGCTCGATCCCAACCTGGTGGACGCCCACCAGGCCCTGTCCGGGCTCTACGCCAAGCGCAACGAATACGAGAAGGCCATCATCCATGCCAAGGAGGTGGTCCGTCTGGACAGCAGCCGTCTCGTGGCCAGGGTGGCCCTGGGCGACCTGTACCGCGACCGGGGCCTGATGGACCTGGCGTCCGCCGAGTACCAGGCGGCCATTAAGCTGGACCCCAAGAACGCCCTGGCATACTACCGCATGGGCGAGGTGTTCGAACGGCGCGGAAACCTGGACGAGCAGATCCGTTACTACAAGGAGGCCCTGACCCGCGATCCCCGGCTGGCCGAGGCGCGTTGCGACCTGGGCGTGGCCCTGTACAACCAGAACAAGACGAAGCAGGCAGTAAAGGAGCTGCAGCGGGTCGTCAAAGAAAAGCCCGATTCGGCCAGGGCCCACTACTACCTGGCCATCATCTACTACAAGAAGGCGTTCTCCTCCCGGACGAAGAAGAAGAAATACCTGCGCAACTCGGTCCGCGAGTTCACCCGCGCGATCGAGCACAAGCCCGAGTTTGCCCGGGCCCACCACAAGCTTGGCAGGGTGTACCTGGAACTGGGCGATGAGAAGAAGGCCCGGGCCGCTTTCGAAAAGGCCCTGAAGATCGCCCCCGACCTGACCGAGGCCAGGCTGGATCTGGAAAAATTGAAGAAGAAATAGCGGTAGATGGGCGGGGGCTTCGCGAACTTGACTGGCGCCGCTGCGCCTCGTACCATTCGTTCATGAACGATGCGCTTCCGGGCTGGATCGTGGACGACGGGGAGTCCGTTCGGCGTGAGGCCGAGCCCTATCGCCACATGACGCCCGAGAAGCGCGCCGAGCTCCTCGCGGCCGCGTGCCGAAGCATGGCGCGACTCCTGCGCATCCGCGATGACCGCGACCGCGTGCTGGCCCACACCGATCCCTTGCCCGAGAGCACCATCCGCGCCCTCGAACGGCTCCGGCGCGAGGCGGCCCGGACCGGCAGGGAACCAGGCATCGACCATGACTGACCCCGGCGATCCACTCGACGCGGGCCTGCGACTGGCCCGCGTCCTCGAGGCCCATCGCATTTCTTACGCGCTCGGCGGCGCCCTCGCATACGGACTCTGGGGCGTTCCCCGGGCCACCGTCGACGTTGACGTCAACGTCTTCGTCGGACCCGAGCGCCTGGGCGAGGTCTTCCGCGCCCTCGAGTCGATCGGGATCGAGGTGGACGAGGAGGAGGCCAGGCGAGCCAACGACCGCCAGGGCATGTTCGCCGTCCGGTTCGGGCTCTTTCGCGTGGACGTGTTCACACCGAGCATCGAGTTCTACCGGGAGGCGGAGCGCACCCGGGTGCGAAAGACAGTGGAGAGGCAAGAGGCCTACTTCCTGTCGGCAGAGGCCTTGGCCGTGTTCAAGCTCCTCTTCTTCCGGCCGAAGGACCTGGTCGACCTGCAGCGCATGATCGCGGTTCAGGGCCCTCGCCTCGACACGGCCTATGTCCGCAGGAACGTGGCGGCCATGATGGGCGAGGACGACGAACGCGTCGCCAAATGGGACGAACTCGTCGCCACCCACGGCGCAGAGCCGACGAAGACGTAGACGGCAGCTCTTGGTCTGATCAGGCGGCCAGCCAGTCCACCGGGCCCTTGCCCTCCCGGACCACGTAGGGAATGTCCTTGCACAGGTCGATGACGGTCGAGGGAACGTTGGGCAGCGCCCCGCCGTCGATGACCAGATCGAGCACCTTGCCCAGCTTTTGATCGATCTCCCTGGGGTCGCATATGGGCGACATCTCGCTGACGTTGGCGCTGGTGGTGATGATCGGGTGCATCAACTCCCGGACAATGGCCAGGCAGATCGGGTTGTCGGGCACCCGGATGCCGACCGTCCTGCGCTTGGACATCATGATCCTGGGGACCTCCTTGGTCGCCTCCAGGATGAAGGTGTAGGGACCGGGCAGGTGCTTGCGCATGATCCGGTAGGCGTTGTCGGTGACCTGCGCGTAGCGACTGATGTCCTTCAGGTCCGCGCAGATGAAGCTCAAGGGCTTCTTGCGTGAGCGATCCTTGAGCTGGTAAATGCGCTCGATCCCTGACTTGGAGAAGATGTCGCAGCCGATGCCGTAGACCGTGTCGGTCGGATATGAGATCACCGCGCCGTGGGCCAGCGACTCCACCACGCGGCGGATCAGTCTCGGTTGCGGATGCCCGGGATTGATCTGGATGATCATGGGTGGCACCTCCCTGAAGTTTCAATTAACAGCCTGAAAGGCCTGGAGTTTATATGCACTTGTGCGCGGAATGCAAGCCCCAAATGAACGGACGTCGCGGAAAATCCAAGAGATCTCAAAGGGTCTCTTCGTGGGCCCAGGAGGTCTCTTGACGGGCCGTAACCGTGTGTGTAGTCTGCAAAAATTCGTCATGAAGTGCCCCAGATGCCATGCCGAGGTTCCCGATGGTCCCGAGTGCGCCGCCTGCGGTGTGATCGTCGAGAAGTTCCTGGCCCGGAAGCAGCAGGCCCAGGTGCCGGCACCGGCCGTGGATCCCCTGAAGCGACCTTCGCCCGCCGCGGTCGTTGCCGGCCGGCCAGAACCGGTTCGCGCGCCGGTAGGCCCAGGTCGGGTCTCCGACCGCAAGCTTATCGGGCTGTATGGTCAGCTGGGCCGCATGCTTCAGGCCGGCCTGTCGACCACCGAGGCATTACGCCTGGCGGCCGCGAACACCCGCGGCGCCGTCTCGACCGCCCTGGATTCCATCCGCACGGACGTGGAGGCCGGCCAGACCTTCGCCCAGGCAACTGCCCGGCAGCCGGGGTTGTTCGGCGAATCCTCGCAGGTGTTGATCGAGGCCGGCGAGGTCACCGGCGCCATTCCGGCCGCGCTGCAGGCCCTGTCGTCGGCCGCCGAGCTGCGGCTCGACATCCGGCGGCAGATCATCCGGGCCTGCATCTATCCCTTCGTGCTGTTCAGCCTGGTCTTCTTCGTGCCCAAGGCCCACCTGTTGTTCACCGCCGGGTGGGGAGCCTACCTGCTGGCCTGCCTGGTGCCGTACCTGACCACGCTGGCCGTGCTGGTGGGAGTGGTCTGGGCGCTGCCCAAGGGTCTGGCCCTGGTGCTGGGACGCGACAACATCCGGCGCCTGGTCCGCGGCATCCCGGTGTTCTGTGGCCTGTACAGGCTGGGTTCCACCGTCCGCTTCGCCCGCCACCTGGGAGGCGCCATAGAGGCAGGCCTGCCCATGCCCTCGGCTCTGCGCCTGGCCGCCCGCGCAACCGACGACCCGCGCTGGATCGAGTCGCTGGCAGCCTCGGAACGCGTCCTCCAACAGGGAGGGACGCTGCACGAGTCCCTGACGCAGGCGGGCCTGTTCGACCACGAGTTCCTTCTGGCCACGGCCGCCGGCGAACGATCGGGCCGGCTGACCGACGCGCTCGAACAGCACGCGCGTCTCGTCCAGTCCACCCTGACCCACCGGATCAACGTGTCCGTGCAACTCCTGGCGGTCGTGATCCTGCTCCTGACCTACTTCTTCGTGGCCAGCGCGGTGGTGAGCGAGTTCGAGAGCATCATGGGCGGCACCGGCCAGCAGATGGAGGAATTGCTCAAAGAGCTGGGGGGGCCGGCCGGTGCCTCCAGGCTGCCGCCCGAGCTGAAGGACATCTTGAAATGACCTCTGAAAATTGTCTGATAGAACGGGTCGCGATCGTCCTGGTGGAGCCGGCCGAGGGCGGCAACGTGGGCTCCTGCTGCCGGGCGCTGGTGAACTGCGGTTTTTCGGGGTTCTCCATGGTCAGGCCCCGGGTTGCTGACTGGGCGGAGGCGCGCAAGATGGCGGTCCACGCGGCTTCGATGCTGGATGCGGCCCGGACGTACGACTCGCTGCGAGCGGCCGTCGCCGACGCGCACTGGGTGGTGGGGGTCAGCGGTCGGCCGCGGTCCCATCCCCAGGGCAAGCAGCCCATCGGGCTCGGGGATCTCACAGACAGGCTGCGCCGGCTGCCCGCGGGAGGCAAGGCGGCCCTGGTGTTCGGCCCCGAGCGCGCCGGTCTGACCAACGCCCAGCTCGGCCTGTGTCAGGACATTCTGCGCCTGCCCACCGCCGAGGCCTATACGAGCATGAACCTGGCCCACGCCGTGCTGGTCGTGGCCTGGACCATTCGCATGGCGGGAGCGGCCAGCGCCGTCGAAGAGGCACCGGATCGCGAGACGGTCGGCGCTGCCGAGCTGGACGGGCTGATGGAACAGGCCGAGCGCACCCTGAAGATCATCGGCTACCTCGATCCCCAGAACCCCAGGTTGACCCTGGACGAGCTGCGCTGGGTGTTCAGCCGCGCCGGTCTGGGCGAGCGTGAGTTGCGCATGCTGCGCGGCGTCTTCCACCGCATGGACGTCTGGATCTCCAACCACGGCGGCCCGCCGACCCCCAACCAGCTCCGCAGGTTGGACGATTCTTGAATTCGCCCGGGCGATCGAATATATCTTTTACCCATTCGACAAGGAGGTAAGAACATGACTGTCGGTGTCATCGCGAAGGGTTTGACCATCCGCGGCGAGCTGCTCGGCGAGGAGGACCTCATCGTCGAGGGTGTGGTCGAGGGAACCATCACCATGGAAAAGAGCCTGACCATCGAGAAGAGCGGTCGGATCAAGGCCAACATCGAAACCGAGAGCATCACGATCATGGGCGAGATGGAGGGCGACCTCAAGGCCCGGGATAAGATCACCATCCACGCCGACGCCCGGGTGGTCGGCGACATCGAGGCCCCTCGGGTTCAGATCGACGACGGCGCGTACTACAAGGGCCGGATCAACATGCCGGACTGACCGGCCGTTTCCCGTCCCCTACTCGTTCCGGACCGTGAACCGGCACCGGCTCGCGCCTTCCGGGATGCGCTCGAGAATGGTGAGCGCACCGCCCAGGCCGCGCACCAGCTCGTGTTCGAGGTTCATGACCGCGTAGCAGAGCTCGCGGTCCTCCTCGCCCTCGAGATCGTACGGGCACCTGTCGAAGGAGAACGTCCACTCCCCTTCGCCCGCCCGTTCCACCTCCATGATGGAAGAGAAGAACTTCTCCATCATCAGGCGCGAGATATCGACGGCGTCCAGACCCTCGTCGAGGCCCGCTGCTCCGGCTGAGGCGGCCAGCAGCCTGCCCAGCCCGAGGTGCAACAACCGCACCACCTCGCACCCGGATGGACTCCGCGCCACGGCCCTGAGCAGACCGCCGTACCGGTCCTGCACCTTCATCAGCAGGTCGCCCGGAAGCGGGCCGAGAAGCCTTTCCATTTTCGACATCGTCGTCTCCATTGGAGGTGATTCACAGATTCACTTTATCCGGACCACGTCGAACAGGGGAATCTCGTCGGCCTTGCCCTTGACGCGGACGGGCTCCATGACCCGGTACTCGATCCGGTCGCGGATGGGCGCCAGGGTGCGTTCGGTGATCAGGATCTCCCTGCCGCGGGCAACGCCCTCGAGCCGTGAGGCCAGGTTGACGGCATCGCCGATCACGGTGTAGGAGGACTTGCGCTCGTCGCCGATGTTGCCGACGAACATATCCCCGGTGTTGATGCCGATGCCGATCAGGATCGGATCCAGCCCGCGCGAGCGCCACTCGTCGAGCAGCTTCTCGTGGGCCGCGCGCATCTCGACCGCGGTCTTGACCGCCAGCCAGGCGTGGTCGGGCTGGTCGACCGGCGCTCCCCAGAAGGCCATCACGCAGTCGCCGATGAACTTGTCCAGGGTGCCGCGGTTGTGCAGCACCACCTTGGTCATGGCCGAGAGGTGCTCGTTCAGCATGCGGACCACGGTGTCGGTGTCCAGCCGCTCGCTGACGGCGGTGAACCCGCGCAGATCTGAGAAGAGCACGCTCAGCTCGCACCGCTTGCCGTCGAAGAAGTCCCGGTCGGTGTTCAGCATCTCCTCGACCACGTCGGCGGCCACGTAGCGGGTGAAGACCCCCTTGATGCGCTGGCGCTGCATGTCCTCGAAGATGGCAGTGTCGATCTGCGAGGCCATGGCGGCCAGCAGACGGCGTGAGGCGGGGATGAACGCCTCACGTCCGCGTTTGATCACCACGAAGGCGCCGATGATGTCCCGGTCCAGGATCAGCGGCACGCACAGGGCCGAGCCGATGGACTCGTGGATGCGTTCGACGCTGACCAGGCTCTTGAGCTCGAAGGCACTGAAGGCCAGGTCGCGAAGCGCCTTGATGCAGCCTTCTCTCTGGAAGTCGGAGCAGTCCACGCCCGACGGGAAGCGGATGTCCACCACGCGGGTGGCCTCGTTGAACAGCACCACGGCGGCGCCGTCGGCCTCGACGTACTCGAGGATCTTCCGGGCCGCCTGGTCGATCATCTGATCGAATGGGAGGTGCTCGTCGCGCAGGTGGTCGAGTGCGAAGATGGCCTCCAGCTCGAGGTTGCGCTGCTGCAGCTGGGAGAAGGTCAGGGAATGTTCCACGGAGCTGTCGATCACCGACATGGCCAGCCGGCCGGCGCGGCGCATCTGTTCGCTCATCGGGTCGAACGTCCTGAGCACCAGCAGGCCCAGGTTCTTCTCGCGGGGCTTGAGCGACAGGCCAAGGATGGTGTCCTCGGCGGACGTCTCCGCCTGGTCGGCCTGCTCTAGCCGGGCGATGAATTCCTGCACCTCGGTGCTAAGCGGCCGGCCAGGGGTCGGGTCGTCCAGGACGCCGGTCTCCTCGTTGCGCACCAGCACGTGGACTTCGTCGAAGCCGACGTGCTTGCACAGGTAATCGCAGAACCCGCGACACATGGGCTCCATCTGAAGGGTCTTGTCGCGGATGCGATCCAGGTCCTTGAGGATCTCGATATCGTTCGCCTGCGGTTTGTCGCTCACGAAAACCCTCCCCGCGATCAGGTCAGAATCAGAAGCGCCACCACGTAGTATATCGCAAGTCCGAGGACGTCGTTGCCGGTGGTCACCAGGGGACCGGCCGCGATGGCCGGATCGACCCGGAGCATCCGGAAGAAGAACGGCACCAGCACCCCCATGACGGCAGAGACGGCGATGGCAAGGGCCATTGCCAGGCCCACGGTCAGCCCCAGCATGATGTTTCCGTGCCAGATCCGGGCCACCACGCCGAGAGCCGTCCCGCAGACTAGCCCCATGATGACGCCGATGGCCATCTCACGCGTCAGGAACCGGCCCAGGTTGTTGAAGTCGATCCGGCCGGTAGCGAAGCCGCGCACCACGATGGTGGACGACTGGGATCCGATGTTGCCGCCCATGGCGGCGATGACAGGAATGAAGGCCACCAGGATCAGCAACTCGGGAAACGAGATCTGGAATCGGTTCACCAGCAAGGCCGAGACCATCCCGCCGCCGAGGGCGGCCAGCAGCCACGGCAGGCGGACCGAGGCGATCTTGAATATCCGGTTGGTGTAGACCAGTTCGGGCTCCTCCAGACCCTCCATCCGCAGGATGTCCTCCTCGATCTCCTCCTGGAGGACGTCGATCACGTCGTCGTGGGTGATCCGTCCCAGCAGCCTGCCGTCCTCGTCCACCACCGCCATGGACACCAGGTCGTAGCGCTGGAACATGCGCGCCACCTCTTCCTGGTCGACCCCGGGTCCCACCGAGATGATTTTTCGGCTTGCCAGCTCCAACACCCGGGTGTCGGGCTGTGCCAGGATCAGGCGGTCCAGCGAGAGCAGGCCGGTGAGCCGGTTGGCGTCGTCGGTCATGTACACGAAGTGCACCGCCTCGACCTCGTCCGCGTTGGCCCGGATGGCCTCGATCGCCTGGTCCACGGTAGCGCTCTCCGGAACCACGACCAGCTCCATCTGCATCAGCCCGCCGGCCGAGTCCTCGGGGTACTTCAGGAGTGCCTCTACCTCCTGGCGGTCCTCGGTGGGGATGTCCTGCAGCACGGCCCGGGCCATGTTCTCGGGCAGGTCGGCGATCACGTCGGCCGCGTCGTCCGAGTCCATCTCGACCAGGACCCGCACCAACTGGTCGTGGCGCAGCAACTCGGCCAGGTCGTCGCGCAGGTGGTCGTCCAGCTTCTCCATCAGGTCGGAGATCTCGCCGATGGTCAGGTTGGCCACCATCCGCGGCCAGAGGGCGTCGTCGACCTTGTCGAAGACGAGCGCCAGGTCGGCCGGGTGCAGCGTCCTGAGGAAGCGGGACACGGCGGTGTTGTCGCCGTGATCGAGCAACTCCCCCAGTTCGTCCGGATCAGGCGCCCTGTCCGGCTCGGCGATGATATTCGGCTCGTGTTCCATCTGTGCTTGCCTTGATGGTGAGACCGCTGGCAAGCTAACCCACCTGCAGCCGGACGTCCAGTCAAATCACCCTGAGCCATCCGCGCTGTGCGCAGATGAGCCAGCAGCGCCGCAGGACGCGCCGGGAAGCCTGACGTGGACCCCATTGTTTGGACCAAAAACGGGCGTGGTTAAGGGGGTGCCTGCCCAGAAAGAAAAATGGTGGTCAGTCGTTTCAAAACGATACGTCCAGGCTCACCCGCGTGTCGAAACCGGGGGCGTCGAATCCTGAGCCGTGGGTGCGGTAGCGTTCGTCGGTGATGTTGCTCACCGCCAATCGGGCGGTGACCTGCTCGTCGATGTGCCATCCGGCCCTCAGGTTCAGTGTGGCCCAACCCGGGGTGCCGTCGCAAGGAGCTTGGAGCCGGCCCGAGTACGGGGCAGTCTCGCAGATGCGCGGATCCTTGAGGTCCCGTGCGTTCAGCCGGTCCTGGCGGGCCGCCCAGCGCGCGAAGAGCTCCACATACACCTTGCGGTCGGGGTGGTCGTAGCGCAGTCCGGCGGTACCGAAGAACGGCGGGATCCAGGGGGCCGGGGTCTCGGTGCCGTCCTGGCTCTTCGTGTCGCCGCGCATCCAGGCCGCTCCGGCCTTGAGCTTCAGCCGCCAGAAGCGCACCGCCATACCGCCTTCCAGTCCGTAGATGAGACCTTCCTGCGCGTTGACCAGCCAGGTGACCGGCTTGCCGTCGATCTCCGTCTGGCCGTTGTAGGTGGTCGCCTCCCAGGTGATCGCGTCCGTTCCCATGGAGTAGAAGCCCGCCGCGGACAGCTCCAGGGGGCCAAGGTTCAGCCGGCCGCCCGCCTCGATGGTGTTGGACTTCTCCGGCAGCAGCTCCGGGTTGGGAACGTTGAACTTCGTCCCTGTGTCGCCCGTCTGGGTGGTCTCCTGCAGGTTGGGGGCCCGGAAACCCTGCACGAAGGTGAAGTACAGGTTGTAGATCCCCGGGCGCAGCCACTGCAGGCCGGCCGCGCCCACCACCCCGTAGTAATTGTACTCGACGTCCTCGATGTCCGGCACGTCGGGGGCGAAGGCGGCGAAGTGGGAGAAGCGCGCCCCGCCGGTGACCTGCAACCGCCCGACCTCAGGTCCGAAGTCGTGGATCGTCGCGCTCGCGTGCAGGTACACGCCCAGGCTGCGGTAGGTCGAGCCATCGGAGTAGTTGCCGCGGGGCTGCTCGACGAAGACGAAGCCGTCCGCCGCGTCGGCCGTCTCCAGGCCGGATCCAACGTACTCCTGGTAGAGCTCCGCGCCGCCTTTGAGCCGGATGCGATCCGACCAGTAGGACAGCTCGGTGTGGGCGTCCGCGCCCAGGACGTCCACCGTATCGTGGTAGCGGCGCTTTCTGGTCAGCTGGCTCTCCTCGAGCCCGAAGCAGGCCGCCAGATCCGAGACGGTTCCGTCACCGTTCTTCTCGCAGTTGAACCGCCGGACGCGCTCGTCCAGCCGGTGATAGGACAGCGTGGCGTGGATCCCCCGAAGCGTGCACGAACTTCGCCTGCCAGTAGCCCGCGCTGTAATCGGTCCGGGGCTGCTGGTAGCCCCCGCCGGCCCACAGGGGGCCGAAGCGGTCGAAGTGGGCCCCGATCATAAGTGCCTCGTCGGCCACCGTGGGAGCCACCTGCAGGGCGAAGCCGGAGGAGAGGTCCGCCGAGGAGAACCTGCCCTGGGCCCGGCCGGAGGCGTCCAACTCCCCGTGGCCCACCTGCGGATCGACGGTGAGCAGGTGCATCACTCCGCCCATGGCCCCGTTGCCGTAGAGGACCGACGAGGGGCCCCGCACCACCTCGATTTTCTTCAAAGCAAAGGGATCGATGAGCGCCAGGTACTGGTTCGGACCGGTGCGGTGAGTGGAGGTGTTGTAGCGCACCCCGTCCACCAAGATCAGGTTCTGGGGGCCCACCAGCCCGCGGATGAGCGGAGTCCCCGCACCGCGGTTGGTCTGCTACCGTCAAGGGCGAAGTCGCAGACAAGGTAAAAGGTCTCTCGGCCGGCGCGGACGACTACCTGGCCAAACCGTTCGCATTCGACGAGCTGCTCGCCCGCATTCACGCGCAGATACGCCGCACCACCGAGTACGCCGACCCGGTTCTGCGTTATGGGGACCTGGAACTCAATCCCCTGTCCCGGACGGCCGTGCGGGCCGAACAGTCCTTCGAGCTGACGCCGAAGGAGTGCTCGCTGCTCGAGTACCTGATGCGCAACCCCGGCCGGATCGTCACCGAGCACGAGCTGCTCGAGAACGTCTGGGGCCTGCGCTTCGATCCGCGGACCAACGTGGTCAACGTATACCTGCACCACCTGCGCAAGAAGGTGGATCAGGGATTCAATCCCAAGCTCATAATTACCGTTCCGGGCCGAGGCTACCGCCTGGGAGACGACTCCCCATGAAACTATCCATCCGATCCAATCTGACCCTCTGGTACATCGGCACGGTGATCGCGCTGCTGGGTATATTCGTCGCTGCCGACGTGGTGAGCCTGCGCAGCAATCTATTGAGTCACGCCGACGAGGCGATGTCGGTGGAGAGCCTACCCAAAAAGGAGGGAACGTCGCCGTCACATTGACCAACCAGGGAAAAACAGCGACCCTTCGAATCGAAGATTCGGGGATCGGCATCAAGGAAAAAGAGGTCCCGCAGATCTTCGACCGCTTCTACCGCGCCGACCCCAGCCGTTCGAAACAGACCGGCGGCGTAGGCCTGGGCCTGTCCATCGTCCGCGAAATAGCCGATTTTTATGATCTGGATGTCCATGTGGAGAGCCAAGAGGATAAGGGAACCAGAGTGACGGTCGCCTGGAAGGAGTCCTGATGGAGAAAAAAGGGTCTATCCGAAATCCCCAACACGGAATCCATGGATTTCTGGGTACGTCCTGGTGATTCTGCAACACGCCCGGCGGCGAATCCTGCATGTGAATGTGACCAGGCACCCTACCGATGATTGTGGTGGGAAGAGTGCTCCAAGCAGGACGATTGAATATTGTCGATGCACACCGGGCTGCACTCTCAGTTCAGGTAGTCCACCACGAACGTGACGGCCAGGACGACAAATGTGATGTAGACCCAGATTGCCTCCAGGCGGGGATCGGGTTTCAGCCGGGTGAAATAAAACCAGGAGAGCAAAACGCACAACAAGAATCCCAGAGCGATCCCCCCGAGGGTCTGACCAATGGCCATGACTCCATGTCCGTCGGGAGTGACCGGGGGAAACAGCCACATGCCAAGCTGAATGAAGCTGACCATGGACGCCCCCAGGATCATGAGCACGATCAGCGGAGCCACCAGGTAACGTCTCCAGGCCTTCTCCCAAAAAATCCCCTGTAACCCTCCGGTGACGGCGATCAGCCCCAGGATGACCAACTGGGGAATCAGCTTGACCCCGGTGTATGCCAGCGTCAGTGCAACAGTTACCCAAATCAAACCGATCAGGTGTGCCAGGTTTTTCATCCCGGGTCATTATAACTGGAATCTCGCTCTCAACCAAGAATATGTAATAATAATTGGTATACCGGAGCAAAGAGCGGCAGGAGGCCGAAATGGGTGACCGAATCCCAGGTAGACGCAGACCTTCACTGTGCAGCTCTCTCATCTGCTCCTCCTTGCCGGTTTATCCCGGCGCACCCTCATCCCCTCATCTCCATTGGTTTTGACTTTAAGCCCAGCTATGAGGCCATGGATAGACCCCGGTCACCAGGAATCCGCTGCAGAGAAGTCGTCCGTTTGATTATGATCCGGACAGAGAGGTGTACTCCCTGTTGCCGGAACGAGAGGAACACCGCCCAAGGACGTCCCGCCGGCGGGGAACGACTCGGCCAATTGATGACAGGAGGGATCGAGAAATGGCTTCGAAAAAAACAAGCGGAAGGCCTGTTGTGCCCACCGGGCGGTCCGGTCCATCGCGCAAGCCGGCCCGGGTGCGAAAAACAGTGTCCGTGCGTGCCCCCTCACCCGAGAAGGCCTCGAGCCCGAAGGCCAGGGTCGTCAAGCGCTCTCCCTCGAGTGCGCTCGAGCGCGAGACCAGCAAGGTCCTCAGCCTCAAGGCCGAGATCGCGCGCAAGTTCCGGAATGCAAGCGATGGATCTCCATCAGGCGAGGAGTTATGCCTGACGCATGCCGCCATAGACGCTTCTGCCGTGTCCGTAGGCGGCTTTTCGTCGCTTCGGGAGAGGATTCGTTCGATCTGCCGTCGCTTTGTCGGCCTTTTCGATCCGGATGCAATCGTCGGCACTCTCGCCAGCAATCCGGGTCTCTGACATTTTACGAGGCCATCAAGGGTAGGGCCGAACCGTTCGAAGGCCTCCAGGCGGCTCCTGCGGCCTCGTTTTACGACTCCAGCCCCATCAACAGGCCAGATCCAGCCCTGGAAGCCTTCAGAGGCGATCCCCGCGGCCCTCGGAAGCCCTGCCCTTGCCACCAACTCCCCGCCGATGATACCTTGCCCACCGGAGGTGAGAGATGCGCGCGCTCTGTGGATTGTTCCTGGCCCTGGTGTTCGCGCTGCCGATTGGCTGTCGCGTGTCTGGTGACTACCTTCTGCGTAAGACAAGCGCAGAGCTGGGGGTGGCTCAATCGTCCTGCAGGGCAACCATGACAAGACCGAACGATGGCTCCGGAAACTTCGGCTGGGATGCTGTGTGCGATGGCCGTAAATACGCCTGCGAACAGAAGTGTTTTGGTCGCGCGGGCTGCACTACCAACTGCAAGGAAACCCGATCATCCGAGGCGCACACACTGACCAAGGTAGTCGTCGATCGTCTCGCCCTCGAGACTGGCTGTCCGAAAAAGCAAATCGAGATCGTGTCGCAGTCCGAGTGGAAGCGGGGATCCGAGACCGCCTACCGGATGAAGGCCTGCGGGAAGATGTTCGTATGCACCACCGCCGCAGGAAGGACTGACTGCAAGGCGGCACTCGTGCAGGCGCCCGCCGAATCCCCTCCGGAAGTACCAGCCAGGACACCAACCAAAGAATAACCTAGCTCCCGGCCGCTCCTGGCCCGGGCCGACACGTCAAGGAACTCGACGGAGATCCCAGCCGGCGTCGGGCAGCTAGGCCGCGATGAAGTGGGTCCTAGCTGACCTCCACACTGACCTCCAGCTCGGGCGGGTGAAGACGGTCGCCTCGGAGTCCTCCAGATGATCGCCCTGGCCCAGCTCGACCAGGTGCAGGTCCTCGACTCCCCGACGCCGGCGTCCAGCTCGGCCAGGTCCTCGACCGCCAGCCCCAGCTCGCCCACGTCGGATAGGCGGCCGGTGGACGTGTGTCCGTTTTCGAGCGGTCTAAACCGACGGCGCGCGCGATCCCTGGCCGTCAGATCCGGCCGGCCCCCACGTCCTGGTGGTTGTCAGGCCCAGGTCGTAACGTCGACGCGGTAGGTGGATCCGATGGTTGTCATGCTCTTGTGCCCGGCCGGCCCGTCGCCCCCCACACGAGGTCCACCTACCATCGGATCACGTCCGTCCCCTGGCGGGTCGGCCGGGCTTTTTCTCGGAGGTTGGAACCATGGAACACGATCACAGCCCAGGACCTTGGAGATTCAAGCTAGGTAACGTCTACGCAGCAGACGGGACCATGGTAGCCCAGGACCTCGCCGGCCCGTACGGTCGATAGGTTGCTGAAACTCCCGCCCTGCTCGACCTGGCCGAACAGGTCCTCAGCCAGCTCGAACTTGTCGAGAAGGAGAGAGTCGGACCGGCCGAATACGTAGTGGAGTTAAGGGCTCGCGTCAAAACAACTTCCCAGTTTCCCCAGCGAAATACCATGATCTCCTTGCGCCCAGTGGACCGAACCGTATAAGATCACCTCATGGCTGCTGTTCCCGTCATCCGCACCGAAGGCAAGTCGTTCTCCGACCCCTCAGGAACCCTGAGCGCCCGGCGATTCGTCCAGAATCCCAGGCTGTTGCGGGCGAGCAAGACAGCGGCAACCCGAGCGGTCGAGGTCGCCTTAGGTCTCGGTGACTGCCTGTACTTCTACGCAGGTCATGCCTGCCCGGAATTCGGCGATGTGGTCCTGGTGTACGAGCCAGAATGGACCGCTACCTGTCAGGGTGGGGCGACCGAGTTCGACACTGGGGGTCTGCACGGCGGGTGGATCAAGGCCAACAACATGGGCACTGCCGCCGACAGGTTGCAGTACTTCCAGGCCCACAACGTCAGGCTGCGGGTCTGGAGAGCCGAGTTCGTCAGCTATGTGAACCGGCACTTCGCGTCACCAGCGGCGTATGTCCGCGGAGAGAGCCCCACATCGGACGACGCCTCGGGCCGGCTCCTCCACCCTGGCAACGCGCGCCGAGCCTGGACCTGGGAGGTCCGTGTACAGCGCGATCACCCCGCCTTCAACGACACGATAAGCATCTACGTCACCCCGGACTACTTCGAGGATCTGCGGCGCGAGGTCCGGGCCTTAGCGAATCCGGCCCGGGCGCGCTGGCTTGGCTGGCTGGGCACGATCTTCATCAAGCACTCCTATGCGAATAGCGGAGTCGCCCTCCATGCTCGGGCCGAGGCAGATGTGGCAGGTGCAGTATGAACTTGCGCCCCGAATCCACCGTCGAGTTCGTGGCCTTCTCCGGGCTGCCGATTTCGGGCGGCTGCGGACTGCGGCAGCCCATCTATCGCAACCAGGAATCCGGTGAGTTCTTCGCCTATCACACCGAAAAGGACCAGCGCCGGTTCGGCACCAATGTGCTCGATGAGCTCGTCGAACAGGAGCTGGTGACCCTTGTCACCCCTCAGTTGGTGGTATCGGACATCGGTCTGAGCGCACTCTACGCGCATCGAGACTTCATCAAGCCGGGTGAGTCTCGCTCCCGGCTTCCCACCAACGCTCTGGAGTTCGACCGCCGGAGCGGGCTCTATCTCGCCCTCGTGCCCCGGAACGAGGCTGCCACGATCCTCGGATACTGGAGCTCGGTCCTGCTTAGCTCGGCACGGGAGGTCCTGGATGACTGGAGTTTCGACAAGGACCAGGAGATCCTCGACCTGGTGGCGGTCGATCTCCAGAGAGCGCGCTTCTGCACAGCTGAGGACACCAACCCGGATCTGCGCAGGGAGGTGATTCTCTGGCAGCTCGTGTTGGCTCGCTCGCACCCGGGTGGGCCGATCCAGGAGCGGATCCTCGAAGATGCGGCTCTCGAACTATCACCGGACGAGGTGACTCTGGTCAGCGAGAAAGCCCAGATGACACAGCTGAGGCTGCTGTCTGTCCAGCAGGAGCGTAGGTTTCGCGAACAGTACAGAGAGGGGGGGGATCTCGAGGTCTTCGCTCGCTGGCCGCAGACCACCAGGGCCTTCTGATCCGGAGAGTGTGATGTATCTCACGGCTCAGCGGCTCTACCAGCACGACAAGAAGACGGCGTGGATCAACGCCTTCTACCGCATCCATGGCGACGCCGAATTGCAGGGCATGAGCTGGCGTAAGCCCGATGTTGCCCTGGTCGTGAACGAACATCCGGGCAAGATTATCGGGGCGCTGATCGACGTCTATCCGGGCGGCAACCCGGTGGACAGCTACATAGATCTCGTGGCCCGGGACAAGACGCCGGGCAAGCGCATCCGGACCGTGCTGAGCACGATCCGTACCGAGCTGCCAACGGGCAAGGAGCACAAGCAATGGCTGATCGACCAAGTCGCGGTCAGGGTGTACTTCGGCAAGCACATCCGGTCCCGCAATGTCGACACCTTTGACGACTTCAGGGATCGGCTCGTCAAGCTGCTGAGCGATCCGCACAAGTGCTCGTGGAAGAGCCGCAAGAAGCCGCTGGTCGTGGAGGTCTCATTCGAGGGCGACGGCCTGCAATACAAGCTCTCCAAGGAGAGCGTGAAGAAGATCGCTCTCACCAGGGGGAAGCGCTGGGTGGTTCCAGTCATCACCGTGAAGCACACCGTGAAGCAAAACTTCGAGAAGATCCACGGCGATCTGCGACAGACCATCCTCGAGACAGTGACCGGGCTAGACCGGAGCAAGCTGCTGGATCATGGGGGCGTGGTCTTCAAGGGCTTGGATCCGGGAATCGACAACTGGGAGTGGCCGCCCATTCCGGCGGGGGATTGACCTCGATCAGCACTGGCTGCGCCGCCTGATCCCCAGGGCGGATAGGAGTTCCAAACTCCTACATCTACATCCCAAGTCCAGGCTGACGAGTTTCCGGATCCGACTTAACATTCCCCAGACACCAGATCCCCAACGTCCGACAATATCTTTTATGTAAACTTATGTAGAAGATCAGCAGCTCCACTTTATATTGCAACCGCCCATTCTACACTGCCAGATCCACCCCGATGCGACCTGTAACTACTTGAAAATACGTGATGCCGGATCCTCAAGCGTCAGATTATGTCGTGGCATAGGCATTTTCGAACCTCCTCGTTAATATCGAAAAATCAAGGTATTGCGACTTTGAAAAGTGCCAGTCTAGGGAACCTGAAGGGTTTGCAATTGCGGCCGGTGTCAAGGCAGAAGGG
>SDBT01001712.1_pt1 | contig 39000 bp, 38 predicted proteins | sample 2277101 | NCBI WGS metagenome assembly SDBT01 (sample SAMN10404973, study PRJNA504765) | marine sediment metagenome | isolation source: marine sediment core GS10_PC15, 103 cmbsf | place: Arctic Ocean: Southern Knipovich Ridge | collected 2010 | reverse complement strand
ACAAATCGATGTAATTGAAATAGGAGTCAAAGAGTATTTAAATGCCTGAAAAATTGTAAAAAAGATACACATTAGAAAAATTAAAAAAGCAATTATTCCAGTTTCTGCTGCTATTAGAAGATAGATATTGTGAACGTATGCTCTTTGAACAGGTACCTTTGAGTACTCATTTCTTTTAATTAAAAAGTTTCTAAAACCCACTCCAAAAAATGGATGTTTTTTTATCATATTAATAGCTACATTTTTTAAAGAATCTCTCATTTGATCACCTTGTTTATTCATCAAAGATGCACTTTTAGATTGAAATTTTGATCCTAAAAAGCCTCTCTCTATTAGCTGTTTTGAGCCAAGAGAACCAAGAGTCAGAATGATTACTAAAAAGGCTAAAAACATTTTTTTTACTCTATGTTTTTTATAAAGCATGAGTATAAAAAAGCAAAAAGATGAGACAACAAAACTAGCAAGGCCTGCTCTTGAAAATGTTAATATCAAAGCGATTACTTGAAAAAATAAAAGAAAGCCAAAAATCTTATTTTTACTTTTATAGATAAAATACATTGTTAAAAGAGAAGAGACATTTAAAAATCCAGACAAGATATTTGGATGAAAAAAAGTTCCATGAGCTCTTAAAAATAAATTATTTTGTGATGGCAGATATTTTAAGAAAAACTGAGCATTTTCGGCTATTTGAATCTTACAAGATCCTCCTAAATTATGTGCAAAAAAAGGTTCATGTAAAAAAGCAAATCCAAGGGGTTTTTGTAAAATAAATTGCAGAATAGCAACTGTAGTTTGAAAAAGAGCAAAAGTAAAAAATAGAGTTAATAAAGTTTTTGATATTATTTTTTTATGTTTTTTAAAAGTTTTAGTAAAAAAACTCATGAACACAAAAGCTAAAAGAGATGCTCTAAAAAGATCATAGTAAGCTCTGTGATGAATCTCTCCTAGTGAAAACATTATCGATAATCTCGCTAAGAATAAATATAAAATAAACAAGAAAAGATTTTTAGGAAATTTTATATCTAGCTTATCTTTTTTCACGAGCCAAAAAATAAAAAAGCCCAAATAAATAAAATCGATAATATTTATATATCTATTCAATGAAAAAAACTTTTGAAACTTGTGATCTAAAAATTTAAAAATAGCTGGGCTAATTATTATTAAAAGAGTAAATAAAATAATTTTGTAGTGAAATTTTTCATGTTTTTTTAAATAAGAAAAAATTTTCTGATACATAAGCCTTGTAAAAAAAATAATCTTTATAATAAATAAGTCTTAAGGAGAGATTATGAAAAAAATAGTTTTTTATTTCACTTTATTTCCAATATTTCTTTTTTCTTATTGCAACATCTCTTCAACCTATGTAGAAGAAAAACCAAAAAAAATATTTTTGTATTCAGATCTTCTTTTTTGGAAAACTTTTGAAGATGGTTTAGATTATGTCTATGATGAACAAATAGTATCAGCTGCGCCTACAGGTCTCGGTGGCGATGTTAAAAGGGCAATGTACTCATGGCAATTAGGATTTAGAGTAGGTTTTAGATATCAAATGGACTTTGATAAATGGACGCTCGATGGAAATTATGGAAGAATAACTCCAAATGACTCTCAAGAGATTTTAAATGCTGAAAATAAACAGATGTCTTCAACCTTTCAATTACCGAGCGGTTTTACGCTTGTTAGAGCTACTAGCAATGTTAGAATTTCAGCAGATTTTGCAAACCTACTACTTGAAAGACTTTTTCAAGTATCTGAAAATGTAAACCTCTCCTTTTTATCCGGACTATCTGGGATTTGGATAAAAAGAGATTGGGAAACTAGATTTTTTGATAACGCTTTCAATATGAGAGTAATAATCCCCTCTTGGCATTTTAAAGGAGCCGGAATTAAAACAGGACTTGATTTTGATTGGACCATGAAAAAAGGTTTTTCATGGAATGGAAAGTCCGCAATTGCAACAATTTTTGGAAACTACGATACTTGGATGAGAGCTTATGATAATGTAGATTCCAATAAAGTTGAAAATGCTCATTTAGATGATTTTAGAGTAGTAACAAATTTTCAATTACAACTTGGACCTGCTTGGCAAAAAGATTTCAGTAGTGTAAGACTAAAGCTCGTTACCAACTATGAAATGAATGTTTGGTTTAATCTATCTCAAACAAATAGATCGATGTATCAAATTGCGGCAACATCAAATGCTCAATCTAGATTTACAAATAATATTGTGCAAATGCATGGCCTCACTTTTTATGCGATGCTAAATTTTTAATGTTATTTGTTTAATTGAAAAAATATTTTGAGTTTAATAAAAATTACCATGACTAAATATTTTTAAACCTAAAAGTTTTAGAAGATATCCAGATAGAAAACCTCTTGGGATTTGTCTATAGGATTTTGTTTTCATTTTATTACCTTTTATTTTTTAATTACCTTTACTGTTAATAGAATCAATAGGATAAGCACTAATAAGATTTCCGTTACGTAACCCACTAATAATTCTAATAGAATCTGTCAATTCAGATGAACTAGTAGTTCCTATGATTCTATCCAGTTTTACATCCCTAATAACCCTATCTAGTTCTCCTGGCTTTCCTGACTTTTTTGTGATAAGAGTATAGTAAACATTTTTTTGTAATGCTTCAAAAATAATCTTTTTTATTTCCGTTCTATCTGAAGAACTAAATTTTGATATATTTTTTTCCTTAGAAGTACCTCTGTGCTTCTCAAAAATATGATTCATCATATTTAGAGACCCCGTTTGATCTAAATTCACATTAATCTTCATAATTTTCTCATTTTTTTTGATTTTAATTTTTTTTTTGAATAATCAGATAAGAAAGCTCCAAATTAGCTGTCAAAGCTAATCGAGATCGCTCTTAGCGTTTAATAAGAATAATAAGACCAATACACTGAAAAGTTTTGAAATGAAAAAGTTCTTAAAAATAATTTAACTGAAATTTCCATCTCAGCCTTATCCACTACTTTTTGATTTTGTCTTGTTTTCATTTTTTTTATCTTAAATTTGGTCTATTTTAGTTAAAAGAATTACCATTTTCGGGTAATTTGAGCATGATGTTAATAAAAAGTGATATTTATTACAACGAAATATCTAAAAAATTAAGTTATTGAAATTTAACAACTTTAAAAGGAATTTCTCAATTTTAAAAATAAAATTTGACACCAAATTATTTTGATAGAATGTGATACAAAATATAGATCTAGAGAGCTTATTTTAAAATTCATTGAAAAATAAGATCTATTGCAATATTTAAATTGATTTACTAATATGTAGTCAAAAAAAAATTTTGAAAAAGATATGGCTGCAGAAACTACTCCAAAATCAAGATTAACAAGCTCTTTTGAAAATGCCTTTCAAGAAATAAAAAAAAACATTTCAAAAAATTTTCAAGCTTTTGGCAAAAAATTTGAATCCATAAAAAATTCAACTATAAAAGCTATATCTGAAACCGCTTCAAAAATTCAAAAATTTATCAATAATAATTATGTAAATGTCTTTTTTGCTATTTTATCTATATCTGCCCTTTGGCATGCTCCTTATCGATTTTTATTTGCTGCAACTTTAGGACTCGCTATTCAAAAAGTAAATCACAAATCTCAGAGTGTTATAGTCACGAACACTAGTTTAGCATTAAATATTTTAGCTGCTTTAGGTATAATATTAGAAAAAACCATCTGCCCTGTATGTGATCCAACTTATTATCTAGCTCCATGCATCAGTGGCATAGCCTCAGCAGAAGCTGCATATAACTTATATCAGAGTTTTAACAAAACCGCATCCATATCAACTAACTAAAATTATATTTAATAAAAATTTCTTTTTATTTTCTATGCATGATATTTTTATTTTTTAAATAATTTAAACTAAAGGATTTTTATGGAAACATTCGATGCAATAATAACTAGAAGAAGCTGTAGAAAATTTAAGGATAAGAAAATTTCAAAAGAGCTTATAGAAGAGATCTTAAAAGCGGCAATGTATGCCCCTTCTGCTTATAACGAACAGCCTTGGCAATTTATTGTTATAGATGACAGAAAATTATTAGATGAAATCCCAAATATCCATCCGCATGCTAACATGTGCAAAACAGCTCCATTAGCAATACTCGTATGTGCAGATCTAACAAAAGAACTCTCTGAAAATATGTATGTACTAGATTGCGCAGCTGCAACTCAAAATATAATGCTCTCAGCTCATGATCAAAACATTGGCTCTGTTTGGGTGGGGATATATTTTAGAAAAGATCATATAGAAGCTTTCACAAAATTTTTGAACTTACCAAAACATATAGTTCCAATATCTCTAGTGCCTTTGGGATATCCTGATGAGGAGATTAAAAAAGCTACTAGATTTAAAAAAGATAGAATCCATTATAACTCATTTTAAAGTTTTTTTTTGTTTAAGCTTTTTTTCTTGAGCTTTTATTCCTCCAAAAACGCAGGAATTAGAAAGGGATCCATCCTTAAAAACAACTCTATGGCACGGAATGTTTTTTGGATCAGGATTTTTATGTAAAGCAACCCCAACTACTCTAGCAGAAGCACCTACCTTTTTTGCAATTTCTCCATAGGTTTTGGTGTTACCTTTTTTTATTCTTTTAACCTCTAGATATATTTTTTTCAAAAGTATTCATAAAAATTCCCAAAAATTTAAAAATAACGTATACATAGTAAAATACTTTAAAGTTGAAAGAAAAGGAGAAAACTCATGAAAAGAAAAGTTGTAAATCCAGATCCATCACATAAAAAAAGAATACAAAAAGAAGAAAAAATACAAGAAAAAGAGCTAAAAAAGATTATTGAAGATAAAGAAGAACTTTCAAAAGAGATGAAATATAAGACTAAACCCCACAAATCATGAAACTAAAGTTTCTAGGAACAAGAGGCTATATAGAGCCTAAAACTAGACGTCACAGCAATCATACATCTTTGATGGTCATACAAAATAAAAAAAAGATAATGATTGATTGTGGAGAGACTTTTAAAACCAAATTAAAAAAAATAAAGCCTGATCATATAGTTATTACTCATGCTCATCCAGATCATGCATTTGGGCTTGAAAACGGCGTTTCTTGTCCTGTTTGGGCAACCAAAACTACTTGGAAACTAATCGATAAATTTCCAATAGAAAAAAAATATAGAAAAATTATCTATCCTAGAAAACCCCAAAAAATCGAAAAAATTACATTTGAAGCTTTTGAAGTTCTTCACTCTGTAAAAGCTCCCGCTGTAGGTTTTAGAATTAGTTATAAGAAAAAAGCATTTTTCTACGTTCCTGATGTTTTATGGATAGAAAAAAGAAAAGCTGCTTTTAAAAATATCATTTTTTATATAGGCGATGGCGCAACAATCTTAAGAAATATGGTAAGAAAAGACAAAACTACAAATGAGCTTTATGGTCATGCAAATATTCGTCAGCAACTTACTTGGTGCAAAAAAGGAAAAGCAGAAAAAATGATTATTACACATCTAGGCTCAGATATTGTAAAAAATGAAAAAAAAGCAAAAAAGATTATTGAAAAGTTAGCGAAAGAACGAGAAGTAGATTTTGAGATAGCTTATGATGGCATGGAAATAGCTCTAGATTAATTTTATCCCTAAAACAGGATATTCCTGCCAACCCTCTAGATCAAAATGCCACCATTCTGTAGGAAGAGGCTCAAAACCACCTATATTTATCATTGCATCTTGCAGTAGCTTTCTATTTTTTTTAATGCTCTCTGATAAATCTTCAAAAACTAAGTGGGCTTTTTCAGAAAATGAATCAAATCCGGTAGGCATCTCAAGCTCTGATCTATCTACTAGATTGATTAAAGTTACATCAACAGCTGTCCCTCTTGTGTGTCTTGTTATTTTTTTAGGATTACCGACATATCTTTCGTCTGGAAAAGTATCAAATAAAATTTGTTGAGCCCAAATTGGTCTATATCCATCGAAAATCTTAAGCCCAAGGCCTAGTTTCTCTAAATGTTTTTGAATTCTATCTAGCGCAATAGATACATCTTTATGAACTAAGCATTTATCTGATTTATAGATAATTTTTTTTGTAAAATTGTTATCAGTTGCATAGCGAATATCTAATACAATATTGTTATTTATATCACTTACATCTACTAAAGGATCTAATGCGGTTGATATCTCATTTTTTTTCATATTTTTTTAATCAAAATCATTTAACCTGATCTTTTAACCACTTTAGATATTTGCTATCTACTTCATCTACTTTTATAGAAAATATACATGGAACCTCATATGAATGCATCTTTTTAATCTCATCATTAATTTGAGGATATTTTTCTTTTATAGTTTTTATTAGTAATATGGTTTCACTACTCTCTTCTATTTTATCACTCTCTGGAGGCCAAAAATACATTGACTGCATTCCGCCTATAATATTTACGCAAGCAGCCAATTTTTTTAGTAATATTTTTTTTCCAATCTCTTTTGCCTCTTTTTCATCTTCACAAACAACATATACTAAAATCATGCCACTCATAAAATTTTCCTTTAGCTCTTATAAACTCTTGGCAGTCTTTCATTAAATGAACACAATATCTCATAAGAAATAGTTTTGCATTTATCTGCTATTTCTTTGATTGTAATCTCCTCATTTTTTTGTCTGCCAATCAAAACAACCTCATCACCAATATAAGCATCTGCATTTGTAACATCTACCATAAATTGATCCATACAAATAATTCCAATAATTGGATATTTTTTTCCTCTTATCAAAACTTTGCCTATATTTGATAAAGACCTTGAATACCCATCGCCATAACCTACTGGAATAGTAACTACATTACTTTTAGCTTTAGTAATAAAACTATATCCGTAGCTAATGCCTTGATCTTTTTCAACGATTTTAAAATATGATACTTTGCTTTTTACAGAAAATATAGATTTTATATCTTTAAATTTTGTAGGTAGATCTTTGCTATAACAACCAAAAGCAAGGGCCCCGAGGCGCACCATATCTTTTAAATCATTTTCAAAATTACAGAGATACGCTGAGTTTGCCATATGTAAAATAGTTGATTTATCAGGTTTTATTTTATTCAAAAAATCATCAAAGCTATTTATTTGAATATTATTCATTGGATGGTCTTTTTGTTCTGCGCAAGCTAGATGAGAAAATATTCCCCTTATAATGAAGCTGTTTTGATCTTTTAAGTATTTATATAAAGTTCTAGCAGTTTTAGGTTTTACCCCAATTCTTCCCATACCTGTATCTACTTTTAGATGAACCTTGCATTTTTTATTGTATTTAGAGCAATAATCTTTTACTAATTTAGCTTTAAAAAATGAGCTGATTGTAATTTCCAAATCATAATCTATTAGATCTTTTATCTGATCTTCATGAAAAGTTCCTAAAACTAAAATTGGCAATTTAATATTAGCCTCTCTTAATTTTATACCTTCCATTAGATTTGCAACAGCTAGGCAATCTACTTTTTCTTTTTGGGCTACTTTTGCTATCTCTATTAGCCCATGGCCATAAGCGTTAGCCTTTACACAAAGACAAAATAAAGCATCCTTTAGATAGGATCTGATAATCTGAATATTTTTTTTAAATTGCTTTAGATCTATCTCGATCCAGCTAGAATAATTTAACATACTTCAAATATTGTTCTTTATATATAGCATTGAGATTAAATCTTATTGAATTAGATATTTATTTTTAAAGGGAAATAGATGATTTTTTAGAAAAAAAACAAGCGGATCTGAAAAGATCCGCTTGAATATTAACTCTTAGTAAAAGAATGTTTGTCCGAAAAATGATTTAGCAGTTAAAAATCCGCCAATAATAATTAACATCACTCCCCAGAAAACAAAAAAGCTTTTGTTTGTAGCTGTTTTAGCCATATATTTCATGCACTCTTTATGGAAGAATAGTCTCATAATTCCGCAAAGAAGTGTTAGCCATCCAATAATTGTTACTAAAACAATCCAATGTTTTACCCAAACATTATGGCCAATTACGATAGCAAGACCGATAACTAGTGGTATAAAACTAATTAATGTCATGATAGCATTACTTTTAGCAACATCTTTTACAGTGCTTTGAAAAGACTGTGGTCTAGTTACTAATGCTATTCCGATAATTAACCAAGCAAGTCCAATTAACTTAGCTAAAAATATACTTAATGGATCCATATTTTTTTACCTCAAAAAAGTTTGTTCTCCTAGATCCACTAATAACATATTAAAAAAATTTTTATAAAGTTTTTTTTTATAAATCTTTAATATTTATTGTGATAATGTATAAATTATGAATAAAAAACTATGTCCCTGCCAGAGCAAAAAACAATATATTGATTGCTGTGAAAAATTTCATTTAGGCAAAAAAAAACCTCAAAATGCTAAAGATTTGATGAGATCTAGATTCAGTGCATATGCTCTATCGCTTGTTGATTACATCATTAAAACCTCTCATCCGAAAAATGTATGTTTTCAAAAAGATCTAAAAACTTTGAAAGAAGAAATTTTAAGATTTTGTAAAGACACTGCCTTCGCAAATCTTAAAATCTTAGATTTTATTGAAGAAAAAAATAAAGCTTTTGTGACCTTTACCGCTTATTTAAAAGCAGACAAAAAAGATATAACATTCACTGAAATATCACATTTCGAAAAAAAAGATGGCAAGTGGCTATATAAAGATGGGCAAATTTTTGAAGGCGAAAGAAAAGATCTTTAAAGCTTTTGGATATTAATTTTCATTTTTCTTTAAAACTTTTATAAATCTTAATAGAATTATAATCTTTTATTTTATCAAAAAACTTTAAATGCTCAAATTTTATAAAAAATATATCTCCATTTTTTTTCTTTGGATAATTTTTTCTTCTTTCAATGGGTTTGAATATAAAAATATCAAAACAAATGAGCCTTTATCTATCCATATAATAGAGATCGATCCAAGCAAATATGAAATTTTTCCATCTCTTGCAAATGATAATAAAATATCCAAAGAAACAGTTTTAGATATAGCAAAAAGAAAAAAAGCTAAAGCAGCTATAAATGGAGGCTTTTTTAAAATTGATGGTCGTCCTGCTGGAATTTTAAAAATTGATAATAATTGGATATCGCTACCTATAAAACAAAGAGCAGCTATCGGATGGGATAATTCCAATACTATTTTTATGATAGATAGATTAGATGCAAAAGCTTCAGTGTTTTTACAAAACTTAGAGTTGCCAATTGATGGAATTAACCGTCCAAGAGAAGAAAACGAAAGAATTTTATATTTATTTCCTTTTTATCAAACCTATTCAAGAAGACCTATAAGTTGTATGGTTTTATCTCATGATTTCTTTTTAGCTTGTGAACCTTCAGATGATCTTTATGAACTTATTAAATTTCATGATTTTAATTATCACATTAATATTTTTCCAAAAATATCCCCTTCTCAATTTTCTATTTGGGAAGATTTAGATCATATTGTTGGGGGCACACCTTTATTAATTTATAATAGAGAAAAAATATATGATTACTCCTCTGAAAAAACTTTTTTAAATTTTTTAACAAATAAATATGCAAGAACAGCTATTGGCCTTAAAGCAAATGGAAATCTACTTTTTGTAGTAGTAGATGGCAATGATTATAAAAATAGCATTGGTCTAACTATAGATGAGCTAAGGGATCTAATGTATGATCTTGGCTCAACTTATGCATTGAATTTAGATGGAGGAGGCTCTTCTACTATGGTGATACACGATAAGCTTATTAATGCTCCTGAAGATGGGTTTATGCAAAAAGTCTCAGATGCTATTTTAATCTTAAAAAAAGAGTAAGAAAATTTAACGTATCAAACATCGAGTTAATAATTAAAATAATTACTTTTGCTTGAATAAAATCATTTTATTTCATTATATTTTTTTCATCAAAATTAACATTTTTTAATTTATACTTTAGGATAATAATATGGCAGCAACATCTAGCGTATCAGAAGATAGAATTGATTTAGCATCAATTGTACCATTTAGTTCTAGCCCGCTAAAAAAAGTTCCAAAATATCTATTTGGAAATCCTAATCCTAATCAAACAAGCCTGAGTTATGTTGCTGAATGTTTGAGTAAATTGAGAGAAAGAGCTAGGGTAATTAAACTCTCAGAAATCACAACCCTAAAAGAAGAAGATTCAAGAAAAATCGCAATAGCTAAAGAGCATGATTGGATTTATTGTCTTGATCAATTAGAAAAAGACTATCTTCCAAGAGAAGGAATGCAACTTACAGCTTTAAAAATTAAATATCTCGTGAAAATAAACCGCTATTTATCAAGGTTTACTCATGCTAATAAGCTTAGAGACGCAGCAGATAAGGTTAATTTACCTGGAGAATTTAGAAAAGAGAACCTGCGTTCGAGCATTCATTGTATGAACGCAACTGAAGTAATAGCATTTCAATTTATTGAAGAAGAAGTTTCTAAAGAAATTCGAAAGGTTCAAAGAGAGAGTAAAGATAGGCCTCAACCTATTTCAGATCCATCAACTATAATAAAACAATTAAAAAGAAAGAAAACTTGGTTAAGCAAGAAATTAATAGATCTTAGAAAACTACAATCAAAAGATAAGTCATCCCTTTTCTCTAGATGCTCCTATAAAGAAATAAAAGATTTGGTAAATTCTTGGGCTGATTCAAATGATAACATTGATCTAATAAAATGGTTGAAAGATAGAATTCACTATTTTCCAGCGCCTTTGGAAATTCAATCAAAGCTTCAAAAAGTTATAGATTCAATTAAAAGCTCAAAAATGCATCCAATTGAAAAAGCAGCAAAAATTTGTTTTGATTTTACCAAAATACATGTATTTAATAACGCTAATTTGGAAACGGCAAGAGTTATGGGATATGCTATTTTATTAAGCTATGGTTATCTTCCTCCAATTATTGGCGTTGATGATTATAAAAAGCATTTAGCTTGTATTGATCGAGGTATTGAAAAAGAAGAAGAAGGCCATATTCCATTGACTAATTTTCTTGCAAAACAGATCTTAAATACTCAAAATAAATTTAAAAGTGATCCAAGAGGCGATATATCAGCGTTTTCTTAATTGAAATATTATCTCAGATCAAGACTTGATTATCTTATCAATCTAGATAAGCGCTGAATTGATGTGAATTTTCTGCGAATACTTTAATTAATTCTTCTACCAGTTCCGTTGCATTCTTATTAACGTTTTTCCATTTTCTAACAACTTCCATTGTATACGAAACAATGAACGTCATCAATTGCTTCATCTGAAAATTTGCTTTAGCCAAAATTGGATTTACTATTTCATCCGCTATTTTTCGTACCACTTCATCTTCATTTTTATTTATTACAAAATCGCTAAAGCACTTAGCTGTCATATACATAGCAATCTCTACCATTTCTATCTTCTCATTTTTTTTACTTTCTTGCGTCTTGTTTTGTTCTAATATTCTTAACAAATCACCTTGATATCTAAGTATTTCTTCGAATTTTTTAGCTTCAAATAAAGCTTTACAAAGAGAATGTAAACAACTTATTTTAACTCCTATTTCATGACTATCACAAATTCCTTGATAAACTCGAGTACACTTCTTTACAGTAATATCGGAAGAAACAGAAGAAAAACTATCAGATAAATCTTTTACTTTCTTTGTTAATCCAAAAACTGCAGCGTTAATCCTTGCCAATTTCAATTGAAGAACTAATATGTGTTCATCTTGTTTAACTAGTCTTTCTTCAACTCTGTTAGAAAAGTCTCTAGCTAGTTGCAAAAGTTCTGGCGGCAATGCTGGGCTTGTCATGGTTTTATACTCCTTTTTATTATAATATTCTCAAATTTTGTAACATTAAAAAATTTCTTATAACAACTTTTTTTAATTTTCTCTTAAGCGCCTCGGATTCAAGCGCTTACGTCTCGTTAGCGCTTGAAGAGCTAAACTTTTTCAAAAAAAGTTATTTAATATAAATATATTATCTTTTTTTTTGTTTTTATTTCAATAAAAAATATTTGTATTAAATAAAAGAAATAAACATTCACAAAATTATACTGATCATCAATTACTTAGGTTTTTTGGATATTTAATCCCAATTTTCACAGTTTACAATAATTTAAATCTTTGAAAAATTGACTGCTTTTCTTGCAAAGCAGATTTTAAAAATATGAGCTTTTTTAAGCAAAAAAAACTAAAATTATTTTCTTCTGAAAATTAATTTAAAAGCGCTTTTCAAGACATTTTTTTTTAATTCAAAAATGCTTTATTGACAAATTAATCGATTTATTAAAAAAATGATTATAATGGACATAAAAAATTTGGAGTTAAAATGGCTAAAAAAATGAAAAAACTAGGTGTTTTCATTTTCGCAATGATGAACGTTGCAATCGTTTTATCATTAAGAGGACTTCCTTTAATTGCAAAAACGGGAACGCACATGATCTTTTTTGTTTTATTTGCATCATTTTTATTTTTACTACCGTCAGCTTTAGTATCAGCAGAATTAGGAACTGGTTGGATAAAAGATGGAGGAGTTTATCGTTGGGTAAAACTGGCATTTGGATCAAAACTTGGATTTACAGCTATTTGGCTGCAGTGGATTCAAAATACAATTTGGTATACAACAGTACTCGCTTTCGCAGCTGGAGCTTTATCTTATTTATTTTTAGATCCCAAACTTTCTGCTAATAAGTACTTTATCATTACCGTTATTTTAATAGTTTATTGGGGAGCTACATTTATAAATTTCAAAGGTTTGAAAGCTGCTAGTTGGTTTACTACAATTTGTGTTATTGGAGGAACTATAGTTCCTGCAGCTTTAATAATAATTTTAGGGATTACTTGGGTTTTTTTAGGCAACCCCTTAGAATTTTTGAAAACATCGCATGGATTTTTCCCGGATTTTAAGGATTTTGATAATTTAGCCTTTTTAGCAGGAACAGTCCTTTTGTTTTCTGGTATAGAAGTGAGTGCTGTACACGTTTTAGATTTAGAAAACCCAAAAAAAAGTTATCCAAAAGCTATCTTTATAGCTCTTGCAATAATCATTATAACATTTTTGCTTGGATCTTTTTCAGTTGCAGCTTCAATTCCAGCAAAAGAGATCTCTCTTACTGCGGGAACAATGCAAGGGTTTAAAGATATGCTTCATATATTTAAATTAGATTGGCTACTTCCAGTTATGGGATTTTTAGTAGCATTTGGAGCAATTGGCAGTGTCACAGCTTGGATTGGAGGACCATCGAAAGGACTACTCGCTACAGCAAAACATGGCGAGCTCCCTCCCTATTTGCAGTATACAAATAAGAACAATGTACAAACTCATATTTTATGGATACAAGGACTTATCGTTACAGTTTTAGCATTTGTATTTTTGCTTATGCCAAATGTAAACATTGCATTTTTTCTTTTAACAGCTTTGACAGTTATTTTATATTTGATTATGTATGTTCTTCTTTATTTAACTGGAATTATACTTAGATACAAAGAACCTAAAATGAATCGGCCATATAAAATACCTGGGGGTAATTTTGGTATGTGGTTAGTTGCAGGAATTGGTCTTTTAGCTGTTTTATTTGGCATTATAGTTGGATTTTTCCCGCCCTCTTTGCTTCCAATTGAGAATCCTCAAATTTATGTACTATTTTTAATTGTAGGAACAGTTGTATTTGTTAGTGCTCCTATATTAATAAATCAATTTAAAAAACCATCTTGGGCAAAAAAAATAACAAAAAAATAGGAGCATAAAAAATGGTTCATAAAAAGGTAAAATTAGAAGATTTAAAAGATGCACAAAAAACTATCACTCCTCTTTATGCAAGGCATGCTCTTAAAAAAAGTGTGCCTAAATATGAAATCCCTAAAGAGCCGATGCTACCGAGAACAGCATATGATCTTATTCATGATGAACTCTTATTAGATGGCAACTCTAGATTTAACTTAGCAACTTTTGTATCTACTTGGATGGAGCCTGAAGCAAAACAACTGATAATGGATACATTAGATAAGAATATGATCGATAAAGATGAATATCCTCAAACAGCTGAGATAGAAAATAGATGTGTAAATATTTTATCTAGACTTTGGAACTCTCCTAAAGATTTTGATGCAATGGGATGTTCTACAATCGGATCATCTGAAGCTTGCATGTTAGGTGGGATGGCACTTAAATGGAAGTGGAAAGAGAAAATGAAAAAGATGAATAAACCTTTTGACAAACCAAATTTAGTAATGGGAATGAATGTTCAGGTTTGTTGGGAAAAATTTTGTAGATATTGGGATATTGAGCCAAGATTTGTTTGCTCAGAAGGAAATAGATTTATAATTGATCCGAAAGAAGCAGCAAAACTCGCAGATGAAAACACGATTGGTGTTGTCTGTATTATGGGATCAACATTTGATGGTAGTTATGAACCTGTTGAAAAAGTATCAGATGAGTTAGATAAACTAGAAAAAGAAAAGGGTTTTGATATACCTATACATGTAGATGGAGCAAGCGGAGGTTTTATTGCACCTTTTTTAGATCCCAAACTTAAATGGGATTTTAGAATTAATAGAGTAAAATCTATAAATACCTCAGGACATAAATATGGCTTAGTATATCCAGGTGTTGGTTGGGTAATTTGGAGAGATAAAGATGAATTGCCAGAGGATCTCATTTTTTATGTAGATTATCTAGGCGGTAAAATGGCAACTTTTGCTATTAACTTTTCTAGACCAGGCTCTCAAATATGTGCGCAGTACTATAACTTTTTAAGGTTAGGGTTTGAAGGATATAAAGAAATTCAGCAAGCATGTAGAGATACAGCTTTATACTTATCTTCAGCTATTGAAAAAATGGGTCCTTTTAAATTAATTACAAAAGGAGATGATATCCCTGTTTTTGCATGGACGCTCAAAGAACAAACCAATTTTACTTTGTATGATATGGCAGATAAATTAAGAGAAAGAGGCTGGCTTGTTCCTGCATACAAAATGCCAAAAAATAGAGAAGATTTAACAGTTCAAAGAATAGTTGTTAAAAACGGTTTTTCTATAGATATGGCCGATATGTTATTAAACGATATAAAAAGAAACTTAGAGTTTTTCAAAAAACAAAAAGGTTTTATCAAAAAAGAAGAAGGACATCATTTTAGGCATTAATCATGAAAAAAATTTGTTTATCACTGCTTTTATTACCAATTTTATTTTCTTGCGCAAAGATAAATAAAAAAGTAGATATAACCAGGCCAAAACTTACAAATAATCCATCATGGGATGTTGTCTGTACAAATAAAAAACCTCTTTTATCTTTTTATATATCTAGAGGAGGTATTGGAAAAAGAACATATATAGTTCATCTAGATACCGAGCCTCACTTTAACTCCCCTAATTTTATTGAGTATAAAGATATTGAAGAACTAGATGAGTTTCTAGTTCAAAAAAGAGTTGAAAAACCTCTTGTTGACAATATTAGATATTATTTTAGAGCAAGAGCTGTAGATTCAAAAGGAAATGAATCTAAATGGGCTCATACTAGATTTTATTTAGATACTTCTTACAACAAAAATTTTATGAACCTTACAAGAGCGAAAGTTCAAAATGTTACAGTATCGACAGGAGAAAACCCTAAAAATCTCATAGACTATGATGATCCGGGCCAAGTATCTTTTTGGCAAGCAGCTCCTCCTGGGCCAATAAAACCTTCGGCAATTTTTGATTTAGGAAAACCAACTACCATTTCAAGAATATGGATGCTTGCAAATATCAATAGAGATAATGGTTGGCTTGTTGATTTTGTTTGGGAAAAAAGCCTGGATGGCAAAAATTTTGAAGAGATTATAGATGCTAAAATCCTCAACAATGATACCTTTAGAAATGTTATAGATATAACGCCAATAAACACTCAATATTTAAGATTAAAAATAAATCATTTTAGAGGAGTTGCTCCTCATTTAAATTGCATAATTTTTTATACGCCAGGAAAACCTAAAGTACCCACTCCTCCTAGAGGCAAATATGTTCTTTTAGTTGGAGATCAGATGAATGGCGGTACTTTTACTCAGTTAGCACCATATATTGAATCTTTATATTTAGGTTTAAAAACACTTAGAGTGCCCCACTATGAAATATCATTAGATATGTTAAACAGACTGCAAAATAGACCAGTTGCAATAATCTTAAGCGGAAATAATGCTGGTTATCCTCATCTTCCGATGTATGAGTATAATGGCGTTTTTGAAATAATTAGAAACTCTGACATACCTATTTTAGGGATATGTGCAGGCCATCAAATGCTTGCATTTACTTATGGTTATTCATTTGCAAGATCAATGGGCTGGGAAGCTTTAACAGCCTTAGAAGCCTTGCAGCAAATAGAACCTATTCGAATTTTGAAAGAGGATCCTATATTTAAAGGAATAAAAAATCCATTTATTGCTCCTGAAATTCATGGTTGGGCTGTAGCTGTTGTTCCAAAAGATTTTGAGCTATTAGCAACATCTTCTTATATACAAAGTATAAAGCACAAAACTAAATTTATATATGGATCTCAGTTTCATCCAGAGGTTGAAGTATCCTATAATGAAGGGAAAAAGTTTTTGATTAATTTTCTAAAAATGGCTTTAGAAACGCAAAAAAACTAGCGATTTTTATTAAGTAATTATATATTTATCTATTAATGTTCCTAAATAAAACGTAACAATTATCACAAATGCCATAATCAACACATGTTCTAAAATAGCTTTAATAGGACTGTTTTTTTGTTCTTTTGCTATAATGTAGCTAAAAACTGAAAGTAATATAAATCCCCAAGTAATATTCAAAATCATAGAAAGCTGTAAAGAGAGTAAAAAAAGTAATGGCAGAAAAGATGAAGTAACTATTAGTTTGGATAAGAATGTATAAACAGTTGATAACCAAATCTCTTTAGGAGAATGAATACCTTCTGATTCTTCTGAAAAATGAATGCCTACAGCATCTGCCATAGAATCTGCAACAGCAATTGTTAAAACACCACCTAATACAACTCCTCTAGAGTTAGTAGAGGCAAATAGACCTACCATCAAACCTAGAGCTGTAATAACACCAGAAGCTATACCGAAACCGAAACTAGATTTAAAACATTTTTTTGTCATAAAATAAAATTTATCATTTATAAAAATTTCTAAGTACCTAAAATTTAAACATTTTTTATTTTATCCATAAAAACCTTAAAGCCTAGATATTTAAAGCTTAAATAAGTTCAAAGATTTTTAAAAATTTAAAAATTTTATTTCCCTATCTTTCATAGATTTATAATGTTATCATGATTCTGATTAAATTCTTTTAAACCCCATAAAAAGCGAAAAAGATGACATTTAAAAATTTAAATTTAAACCCAAAAATTATTCAAGCAATTGAAGAAATGAAATATGAGATAGCGACTCCCATTCAAGAACAAGCAATCCCTGAGATATTAAATGGAAAAGACTTATGTGCATCTGCTCAAACAGGCACAGGAAAAACAGCAGCTTTTTTACTGCCAATTTTGACAAAAATAATTCAAAAACCTTTAAAAGGCAAAGGACCTAGAGTTTTAATTTTAGTGCCTACTAGAGAACTTGCGATGCAAGTTTCTAAAGAATCCACAAAGTATAGTAAATATTTAGAAAGGATTAAAACTGTTTGTATATATGGTGGAGTTCCATATCCTCAACAAAAAAGAGACTTATATAGACCTTATGAGATACTTGTTGCCACTCCAGGCAGATTAATCGATCATTTAAATAGTGGTAGAATTAAATTTTCTAGATTAGAAACATTTATTTTAGATGAAGCTGATCGTATGCTTGATATGGGATTTATAGATGACATTAGAAGAATTACTGATGCAATTGAACAAAAGCATCAAACACTTTTATTTTCAGCAACTTTAAAAAAGGGCGTTAAAACCTTAGTTAAAGATCTTTTAGATAATCCTGTAGATCTAAAAATACCAATTGACAAAGGAAATATTGAGCAGCGTATACACTCAGTTAGAAATTTAGATCATAAACTAGAGCTTTTAGATAAAGTTTTAAAAGAAGAAACTATTAAACAAGCAATTATTTTCACTTCTACAAAAATCTATGCAGACGAGCTTAAATTTAAGCTACAAGATCAAGGTCATAGAGCGCAAGCATTGCATGGAGATATTCCTCAGGGAAAACGGACTAGGACTATTGCTCAATTTAGACAAGGAAAAACACAACTTCTAATAGCAACAGATGTAGCTGCTAGAGGAATCGATATTCCAAAAATCTCTCATATAATAAATTTTGATCTTCCCTCTTCTATTGATGATTATATTCATAGAATAGGCAGAACAGGAAGGATCGGAGAAAAAGGCCTTGCTATTTCTTTTGCATCTCCAAAAGATAGAAGAGTTGTTTTTGATATAGAAAAACTAACAGGCCAAAGAATCTTAACATCTAGGTCTTCTGATAAAACAAAAGATAATTTCAAGAAAAAGTCTTCACGAGACTTTTCTAAAAAGAAAAGATTTTCTAATAATGATTTCACAAAAAAGTTTAAAAAGAAAAGAAGTTTTAAAGAAAAAAAAGAGGATAACAATAGATCTTTTTCTAAAAAGGATTCTTTCAAAAATAAAAAAACAAAACGATTTAATTAATCATTAAATAATATTAATTTATATTATTTTTTCTTTTTACAAACAATTTTTTTATGAACCTATCTCAATAAATATTTTAGTAAACATTATGGTGAAATCTCATAATCACAAAAAGACTCCTGTTATAATCGCTTTTGGAAAAGCTATAAAGTGTCGCAGAGAAGAATTAAGATTGACTCAAGAGGAGCTTGCTGAAAAAGCATCACTTCACCCTACTTATGTAGGCTCTGGAGGAGAGGAGAAATAAATATAGCTTTGGAAAATATTGTGATATTGACAACGGCTTTGGGATGTTCTCCAAAGAATCTTATGCCAGAATAATCAATTAAAAGTTTTGGTGGTCTTTCTAGCTTTTTTTCTTGTCTAATAAACTGCCGACTATTATGACAACCTTTCTTATCAAAACTATCTCTTCATACTAAAAGAAGCTATGAATCAGCTTTTAATTCTTTGTTTAAAAAATAACTAATTACAGTCCTAATAGCTACAATAGAACCGAGAACTATCAAAGAATCTTTAGAAGGATTTAAAACAGTGTGCATAATATCGCCGGCTATCATAAATTCCAAGCCTAATAAAATATAAGATCCCAAACGACATCTGACATTTTTTTTATCGTTATTTTGTTTGTGATTTTTTCTTAAAAAAATATATTCTGAACGTAAAAATTCAATAACAACTATTAAAACACCCCAAACAATAACAACTATACCAATAATGCTTACGTAGAAGGAAAGTATGTTCAAAATTTGCATAAACTACCTAAAAACATTAATCTTACTAAATAATGGTGGGGGACAAAGGTGAATATACAATATGTTTGGGCTGAGTTAACACAAATATATGATTTATTCGACAGCATTGATCTTCTTCACCGCCTCCGCAGTAGTCCACACATCGCTAGCAATCATTCGAAAGTTGATTAGAGCTGCTACATAACCATCAGCTTCTTCGGTCTGCGCTGCTGCTGTGGCATCCTTAACTACTGCAACTTCAAATCCTTGCTCAATAAATTCGCGCATATGAGATTCAACACATAGGTTGGCTGACATTCCGGCTAGGATAATACTGTCAATATAGCGTTTGCGTAGCTGCAGAATCAAATCATTGTTTTCGGGTCCATAAATTTTGTGCGGATTGGACACAATGGTTTTTCCGTCTTCAATATATGGCTTATATTGATCCATCCAATCTGAGCCTGATCCTTTGAAATTTTTCAGCGATAGTTGCCCCTCGCGATCGAACATGTGCATGCTATGCATCGCTACTTCCAAAGCACCTTCAAACTCCCACTTATGATCATGCGGGTAGTAGTAGTGCGGTGAAATAAACAGTAACATGTCATTTTCCTTAGCTGCTTTCATCAATTTCTCGATATTATCAACTGTATTATTACCTGTTACATTTTCCCCAACCACTCCCCAGGCAACTCCCTCTGGACTCAAAAAATCGACCTGAGGGTCAATGATAACTAATGCAGTGCGGTCCTTCACTATTTTGAAGCCAGGTTCTGGTAACTTTGTTTTTTTTGTCATAGACTGCCTTTAAATTATAAATTTATAAAAACCAAATCTCTTATTTCTTTAATAAATTATTAGGGGGTTTAAAGTAAATATTTTCTTTTAACTTCAGCATAAAGTTTTTAATGAAATTAATTTTTAAATACTTGTTCCATGAACCTATCTCAATAAATTATTTACCCACATAAACATCAGTCCCAAAATAGTAAACGCTTCCCATATTACAAACTTCCTTTCCCATCTTATCATCAATCTTCGACATTTTCTTTTTAACCATGCAAAGGTTCTTTCTACTTTCCATCTCTTTGAGTTTATTTAAAAAATTTCTTTAAAGGCAGGTGACTTAGAGGTATTTTTTCGATAAGGAATAAGAGGAAAAATATGTTTTTGTAATAGAGAAGACCTTAACCAAAGACAATCATAACCTTTATCAGCTTCAAAAATCGACATAGTTTTTGTTGGATGAATATTGGCTTTATCTAGTAAATATTTCAACCTGTAAACGTTCGTTGCCGTTTGCTGGGGTTGTAGTGATTGCTAGAGGATTTCCCAGATCCATTAAAAACTTGAAGTGTTTTTGAGTCATGTTTAGCTTCTTAAATTGAACAAAAGAGCTAGAGTATATCAAATAAAATATTTATTGAGATAGGTTCATAAAAATTTTATATTTTTAGAAATATTCAGATAAAAAAATAACGCCTTATATCCTAAAATATAAGGCGTAAAATTATAGATAATTAAAATCTTCTTTTGCTGTTAAAAGAGCGATTATCATCTCTTTTTTCTCTTTGACGAGCCTCGTTAACAACAATAGTTCTGCCGCCAACTTCTTTTCCATTCATTTCTTCGATAGCTTTTTCAGCCTCTTCTTTAGAGCCCATTTCCACAAAACCAAATCCTCTTGATCTGCCTGTGTCTCTATCTAAGATAATTTTTGCGCTTACAACTGCTCCGAAAGCTGCAAAAATATCTGTTAATTCTTGTTCTGTTGTTGCATGTGGCAAGTTGCCTACATATAGTTTCATATAAAAAATTCTCCTTTAAAAATTCCTAGTTTTACTTATGTAGCAACTATAAAAGAAATCAAAGATTCTAAAAGTTATATACAAAGAAAAAACCTAGCTTTAAAAATTTCAACTTTTGACATCTTGATCAAAAGTCATTTGTTTACTAAAAACCGAAAAAATCCGGCTTTTTCATACAAAATTATATTTAAATAAGGAATTAAATTCAAGAGAAAGTCATTAATTTGTAGGATAACGTGATAATATCATTACTAAAACTTTTTTGAAACGTCACTATTGATGTTATAATCATCCAAACTTAAAAAAAGAGTAAAATAGAAATTTGATAATATCTAATTATTTTTTGATTATACTTTATTCTTCTTTGATTTTTTGTTCTTCTTGAGGCTTTTGCTCTTTTTGAAAAGATCCACTTACTACACCAAGAAATATATCTTCGACAGCATTTAATATCGGAGATAAAATCCGATTGTATAAAGGCACTAAAGTCCAATTATAAATAGGTTTTAAAATAGTTTTTATAAAATTTAGAAATTTTTTAGAAATTTTTACTATTTTAGAGTCTTCTTTAGCTCTACTAGAACTAGCTCTACTAGAACTTGGAATATTATCTTTAAATAAAATTTTTGTAAAAATATCTCTAATGATTTTATAGATTGGATTAATCAAATAATCATCAATTGCAACATATATTTTTTTTGTAAGTTTATTAACAACAATTGGTTTTATACACTTTTCAAATATCGATATTGAAAGATTATATAATTTTTTTGAAATCCCCTTCATTATCTTATAGAAAACTTCAAAAATTTTATCGATATATAAAATTTTTATTGTTTTTGATAAAAACCTAAAAGTTTTAGAAACTAAATTGATCATAAAGTTGATAGCTTTTCCAAAAACAAATCCTATTTTTTTGCTTAAAGTATTGCACTCTTTCCAAGAAATAATCTTAATGCTAAAACAGCTTCCACACCCGCTCATACAGCTACCCGACATAACAACACTACCAGAACCCACAAAAACTCTATCTCCGTTTCTTATTACACCCGCACCTGCTGCTGAAGACATCTTTAACTCCTTGTTTACTATAAAATTAGACTTAACTACGGAATTAAATTCAAGGGACCATTTAATGAAAATAGCTAAATTTTTAAAAATATAATTTATTTTTTTAAGCGATTATCGTTTTATATAAAATGCAATGAACGATAATAATATTTTTAATCAAAAAAACATCGATATTTAACCTTTATTTCTATCTTTGTCTTTTAAAGGAATAGTCATTATTAAACCGCAATGATCTGAAAGAGCATCATACGGATCTTCATTTGAGTCAAAAGCCTTGAAAAGTTTTGTTATAATATTATCGAGTCTTTGACCTTTATTACGATATAATAGAGCATAATCTAAAATCATTGGACTTTTATACCAGTTACTATCTTTAGCATCTAGATAAGCTGATATCATATCATCTGTGGCACATGTAGCATTTGAATAATCTACATTTTGATTATCTTGAGTATAAGCATTGTAAAAGCTCTCGGATGAAATTATAGATTCTTCCCATTCTTTACTTTTATATCTCAAATTCATATCCCCTACTAAAACTTTATGAGATTCTTTCTCTTTTTTTTCACTAATTTCAATTTCTTTTTTTACTCTTTCAAGCTCTATTTTTCTTCTTTTTATCTCTTCTATAGTTGGATTTAGATCATCTTTAGATGGAGATAAATGAACAGCAAAAATTTTTGAAAATATTTTGTTTTTACATTTCAAAGAAAAGAAAAAAAGACCTTTATTGACCATATTTTGAAGCCCTACCCCTGTAGAAAATGGTATAAAACTCATATCTAAAACAGAATATTTACTTGCGATAAAATGCCCACTATTTTGAGAAAAAGTTTTTGATCCAATGTTAAAATAAAAATGAGCATACTCTTTTTTTAATCCATCATATAAAGCGTTAGCTGCATTTACATCATTTACTTCTTGCAGACATACAACATCTGGTTTTTCTATCAATATTTTACCTATAATCCCATCGATTCTTTGTTTCCAAGAAGAAACTCCTGCAAAAAGCCTAGGAAATCCTCCAGATACAAAACATACATTCATAGTTAAAATCTTTAATTTTTTACCTAATGTTGTTTTTTCATCAATCTCACCTTTAAGATAAAAAAAAGAATTTGGCTGGATAAAATTTGCTAAAATTCTAGTTGAGCCTTCAATCAAGCTAAGTCCCAAAGAAATGGGCAACATGGGAAGTGCTAATAGAGAATAAAAAGCTCTTGTGGCAATTTCACCTATAAAAGTAGAGCATTGATCTTGTTTATCTAATCTAATTGGGCTAAAAATACGAACAGCTTTTTCACTATACCACCAAAAAGGAGATGCTAAAATAGCTGAAGCTTTATGAAAAATTCTTGCCATATTTTCTCTTCGTTTTGTAATAAAATTAGTTATTTTTTCTGAGTGAATCTGATAAGTAAGATTTAAATAAGGAAGAGCTTGATAGCTTCTAAAAGATGCCATTAAAAGCTTTGAAGCCCCTTCTATATAGCGATCTTTTTTAAACTCTTTAATACTATGAATTAACTCAAAAGCTATTTGCAAACTCAATGCTAAAAGAATAATTTCTATGCTAGGACACATTAAAGCGGCAATATAAGCAGAAGAGTTAACTACGCTTACAAATGAAGTTAACGCTTCTGATATTTGAGCATGAGCTAAAAGATTTAAACAAATCCATAAATTTTCAAAAACGTCTGATAAATTAGTAAATACTAAAGCTAAACTATGTTTAAAATAACAGTTCACTACTGAAATTACAGCTAACATAGTTACAAATAGTTTTTTGCAAGAGAGTAAATATTTTCCTTTATCAAAAGATATTTTCGAGGTTTGAAAAGAAGTGATAGCTCTTAAAGATCCTAAAGATACACTTAAAAAAACTCCAATTGGTTTATATAGGCTAATAATTGGCAAAGCAGCTAAACAAACTCTTTTTACTTTAGATTCACCATCAATACAATCCTTTGAATAATCTCTATGGTAAAAGGCTAAGTTAGAGCTTTTAGAGGTATCTTTTACATCTGTGCTCATGCTTTTAAGCTACTTTTTTATCTCTATAGAAATTTGCATTTTGAAATACTTGTTTTATATATTCAGCAGCTAAAGATAATCTATAAGATTTAATAGTATGATTTGATGGATCTTTTTGAATCTCAACCAATCCCAAAGATGTATTATTTCCTCTATCCCACTCCAAATGCCCTCTTAATAGAGTCCAGAAAAATAATCCTTTCAACGGAAGCTTTTTTTTGAATTTTTGAATTATTTGAAAAATCTTTTCAAAATATTCTTTTTGGGTTTTCTCATCGATTTCAAAAGTTTTCTCTCCCCAATGCTGAATCTTTGCATCGCATCCGGTTTCTGTAATAGCAATAGGTATTTTTAGATCACTAGCTTCTGTAAGAGCATCTTCTAAAGCCTCAGGATGATATCTCATTCCAAAACTCATCATTTTTGAGTTTTCTTCACAAACAGATCCAAAAGTAAAACCAAATCTCAATCTTGGAATAGAAAAATTTGTCACTTTATATCCAGGATAAGTTTTTCCCCCATTTGTTCCAGCTTTCACAAGAGGATATCCATAACATTGAAACCCGATAAAATCTGTTAATTTTTGATCTTTTTCTGCTTCAAATTTTACGTTTGCTAAAAAAGGTATTTGAAAAGAAAATCTTTTTGTTTTGAAAAAGTTATACGTAGCGTAGTGAGTAATTAAAGAATAATAATAACAAACTAACCTTTCGATTGGATTGTTTTTATTAAATGGCATAAATTTTAAAAATTGATGAACAATTCCTATTTGAATATCCGGATATTTTGCTTTGATCGTTTGATATACTTTTATATGAGTAATTAAAATGTTTCTCAACGCTATAGCCGCTCTAAAAAACTTATTTCCTCTTCCTTTTATATCCGGAAAAACTTCCCTAATATAGGTTTGAAAAATATAAGCTGAAGGCTCATTAAATGTCATAAAATTAGTTACATGATCTTTAAGCCGATGAATAACATATTCTGAATATTCTACAAAACCATCAATATTTTCCTCATTTTCAAATCCTCTACTTTCAGCAAACCAATCAGGCTGAACAAAATGCTCCAAAGTAACCCAAGGTTCAATATTATTTTCCTTAAGTTCTTTGCAAAAATTTACATACTTCCCAATAGCTTTAAAATCAGGCTTTCCCCTTTTTGGCTCAATTATAGATCTTTCTAAAGAAAATCTATAAGATGTAGCGTTCATATCTTTTAAAATTTTAATGAGTGGCTTTGGATCATCTAAATAATTAACAAAAAAATCATCGAATTTTTGATCTTTTTTTACTTCAATATGCTCCTGTGTAAGCCATCGATCCCAATTAGACCTTCCATCAAATGAGGGTTTTGAATGTTCTGAGCCCAAACCACAGCTTTGAAATAAAGAATCTGCAAATCCAATATCTTTAGGTAATTCATACATCCCATCATCCGAACTTGCATCTAGCTCATCTTTATCTAAATTTTTTGATCGAGGCCTAAAAACGCTATATACTCTATTTGCTAAGCTTACGCAAATTGATACAGAAATTGATATAGGTAAAGCTAAAAGACATGCCATTGCCTTAAACAAGTTACTAGAAAAGTAAGTAATCTTTTTTTGAGTCGATAGATATGAAGGAGAAGGTTTTTTATCTTTACCTAAAGTAATTTTATCTTCAGCTGGATAAAAACAACTCTCAAAACGTTTCAAAACATTAACGGCCATTGAACTCATAAAAAAGACCTATTTATATAATAATATGAGATATGTTAGCAGATTATCGCTTATTATAAAAGATCAGATTGAGGCCTATCTTGATTACAATTAAATACTTTAAATGAAAAAAAATTACTCTATAAATCCATTATAGTCTAGATCATGAGTGAACATCGAAGGAAAGTTACATTTAAGTTTTCTACTTAAGAACAAATAATATATAAAAATTAGAGGCTGAGATAAGAAAGGACGAATATCATTTTTATCAAAAATAATATCTTTAAAAATGAAAAAATCCTTTATGAAAGAGAAGATAGAAGCTGATTTCCATCCATACATTAACATACCTGGAGCAATTTGCTTTATTATATCTTTTGTTGGAAATATCGTCTTATCACTTATTTCATCAAAAAAAACTTTTACCAAATCTTCTTCTAAACAAAGCACATGAGCACCACTAGTCGCTCTTGGATTACACTCAATTGCAAGAAGATCTCCCTTTTCATTTTCAATAAAATCAAATCCAATCTGCCCTGTAAAATTCTCTAATTTTATAAATTTTTCAACCCACTCAAATATTTTTTTATGTTTTACGGACTTAAAATTCAGACATGAATTATCCTCAATTGCATACTCAAGTGGATATGTGACATGAGCATTTACTCTTCCTTCTTTACAAAGACTGTAAGTACAATATTTTTTTCCAACTAAAAACTCTTGGGCTATCCATAATCCTTTTTCTATAAAATCAATCTTAGCTATATCTTTTTCTTCTTTGATTATTTTTATTTTCTGAGAAGCTCTTGAATAACAAGCTTTTAAGATAAAAGGAAATTCAAAATCAAGATGATGCAAATCTAGACTATTTTTAAGAAGATAAGTCTTCGGTGTAATAAAGCCATAATTTTTTGATTTTTCTTGAAAGCTCCATTTATTATGAAGGTTTTCTAAAATATCAAAAGACGTAGAGAAAACTCTGCATCTTTTTGGGAATCTATCAATAGCTTTAGCAATATAGAAAATCTCTTCATAAACAGGGATTACAAGATCAATTTTCTCTTTTTCAATGATCTCAATTAAAGACTCTATATATTTATCTGGAGAAAATCTAGGAGCTGGCACTAAAAATGATTTTTTTATAGCTTTTGAAAAGGAACAAATATGATATTTATTTGAGTCAACTACGTAAACCTCAAAGCCTAATGAAAAAAACATCCTCGCTAAATCTAAAGAAATCATAGTACGAGCGTTACTAATTAACACTCTTTTAGATGTATTCATTCTCCTGCCTTGTAAATTTTTAATTAATTTATAATTAAATAAAAGGCAAGGCAATTATTGTTAATTAAAAAAAAATCAAACCATTATTAATCTTTCCCAAGAAAAATGTGGTTGATTTACGCTAAATGCCATTTATCATAAGAATAATTTTAATAAAATTCTATTTTCCAATCATTTAAACTGTAACGATAGGAGATGCTATGGAAATAAGAAGTTTTGATGAAAAAAAAACACATCGGGAAGAACATGAAGTCTATCAGCCAGGGCTAACGCATTAAAATTTTACCTTTAATATATTTGCAAGATATCTATCAGAGTAAAGAGCCCTTCTTGCTCTCCTCTTTAAACTTGTTTTGGAGTCATTTATCCCTCGAATTAAGTTCATTACTGTATGTCTCACTATTGCCATATTTTCTGGGCCATTGCCCTTTCTTATTCGGCTTTTATCTTCATTAAAAGTGACATCTAGCACCCAGTGTACACAATTTTCAATGCCCCAATGAGTTCTAATGGCTTGTGCGTATTCTTGAACCTTTCCATCAAGACTGGAGATGTAATATCGTTTTTCTGTTGTTTCTTTTTCTCCTTGAATTCGTATTGATTCAATCATCACTATACTTTTAAGATCTTTCCAGTGTTTTTTCTGTTCTAACCACTCAATATCTTTAGATACATAACATTTCCTAATTTCAATTCGACCATGTCCTTTTTCACAGTTTTCATCATAGAGCAAGTCCTGTGTTTTAGTTCCTTTGAAAAATATTTTGATGTCATCATGTAAGTCACTGTGGTTACCTTTTAACGCTAAAATGTAATTTGCTTCCTTTTTTCTAATTAGCTCAGCTATTTTTTTCTGGCATCCCATTGCATCAATTGTGACAATGGAGCCCTTTATGAACAACGTATTCAGTAGTAAGGGAATTGCTGTAATTTCATTTGATTTTTCCTTTACTTTTTCTTGCCCCAATACAAGACGAGTGTTTGAAGCAAAGGCACTTACCATATGTATTGGTTTTTGGTCTGAATAGCGATCAAAGCTTCCTCGAAGCGCCTTGCCGTCAATGCTAATTACATCCGGCAATTGGGTTTGCAAACTTTTTACCCAATCTATGAAACATTGCTTAAATTGTTTAGGATCTATCAGAGAAAATACCCTAGCAAATGTATCATGGGAAGGGATACCGTACTCAAATGGAAGATAATTCTTTAGAAAATTAATTTTAGCTCTGCCAAAATCTTCAATATCTTCCCAACTCTCGGCTCCACAAATTTTTGCACACAAAGTTGTTAGAAAAATTTCATTTAGAGGATATAGCTTGTGCCGATCAATACGAGGATCTTCTATGTGCGAAAAATAATCTAAGAAAGTAATTGTGCTAAAATCTTCAAGTGCTGTCATAATTTGCCTCCAGGTTATGGTCTGGAAGATTATCGCACATCTGTCAAATAAATTTTAATGCGTTAGCCCTGGTTTAGCAATACTGAAAAGAGATAATAATGCTATTAATGTTTTAAAAGAAGAGGTAATATATAAAATATATCTGATGTAGAATATCAAAAGAGAGTTTGAATGAGACAATTGCGCTGAATATACAGCATTATTTATTTCTATTTTTTTTAAGTTTTCGATAATTGCTCAATATTTTGTTTACATTCTAGTGTATCAGGATGGTTAGGAATCCCTAAATTAGCGTATATAATTGATGCTTGATGAAAAAAATCTAAAGCTTTTGTCAGCTGAGTTTCATCTTTGTATAGCAATCCAATATTTTTTAAGCACCATGCATAACTGATATTGTCTTTTCCATAAGCTTTTTCAGTCGCTAAAAGTTCTGTAAAGAGAACTTTAATCGAAAAACTTTCTGATTTGTGAGATTTTAATTCTTCATGAGGAGTTTCGTGAATTAAATCTACAAAAGAAGTTGATTTATAGTGTTCTTCAGCTCTTTGAGCTCTTTCTTCTTGTTCAGCATATTTTTTTATTTTTTCTAAAATATATGGTGGTATCATGTCTATCTCCTTAATTTTAAATTTGCATACCAAGTGCTCTTAAATTCCTTTTCTCTAATCTATTTGCTAAAGCAAGCCCACCAAAACACCCACCAAGAATAATGCCTCCTAATTTGAAACTTGTTAACTTTTCAGGATCCATTAATGCTACCATAGTAGTGTTTGCAATAAAGGCAGTGCCTAGTCCACCTCCGATGAATGCTGCTAATTGTCCAAGAGATATTGTCTTAGCAAAGTTGACTCCAACTTGTTGCCAAGCTTGGCCAACTATGTTGGCAATATTATCCCCATATTCAAGATGAGCGACTCTCAAAGTGTGTAAAGCAAATTGAGAAAAAAGCATATCTGGTTTGCCCTGTTCTAAAGCTTGAAACCAAATTTTCCCAATTTTTTCCCAAGATGCACCTCCTTCTGCTTTTGCAGCCAAACAAAATGCTCGATTAGGGATTCCAGAATAGAGATGTACTCCCCCATGATCTTCTGATGTTGTTCTGTAATCTGACATATCTTTGGGTTGAGGGTCTTTGCCTAACCTAGGATTATTATATGCAGAACCAGGATCCTCCATTGAGCGCAAAGCTCCTTTAGCTTTGTCGCTTACAACAATTCCCTCTCCGACAAGCCAGCTAGCATTTGGATCATTAGCTTTTACTTTACTTAAATAATGCTTTGTCATGATTGCGAATACATCTGCTAGAGATTCATTTAAAGCTCCACTTTGATTTCGGTATTGAAGGCCGCCGGCATATTGAATTACTGCATGTCCAAATTCATGGCTTATGACATCTGCATTTGTATCGAGAGGGCGAAAAGTATCAGGATCTGTATCGCCAAAGTAAACACACTCAAGATGAGGAACCCAACATGCGTTATTTTTTGCTAATCGGTGATGGAGTAAAGATATCATTGTTTTTTCGCTGTTTGCTACAGGATGTCTTTTAAACACTTCTCGACAAAAACTATCAATTCTAACCATATTGTCAAAGCAAATGCTTGCGGTAGTATCACTTATGTATATAGTACTCCTGTCTCGGTATTTTCGAAGTTTAAATGTTGAAGCGTCAAACACTTCGATAGGCGAGGGAGAAGGCGTTGCTTTAGATGTTAATGGAAACGAATACATTCTTTCACATTTTTTTGGTGGATCTAAAGAAAAACTTTCAAAAAATTGCGTAGATCCCCGTTGTTCGATGAATGAATTACGTTCTTCAAAAGAACCAGAATCTCTTTGAAGAGCATGTTTTTGTATGTGTTGAATAATTTGAGGGGATAGAAACGTTCTGGGAGTGCCATCTACAACTATAGAACTCATTTTTTCTCCAATTTATTTTGTTAATAAACTTTTAAAAGTCTTTTTGTTTACAAAAAAAATCTATAAATGTTTTTGCATATTTTTTTCACTAAAATTGGCAGATTATCATATTACTTGAAAAAATATTTGTCAAATTATGTAGGTATTGAGGCAGGGCTAACGCATTAAAATATTTAAATTATGTCTCTATAGCACGAGTATATTTTATGACTAAAATTTCAAAAAAATTATTTGTTTTATATTAAAATAATATATTTTTTATATTCACTACACTATGAAATTTTAATGCGTTAGCCCTGGTCTATCAGCTTCTTTTTGTGTCATTAAAATCTTCTCCAAGTATAATCACCTCCATAATAAAATATTTACTTTGAGGTGACATTATAACTTAGAGCAATGGAGACATCACAACTTTGGACTCACAAAAAGGAGATCTATATTGACATTTATGAATGAATTCTTCATAATTACCTCCATAAATAAGCATTCTTAATTAAGAAACAGAATTAAAAAAAGGGAGATTTATTATCTCTCCAATTTTATGAGACGTTGCAATAATTATAAGGAATTAATATGGCAATAACCAGTCGATCTTCCGCAGATACTCCGCAGACATTAATACCATGTCTGCTTCATGATTGCCCCTGCAAGAAACAAGAAGTGATCGAAAGAATAGTGAAAAGTGTCTTAGAAGTAAGTAATCTAGGAATAGCCGCAGATGAGTCGATAGTGTTAGCGATTCGTAATCGAACTATTTCTTTGATACACTTAGCGAAGCAGCCACAGTCTTCCAACGAGATGTCCGCAACAACACCTCACGAATTAAGCCCCGTAATAGCGGATAAGAATATACGGCTAATCATGGACGCGCTTATTCCGACTTCCCTACGGAAGTCAGCAGAGGAGCCGATGCTTTTAGGAGGAGAACAAGTTATACCACAAGAGCCTGAGGCTTCATTTGGAGGAACACGATTTATATCACAAGCTCCTGGGTCAATAGGAGGAGAACGATTTAATCAACCAGATGCTCCTGGGCCAATAGGAGGTATGCTACAAAAAACTATGTCATTTGCAAATTGGGCTGTTGCGCCACTAAAGCCTCTTGAGTCATCTACATCAATTTCAAAAGAATTAAACGCTGTAATCGAAAGAACAGTGAAAAGTGTCTTAGCAAAAAGTACGCCAGAAGAAGAGGATGAGCCGCCAATGGATTTCGATGCGATGTTCGCAGCAGCGCTTTCAAATACGGTTTCCCCACCGAACCCAGCAGCGGAGAAGAAGCCTTCGAGATTTCCCTACAATGAGGTTGCTTGCGAAGAGCCGCCGAAAAGCTTCTTGAACCCGTTAGTTACCTTCAGCGCTGGTCGTATGATCCAGTGTGGCGGCAGCAATGGCATCGATACGTTAGATTTCAATGTTTACGTTTTACATATTACGAACGACAGGATTCCTGCTGCAGGCGGCGGGGTTCCTTCCCCAGAAGACCAACAAAAAACTTCGAGATCACCTCTTGCCCCCCTGAGTCATTGGTACTGGACGAGACCCGAGATGTCGGGCCACTTACCGAGCAAACGATCAGGTCACACGGCGCGCGCAGTGGGTCACTTGATGTACGTGTTTGGGGGTTACAATGGGAAGGATTATTTCGGCGACGTGAACGTCCTCAACACCGACACTATGCGCTGGGATCGCGTCTACACCGCGGGGACTCCCCCTTTCCCACGCACGCGCCACACATTTCTGCGGCTGCAGTTTGGTAGAGCTGCTACGCCGAAACTGGTCGTGTTTGGTGGAGGTGACGACCGAGGACTCGACCAAGAGCCGGGGAAGGTGTTCATACTTGACACAGCGAAGAAGATCTGGTCGCGTCCAATGATTTTCGGCGATCCGCCTTGCCCACGCTGGGGGCATACTGCCATCCGTTACGGCGACACGCGCATTGCCGTTGTGGGAGGTCATTCGGGCCCCAAAGGAAGATTTCTCAACGACGTCTTTCTTGGCGACTTGCGCCCTACAGAACTAGTTGACGGCGACCCGGACAACCACTACAACTTTGTGTGGACCGAACTAAAGATGAGCAGTGAGAGTATGCCCCCCCGCATGGGTCACACCGCAAGCTACATTGGATCGCACAAGATTGTGGTGTATGGCGGCACGGATGACAATCAAGTGTTCAACGACATATGGTTGCTGGACTTAAAACGCCGTATATGGCAGGCAGTGGAGCGCCAACTAGGGAGCCTCCCGCGAAGTTTGGAGCACTCAGCCGCGCTGTACAACGGACGCATCGTGATCTGGAGAACCGACCGATCCGTGAAAGAGAACTCCGATAGAGACAACACCGACGGAAAATCGCCGGACCGTGTGTTAGTACTTCAATCCCACGAGTTTCTGACGCCCACCCCCTCGTCCATGCGCGGCGAACAGTCTAAAAAAATGTTCAAGCTTCTGCCCCCAAAGCCTCTTTCTTCCACTGCGACCGAGCAATGCGACAATAAAGATGAGGAAAATGCTTGATTCACTCACATAGGTAACACTTTTTGATTAAAAAAATGTTTTTTAGCTTAGCGAAAATTTGACAACCCACCTATTCAAATATAAAAATGGGGATGCAAGTCCCCATAAAAAATACATCTGTCTCCCTTTCCCTTTTGATCGGTTGCATAAGTCCCAAAATATTAAAAAAGACTTTTAGTTCTTGACATACTCCAATGTCTAAAGAACGTTGGATTCTAGCTTCCAGCAATATTCGCTTGATTTCTCAAGTCTTACGATATCTAAGCTAAGAGAAGCTGCCCTTTCTCTTAAAATATTTATAGCAGCATTTTTATCTCTATCTAATTCTGCCTGGCAATGAGAACATCTCCAAAACCTATCTTTTATTCTTAGATCATTAATAAAATAATCTATTGAAAAATGGAGAAGATTTTTATTGCACGTAATCAGAGAACTTTTAACTGGATTTCATTCATTCAACACAGTAAATTTATTATTTTAGAAAATTAGATAAACTCCTTCCTAAAAGAAGGAGAGAAAAGTTGTGTTGTTCATACAACCCGTAATTTAGTGAGGATTCCTCGTTTGAAAATAGGCCACTTTTCCAGTCTATTCGCTACGGCTTTCTGCTTTATGTTTTCTTTGAATGCCATGGCGTCATCTGTAAATATACAAGAAAGTAATAACGGATTGCCGAACATTTCTGCTAGAGCCCATCTCAACTCTAATGATTTTGATGTTTTTGCCAATCTTATCATTTGGACTGCTAAAGAAGTTGGTGCAGATGTCTGGGCTGAGGTGATTGTTTCCGGCTCCACAGCTACTAATGATCTACTGGAAGTCAATTTTGGATGGGACCCTGGTTTTAGGGTTGGTGTTGGTTACGGAATGAAACACGATCAGTGGGAGACACAAGTCTACTATACCTCATTTCATACCCGAGGAAAAGATAATATATCAAGCGAACCGGGAACAGTTCATTCTACGTTTTTAGGCAATTTTTATGTCGACAATGCGGATGGAGCAGGTCTTTCCGGTCCCGCTTATCAGAAAGCGAGCATCGATTGGACAATCCATTTCAATATGTTTGATTGGGAGCTAGGTCGCAACTATTGGATCAGTAAATCGCTAGCTTTGCATCCATTTCTGGGAATAAAAGGAGGATGGATAAATCAATCTATTCGTTCGAATTGGCAAAATCCGAATCTTTCCGGTGCTGATTTTTTTAATATTGGCACAGAGAATCTCAAAAATAACTACTGGGGTATAGGCCCCGGAGCAGGAATCAACACCAAATGGAATCTATATAGTGGTCAAAGCCAATTTTATCTCTTTGGTGATTTTTCTGGAGCTCTTATGTGGGGACATTGGTCGTTTAACGATGTCTTTCAAAACGATATCTCACAACAAGTTTCTGTCGATCTTCAGAACATCAACAGTGGTGCTTCAATGCTGCGGACATTTATGGGATTTGGGTGGAATGCTAACTTCAACCAAAATCGATACCGATTTTCTGCAAATTTGGGTTATGAAATGCAATTTTGGTTAGATCAACTGCAATTTTATTCCTTTACGGGAGGAAGACTAGTTAATGTATTGACATTGCAAGGAGGAACCCTTGAGTTCTACTTTAATTTCTAGTAAAAGAATACTTTTCTTCGCAATGTTGCTAATATCAGTATTGCCGAAACTATATGCTGCAAAAAACAATCTCAATGGCTTGCCTAATATTTCCACACGTACACAGAGCTCTTGGGTTGTCTCTGCGGATTTTCTCGCTTGGTTTCCTTCAGAAGAAGTTACTTCTATTTGGGCCGATGTTATCACTATCGGGGATAATACTAGCAGTTGGGAAGCGCTAGGATTTAATTTTAAATGGGATTATGGCTTGCGAATAGGCGCTGGATATGGTTTGGTATATGATCAATGGGACACTGCATTATATTGGACCTGGTTTCATACAGATGCTAAGCATATGATCCCCTTTACGTCCAATGCCTCAATTACTCCGGAATTCTTTGCTGCCTTTTTAAGCGGCAATACGCCTCAGAGCATGAACGTGAAATGGAGTCTTCTTCTCAATATGTTTGATTGGGAATTAGGGAGAAGCTATTGGATAAGTAAGGGGGTATCTTTGCGGCCTTTCTTGGGTGTAAAAGGAGGGCAGATCAACCAATCGATCCATGCACAGTACTTCAATCTGACTATTGACCAAGTTCTCACCAACAATTCAGGAGGAGAGCGCTTGAAAAACAATTTTTGGGGCATAGGACCTTTAGGAGGGATCAATACTAAGTGGAGGGTTCGCAACTTTGGATCCAATTTCTTAGATTTCTTTGGGGATTTTTCTTTGGCAACAATGTGGGGGACGTGGATTAATAGCGACGTGTATGAAAATACAGCCTCCCAAACATCTTCTGTAAACATGAAAAATTCGACGCTGGGAGCCCTGATGTTTAGAGGATTTATGGGAATCGAATGGAATGTCGACTTTCAAGCAAGCAAGTCACACTTTGCTACAAAGCTAGGATATGAAATGCAGATCTGGTTGAATCAACTTCGATTGGCGACCTTCCAACTCCAGCGTTTGCATGGCGACCTAACTCTGCAGGGAGTAACGTTAAATTGTCGATTCGATTTTTAAGGAGTAAAAGCAAGTGGTAATGTTTAACAATAATTTTCGAACTATACTAAGAATAGTCTTTGTTTTTTTCATGATCGTCATGAAAGATATCCATGCAAATAGTGGATTGCCAAACCCTTCTGTCCGACCGGAAGCTCAGCGAAAAACTATCGACATTTTTGCTAATACACTCTATTGGCATACTAGCGAAACCTTAGATTGGGCATTTACGCTCACACCCTCTCAGAACTCCCTACAAACCGCCTATAAAACGTTTTCCTTTGATTGGGATCCTGGCTTCTGCATTGGACTTGGATACAACATGGAGCATGATCAGTGGGATACTCAAGCAAGCTATACCCGGTTTCAATCCAAAGCAACCGATCATACAAGCGGATCGGTTACACCAGCTTTTTTAGCCGCTAGACTTTCCCTTTTGGAGCCTTTTTCTACAGGAAGAGCTAGCTTAAATATCGATTACAATATATTTGATTGGGATTTAGCTCGCAGCTTTTTAGTCAGCAAATACCTGGTTTTAAGACCGTCTATAGGATTACGGGGAGGATGGATCAACCAAACTATCCACTCTGAATGGACAATCCCCAATTTTCTCGTCTTCTTCTTTTTCTCTGCTTCAGAGAATTTAAAACAAAGATTTCATGGAGGAGGACCTAAGGGCGGACTGAGAGGGAAATGGTGTTTTGGAAATATTCGAAAACATTCCTTTAGTTTCATTGGTCAGTTCGAGGCTGCCTACCTTTGGGGGCATTGGTCTATTCGAGATAAATACATCGATAATTTATCTACGGTAATTCACGTCATAACATTAGATCGCAACTTTGGATCTTTCATGCTGCATAGTTTCATGGGGTTTGGATGGGATTGCAATTTTAATCACGATCGATCTCATTTCGGAGTAAAACTAGGTTACGAGATCGAGGATTGGTTTAATCATTGCCAAATATTTTCTGATGCTTCTGGCTCCCAAAATAACGACTTGATCTTTCAGGGTCTCAATTTTGGCTTACATTTTGATTTCTAAATTAAATCAACTTGCCCTCGTCGTTCCTAAAATATATAAGTTCTGTTCTAGTCCAAAGAATGGGGGCGATTGGACGCATTCAGAACTTTTAATTGGAGGTAATTTAAGCAAGAATATGGAATCCAGAACATTTTTTTGTTTAAGACTATTAATATTTGATAATTAAAATTAAGCTAGAAGAAAGTAACATTTTTTGTTTATTTAATTCAGTTTTGTTGATTTTAAGTCCCAAATTAGTGGCATTTAAATTCAAAATTTTTAAAAAAGTTAAATAATTTTGCGTAGCGTTAAAACGGAAATAGTATTATTTGTAGCATGCATAGCCATAGGAGCCCAAAGATCGCCTGTTGTTTCTTTTAAAAGAGACATTCCAGCTCCCATAAGAGTAATTACAATCATAATAGGAATGTTTGTCCATCCCATAATAGGAGATAAGTGTGCAGCGCCAAAGATGAGAGAAGTTTTTACAATCTTTTTTATTTTTTCTAATGTAGTTTTAGCATTATTATTAGATTTAGCTTTATCTTGAGCGTCATTTGAGCTAACTTCAAAATAATTATGTAAATAACCTCTAAAACATATTTCTTCTAATATCGGAGCTCCAATAGCTGCATAAAAACACATACAAATGCCGAATAAGCCATCATCCGTTAATAGAGCTTCAATATTTTGGCTTTCAGTTAGAGTAATATTAAAAAAAAAAATTAAAAAAGCAGATATTTTGTTTTCTAATATTGAGGATGCTCTCAAAGTAATTAAACCAAAAGCAATTCCGATTAGTATTTTAATTATAATCTTTAATTTTTCATTCTTTGGAAGGAACTCATTAAGACTTGGTAAAGCATCATTATCCATTAATTTTATTAAAACATGTTCGGCTGCTTTAATAAAAATTACTCCTAATAAAACTTGAAAAACTAACTCGGAGATTCCGAATGTATAAAATATAGCACTAGAAAATAAGATAAGGAATGATAGATTGATAAGATTTTTTTTGGAAAAAAAATCTTGAGGAATATTAGATATTAAGTTTTTGGAAAAATTTACTATGTGATTAAAAGGAGATACAATAGCTTCTTTAATTTTTTCAGTTGTAGATAATTCCGTAACTTTGTCTGCTGGAAGATAAGTTTCGGGAAGAGAATATGGATTTATATTGTGAATAAATTTTGAAATCGAAAATGCAATCATCTTTTTTACTATTTACCCTGAAAGTTATTTATTAAAAATAAAACTTTATTTCACTTTGTTTTCTCTAATTTATCTTTTAGCTGATACTCTAATCACCATGTTATTCCTGATAAATACTCTTGAAGAGTTTTTTTTACATACTGCAATTGCTTTTCTCGTTCTTCTTTCCAGGCATTCATTATTTTTTTTCTATTTGCTTCAGGATATTCTTTTATATAATCTTGAACAAAATTAATATAAGCCCATTCTTTTTTAGCCGGAGCTTTTTTTATTTTTCTTCTTTCATATTCATTTTGCCAAAATACAGCAAATTCTTGGTAAGTAGGAGGCTTACCTTCCATCCAGCACTCATTAATCCAGTCTATTCCAAATGCTGTAAAATGAAAGTGATTACCAACAAGCTTTTTTAAAAAATCTCTAGTTGCATAATCATTTTTGTAGCGCCCATAAAGAATATAAATTTTAGGTTCTAATGGATAAGATTGAGATTTCTTTGCTTTTGAAATTTCAGGCATTTTAGGGCTTAAAGAAACTTTTTCCGTTTTAACATAAAAAACTATCTTTTGTATTAGTTTGGCTTTCTGTTCTTTATTAGGAATGCCCAGTTTTAAACATATTGTTCTAAGTTCACTCATTTTTAAATAAAGCAAACTTTTTTCAAGAATTAATATCTCTGAATCCGATAAAAAAAAATCCATATAATTTTTTATTTTTATAATACCATTTTTAAGATGTTTTTTCATATATTAAGAGTAATCCTCAGAAGCTATTGCATGATATTTCTTTGAATCACTGGAATAATTTCCTGAAGATTACTTACAATAAGAAAATCTTCATCTCCTAAGTACGATGGTTGTTGCAAGTCTACCGCAATGATTGTTCCCTTAGGATTGTTCTGTTTATACCATCCCAAAAAACCACGGTCATCATAGCTTAGCCCAATACAAATAATATAAGGGGCTGTTGCGAGCTACCATTTTCAGCATCAAAACCTGATCTTTTTTCGAAACTTGCATTTTTGTAAACTTCCTATTCTAAAGAGTATGTGGATTTTCTGAAAAATGCAATTTGCAAAAAAA